>Ga0208514_100016_pt1 | contig 304668 bp, 274 predicted proteins | sample LakWasMet70_HOW9_2_FD_183900 | JGI IMG/M metagenome (GOLD analysis project Ga0208514, IMG submission 183900) | Freshwater sediment methanotrophic microbial communities from Lake Washington under simulated oxygen tension - Sediment Metagenome... | ecosystem: Environmental > Aquatic > Freshwater...
CGCAACTTATCTGCTCATCGCTATTGCCAAGAAGCGTCTCCAGCTGCCCCAAAGTCTCTACGAAATCCTACAGATTCTCAGCCTGACGCTTTTCGAAACAAGCCCAATAAATCAGCTACTTACCAGACCACCTAGCGAAGAGAAGCAGGAGAACGGGCCGTTTCAGCTCGCTCTCCTATGAAAAACGTTGGGACACTAGTGGGACAGACCACAATTTTCAGGCAACAAAAAAGCCGCCCGTGGGCGGCTTCTTCGGGACGGACCGGGGCGCTGGTTCAGTTGGCGGCGCCCTTCGTGAACGGCAGGTAGGGCGCCACGCGCGAAGCCATGCGCACGTCGGTGCGCAGCAGGCTGATTTCGTCGGCCATGATGTGGGCCGCTTCCGTCAGCAGGATGTCCTTGGCGTCCTTGGCGGCCTTTTCGGCGGCCAGTTCGGAAGCCAGGCTGCGCTCGTCCGCCTGCAGACCGTCGTCCGTGCGCGGCAGGCCGCGCAGGCCGCGTCCGCCCGCCTTGGTGGCGGTGGGCGGCGGCTTGACCGAGCCGTCTCCAGCCAGCGCCTTGGGATCGTCCTTCGGCGGCACTGGCACCTGGGCAAACAGGTGCTGTTCGCGCAGCTTGGCGCGCGTCTCTTGCTGGTCGCGTTCCTTGCGGCGCACCGCTTCGTTCAGCGAGATCGTCTTTTCCTTCTGCAGGCGGCGCATCTCGGTCACGTCCTGTTCCAGGAACTGGAAGTCCTTGTCGTGCGCGACGCGCAGGTCATGGCGCTTCTGCAGCGGGCCGACGATTTCCTTCAAGTCTCCAGACGGCACGAACAGGGCCGGCTTCACGGTCGTGTACGGCAGCGCGTTGTCGTAGCTCGATTCGCCGAAGTTCTCCGCATCGGACATGGACGGCAGCTTGATGTCCGGCGTGACGCCGCGCAGCTGCGTGGTGCCGCCATTGATGCGGAAGAACTGGGCGATGGTCATCTTCAGCTCGCCCAGGCGGGCTTTGTCGTTCTGAGCGAAGCGGTCCAGCGGGATCAGGGTCTGCACCGTGCCCTTGCCGAAGCTCGGCTCGCCGATCACGATGCCGCGGCCATAGTCCTGGATCGCGGCGGCGAAGATCTCGGAGGCCGACGCCGAGCCGCGATTGATCAGCACGCCCATCGGACCATCCCAGACCAGGCCGGGATTGGTGTCGTTCTCCACGTCGACCTTGCCGTCGGCGGTGCGTTGCTGCACCACCGGGCCCTTGTCGATGAACAGGCCGGTCAGTTCGACCGCTTCCGGCAGCGAGCCGCCACCGTTGTTGCGCAGGTCGATCAGGACGTTGTCGACCTTTTCCTTCTTCAGCTCCGCCAGCAGGCGGGCCACGTCGCGGGTGGCGCTCTTGAAATCGCGGTCGCCGCGGCGGCGGGCGTCGAAGTCCTGGTAGAAGCTCGGCAGCGAGACCACGCCCACGCGGCGCTTGGCGCCGTTGGCGTCCTTCACCTCGATGATCGACTTCTTGGCCGACTGCTCCTCCATGCTCACCTTCTTGCGGGTGATGGCCACGGTGACATGCTTGCCATCGGGGCCGGCGTCGGCCGGCAGCACGTCCAGGCGCACGGTGGTGTCCTTCGGGCCGCGGATCTTCTCGACCACGTCGTCGATGCGCATGCCCATCACGTCGACGAACTGGCCGTCGCCCTGGGCCACGCCGACGATGCGGTCGCCGACCTTGAGCCTGCCCTGCAGGGCGGCCGGGCCGCCAGGCACGATCTCGCGCACCACGGTGTAGTCGTCGCGCGACTGCAGCACGGCGCCGATGCCTTCCAGCGACAGGCGCATCTGGATGTCGAAGTTCTCGGCCGAACGCGGGCCGAAGTAGTTCGTGTGCGGCTCGATCGACATCGCGTACGCGTTCATGAACAGGTCGAACACGTCCTGGTTGTTCAGCTTGCGCAGGCGGGTCAGCGTGTTTTCGTAGCGCTTGTCGAGCGTCTCGCGGATCGACTTGTCGTCCTTGCCGGCCAGGCGCAGGCGCAGCCAGTCGTTCTTCACCCGCTTGCGCCACAGATCCTTGATCTCGGCCTCGTCCTTCGCCCAGGGCGCCTTTTCGCGGTCGAACTGGTAGCTTTCGTCGGCCGTGAAATCGAACTTGCTCTTGAGCAGTTCGCGCGCATAGCCCATGCGCTCCTCGAAGCGCTGTTGGTACACGCCGTAGATCGCGAACGGCAGGCTCAGATTCTCGTTGTTGATCGCATCGTCGAGCTTGCTCTTCATGCCCGCGAACTGGTCGATGTCGGACTGCAGGAAGAACAGTTTCTCCCCGTCCAGCGACTTGAAATAGCGGTCGAAGATCTTCTCGCTCATCTGGTCGTCGAGCGGCGTGGCCTTGTAGTGGTAGCGCGCCATCAGACGCGATGCCCACAGGGCGGCCTGGGTCTGGGACGCGGTCGGCTTCATCTGGCCCGCGGCCGCCTTCTCGGGCTGGCCAATGGCGAAGTGGGCGGACATGCCGACGATCAGGGCCGCTACCAACATCTTTCTCTTCATTACTTCCTCCAGCGTGATACGGCAACACATGCGGGCGGAGTCACGCAATCCAAGTCCCGGCTGCGGCCCATTCTACAGGAATGCAGGGCAAATCCAGCGCGCAACACCTGTTTCTTACATTTTGAAACGCCACCACCACAACCCGCCAATGATGAAGAGATAAGGCCAGGAACGCAGGGCCACCTTCCAGTCCGTCGCCGATGGCCAGAAGGACAAGAATTGCGGGGCGATGAACAGCGTCAGCAACAGGTCCAGGGGCTGGAAATGCCAGGGATGGCGCGTCCGCCAGCAGGCCACGGCGAACGGAATGGCCAGCAGCAGGAGCGGCGCCAGCGCGGCCGGGGCCGCGTTATACCAGGTGATGTGGTGGAAGGTGACGGAGCCGAGGCGCCAGCGGTGCGGTCCGGAGCGCTCCGGCCAGACGGTGAAGCCGCGCGGCCGGGCATTGGTCAACAGGCCGACGAGGGCATGCGCGCCCTCGTGGCAGAAGGTGCCCAGGACCAGGAAGATGAAGCCGCCCGGCCCGGCCGAGGCCAGCATCCGGATGATGACCGCCATGGCGAAGGATGGAATCAGGTAGACCAGAACGTCGAGGTTCTGGCAGGCGAAGGCAGGCGCGAACGCGCGGCAGCTCGCCGGATCCATGGCCTCAGCCCGTGTAGAAGCAGCGGCCGCAGGCCTGGCGATAGCGGTCGTTGCCGCCAATGCTCACCTGCTCGCCCTCGCGGATCCGCTCTCCGGCCTCGTCCACGCGGATGTTCATCGTGGCCTTCTTGCCGCAGGTGCAGATGTTCTTGATTTCCTCGATGTCGTCGGCCAGGGCCAGCAGATAGGCCGATCCGGGGAAAGGGTCGCCGCGGAAATCGCTGCGCAAGCCGTAGCAGATCACCGGCACGCCGCGCACCTGGGCCAGCTGGTGCAGCTGGCGCACCTGGTCCGGGGTGAGAAACTGGGCTTCGTCGATCAGGATGCAGGCCACCGACGGCGCGCTGGCCAGGAAATCGGTCTCGGCGTCGAACAGGCCGACGTCGCGCTGGGGTCCCAGGCGCGAGGTGATGCGGCCCACTCCATAGCGGTTGTCGATGGCGGCCGTGTAGAGCTTGACCTTCTGGCCCTGCTCTTCGTAATTGTGCGCCACCTGCAGCAAGGACGTCGATTTGCCGGCGTTCATCGCCGAATAACGGAAGTACAGTTTTGCCACGCTGCTCTGCTTCAGGAGAATGGAGGTGCGCGATTATAGCGCGTCCGCAATGCTACTCGCCCGGATGGTATTGACGCTCCAACTGGCCTTGGATGTCCTCTTTGTAGAACAGGACATCCTTGAACTGGCCCTTGCTGTACATCTCGCCCTGGTCGTTGAAATGCGGGGAGGACGGATTGGCGTTTTCGCCGCCCGCCAGCACGCTCTTGGCCTTGATCCTCGGGCCGAATTCCACCGCCGCGACGAAGCTGTTGCCGCGGTCGCCGTAGATGCGCTTGGTCTTCTGGGGCGCGACCATGCCGAACGAGGCGAGCGAGCCCCACATGGCCGAGGTGAAGGCGACCGGATAACTCGGCTTGCTGTCGTCGTACTGCTGGTCGATGGCGCCGGAGGCACGCTGGAAGCGGTTGATCTCGCCCCAGGCTGTCTTCCAGGTGCCGAAGTCCGCGGTCAAGCGCGCGCTGGCGCGGGCCAGGGATTCCAGGCGCTCCTGCGGCGTGGCGTGGGCGGTGATGTAGTCGACCACCGGAATTTCCTGCGCCCGCGCCGCCTTGGCCGCATGCTCCACCAGGTCCTGCGCCCAGTACACGGCCAGCGAGGTGGGCACGGAGTCGACGGCGAAGCGCAGGTTCCAGCCGCGCAGGGTCGCGGCCTGTTCGGCCAGCTGCGCCTTGCGCGGGTCGGACGCCGGCAAGTTGTCGTAGTCCTTCAGCAGCGCCGGGATCAGGGGCTCGAAGGCGGTCAGGTAGCTGTCGTAGGCCTTGGCGATCAGGCTATCCAGCGTCACGTCGTGCGCCCCTTCCAGCACCCGCACGGCATGGTGCCCACGCGCGTTCTCCGGCAAGGACCACATGTACTGCGGATAGTCGGCCTGGCGCGGGCTGTAGGCGCCGGCGGCGGAGAACGGCCAGTTGTTGGTGTTCATCAGCCAGCCGTTGGGCGGATTGAACAGGTTGATCGTCTCGCCCACCGCGTGCAGCCCCTGCCAGTCCGTGGCCGGGTCGCTGCCGTCCACGGGATGGCGGAAGTCGAAGCGCGGGTCGCGCTTGGGGACGAAATTGCCGTGGAAATAGGCGATGTTCCCGTCCGCGTCCGCGTACACGGTGTTGTTGGAGGAATTGGTGCGCAGGTCCATCAGCTTGCGGAACTCCGCGTAGTTGCGGGCCTTGGTACGCAGGTAGGACTGCTCCAGCGCGTGCATCGGATCGTTCATCATGCTCACCGACACCCACTTGCCGTCCGCCTTGCGCACCACCGGGCCGTGGTGCGTGAACCAGGCTGTCACGGTACGGCTGGCCATGCCGTCCGGCGTCTTGTACGGGAGCTGTACCGGTACAGCCTTGAGCGGGCGTTCGGCGCCGCCGTATTTGTAGTACAGCTTGCCGTCGCGGCGGCTGACCGTCTCCAGATATTCGTCGATCACGTCGCCGCCGCCCGAGGTGTGCATCCAGCCCAGGCGCTCGTTGAAGCCCTGGTAGATGAAGAACTGGCCCCAGGTTACGGCGCCGTAGGCATTCAGGCCCTCCTCGCTCACCATGTGGACCTCGGGCCGGAAGTAGAACGAGGTGTGCGGATTAATCAGCAGCAGCGCGTGGCCGTTGGCGCTCAACGTGGGCGCGATGGCGAAGCCGTTCGAGCCGCGCGGCTCCTGCTCCGGCGCGTGCCAGGCCAGCGTTGGCTCGTTGTTGTAGAAGGCCTCCAACTGCTTCAGGCTGATGGTTTCGATGTCGCCGCCGATGCTTCCCTCGCTGAAGGCCAGCGCCATCCAGGGCTCGAAGTGCGTGATCAGCTTCGGCTTGACCGCGGGATGCGTGTGCAGGAAGTAGTTCAGACCGTCGGCGAAACCGACCATCAGCTTTTTCAGCCACGCCGGGCTGGCCGCGTACTTGGCGCGCATGTCGGCCGGCGTGATGTACATCTTCATGCGCAAGTCGCGCCAGATCTCCCGCTCGCCTTCCACTTCGGCCAGACGGCCCAGCGCGTTGATGTAATTCAGTTCGACCCGGTTGAAGTCGTCCTCGGCCTGCGCGTACAGGACGCCGAACACCGCGTCCGCGTCGCTCTTGCCGAACACGTGGGGAATGCCCCACTTGTCGCGCATGATGGTCACGCGCTGGGCGGTGGCCTTCCAGCGCTGCAGCTCCAGGCTGTGCTGGGCCGCCGCCGCGACGGGCGCCACGGCGTAGGCAGGCAGGCTGGAAAACGCAGCGGTGGCGATACTGAGCGCGAGGGCGAGGCGGGTCGGCGTCATACGAGTCCTTTCGGGGTCAGCGGGATGCGAGTTGATCCTTCAGTGCGGCGTTTTCCGCCGTCAGTTCGGTCACGCGTTGCTTGAGCACCGCGACCTGGGCCCGCAGCGTGATCAGTTCGTCGTCCGAGCCGCGGGTGGGCGGGGCATCGGCCTCGCCGTCTTCCTTCGGCACGCGCGGCGCTCGGGTGGTGGCCTTGGTCTCGCGCACCTGGCGCGCCAGCTGCTGGAGCTCCTTACGGCCGCCCGCGACGGCGGCCACCTGCACCGCCTCGGGCAGCGTGGCCACGTTGGCGGCGGCGTTGATCGAGATCGTCCCCTGGCGCACGGCCTCCACCAGCTGGGGCGTGGCCGCCTTCTGGATGCGTTCGATCTGGCTGATGGTGTTGGCCGAAACGCGCGCCTCGCGCGCCAGCTCTTCCCGCTTGATCACCGGCGCGGCCGGCGGCGGTGCGTCGGCCGCGGCCTGCTCCGGCGCGGCGGCCGGCGGCGGTGCGGTCTGGACCGCGCGCGCGGTGACGATGTCCTTCTTGCGTAGGGCGAGCACGCCGCGCTGGTAGTCCGACACGCTGCGCCGGGCCAGGTGGTTGTCGATCATCCAGAGCATGACGTCGTCGATGGAACCGAAGCGATCGTTCTGGACGGTGCGAAATTCGATGCCGTGCTTGCGGCAGATGTCGTAGCGGTTGTGGCCATCGATCAGCACATCGCCCCACAGCACCAGGGCGTCGCGGCATCCTTCGGCCAGCAGCGAGCGTTCCAGGGCGGCGTATTCATTGGGTGTGAGCGGATCGACGAAGGAACGCAGTTCCTCATTGATGGTGATATTCAAAGCGGAGTCCCAAGATGCAAAGCGGTACGCATCGTACACCATGGCCGAGCCGGCGTGCTAGAATCTCGCGCGCCGCCCGGATGGTGAAACTGGTAGACACCCGAGACTTAAAATCTCGTGCCAGCAATGGCGTGCCGGTTCGATCCCGGCTCCGGGCACCACGGCCGCCTAAGCGGCCGCTTCCTGCAGGATCTTGCGCAATTCGTCCGGCGCCGCCGGGCGCACCACGCGGCCGATTTCGGCGCCGTCCTTCAGCACCACCACCGTGGGCCACAGCTTGACCCGGAACGAGCGCCCGAGCGGGCGGCCCGGCCCGTCCTCGGCCTTGATGTGCTTCACCTGCGGGAAGCCCGCCAGGGCTTCCGCGATGTCCGCCGCGGCACCATTACAGTGACCGCACCAGTTGGTGCCGAAATCGACCGCCACCACACCGGGCAGGCCGTCGATTTCGCTGCGCTCGGGCTGGGCGGTTTCGTAGGGTTTGAGCATGATGTCCCTCCTTGCGGCCAGTCTAGCAAAGCTCAATGCTTGTCGGTGCCCGGCGCGTGGCCGATCGGCTCGTCCATGTTGGCCAGGTACCAGGCCAGGGACGTCATGACGGTCGCGTGGCGGCGCAAGTCGTCCGGATCCACCTTGTCGAGCGTATCGGCCGGCGTATGGTGGTAGTGGAAGTATTTCGCCGAGTCGATGACGGGCTCGAAGCTCGGCACGCCGGCCTGCTCCAGCGGATACAGGTCCCCCGTCTCCAGCTTCTCCTCGCGCTGAAACAAGCCGGCACCGATCGGCTCGAGCGCTTTTTGCAGCGGCTTGAACAGCGCTTCCGACGCGGCCGGAATACTGCCCTTGAAGCCGAAGGGATGGCCCGAGCCGGAATCGTTCTCGATGGCGGCAAAGTGCTTGGCGACGCGATCCTTCTCGGCTTCCTTGTACGCGAGCGCACCGCGCCCCCCCGTTTCCTCGTCCATCCAGGCGACCACGCGGATCGTGCGGCGCGGGTGAAAATCGAGCTTGCGCAGGGTGTCGATCACCGCCATCGCCGTCGCAACGCCGCTGCCGTCGTCGTTGGCGCCCGTGGCCAGATCCCAGGAATCGAGGTGGCCGGAGACGACGACGATTTCGTCCTTCTTGTCGGTTCCCGGCCAGTCGGCGATCACGTTAAAGCTATCGGCGTCCGGCAGGAGCTGCGGGGTGAGCGTCAGCTTCATGGTCAAGGGGCCGCGCTCGGACAGGCGCGTCATCAGCATCGCGTCTTCGGCCGTCACGGCGGCCGCTGGAATCGGCGCGCGTTGGCCGAACCCGGTGAACCCGGTGTGCGGAAGCCGGAAGTCGGCGCCGCCGACGGAACGCACCAGCGCCGCGACGGCGCCCATGTCGGCCGCCACGCGGGGACCTGCGCCGCGGTAGGCCACGGCCGCGCCATAGGCGGGGCCGGCCAGGCCGCGGTCGGCCAGGTGTTGGTCGAACGCGACGTCGAACAGGACGATCTTGCCTTTGACTTCGGCCGCGCGGGCCTTCAGTTCGTCGAAGCTGTGCACCACCAGCACCGGCGCGCTCAGGCCGGCGGCCGGCGTCGCGCCCGACATGCCGAGGGCGGTCAATACGACCTTCTGCGACAGGCCGGCCGGGCGGCCCGCATAATCGACCAGTTCCCCGGTCTCCACGCCACGCACCCAGTGGTGCACCTTGGCCGGTTGCAGCGTGACCTTGGCGCCGAGCTTGCGCATGGCGTCGGCCACCTGGTTGACCGCGGCGGCGGCGCCCGCCGAGCCGGCCGGACGCGGGCCGATCAAATCGGTCAGGTCGGCCAGGCGCTCGTAGGCGTAATTACTGTGCATGGCGGTCTCGCGGATCTTCGCGAGAGCTTCGGGCGTATTGCCAGGGGTGGCGGCAAACGCGGCGCCGCTGGCGATGGCCGCGGCGAACAGGGACAAGCGCACGAGTTGCATGCATCTCCTCTTGGACTGTTGTTGTATGAAGTCCAAGACGATAGCGCATCCTGCGAATTTCTGCTGGCCGCCCCTGCGGTCAGGCCCGCACCAGGCGCACCCGCGTGATCTCGGACGGCGCGCCGAAGCGTTTGGGCGGTCCCCAGTAGCCGGTACCGCGGCTGGTGTACACCCACAGGTCGCGCAGCTTGTTCAGACCCGCCGTGAAGGGCTGCTGCAGGGGGACGAACAGGTTCCACGGGAAGAACTGGCCGCCGTGCGTGTGGCCCGATAGCTGCAGGTCGAAACCCGCCTCGGCGGCGGCGGGCGCGCTGCGCGGCTGGTGTGCCAGCAGGACGCGCACCCTCACATGCTCCGGCGCGCCGGCGGCGGCTTGGCGCGGGTCGCTGCGGTGCGAGGCGTCGAAGTGATGCGCGGTGTAGTCCGGCACGCCGGCGATCATCACGCCCTCGCCGTCGCGCTCGCAGACGACGTGCTCGTTGAGCAGCACGCGCAGGCCCAGGCGGCGCATCTCCTCGATCCACTCATGAGCGCCGGAATAATATTCGTGGTTGCCGGTGACGAAGAAGGCGCCGTCGCGCGCGGCCAGGCGCCCCAGCGGCGCGGTGTGCGCGGCCAGGCGGCGCACGCTGCCGTCGACCACGTCGCCCGTCACGGCGATGGCGTCCGGCTCCAGGGCATTGACGCGATCGACGATGGCGTCGATGTAGCGGCGCTTGATGGTCGGCCCCACGTGCACGTCCGAAATCTGGACGATCGAATAGCCCTGCAGCGCGGCAGGAAGATCGCGAATCGGCACCTCCACCTCCACCACGCGGGCCGTGCGGCGCGCATTGAAGAAGCCGACCACGGTGACGCCCAGGGCCAGCAGCGGCACGGCGACGGCGGTCGCGTGAACGGTGGCGGCATCGGCCGCACCGGCCACATTCAGCACCAGCAGCAGCACATCGCGCAGGAAGGTCAACACGAGCAGGGACGAAAACAGACCCATGGTCAGCATGCCGATCCAGGACAGCAGGTCCGCCAGGTCGCCCTTGCGCACGCGGGTGGCAACCAGGCCGGCCGGCAGCAGGATGGTGGACGCCGTCAGGAAGGCGACTGCCAGCGCCCAGCCGAAGCCTTCCAGCCCGATACCGGGAATCAGGCGTACGCCGATATACATATGCAGCAGGGCGAGCAGCCCGAGGACGATGGCGATGGCGCGGTGGTTGTGCATGAGGGCTCCAGGGGGAGAAGGGGAACAGATGGTGGCGAACGACCGCACTGCAAGTGCCGCTTGCCATGTTTCCGGGCATTCTGATTTGTAAGATTGTGTAGTTCTGCGTGCCGCTGCAATTGGGCGGGGCTATATTTTGTCCATCCCGGCGTAGCAAGCGACCATTCCGGTCCACGCCGCAGTGAAAGGACAACGCCATGTTGAACAAACAAGTTTTCGGAGCGTTTCTGCTGGCCGCCGTCTCGATTTCCGGCACGGCGCTGGCGCAGGACCGTGGCGCGAACACCCTGGCCGGCGCCGTCATCGGAGGGATCGTCGGTCATGCCACGGGTGAGCGCAATGGCGCCGCCGTGGGCGCCGTGCTCGGCGCGGCCATCGGCAACGCCGCCAGCAGCGGCAGCGGCAACTACAACGGCAGCAACTACAACAACGGCTACTACGACAGCCGCACCTACTACCCGCCGGCTACCACCTATTACCCGCCGACGACGACCTACTATGAGCCGGCCCCGGTGTATGTGCAGCCCCGCCCGACCGTGACTTACGTGGAGCCGGCCCCGGTCTATTACGTGGCGCCCCCGCGCTACTACGCGCCGCCGCGCACCGAGGTCTACGTCGAATACGGCCGGGGCGGTTATTACCGCCACCATCACCACGGCCACGGGCGCTGAGCCGCAAGTGTGGTCACCCCCGCGCAAGCGGGGGCCTCTGCTCGGGCTTTGAACTTTGAAGCGCGCAGGGGTCCCCGCTTGCGCGGGGATGACGGCTTTCTCCCGGCTGCGCCAACGCTGTCCGAGAACACAGCGCTGCTCGCATTTTCCCCCTGCCCCCGCTATGCCTTCGAAAAGGAGGCGCTATGCGGACGGGCGACAACATCACGCTGGAACACGGGACCTATGTGCTGGGCGAGCAACTCGGCGGATCCAGCTATGGCATCGTGTGGAGCGCGGCCGGACCGGGCGGGACGCCGGCCGCGGTCAAGCTGGTCAACCGGGCGCAGATGGAAGCGGCCCGCGCCGACGAGCGCTCCCGCTGGATCGACAGCGCACATGGCGAAATCGCCTTCCTGCGCGCCCTGTCGCCCTGGGATACCCGCCATATCGTGCGCTTGCTCGACGCCGGCACGCACGAAGGCTTGCCGGCTCTGGCCCTGGAGCGGCTCGACGGGGACCTGGCGCGCCACGTCGCCACCGAGCGTAACGCCGGCCGGGCGCTGGAGTTCCCGCTCGTGCTGGATTGGATCGGCCAGGTCAACCAGGCCTTGGCGAAGGTGCACCAGTACGGCTGGCGCTACCTGGACCTGAAGCCGGCCAACCTGCTGCTTGAACAGCGCCGTCTCAAGCTGGCGGACTTCGGCACCAATCGCGCGCTGGCCGATACGGCCGCCCATTCGTACGCCGGCACTGCCAATTGGCAGGCGCCGGAACAGTTCTTCCCCACGTCCCAGCACACCTACGTCACCGACGCCCGCACGGATTATTTTGCCCTCGGCGCCCTGTTCTACTTTCTCGTCACCGGCGGGCTCCAGCTGCGTTTTTGCACCGATTGCGGCGCCGCCTACAAGGACCACCGCACGGGCGGCGCGTATGTGCTGCTCGAACAGCACGGGCGTGCGACGCCGCCGACCCTGCGCGACGACGAGGCGGCGCTGTTCATGCACCGCATCGACCGGCAGGCGCAATGCGGAACCAGCTGGGTGCCGGCCGCGTGTGCGTTCACGCCCGCGGCGTGCGCGGCGCTGGCCTTGCTGCGCGCCTTGCTGGCGCCGGCGCCAGCGGACCGGCCGCGGCACGCGCTCGACATCAGCCGCCGCCTGGCGGCCATCCGCCGCGCCTGGGCGGCGCAGGAAAGCGAACGGAGCTTCTTCTCGTCGCTGCGTTCGCCGCTGGCCTTCGAGCGCGCGCTGGGAGGATTCGCATGAGGCCCGCACTCGTCCTGCTCTTCGCGCTGCAGCTGGTGGCCCTGCTGCGCGCGCCGGCAGCCTGGTATCCGGAGCGCATCGACGTCAGCCTGAAGCCAGGCCAGAGCGTCGTTCTCGGCGGCGCCGCGCTGGCGGCGCCCCAGGCCGACTCGATGCAAATCGAACTCCAGCGCGATGCGTTGGGGAGCTGGTTCGTACGTGCCGCCCTGCCCTTCACCTCCTTGGTTGTGACCGGCCCCGAACGCCGCCAGCGCAGCGGCACGCTGCGGCTCGCGCCGCGCACCGAATTCGCTCTTGGTGCGACGCGGTTCACGGCCGTTCAGGCGAACGACAACGAAGTCACGCTGAGCGCGGGCGGCACGCACTGGCGCTACGACGGCGCGACCCTGTACCGCGACGGCGCGGCGCAGCCGGCCTGTCCAGACGACCGGCTGCTGACCCGCGCCATCGCGGCCTGGAACCGTCTGGCGCCGGCCACCCTGACGGCCGCGCGGCCGTTGACGATGGGCGGCAATCTCCACTGCGGCAACCGCATCGGCATCGCGCTCGTGGAGCCGGGCAGCGCGACGCTCAAGCGCACCCGGGCTGGCATCGAGCTCGCCGGCGTCCCAGGCGTCGCACTGGAATTGGACCAGCCGGGGGCGCTGCTCTCCGCGCAGGCGCTCCCGCTGGCCGGCGCCGACGCGCTGCTGGTGGGAGCCACGCGTGAGCGGCTCGAATTCGCCGGCGACACCTTGCGCCTGGCGCCCTCCGGCCACGTGGCCCTGTTCGCCGCCGCCCGCGCCGAACTTCCGGCGAGTGTGCGTTGGACATGGCGGCAGCGGGAACTGTGGTCGGCGCCGTTCCTCTTGTGGCTGGTGCTCGCCGCCGGCGCCTGCGCTGCCATGTGCGCGCACCTGGTCCAACCGGGCGTCGTGCCGGTAGCGGTGCGCGCCGGGCCGCTTGCCGCGTTCACGCTCTTGTGCGCGGGCGTCGGCGCCATCGTGCTGCAACGGGGTGGGCAGCCGTTGGGGCTGGGCGTGTCGGCGCTGCTCGGCGGCCTGGCGCTCGCCGGCGCGGCGCATGGCTTGGGGCGCCTGCGCCTGGCCACGGCGGCGGGGCTGCTGCTGCTCGCCATCGGCCTGCTGGCCCAGCTCGAACAGGCGCTCGGCGCCGCGGACCTGGGCTGGCAACGCCACTTCCAGCGCAGCGCCGCCCTGCTCGCGGTCGGCATCGGCGCCGGCCAGCAGGCGGCGCGCTGGTTGCGCGCGCGCCGGCCGTTGCCGCTGGCCGCCTGGGAAGGCGTGCTGCTGGCGCTTGCCGCGGCGGCCTTGCTGGCCCTGGCGCTGCAAGTCCTGTTCGGCGACGAGACCGGCGTGTTCGACCTGCAGCCCGTGGAATTCGCCAAGCTCGCGCTCACGGCCTTGACCGCCCACTGCCTCGCGCTGGGCTTCGGCGCGCCGCAGACGGGCCGCTGGCTGCGCGCCGCCGCGCCGGCCCTGATCTTCCTCATGCTGTTCGGACTTGGCCTGGTCCAGGTGGACGACTACTCGCCACTGCTCCTGCTGACCGTGTGGGCCGCGGCCATGACCCTGGCCTGGGCGCTCGCCGCGCGGCACTGGGGCACGGCCGGCAGCGTCCTGCTCGCGGGCGCGCTGGCGACGGGCGCGGTGATCGTCCTGCGCGAACATGGCCCCGGCGCGCTGTCCGCGGCGGGCTTTTATGCCGACCGGTTCCAGGTCTGGCTCGATCCCCTCACTCACCCGCACACCGGCGAGCAAGTCCTTTTGGGCGCGCGCGCCATCGCGGACGGGGCGTGGCTGGGCAGCGACCGCCTGTTCGGCCTCAGCGCACTCGGGCGGGACGCGGGCGCCGTCCTGCGCATTCCCGCCGTGCAGGACGATTTCGCGCCCGCCTTCTTCCTGAACCGGCATGGACTGGCCGCGGCGCTCCTGCTCTGGCTGGCGCAGTCGGCCTTCCTGATCGGCATGGCGCAGCTGGCCGTCGAAGCCTGGAACCGTTCCACATCCGCACGCGGCTTTCGCGCCGCCTGGCGCGCGCGCTTCGCCTGCTTTGCCCTGGCCGGCGGCGCGGCCTTCGTCCTTGGCCATCTCCTGCTCTCGTGGGGAACCAACCTGGCCATCTTCCCGGTCATGGGGCAGCCCATGAGCTTCCTGTCGGCCGGCGGCAGCCACCTCCTGTTTTTCATCTGCCCCCTGCTAGTGTTCGGTGCGATCAGCGCCCAGTCATCGGAGGAGAATTCATCATGCCCGTCTACGTCCAACATCAAGTGCTAGGCAATATCGACGACGTGTTCGACGCCGACGCCATCTGGCAGGCGCCCGGCCTGGCCCTATTCCACCGCCGCCCCCTGCTGCGCGACCTGCTCGAACGCAGCCCGCGCGAACAGCGCGGCCGCGCCCCGACCCGCTGCTTCACCCACGTGGCGATCCAGCTGCCGCAGGAGGACCTGGACGACGACCGTCACCTCACCCGCGGGGCGCGCGCCCGCGAGCTGGCCGAATCGCTCAAGGCCCTGCACCTGAAGGACTTCGGCGATCTGCTGGGCCAGGACGAAGTGCGCTACGGCGTGAGCGGCACCGACGCGCTGCAGGCGGGCCAGATCGAGGTGCGCTTCGGCCACGCCGTCTATCTGCCGGCGCCGGACGAGCCGATCCTGCAGACCGTGACGGCCTCGGTCGACGGCACGAACTGGCGCCCGGTGTGCGCGGTGCACCAGAACGAACGCCTGGTGGTGCTGGGCGCTGCCGGCGGCATGGTCTCGCACGCGCTCGCGGACTGGCCGTTCGGCCCGGACGCCGCCCTGGTGCTCCTGAACGACGGTCCGGATGCCGCAGCCGAATTGCAGGTGCGCCCACGTCAGGCGCTGGACTGCGCCTACGACCCGCTCAATGCCTGTTTCACGGTGCGCCAGCGCGGAGGGCCGGCCCGCTTGTTCGTGCGCGTGCACCGGGCCGGACACGCCAAGCCGGCCGCGCCGGCGGCGGTCTGGAAGACCCGCGTGCGGCCGGCGCAAGCGGAACCGGAGGCGACGGCCGTGCCGCCGCCGCTCCAGGCAGCCGAACCGACCTATGCGCCGGCCGCCCAGCCACGCGCCACCTTGGCCGCCCTCGCCCTGCCCCGCCTGTCGCGCTACGGCGCCACCGGTGCCACCGACTACGAACTGGCGCTGGACGCGGCCTTGCAGCCGGCGGCCGGGGCCGACGCCATCGTGCGGCTGCGGGTGCGGCGCGACGACAGCATCCAGGCCCTGACCCAGGACGCCGAGCAAGTGCTGGCGCTCCCGGCGCACCTCACGCCGGCCCCCGGCCGGACCCTGGCCCTGGACGCGGTGACGGGGCCGCTGGCCGAGCGCTATTGCGCCCTGCTGAAGCTGACCGCGCCGCGCGGCGCGGCGCTGGGCGCGGGAGCGCAGGTGGTGTTCGGCCGCAGCGAAACCGGACTTGCCGGCTTGCGCCTGCCCGATGGCGCCGCCGTGCTCAAGCAGGACGGCACGGCGGGCGGCAGCGCCGACCGGCTCGGCCTGTCGCGCCAGGCCTTCCGGGCCGAGGCCGCGCCCGCTGGCTTTCGCATCGTGCGCCTGAGCGCGGGCCAGGCCTTGTTCCATCTCGATCCGGACTTGCGCTTCGTGGCCACCATCGAGAACGCCGATCCGGAACGGCCCTACCTGCTCCCCTGCGGCCACCACCTGGTCGCGGGCCAGTATGTCGTCCGGCTGGATGCCTGAGGAGCCGTCCCATGCTCACCTTCTCCTATCTGAGCGCCGCCGTGTGGGGCGCCGCCTTCGTGCTGACCCTGGTGCTGGCGCGCTACCTGACGCCGGCCGCCTGGTGGCGGCAGGCCAATGCCCGCGCCCTGACCGTGCTGGTGGCCGGCACCTGGGGCCTCGGCACGCTGCTCGGCGCCTGGCTGGCGCCGGCGCCCGCGTTAGCCCAGGCCGCAGCTTCCACCGCACCCGCCCCGGTACGCTTCGTGGCCTACCAGGCGCTGAACCTGCGCAGCGCCCCCGGTGTCGCGGCCAAGCGAATTGCCACCGTACCGGCACAGTCGGAATTGGTGGCGACTGGGCGGCGCCAGGGCGACTGGTGGCAGGTCGTGTATCGGCACGAGGCCGGGGCGGACACCGGCTGGGCCAGCAGCCTGTGGCTGCGCCGCCCTGCAGAATTGGGGTTGCCGAACACAGCAGAACCAAAAACACCGCGCTAATCGAGGCTTGCACCGGACCGGACATCGGCTACAGTAGGCGCTGATACTCTGCCTACTTCCTTGCCCGCCGATGCCGACCGCGCCCGCCCCACTCGATTTCGATACCGGACCCGGCGGCCCGCGCCTGGACGTGGCGGTCGGCTCGTCCATCGGCGCCGGGCCGGGCGCGCGCACTGAGAACCAGGACAATTACCTGCTGATCGACTGCCGCGGTCAGGCCCGCTTCCTGCGCGGCCAGGAGCAGCACAGCGCGCAGCTGTCCCATTGGCCGCCCGGCCACGCGCGCCTGGCCGTGCTGGACGGGATGGGCGGCCACGGCCACGGCCGCCAAGCCAGCGAAGCCGTCGTCGAGAGCCTGCTGAGCATGCCGCCCTGCGCCAGCGTGGGCGAACTGTCCGCCCGGCTCGACGCGCTGCACGCCGAACTGCAGGTGTATTTCGACCTTACCGGCACGGACGGGGGCAAGCGCCCCGGCACCACACTGACGCTGCTGGAAATCCGTCCCGGAACGGCCGCGCTGCTGTACCACGTAGGCGACTCGCGCCTGTACGAGGTGCGCGGCGACGTCATCGCCCCGCTCACGATCGACCATGTACCGGCCACCGGCGCCGCCATGGCGGGCCTGATCGGCGAGGCGGAATGGTGGCGCCAGGTCCACGGCGAACATCGCCCCCAGATCGCTCAGGCTTTCATTCTTGGCAATGCCTTCGCCAACCCGGCCGGCCTGTCCGACCCGCTCTACCCGCTCTCGCCGCTGAACCTGCCCGGCTTCCTCTACCACCTGCCCGACCGGCGCGCGCTGGAACTGCGCCCCGGCCACAGCTACCTGCTGGCCACGGACGGCTTCTGGTCCTGCGCCGATCCATACGCCTGGGTGGGCAGCTGGCCGGGCCTGTTCGCAAAAGGCGGCTCGGTCGCCGATCAACTCGCGCTGCTGATGACGACTATGCAGGCCGCGCCGCCCGCCCAGCTGCACCCGGACAACCAGACGGCGATCCTGGTGCGGGCCATGGCGCCCGGCGGCGCCGGCGCGGACGAAACTGCCCTGCCGCAACCCGGACGGAGTGGCAATTAGTTGTTGCGCATAATTTAACAGCTGTTTCCATAAACCCACAATAGGCGTAAGCTCTCACGTATTCACCCGCCGCGACCGACATGATGAAGTGCCGCAACCCCGACCATCCGCATTGCACCCACTGGGTCCTTCCCGGTGCGGCGGCCTGCGCGGGCGGGCACGCGCAGCCGGCGCAGCCAGGCGAATCGAGCTTCGGGCTGCTCACGGAACTGCGCGCCGGACGCCTGGCGGAACGCCAGGTGGCGCCGCCCGCGGCGGCTGCGGCCGAGCTGCGCGCCGCCCAGCGCCCCTACCTGCACGTGAGCGGGTTCGACCCGCGCGCGGCGGGTGGCCGCCAGACCTTGCGGCTCGACCTGCGCGCCTTCGCCGACGCCGGCGCCCAGCAGGTCACCCTGCACCTGCAATCGGCCTTGCTGCCGGGCGGCGGCGCGCGCTACGACTTCGCGCGCGCCCGCTACGGCCAGTGGCGCCCGGTGTTCCTCGAATTCTCTTCGCGCGGCAAGGAGCATGGCCAGTACCGCATCGACGCCGAACTGCATGCCCATCTCGATGGACGGGTGCACCGCAAGTGGGCCTGTACCCTGGTGCTGCTGGTGCCGCGCGCCGACGCGACCCTGACCGAGATCCACCAGACCTTCCTCGCCACCCACAAGAACGTGCGCGTCAGCGCCGACGACGCCTCCATCGCCAAGGTCCAGGCCCGCACCGGAGCCGGCCGCGTGGACATCGACGTCAGCGCCACCAACGCCGGCATCGCGCACCTGAACCTGGACGCCCAGCCAGGCAAGATCGACCTGGGTTTCCCCACCATCGCCTGGGACGAGGACCTGATCGAACTGGAGCTGCCGCACGCCGCCTTGGCCCACCCGCATCCGGCCGCCGCGGCCAGCCTGGTCAATGGTGCGCCCGAAGCGCTCGCCCAGCGCCACTGGCGCCTGTTTGCGCGCAGCGAGTGCGTGCTGGGCCGCCACGAGGAGGACGACCCCGAGGCCGAACTGCTGCTCGCGCGGCACGCGGCGCATGGCCCGGACCTCGGCGGCCTGACCCGCCGCATCTCCGGGCGCCACGCCTTGATCCGCTGCGGCGCGCGCGGGGCCGAGATCGAGGACGTCTCGCGCTATGGCCTGCTGCTCGATGGCGTCTGGCCCGGCAAGTACGTGCCGGCGCCGCTGCGCCTGGGTATGAAGATCGAACTGACCGCCAGCATCCGCGACATCGTCGTGCTGGAAGTGACGGCGCTGCTGCCCACGGGCGTGATCCTGCACCGCATCGATGCCGGCGCCGCCGCCGAATGCTTCTACGTGCTGGCGCCGGACCTGCGCCCGGCCACCGGCGCCACAGCCACGGCCCTGCCGCGCGCCGCCGGCCTGCCGCTGCTGTTCCATGCGGACGGAGGCTTCTGGCACCTGGACCCGGCGACGGGACGGGAAACCGCCTTGAGCCCGCAGACCCAGCTGGCCCGCCTTTCCGGCCTGCCGGCGCATGTCCGGTTCGCGCCCCAGCCCTATCCGGACGCCCCGTCCGGGCGCACCCGCGCGCCGCAGGCCGCCGCGACGCCAGGCGCGTCGGCGACGGCCTGACCCGCTTTACTGCACGGTCAGGATGACCTTGACCGTATCGTCCACCGCGGCCTTCTCGATGTAGCCGATGGCCGCCGGATCGGCGGCGACCGCCTTCTTCACTTCGGCGCTGGAACCATACTCTTTCGGGGCCGTCGCCTTGCCGGTAAACACCAGCTTGGACCAGACCGCCTTCACCTGCGCCGCGTCCTTGTTCAGGACCTTCTGATAAAACTCGTTGCGCAGCGGCCCGTCGGTGTGCTCCACCGGCGTGAACAGGCTGGACTTCCCGAGGAAGAATTGAGCCGCCTGCTCGCTGAACATGCGGGTCGCGGGATTCTTCGGATTGACGACCACCACCATCTCGGTCGCGCAGGCGCCGCCGACGGCGAACGCGCACACGACGGCCAGGACCGCCTTCAAAGGAGTGTGTGACATGACCGTTCCTCCTTAAAAGACGAAGTCCACGCCCACGGCGTACACGGTCGCGGGACCAGTGAACGTGGGTTTGGCGTTGACGAAGGCGCCCGCTCCATCCTTGGGCGAGATGCGGTCCACCTGCACCTTGAGCGCGGCGGAGCTGGCGAAGTCCCAGCGCAGGCCGAGCGCATTGGCCGACTGGATGCCCGCCTTGCCGAGGAAGTCCAGCGCGGCGGCCAAGGGCTTGAGCGGCCCCACCGCCGGCACGCCGGCGTAGGTGCGCGCGTTATCCTGCTTGATGTTCCCGTGGTAGTAGTAGGGCGTGAACTTGCCGTACCGGTAGCCGAACATGGCGTACCAGGACGAGGTGTCCATCACCACCCGGGTGCCGGTGCGGCGCACGGCGTACTCGCCCTGGACGATGAAGTTGCCGGGATCGTAAATCGCGCCGACCGAAGTGAAGGAGCCCTTCACGTCGGTGATGCTGTAGTCGCGGGCCGCCTGCGCGAAGCCGGCCTTGACCAGGGATGCCAGCAGGCCGTCCACGGCGGGGTTGTCCTTCATCGAGAAGGTCGCGTCGGCGCGCCCGAAACGCAGCGTCAGCGGGCCGTTCTCCCACAGCACGTGCAGCGCCGTCGCGCGCGAGAATTCGATGCGGGCGCCGTTCACCAGCTTGTTGTGGGCCGTGCCCAGGCCGAACTGCGCGGTCAGGGTCGATTCGCCGAAGGTGTGCTGGTAGGTCAGGTCGCCGCCGTCCAGCGAGCCGCCGTTCACCTGCCGGTACACTTCGGCCGGCGGGCGGATCATCGTGTTGGCGTAGCCGACGTTGCGAAAGTCCGAAATCATGTACACCGGCATACCGGTGCGGCCGACGCGGAAACTGACGTCCTCGTTCGCCTTCACCTTGAGGAAAGCCCAGGGCAGCTCGGCGCCGAAGTAGTCGGAGGCGTTCTTGCGCACCAGGCCCTGCACGGTGGCCGAGACGCTGTCGGTGAACTTGAAGGTGGACTGGATCCCGAAGTTCGAATCCGGCCCCGTGCGTGGCGTCGTGCCCACGCCGCTTTGCTGGTTTGGGCGCGCGAATTCGGCGTCGCTGGTGTCGGTGGCGGTCATGGCGACCGTCCCGAACCCGCTGATGCTGACCTGCGGCCCGCCCTCCTGTGCCTGCGCCCCGCCCGCAAAGCCAGCGGCGATCGAGAGCGCAACGGCGGTGCGTTTGTAACGTTCCATAACATCCCCTTTTATAAGTTTTGGTAACTTCAGTCTGAGCCTCCCGCGTCACATTGCAAATACAGTGCGTTGTGGATGGGCAACGGAAAGGTGAAAAAAAATGGGCTGGCGACACACGCCAGCCCAGTTCGTTTTCAAGCTGATAATCAGGCCGGGACCAGGATCAGAAAAATGAGGGCGACCGCGGCCAAAAAGCCGGCTTCGAGGCTGAAGACGGCGACCGGAATGCGGATGTTGTCGGGAATGCGCATGGCTGCTCCTTTCGCGAACGTCGGAGCTTCCAGTGTAGGCGCTTACGCTGAAGGGCGCTGTTGCGGCAGCGGGATGCGCTCCGCGTCGCCCGGCACGGTCGGGAACCGGTCGGCCTCCCAGTCGGCCGCAGCCTGCACCAGGCGTTCCTTGCGCGAAGACACGAAGTTCCAGTACAGGTAGCGATGGCCGTCAAGCGGCGCGCCGCCGATCAGCACGCAGCGCGCGCCCCCGGACGAGGCCAGGCGCACCGCAGCCGCGCCTCCGCCCAGCAAGCCCAGGTTGGCCAATGGCAGCGTTTCGCCATCCACGCTCAGGTCGCCCTCGACCGCGTACACGGCCGCTTCGGCGGGCAGGAACGGCAGTTCCAGCGTCGCGCCGGCGTCGAGCGCGAGGTCCAGGTACAGGGTCTCGCCAAAGGTGCGCACCGGCGAGCTGCGGCCGAAGGCGCTGCCGACCAGGACCCGCACCCGCGCGCCGGGCAGCGCGATCTCCGGCAAGTCGGCGGCCGGGGTGTGGCAGAAGGCTGGTTCGGCGTCTTCGTGCTCCTTCGGCAGCGCCGCCCACAGCTGCAGGCCGTGGCTGCGGCGCGGCTGGCCGCGCAGGTCGGCCGGCGTGCGCTCGGAATGAACGATCCCGCGCCCCGCCGTCATCCAGTTGATGGCGCCCGGCTCGATGCGCTGCACCGAACCGAGGCTGTCGCGGTGTTCGATCGCGCCCTCGTACAGGTAGGTGACGGTCGCCAGGCCGATATGCGGATGCGGGCGCACGTCGTGGTTGGCCTGCGGGTCCGCATCGATCGGGCCGAAGTGGTCGAAGAAGATGAACGGGCCGACCGCCTGCTTGATCGCGGACGGCAGCAGGCGCCGCACGACGAAGCCGCCCCCCAGGTCCTTCTCGTGCGGCTTGATCAGGTGGGCGATCATGCCAGTTCGGTGGTGATCTCGGTGGTCACACTGGCCATCAGCTTGTGCACCGGGCACTTGCTGGCGGCGGCCAGCATGGCCGCGCGCTGTTCGTCGGTGAGGTCACCGGTCAGCGCGATTTTGGTCGCGAGCCGGTACACTCCCTGGCGCTCCGCGCTGGCGTCGCGCTCCACCGTCACTTCGATGTCCTCCACCGGAAAGCCCTTGCGCTGCGCGAACCACAGCAAGGTCAAGGCCTTGCAGGCGCCGAGGGCCGAGTCGTACAGGTCGTGCGGATCGGGCCCCGCGTCGGTGCCGCCCTCGGCCGCCACCAGGTCGGTCGAGACGATGTGGTCGCGCACGTGGACGATGTGGCGCATCGGTTGCGAGAGGTCGCGTTTGACGGTAATGGACATCAATTCTCCTGGACGAGGTTGCGGGCGATACGGAAGCCGACGATGTCGTTGCTGAGCGTGGCCGAAAAGCCGTTGCGCAGCGCGGAACGTAAATATCGGGGATTGTACAGCCAGGCGCCGCCGCGCAGGATGCGCCGGGTCGGATCGCCCCCTTCCTCCCAGGCCTGGCCGGTCAGCGGCGCGCCCTCGTAGTTCTCGTGCACCACGTCCTGCACCCACTCCCACACGTTGCCGTGCATGTCGAACAGGCCCCAGGGATTGGGCGGAAAGCTGCCGACCGGCGTGGTGCCGCGCCGGTACGCGCCCGGCGGGCTGCCGTGGTAGCTGTAGTTGCCGTCGTAGTTGGCCAGGTCCGTGTTGATCGTTTCGCCGAAGCTGAAGGCGCTGCGGGTGCCGGCGCGGCAGGCGTACTCCCACTCCGCCTCGCTCGGCAGGCGGTAGGTCTGGCCGGTACGCTGCGTCAGCCAGCGCACGTAGGCCTGCGCGTCCTCCCACGACACGCCGACCACCGGGTGGCGCTCGTGCTGCGCAAAGCCGGGCGCTTCCCAATCGATCTCGCCCTTCTTCCTCCAGCCCGTGGCCTGCACGAAGCTGCGCCACTCCCCCACCGTGACGGGAAAGCGGCCCAGCGCGAACGGCTGCTCGATGCCGACCCAGTGCTGGGGCGTCTCGCGCGCCAGCCAGGATTGCTGGGCGCCCGCCTCCATGGCCCGCTTGCGCTCGTGTTCGGGCGAGCCCATCTGGAAGCGGCCGGTCGGGATCAGCACCAGTTCTGGCCCGCTGCCCCCGCCGTCGAGGAAGCGGTCGCGCAGCACGCCGTCCGCGTCGGCGACCGGGCTGGTCGCGGTCGGCAGCTGGGCCTTGAGCTCGGCCTCGCTGCGCGCGGCCAGTTCCTCGCGCGCGCGCTGCTGCTCGGCGCGATAGGCCGCCGCGGCGCGCGCCTGCGCCGCCTTGCGCTGGGCCTCGTCGCGTTCGCGCTGCGCCTTTTCGGCTTCCTGCGCGCGCCGTTCCAGGAGCTGGCGCCGCAGGTCCTCCTTGCGCGCGCGGCGCGCGGCCTCCTGCTCCGCCTTGGCCTTGGCTTCCTGTTCCTTGCGCGTCTTCTCCGCGGCCGCCTGGGCCGCGGCCGCAGCGGCCGCTTCGGCGCGCCGCGCGGCGGCCACTTCCTTCTGGTGCTGCGCCTCGCGCGCCCGCACCGCGGCTCGCTGCGCCGCGAGCTCCTCCTCGGTCGGGCCGAGACACGCCTGCAGCGCCGCCAGCAGCGCGTGCACACTGGCGGGGCGCTCTTCCGGCTGGGGCGAGAAGCCGCGCCGCAGCACTTCCCACTGGCGCGCGTTGAGGCCGTCCGGCGCGGCCGGCGCGGCGGCCGGCAAGGCGCCCGATACCATCTGGTAGATCATCACGGACACCGCATACACGTCCAGCGCGCGGCTGGGCTGGCGCTGGTGGGTGGCCGCCTCCGGCGCGCGGTAGCCGGCGGTGCCGGAAGCGGCCGGCGCTTCCAGGCCCAGCGTGCTGCCGCTGCTGTGCGCGCGCGCCGCGATGCCGAAGTCCAGCAGCTTCACGTCGCCGCCACGGGTGAGGAACACGTTGCCCGGCTTGATGTCGCGGTGGACCAGGTGCGCCTTCTGCCAGGCGTACTCCAGCGCCTCCGCCACCGGCGTCAGGATCTGCTGCACGCGGGCCAGCGGCAGCTTGCCTTCGCGCGCCAGCACCGACTCCAGGTCCTCGCCTTCCAGGCATTCCATGATGATGAAATGGCTGCCCGTGGCCGGGTCCTGCGCCCAGTCGTAGACGCGCACGATGTTCTCGTGGGCCAGCTTGCGCGCCTGCGTCGCCTCTTCGAGCAGCAGCTTGGCGTGCGCGGCGCTGCGGGTCAGCTCGGGCGGCAGGATCTTGAGCGCCACCGTAGCGCTGTGCCCCAGCTCACGGTGCGTCGCCAGGTCCGTGGCCTGCCACACCTGGCCCATGCCGCCGGTGGCGATCAGCTTTTCGAGCAGGTAGCGGCGGTTGGAAGGACCGATTTCCATGCCCGGCATGAGGCCGATCTCGGTGCCGCGCCGCACGGCGATCGGGGCCGCGCCGGCGGTCGTGTACTCGGCGTCCAGCAAGGCATTCTTGCGGCGGTCGAATTCCTGCTGGCTCAGCAGGCCATCCTCGTGCAGCGCACGCAGTTCGCGGATCTTGTCGCGGGTCGTCTGCATGATCCCTTCAACTGTGCAAAGCGGCGCCGCATTGGGCGCAGAAACGGTCCGCCGGCGCCACCGCGTGGCCGTTGGCGCAGCGCGCAACCTGGGCCTGCGCCTGCAGCAGCGCGAGCTGGTGCGCCTTGTCGCGCTCGTCCTGGTCCGCGCGCAGGCCGCGTTCGGCCGCCACCCGTTCGTCCGCGAAGCGCGCCGCTTCGACGCCGGCCAGCGCTTCGAGCTGCGGCGCGCTCATGCCCGCGTGCAGCTGGGTCTTCATCACCTCCGCCAGCAGCTGCGCGTTCGCGGCCGGGGCCATGGCCAGTTTGGTCATGTCGCCCACGCGGTCCATGCCGGCCAGGCGCGCCAGTTCATGCTGCCATTCCGCGTCCCGCTCGCGGATGCGCAGCTCCAGGCGCTGCTCCTCGGCGGCCAGCTCGATCTCCTGCTGCGCCCGGGTATGACGGGCGTCGGCCTCGATCGTGCGCAGCAGCTTGTCGTGCTGGGCCAGCGCTTCGGCCTGCACGCCATCGCGGCGCAGGGCGCCGATGCGCTGCTGGACCTGTTCCACATCCTCTTCCGACAAGGCGTCGCGCTTGGCCTCGCCGCGCAGCAGCTCGCGCTTGCGGTTCAGGGCCAGCTGTTCCTCGTACTCCTCCGCGCGCTCGGTCTCCCGCTTGTGGGCGGCGGCCTGGAGCGCAAGCGACTGCAAGGCCGCGCGATGGCGCTCGGCTTCCAGCTCCTGGGCGCGCGCCTGCGCAGTCTGCTCCTCCTGGTGCAGCCGGATCAGGACGGCCCGCTTGCGCGCCTCGTCCTCGATCAGCAAGGCCTGTTCGATCCGGTGCCGCACCTGGTGGGCCGTAAGCTGGTGCAAAAAGCGCTGGTGCGCCAGCTGCCGCTCCTGCAGCGCATCCTGCTGCGCGGCCTCGGCCTCGGTGCGCATGCGCAGCAGCGCCAGGGCGCGGGTATGGCCCCAGGCGGCGGATTCGTCCTCGCGCGCCGCGCCGTGCTTGGCGTGTTCGTGTTCCAACGCAGCCAGCACCTCGCCGGCGCCGCGCTCGATCGCCTCCTTGCGGTTGCGCGCGTCGGCGATGCGGCCATACAGCTCGATCTCGCGCAGGCGGATGGCCTGCATCCTCTCGGCGCGCTGCAGCGCCAGTTCGCGCTGTTCCACCGCCTGGTCCTGCGCCAGCTCCGCCTGGCGGTAGCGCGCGCGCCCGGCCTGCTCCGCGCGCCAGATGCGCTGCCATTCCTCGTCGTTGTATAGCTGGTCGAGCTGTTTCTGGTGTTCGAGTTCGGCCTGCTTGCGCTCGGCGATCAGCCAGAAGCTGCCGCTGCGTTCGTGGTTCGCGCCCAGCTTGTCGTGCCGCAGTTCGAAGGTATCGACCTGCACCGCCACCAGCCCGTACTGGGCCAGGCGCTCGCGCAGGCCGCTGTGCACGCGCTCGTCGAATTGCGGCCGCAGTGCGCGGTTGGCGGCCAGCTCGCGCAGCGCCTGGGTGGCGACGAACTCCGCCGCCAGCTGGCGCACCACGGGCGCCAGCAGTTCGCGCAGCTGCGCCGCGCCGATCACGCCCGGCAGGGTCATGAAATGCTGGGCGAAGGCCGGCACGTTCTCGATCTTGAGGGCGATGGCCAAGCTGGCCTGCACCTCCAGGCCCTCGGCCGTGCGCAACCCGGCGAGCTCGAATTCGACCGGCAGCGCCGCCATGCGGGTGATGAGGATTTCCGCGTGGCGGTCGCGCAGCAGGTTGTTCAGGCGCGCGAAGAAGCTTTCGATTTCGTATTCGCCCTGCGGTACCTCGGTGGCGATGTCGCCCTGGAGGATGTAGGCGCGGGTTGCGGCCGGCACGCGCAGCGTCTTCACGAACAGGCCGGACAGCGCGTTCACCCCGAAAAACACGGCGAATTCCTCCGGACCGGGAATCCAGCGGTTGTCGCGCATGACCGGCTCATGGCGCGGCGCGCCGGCGCTCATGCCGCAGCTGGCGCAATAGGCTGCGTCCTCGCCGTTCCGGTGGCCGCAGCGCGCACAGGCGACGCCGCCGAATCCGAATGCCTGGAACATATCCACTCCCAAGTAAACTCCAGGTGACCTGCGACCGATTCTAGCAGGTCGCCCGCCCCCTCAAATGATGCCGATCCTGTCCACGCAGGCGAGGCTCGCTCCGCGCTGGCGCAGGTCGAGCGCGAAGTCCGCGCCCAATTCCGTTTCCCACGACTTCGGCAGCACGACCCGGTCGCCGCTGACCGCCGCGCGCAGGATCAGCGCCGCCTTCGGCGCGCAGCCGTCCACGTCCTCGACCCGGCCCGCATGCCAGGCGCTGGAGCAGCCGCTGGCAATGATCCGCCCGCGCGCCGGAAACTCGCGCCCGCGCGCCAGCCGGTCCGCCAGCACCAGCGCCAGTTCGTAGGACTTGCCCTGGAAGCGCGGCTCGCCGAAGCGCACCACGGTGCGCCAGCGGCCAAGGCCGCGGCCATCGAAGTGGCGGGCACCGCACAGGGTCTGGCGCACCTCCGCCTGCAAGGACGCGTCCGCGCCCGGCACTGCGATGCTCGCTTCCTCGTCGCCTTCCGCCGCGCCCGCCGGGAACACGCTGACTTCGACCCAGGCCAGCGTGTCGGCCGCGCGTCCGCTGTACAAAGGGAACCAGGCGCGCGCCGACGACACGGCGGCGGCCGGATCGGGCTGTCCGAGCAAGGCTCCCAGGTGGGTCAGGCCATCGGCGCCGCCCAGCACGGCGTCCCCGTCCGGTACGCCGTGCGCGTGGCCCATCACCTGTCCCAGGTGCCAGCGGTCCGACCAGCCGTTCGCCAACGGCTCGCGCAGCGCCGGCAGCAGGCCGCGCACCATGCGGTCGGCCAGCACCGCGGCCAGCTCCCAGTCGCGTTCGGCGGCGGCCGGCGCGAGGTCGATGCTGAGCACGACCTGGTCGCGCGAGTCGGTGGCCGGTTCGGTCAGGCGGGCGGCGCGCACCACGGCCTGCATGCGTTCGCCGAGCCTGACGTCGCCGGGGACCGCGCACTTCACGTCCGCGCGGTTGGCGCGCTCACGCCGGGTCGCGGTAAGCACGGCGATGCGCCCGTCCGCCAAACGCGTGCGGCATACGGCGCTGGCGGGCTGCAGGCTCATGCCGCCTCCGGTGCGGGCGCGCGCGTGGCGCGGCGCTCGGCCACGGCGCGTTCGAGATTGGCGACGATGCGGTCGGCCGTGTCGGCCAGCAGCTGGCAAGCGGCTTCGCCGCCGGCGTCGATCCGCGCGAGCAGGGCCCAGGCTTCGTCGAGCGCTTCCAGCGCCGCGGCGCTGGCTTGCGCGCGCCGCCGCAGCTCGGGCTCCGCCAGGCGCCGGCCCGGCGCTTCCCATACCAGCGCCGGCATGGTGGCCACCGACAGGTTGACCGCATCCAGGCGGGCCAGCAGGCGCTGGCGCGCGTGAAAATCGGCGCAGCCGGCGACATCGGCCGCGCGCAGCCGGCACAGCACCCCCGGCACTTCGAGGAACAGGCGGCGCAGCGCATGGGCGTCGAGCTGTTCGGGGTCGCATGGCGGCGCGGACGGGGCGGCGCGCAAGGCCGCGAACACCCGGGCGCTGCGCGGCTGCACTTCGCCCGCCGCGGCGCGCGCGCGCAGGATGGCGGCGTAGTCGACGCTCTCGCCCAGGTCCACCGGATAGCAGTCTTCGACCGTCAAGCCGAACCGTGCATAGACCAGATGATTGAGCGCGGCGCGAAACGCGTTCCACTCGTCGATCGTGCTGCAGGGCGCAAGCTGCATGCCTCCCTGTGCCAGCTCGCGCTCCAGCGTCGCCTCGATGAGGGTGCGCAGCATGGACACGTCCAGGCGCCCTTCCGCCTCCGCCAGCACGAACAGGTCGAAGCGCTGTTGGCGCAGGCGCGGATCGGGCGCGTCGATGGCCAGCTGGAGGCGCAGCCCCACTTCCGGGGCGGCCGGAAATGGCGCCACGTCGAAGACATACGGTCCCGGGTGGAAGCAGTAGGCGACCTCGCCGTCAACGCGCTTGCCGGCATCGACGCGGCGGACCGTCACCCCGCCCTCGCACACCAGGCCCGTGCAAGCCGGCGGCACCGTGCTGCCGGACGGAACGCGCAGCAGCAGCGCTTCCTGGCCCAGGCCATCGAGCTGCGCGCCGCCGTGCCGTTCCGCCCATTTGAACAAGCCGATCATGCCGCCCCCGGTTGCACCATGAAGCGCGCGCCCTGCCGCTGGAAATGGACGGCGGGGGCGTCCGCGAACGGCCAGGCGGCTTCGAGCTCGCCGTCGGCATCGAGTGCGCCGCCCAGCACGAGGGCGCCGGCGCCGTCCGTTACGCGCACCTGGGCGCGCTCGCGCAGCAACGCCGCCGCGAACGGCGCCAAGGGATCGAGCTGAAGCACGCTGTGCCAGCCCGCCGCTCCGCGCACGAAGTGCAGCGACCACCAACCGTCGTCGGTGGCCAGGCGCGCCAGCGCGCCGTGCGCGGCGGCGCGCAGCATGCCGCCGCTGCCGCGCCAGGCGCGATCGCTGGCCGCGGACTGGGTCTGCCGGCGCTCCAATGCCAGCTGGCGGAAGCGGCGCAGGGTGAGCGGCGACGCCTTCAGCGCGGCCGCTTGCGCCGGCGTGAGCGGCGCCGTTCCGGCAAGCGCGGCCAGCAAGGTGGCGTCGTCGAGCGCCAGCCGGTCGTCCTCGACCCGCTGCTCCAGCAGCAGCCGCGCGCGCAGTTTTCGATCCAGTCGGTCCATCGCATTCATCCTTGTTCTCCCGCGGCCCGCAGGCGCTCCAGCGCTTCATCGCGGCGCTTGCGGAAGGTCGGTAACGACACCCCCGCGCGCGCCGCCAGCGCCTGCATGGTCGGCAGTTCGCCGCTGGCCGGGTCCAGCCAGTGCGGCGGATAGCTGTCGTCCGCCGGGCCGAGCACCTTCAGGTAGATCGCCAGCCGCAGCGGCTCGTCCAGCCCCGGTGCCAAGCAGTCCAGCCAGTCGCGCGGCTCGCCCTCCTGCTCCTCATAGCCGGGGGCGGCGGAAACCTCGCCCAGCACCCGGTCCAGGTCGTCCAGCCAGGCGCCGGCGTCTTCCCCGTCCTGCATCCACGCGGCGTCCAGCGTGGCGGACAAGGTTTCATATTCGCCAATCTCGGCCAGCATCGCCTGGATCTTCTCGGGATGGCCCTTCAGGGCCTCGAAGCGCTTGGATTTGGTGTGCAAGGGGCCGGGGCCATCCCCGAAGCCTTCCTGGGAGGCGCTCCAGCGCTCGATCCACTCCGCGCGGCAGGCGCCGATGCCGGTCAGCTGGCGCGCCTCGATCGGCGTGGCCGTCACCTCGCGTCCGAGAATGGCGCCGACCTGCGCCCGGTTGGCCTCCCAGTTGTCGAACAGGCGTGCGATCTGCGCGTGGGCCATGTCGAGCATGCGGTAGGCGTAGATGCGGTTGGGACTGCACGGCCGGCCGCAGGCCACCTGGTAGTTATCGCTATCGACCTTGTCGCGCAGGACGGCGTACAAGTCGTTGAGTTTCTTGCGCAGCAGACCGGCGGCATCGGCGCGGGTCCAGAAGGCCGGATCGCGGCCGTATTCGGCCGCCAGGGCCGCGCTGAAGGCCGACCAGTCGGCCGGCCGCGCGCGCAGCTCGCAGGCCAGCGCGAGCGCCAGTTCGGCCACGCTGTCGCCATAGCTGTTGGCCGCCGCAGCTCCGCGCGTGCGCCGCGCATGCGCATGCAACGCCGCCGCCAGGTCATCCACGTAGGCGGACAGCGCTTCGGCGGCGGTCGCGGGGTCGCAGGCGCGCGCCAGCAGCGGGGGCGTGAGCACCTCGAGCGAACATTCGCCCAGCAGCTTGCGCACCTGTTCCCAGCCGTGCTCTTGATACCGGGTCCCCGGCAAGCGCATACCTTCCTCGTCCTCGAATCGCAAGTCCCACTGAGGGACGCTGGCACCAGTTTGCCATAGAACTCAGCGGGTCAGGCGTCCAGATACGGGGGTTTTCGCCGTCTGTTCGTCGTTCCGGGCCAGGGCGGCGAGGAAGCTGGCGACGACCGGCGCCGCGTGCTCGCCGCCGGTGCCGTCGGAATGGCTGGCGTAGGCGGCCATGGCCCAGCGGTGATTCTGGCCCGGCAGCGCGTGCGGCTCCAGCCAGCCGGCGAACCAGACCGTGGCCACGGCCCGCTTGTCGCCGCCTGGACCGAGCGCGGTGGTCGGGGCGGTGCCGGTCTTGCCGTACAAGGCCGCGCGTACCGCCTCCGGCACCGCGCCGCGGAAGGCGCCGGCCGCCGTGCCGTGGTCGATCACGCCCTTCATCCCGGCCCGGATGCGGTCCAGGCGCACGGCCAGCTTGGGGCCCGCCGCCGGCGCGGCGGCACGGCCGTCCAGCAACTGCAGCAGGCACGGCGTGACCACCCGGCCCTCCCCGACCGCTGCCGCGGCCAGCGCCATCTGCAGGGGCGTCGCCTGCATCCGGATCCCGATCGCCATCTGGCGCACTTCGTGGCGCGAGCGGATCGGATCGATGTGCGCCGGTGTGGTCTGCAGGGCGTCCCAGCGGCTCCAGCGGAAGTCCGCCGGCAGCAAGCCGCCGTCGAGACGCCAGGCCTGTTCGAAGCCGAGCAGGCGCGCCATGCCGGCGATGGGCCGCGCCAGTCCCAATGCGTGCGGATCGAGCGCCTGCAGCATCGGCATGCCGCCCGCGGCCTTGTGCTCCAGGGAGGCGTCGCTCAGCTCCGCCGACCAGGCGAACCAGGTATTGAGGCTGTAGGTCAGCGCCTGCGGCAAGCCGAAGCGGCCCGCGGCGGCGCGGCGGTCCAGTTGGCCGTCGCGGTAGTTGGTCACGTGGGCGCGGCCCAGGTCGAGCGGATAGGTCGACGCGGCGGTGCGAAATGCGAAGCCGCGCTCCTGGGCGGCACGGTTGATCGCTGCCAGCGGCAGACCGGCCAGCAAGGTATCGAGGCCGGGATCGCGCTGCGCCGCCAGCTCCAGTCCGAGCGCGCTGACGATCTTGAAGGTCGATCCGGGACTGTTGTGCACACCGCCGTCATGCTGGAAGGCTGGCAGCCGTAACGGGCTGGCGCCGGGATTGGCGCGATCGAAGTCGCGCACTTCCGTCCAGGGCGCGGCGAGCGGATCGCCCATGCCGGCGCCGGCCGCGGCCAATATCTCGCCGGTCTGCGTGTCGACCACGACGAAGCCGGCGCGCCGGCCGGCGGGCGCGGGCGCGCCGCCTTCGCACGCCGCATTCACCCAGTGGCCGCGCCGCAGGCCGACGCAATCGAGGATGTTCTGGGCCAGCGCCTGCAAGGTGAGATCGAGCGTCAACTTCGCATCGTGCGCGCCGCCGAGGCGTTCCAGCATGCCAGCCACGCTGTTCGCCTGCTCGGCGCGCACGCCGACCAGCGGGGCCAGTCCGGCGCGCACGGCGTCGGGGGTGGGCGCGCCGGCGTTCCACAAGGGCAGGCCCGCGCGGTCCGCGATCCGCACCGAAGCCGGCGGCGCGGGCACGGGAACGGCGTTGTCGACCGGGCGCCAGACCAGCCTGCCCTCCTCGACGCGCAGAAAACGGTAGCGCGCGTCGCCGGGGCTGGCCAGGGCCGCCAGGGGCAGAGGCGTGGCGGACAGGGTGATGCTGGCGGCGTCGGCGTCCGGCGCGATCGCCAGGCGCGTGACGGCGTCGGGCTGCGTGCACAGGCGGCCGCTGCACGCGGGCGTCCGTTCGAGCACGCGTCCGCCTTCCACGCCGGCCAGGTGCCCGACCAGCATCAGGTCGATACGCGCCGTGCGCCGCGGCAGGACCAGGCGCAAGCGCGTGACGGCGCCCGCCTCCGCTTCCGGCCACTGCGCCACCCGGGTCCAGGCCGCCCAGCCTTGCGGCAGGGCGCCGAACAAGGCGCTGGCCGAGGGCGGCAGCCCGGCCGCGGTGCCTGCCGCGGCGCCGCCCACCGTGGCCGCCCATTCGTCCTGCCCCGCGCCGGCGCGGCTGCGCACGGCGAGCAGCCGGCGTTCCGCGTTGAACACCGCGACTTGCTGGCGCACGAAGGCGCCATCGGCCATCCGGTACAGGCGGCGCAGGGCGGCGGCCGTTTCGGCTCCTCCCGGCGCGTCCCGCCATTGCGCCAGTTCCACGGCGCGCGCGGACGCGGGCGCCGCGGCCCAGGCCAGCAGGTCGCGCGGCGCCAGGTCCACGGTGCCGTCTGGCGCCAGGCGGACCAGGTGCAAGGCCTGCAGCTGCTGGAACAAGGCCTGGTCCTCCAGGCCGGGGCGCGCCGCGGACGGCACTTCGTAGGCGCCCGGCGCGAGCCAGGCGGTCACCGGCTCGCGTCCCGGGACCAGGGCCGCGACCAGGGCGCGCGGCGTGGCCGCGTCCTGCTTGCGCAGCCACTGGAGCTCCAGCGTGCCGGCGGGACAGGCGCCGTCCGCGTGCCGCCGCAGCCGCAACGCGCCATCGTTCCAGGCCAGCCAGGCCTCGCGGACGAATTCCGGCGCCTGACCGCTGTCGTCGGCGATCCAGCGCGTCGCAGCCGGCGCGCCATGCCAGCTCACGCGCAGCGGCTTGCCGGCGGCCGGCGTACCCGTGATATCCACTTTGGGCAGCGTTTCATCCAGGCTTCCCAGTACCGCGTTGCGGGCGGGCGTGCCGACGATCCGTTCCAGCTCCGCCAGGCTGTAGCCGATGTGCAGAGGCAGCATGCGGCCGGAAGTCCGATCCAGGACCTGCTCGCACAAGTCGACCCGGACCGGCTCGTCCGCGCGCATGCCGGAGGCGATGACAAAGCGACCGTCGATCTGGACTCCCGCGCGTTCCGGCACCACGAAGCGCGCGCCCGGCGCGACCGCCTGGAACAGGTAGGCGTCGCGCGCGTGGCGGTCCGGCGCCGTGGCCGCGCCGACGGCGGCCAGATGGCGGGCATGGACCACGATCACGGCGCCGCCAGCCACCACGGCCAATACGCCGGCCAGGCCGCTCCAGAGCCGCCCGGCCGGCACGCCGTATGCGCGCGTGCGCCCCGCCGCGCGCAGGCTGCGGCGGCGCCGCCGCGCGACCGTCCATTGCCGCCACTGTTCCAGCAGTTTGCCCATGTGCCTTCCCCCTCGGGCACACCTAGCGGGGGGCGGCTGAAACACGGCGTCAATAAGCCGTTTCAGTTGTAAGAACTTGCATCAATGCTCCAAACAGGAAAAGCACACGGCTATATTGAACTCACCGCCCCACCTACTGGAGACCGCCATGAAACCGAACTTCGTCCTCGCTGCCTTGTTGGCTGCCAGCGTGCTGCCGGCGCTGCCCGCGGCAGCCCATGCCTACGACGTGGACGTGGTGATCCGCAGCGCGCCGCCCGCTCCGCGTTTCGAAAGCGTGCCGCCGCCGCGTTACGGCTTCGTCTGGGCGCCCGGCTATTGGAACTGGAGCGGGCGCCGCTTCGCCTGGATGCAGGGGCACTGGGAGCCGATGCGCCCGGGTTACCAGTTCGTCGGCGCCCAGTGGGTGCCCACCAATCGCGGCTGGGTCCTGCGCGAGAGCAGTTGGCAGCCGATGCCGTACGCGCGCTACGGCGACTGGAACCGCGACGGCATCCCGGACCGCTACGAGCGTCCCAACTACGGCCAACATGCCTACCGCGGCCACGACCGCGATCGTGACGGTATCGCCGACCGCTACGACCGCGACCGCGACAACGACGGGGTGCCCAATCGCTATGACCGCGACCGCGACGGTGACGGCGTCCCGAATCGCTACGACCGCAACCCTGACAACCGCTACCGCAATCCGTGAACGACGCGGTATCCTTGCGGGCATGCAGGATATCGACCAACTCGCCTACAAGACCGAACGCGCCGCCAGCCGCAAGCTGGCGCAGCGCCTCGGCATCTCAGAAACTGAAGCCCTCTTGCGGACGCTGACCGCGTCCGCCGGCGCCCTGGGCCTCGACGCCTTGCTGGCCGCGCGCCGCGCCCTGCTGGACGCGAATGCCATACGCCGCGCAGCGCGCGCCGAACGCCTGGCCCGGGCCGCGGAACAACGGCACAACCGGCATGCCAGCACCACCCCATGGCGGGCCTGGTTCGACGGATCGGCGCGGCCCAATCCGGGCCGCTGCACCATCGGCGGCGTGCTCCTCGGCCCCGCCGGTGCGCGCCTCGAACTGTCGCAAGACGCGGGCTATGGCAACAGCGCGGAAGCGGAATACCGCGCCCTGATCGCGGTGCTGGAAGCGGCCGTCGACGCCGGCGCCGACGGTTTGACGGTGTATGGCGACAGCAAGGTGGTGATCGACGACCTGAACGGCCCGGCGTGCGACGCCGCGCCCTCGCTGGCGCCTCTGCGCCAGCGCGCCAGCGAGCTGCTGGCGCGCTGTGGCCGGACACAGCTGCGCTGGATTCCACGCCATCGCAATCCGGAAGCCGACGCCCTGTCCCAGCGCGCGGCGGCGGCCTGAATCAAACGTGCCGGAGCTGGTCGTCTATACTCATGCCTTTTAGGCAACCGGCGAACACGATGCATCACCCCGAAAGTCTCGCGGCCTGGCACGCGCCCCTCGTCGCGCTGGCCGCAGCCGCCGCCGGCAGCGACGGCGCCCACGACCTGGCCCACCTGCACCGCGTATGGGGCAACGCGCGCGCCCTGCTGGGCGACCATCCGGAGGCCGACGCGCTGATCGTGATGGCCGCCTGCTACCTGCACGACCTGGTCAACCTGCCAAAGAACGATCCCGAACGCCACCTGGCGTCGCGCCGCTCTGCCGTCCACGCGCGTGAACAACTGGCGGCGGCGGGCTTTCCCGCCGAGCTGCTCGACGGCGTGGCCCATGCGATCGAAGCGCACAGCTTTTCCGCCCGCATCGAGCCGCGCACGCTGGAGGCGCGCATCGTGCAGGACGCGGACCGGCTCGACGCGCTCGGCGCGGTCGGACTGGCACGCATGTTCTACATTGCGGGCTGCATGCAAAGCGCCCTTGCCCATCCGTCCGATCCGCTGGCCGAGCTGCGCGCGCCGGACGACCGTTGCTACGCGCTCGACCACATAACGGTCAAACTGGCGACCCTCCCCGGCACGATGCGCACCACCGCCGGCCAGCGCCTGGGCGCGGCGCGCCTGGAACGCCTGCTGGCCTTCCGGCGCGACTTCGCCGAAGAGTGGATGGCCGGCGTCCACTGATGTTTCACCCGATATAGAATGACCACCTTTGTCCAGCAGCCCTTGTCCATGCAGCGAACCGCCAACCTGAAATTCATCCTGATCTGCGTCTTCATCGACATGCTCGGCATCGGTCTGATCGTGCCCGTGCTGCCGGTGCTGGTGCGCGACTTCGTGCAGACGCGCGACCAGCAAGCCATGTGGTTCGGCGTGCTCTCCGCCACCTTCGGCCTGATGCAGTTCATCTTCATGCCGATGCTGGGCGCGATCAGCGACCGCGTCGGGCGCCGCCCGGTGCTGCTGTACTCGATGGCCGGCATGTGCCTGAACTTCCTGGCCACGGCCTGGGCGCCGAACCTGGCCTGCCTGTTCATCGGCCGCGTCATCGGCGGCATGTCCTCGGCCTCGATGTCGGTCGCTTCGGCCTATGCCTCCGACATCTCCACCCACGAGAACCGCTCCAAGAGCTTCGGCAAGGTCGGCGCGGCGTTCGGCCTGGGCTTCATCTGCGGGCCGATGCTGGGCGGACTGCTGGGCGACGTCAGCCTGCGCCTGCCGTTCTATGTGGCGGCCGGTCTGTCGGCGCTCAATTTCGTGTACGGCTACCTGGTGGTGCCCGAATCGCTGCCGGCCGAGCGCCGCGCGCCGTTCGCCCTGTCCCGTATCAATCCGTTCGCGGCCCTGCTGCGCCTCGCCCGCCGCACCGACATCCGCGGCCTGGTCATCGTGTTCACCCTCATGACCTTCGCCCAGATGATGCTGCAGACGACCTGGGTGCTGTACACCACTTTCCGCTTCGACTGGACGCCACGCGACAACGGCATCGCCCTGTTCTGCGTGGGCGTGGCGGCCGTGGTGGTGCAGGCCGGCTTGCTGGCGCGGCTGATCCGCCGCTTCGGCGAGGTGCGCCTGTCGCTGCTTGGCCTCCTTTCGGGCGGCATCACCTACACCCTGTACGGCCTGGCCACCCACGGCTGGATGATGTACGTCTTCATCCTGTGCAACCTGCTCGCCTTCGCCGCCGGTCCGGCCCTGCAAGGGATCGTGTCCAAGGCCACGCCGGCACAGGAACAGGGGGAGCTCATGGGGTCGATGCAGTCGATCAGCAGCCTGGGCGTGATCCTGATGCCGTTGGCCGGCACCTCGCTCCTGGGCGCGGTCAGCCACCTGCCGCCGAACGACTGGCGCATCGGCTCGACCTTCTTTGTGTGCGCCGCGATGCAGGCCCTGGCCATCGCCTTCGCGCTGCGCTACTTCCGCCAGCACCATATGAGTCTGCAAAAATGAACGCCACGGTGGCCGCGGCCGTCCTGTTCGCGGCCTTGCTGCACGCGAGCTGGAACGCCCTGGTCAAGTCGGGCGGCAGCACCTTGCATTCGACCGCCCTGGTGGCGGGCGGCTCGGCCGCCATGAGCGCGCTGGCCCTGCCCTTCTGCGCCGCGCCGGCGCCGGAAAGCTGGCCCTTCCTCGCGGCCTCGTCGCTGATCCAGGCCGTCTACTACGGCATGCTGGCCGCCACCTACAGCGGCGGTGAAGTGAGCTTCGCCTATCCCCTGATGCGCGGGACCGCACCGATGCTGGTGGCGCTGGCCAGCCTGCCCCTGCTCGGCGAACGCCTGCATCCGCTGCAATGGGCCGCCATCGGCTGCATCTGCGGCGGCATCCTGAGCCTATGCATCCAGGAGCATAACGCGGGCCGCGGCAGCCGCCGCACCGCCATCCTGGCCCTGGCCACCGCTTGCCTGATCGCCAGCTACACCGTTATCGACGGCTTGGGCGTGCGCCGTTCCGGCTCGGCCCTCGGCTACACGCTGTGGATCTTCCTGCTCTCGGGCGGCGCCTTCTTCGTCGCAGCCGCGCGGCGTGGCAACGCCCAGCTCCTGGCCCTGGCCAACGCCCGGCCACGCATCTTGCTGCTGGGCGGCGCGGGCAGCATGCTCTCCTACGGCATCGCCCTCTGGGCCATGACACGCGCACCGGTGGCCACCGTGGCCGCGCTGCGCGAAACCTCGATCCTGTTCGCCACCATCATCGCCGCATTCTTTCTTCGCGAAAAGGTCAACCGGCGCCGGGTGGCCGCCGTGCTGCTGGTCGCGAGCGGCGCCACGCTGATGCGTCTCGGCTGACCCCGCGCACAATTGACTTGGGCTCGCCTGCGGTCTAGATTGGACCGTACTTAAACATAGCGAGGCCACCATGCGCCAACTGCTTTTGCTCGTCTGCGGGTTGACCGCGCTTGGCGCCATCGCGGCGGCGCCCGGCAAGAAAAAACCGCCCAAGCATCCGACGCCGCCGCCGGTCATGGCAAATATCATCGAACCTTTGCGGCCGATGGCTTTCCTGGCCGGTCATTGCTGGCGCGGCGATATTCCCGCCACCATGATGTCGGACGAACACTGCTTCGCCTGGGTGCTCGACGGCCACGTCATGCGCGACACCCACACCGTGCGCACGCCGGGCAAGCCGGACTTCGTCGGCGAAACCACGTATTACTGGAACCCGGCCGGCAAGACCGTCGAATACCTCTACCTCGCCAGCACCGGCGCCTTTAGCCGCGGCGTGATGGAGACCACGGCCAACACGCTCTACGTGCCGCCGCAGGGCGATGGCGCCGCGCCGGCGCCGGCGCGCTCGCACTGGGCGCCGCAGGGCGAGAATGCCTACGAGGCGTGGAACGAGGAACAGGGCAAGGACGGGATGTGGAATACCACGTGGCGGATGACGCTGCGGAGGGTCGATTAGCCGTCATCCCCGCGAAGGCGGGGACCTCTGCGCCTTAGCTTAGTCGATAGCGCATCGCACCAGGGGTCCCCGCCTTCGCGGGGATGACGGGGGTTACTTGGACTCCATGACGAACACGCCGTCCCAGTCGTCCGCCGGTGGCGTGGCGAGATAGTGGTCGCAGCGTGCGACGTACAAGGCCGCCGCCTGGTCCGCGCCGTTCAGCGCCAGCACTTCCTCGAATAGGCGGCGCGCCTGGCCGAACTGGCGCACCCGGTACTGCTCAACGCCATAGCGGAACAGTCCCATCGCCTCGATCAGGTGCGGATAGGTATCCGCCGTGTGGTGATCCATCACCTCATAGATCGCCACCGGCCGCGTCTTGCCCTTGACCACGACGATGTCCAGCTCGCGCATGCGGTAGGTGCCGCGCACGGCGCGATAGGTCTGCTCGCTCACCAGGATCGTGGCGCCGTACTGCTTGCAGGCCGACTCCAGCCGCGCCGCCAGGTTCACGCCATCGCCGATGATGGTGTAGTCCATGCGCTTTTTCGAGCCGATGTTCCCGGACACGACATTGTCCGAATTGACGCCGATCCCGATCTCCACCCGCAGCTTGCCTTCCGCGCTGCGCTGGGCGTTCCAGGCGCGCAGCTCGGCGATCATGGCGATCGCGCAGCGCACGCCCCGGTCCGGGTCGTCGTCGTGCGCGAACGGGATGCCGAAGGCCGCCATGATGGCGTCGCCGATGAACTTGTCCAGCATGCCCTCTTCGCGCTGGATGCAGTCGACCATCAGCGTGAAGTATTCGTTCAAGAGCGCCACCGTGCCCTGCGCGCCCAGCTGCTCGGTGATGGTGGTGAAGTTGCGCACGTCCGAAAACAGCACCGTGGCCTGCACGTTCTTGCCGCCCAGGGCTTCGGCGCCGTTGGCCACCATCTGGTCCGCGATGCCCGGGTCCATGTAGCGCGACATGGTCGAGCGCAGCCGCTTTTCGCTTGAAATATCCTCGATCATCAGCATCCAGCCGATGCGCTGCTTTTCCATCGACAGCAGCGGCTGGGCGCTGAAGTTGACGGACAAGGTCTCGCCGCCCGCCACCAGCTCGGCGTCCATCGCTTGCGCGGCGGCCGGGTTGTCGGCGGCCTGGCGCACACGCGTCATGACCCAGGCGTTCGGCCCGGCGAAAAAATCGGCCGCGTTCTTGCCGAGGACTTCGGCTTGCGGCACCCGCAGGATGCGCAGCCCGGCCGCGTTGCAGGTGACGATGCGGTCCGCTTCATCCAGCGTGATCACGCCGGAGGACATCGATTCGAGCATCGCCTCGTTATAGTTCTTCATCTGCTGCACGTCGGAGAACAGCTTGGCGTTCTCCAGCGCGATGGAGATCTGCGCCGTGAAGGCGCGCAGGCGCGATTCGTCCTCCGCGGTGAACGGCCCGCCACGCTTGTTCAGGACCTGGGTCACGCCGATCGTCTTGCCGTGCTTGTTGACGATCGGGACGCACAAGATGGAGCGCGTGAAGAACCCGGTCTTCTTGTCGAACGCGGGATTGAAACGCAAGTCCGCGTAGGCGTAGGGGATGTTGATGGTCTTGGAGGAGCTGAACACGGCGCCCGCGATGCCGGCCGTGTTGGGCAGGCGGATCTGCATCGAGTTCAGACCCTGCCCCACCTCCGACCACAGCTCGCCGGTCTTTTCGTCGTTGAGAAACAGGGTCGAGCGTTCCGCGTTGAGCAGGCGCGTGGCCTCGCCCATCACCCGCTGCAGGAGGGAGCCGAGCTTGATGTCCGCCGTGACTTCGGACACGACGTCGATGAATTCCATCTCCTGGCGCCGGACCTTCTTCATCCGTTCCAGGAAGCGTGCGCTTTGCAGCGCCAGCGTGCCCTGGGTCGTCAGCGCTTCCAATAGCTGCAGGTCGGCCTTGGTGAATTTGCCGCGCTTCTTGTTCAGGGCCTGCGAAACGCCGATCACCTCGCCCTTGAAGGTCTTGATCGGCACGCACAGGATATTGCGGGTGACGAAGCCGGTTTGCTCGTCGATGCTGCGATTGAAGCGCTCGTCGGCGTAGGCGTCCTGGATCAGGAGCGGCGCGCCGGTGGTGAAGACGTGGCCGGCGATGCCGGTGTGGTTCAGGAGCCGGATCTCGCGCTGGTTGTTCCCCTGCGCGACGCGCGAGAACAGTTCGTTCGTTTCGGGGTCGTTGAGGAACAAGGTGCCGCGCTCGGCGCCCAGCTGTTCGATCGAGATGTCGACCAGGGCCGCGAGGATCTCGTCCAGCGTGTCGTAGGCCGCCATCCGGCGCGACACCTCCAGCAGCAGCTCGGCCTGCCGCAGCCGCCGGCTCTGGGCCGGATTCGCGCTCAGATGGTCATCCACGGGTTTTCGCCTCCAGTTCGTCGCGCAGCACGCGCACGGCGGCATGCAGCTGCGCGATCTCGTCGCGGTGCGCGGCGGCCAGTTCGGCCAGGGCCGCATCCTTGTCGAAGTGCGCCTTTTCCAACGCCTCGCGCAGTACCGCGATGGTTTCGCGCAGCTGGATGATTTCGGAAAGATGGGCAGCCGTGGCCTGCTTGACCGCCGCCTCCTGGTCGGCGCGCGCCAGTTCCAGGGTGTCGCGCAGCGCGCTGACGGTGGCGCGCGCCTGCAGCAGCTCCTGGTGGGCTGCGGCGGCGGCGTCCTGCACGGCGCGCTGGCGGTCGTGGTGGGACGCCTCCAGTTCGCCGCGCAATACCACCACGGTGCGCTGCAGATCACGCACTTCGGCCAGCGCCGTTTGCAGCCCTGGATCGTCTTGTGGGGGCACCTTGTTCATCGCGCCCGATGGTATCAGAACTGGGCCGTCAGAACTTCATTTCCAGGGTCGCCCGGACAAACATCGTGCCCGGGTAGACAGTGCGCAGGTGCGAGGAACCGGATTCGGTCTGATAGAAGTTTTCGCTGATCCAGTCCTGGGCCAGGACGTTGTTGATCGTCAGGCGGAACTGGGTCTTGGGCGTGAACTTCCACAAGCCGTAGAACTCCATGTCGCGGCGCACGGTCTGGTAGGACGACTGCGAGGCCGAAATGCGCACCGGTCCGCCGTTACGGAAGTTGAAGCTGCCGCCCGTGGTCAGCGGGCCGTGCTTGTAATCCAGGCCGAAGGTGGCGGACATAGGCGTCTGCTGGTCCAGGCGGTTGTTCGGCCCGGGCACCGCATCCACGCTCGACCAGTTGCGGCTCACGCTGGCGCGCAGGTCCAGCGCCGGCGCATCCTTGACGAACACCTTGAGCGGGAACTTGGCCTCCACTTCCAGGCTCCGGGTCTGCGCGGTGCCGTCGTTGACCGGCAGCGAGATCCAGCGCCCGTCGGAAGCAAGCACCACGTCGCGGCGGGTGAAGTCCGTGATGCGGCGCGAGGATGCGGCCACCGAAAACACACCGCCTTCGAGGAAGTAGTGCTCGTAGGAGGCATCCAGGCCGGTCGCCAGCTCCGGTTTCAGGTCCGGGTTGCCCTGGTAATCCGGTTCGATGGCGGAGTTGTTGGTGGAACGGAAGCGGCGCGGCACCAGCGAGCTCGTATCCGGCGCCTTGAAGGTGCGGGTCAAGGCAAAGCGCAACTGATCGGACTTCGAATTGGGCAGCTTGTACAGGACCTGCGCCAGCGGGCTCCAGACCGACAGACGCGAAGACGAACGGTCGAAGGTCGAACCGGTCGTCACGGTCTCGATGCCTTCCCAGCGTGCGCCGAGATAGACGGACAGGCGCGGCGTCAGGCTCCACTCGTCCTGCCCATACAGCGCCAGGCGGCCGACGCGGGCACTGAAGCGGTCGGTGCGCGCCGGCCCCATGCCAGTTTCGACCGACGTTTCGCTCCGGCGCGACAGACCGCCGTCCCAGCCGAGGGCCAGCGCATGGCCTTCCATGATCGGCTTGGAGAACTTGCCGGTGCTGGTCACACCTTTACCATGGCTGTTGGCATCGGAGGTGCTATCGAGTCCCGCATTCCCTGGGCTCGCATGGCCGATCCGGTGGACCAGGCTCCCGTTCTTGTTGTAGCTGGCGCCGATCTTCACATCAAGCTTGGCGCTGTCCCCAAGTTTGTGCACCCAATTGAGGTCGGTGCGCAGCGATTCGCCATCGCTCTCGGAATGCGTATCGCTGTCCTGGAAGGCGAGGGGCAGGCCGGTCACTTGTTCCAGCCGGCGGGAAAGATCGCTGTTGGCGCGATAAACGTGCATGAAGGTCTGGGATGTCACCGTGTCGCCGTTTTCCAGACTCCAATTGATGCGCGGGTTAAGACCGCCCCCACGGAAGACCCCCTTCATGCGGCCGCGAAACTGCTCGCGCGTGGTCAGTTCCCCGCCCGGCCCGAAGAACTCCTGGAGGGTCGGCGCTTCCCGATCATAACGATTGTCGTTGAAGCTGCCGATCACCGAATACGACATCCGGCCCTTCGTGTCCGACATGGTGAGGTTGGCGTTGGGCGCACGCATGCCCTGCCCGCCCGCAAAGCCGAGCTTGAGCTCACGCTGCGCCGTGGCGATCGCCTTGCGCAAGACGATGTTGATGGTGCCGGCGATCGACTGGGTCGAGAACTCCGCGCTGGCCGAGCGCAGGACCTCGATCCGCTCGATCATGTCGGGCGCGAGCGCGTCCATCGAGAAGCCGGCCGGCGCCCGCTCGCCGTTGATCAGAATCTGGGTATAACCGCCGCCCAGGCCGCGCATGCGGATCTCACCACCCGGGCGCCCGGCGGCGCCGCTCACCGTCACGCCGGGAATACGCTTGAGCGCATCGAGCACGTTGGTGTCGCCGTACTTCACCAGTTCGTCGTGGTTGACCACGATCTTGGAGGCCGTGTCGTCGCGGCGCGGATCGTAGGCTTCGGCATTGCCCTTCACTTCCACCTTGGCGGCGGGTTCCTTGGGAGCGGGCGGCGGGGTTTGCTGGGCCGCGGCGGGAAAGATGGCCGCGACGGCGGCGGCGGCCAGGGTCAGGCGGAGCGGAAACGGCATCGTCGGTGGTACGGAATGATCAAACCTGCAATTTTCCTCTAATCAATCGATTTCGGGGCCTTTTTTTGATATGCATGCAACGTTCCACAATGTGACATTTCCTCTATAATCCGCCATCGCCATTTTTTCCGACCATTGCCGTGTCCGACCGCATCAAGGTTCTCCCGCAGTACCTGCTCCCGAAACGGGCGCTCACCTCGCTCGCCGGACGCGTCGCCGGCGCCAAGGGCGGCGCCTCGACCACGCGCCTGATCCGCTGGTTCGTCGCCAAATATGGTGTCAACATGGCCGAAGCGGCCAATCCGGACATCGCCAGCTATGCCTCGTTCAACGAGTTCTTCACGCGGCCACTGAAGGAAGGCGCGCGCCCGCTGGCGCGGGCGGACTATGTGTGCCCGGTCGACGGCGCGATCAGCCAGTTCGGCGACATCAAGGACCACCAGATTTTCCAGGCCAAGGGCCACGCCTTCACCACCACCGCCCTGGTCGGCGGCGACGCGGCGCTGGCGGCGCGCTTCCAGCACGGCTGCTTCGCGAACCTGTACCTGAGCCCGAAGGATTACCACCGCATCCACATGCCCTGCGCCGGGCGCCTGGTCAGCATGACCTATGTGCCGGGCGAGCTGTTCTCGGTGAATCCGACCACGGCGCGCGGCATTCCGGGCCTGTTCGCGCGCAACGAGCGTGTGGTCTGCGTGTTCGAATCGGACCTGTGCGGCACCTTCGTCCTGGTGCTGGTGGGCGCCACCATCGTCGGCAGCATGGCCACGGCCTGGCACGGCGTGGTCAATCCCCCGCGCCTGGGCGAGCTGCGCACCTGGACCTACGCGCCCGGCGAAGTCACGCTGGACAAGGGCGCGGAAATGGGCCGCTTCCTGCTTGGCTCCACGGTCGTGATGCTGTTCGAGCCGGGTACCATCGGCTTCAATCCCGACTGGGCGCCCCAGCGCTCGATCCGCCTCGGCGAAATGATGGGCAACCGCGTTGGGGTCTGACGCGACCCGGTCTGACCCCGCACGGGGTCTGACCCCGGTTTTTAGTCAGCATGCCCCGTGCAGCAATGCTCCGCCATCAAGTCGAGGAAAGCCCGGGTCTTGGCCGGCATCAGCCGCCGCCCCGGGAATACCGCCCATCCGACGCCGGCCGGCATGGTCCATTCCGGCAGCACTCTAACCAGCTCGCCGCGCTCCATCATCTCGCGCGTGAACATGTAGGAGCTGGCGGCGATACCCGCCCCTTCGCACGCCACCCGCGCCAGAACGTCCGGTGAATTGGCCAGGATCCGGGTCGGCACCTCGTGCCGCCACACGGTTTTCCCGCGCGTGAGTTCCCACGGCGCCGAGCCGCCGCTGCGGCGCAGGACCGCCAGCAGGTCGTGCTCCAGCAGATCGTCGGGATGCTCCGGCACCCCGCGCCGCGACAGATAGGACGGCGCGGCAAACAGGCCCACGTCCTCCGTCACTACGCGCCGCGCGGCCAGCGAAGAATCCTCCTGCAGGTCGCCCATGCGGATGGCGATGTCGAAGCCCTCGGCCACGAGGTCCACCCGGCGCGGCGACAGGTCCAGCTCCAGGTCCACCTTGGGGTAGCGCGCCACGAAGGCGGCCAGCACCCGGTTCATGCCGTGGTAGGCCGCGAAGTCCGACGGCATCGAGATGCGCAGCTTGCCGCTCGGTTCCGCCTGGCGGTGCTGGGCCAGCGCGCCGACCGCCTCCACCTCCTCCACCACCTTGCGCGCGTGATCCAGCAGGCTCTGACCGAATTCCGTCACCACCAGCTTGCGCGTAGTGCGCTGCAGCAAGCGCTCCCCGAGCAGCGATTCGAGCTGGGACAGGCGGCGCGACACGGTCGATTTGGGCTGGTTCAGGCGCTCGGCGGCGCGGCTGAAGCTGCCCGCCTCCACGATGCGGGCAAATAGCAGCAAGTCGTTCGGTTCGAGATCCATGATTGTTCCATGAGGTAGACAATGTTATCCATTTTAACGTCTTCCGGATTGATTTTGGAATTGATAAAGTGCATCTCATCGCAGCACAACCCAACCCAAGAGGACCACGCCATGAACATCCTGCAGATCAACTCCAGCGCCCGCTCCGCCGGTTCCGAATCCACCCGCATGGCCGACGCCATCGTCGCCAAGCTGGCCCGCGCCCACGCCGGCGCCCAGGTGACCCGGCGCGACCTGGCGGCCGACCCGCACCCGGTGCTGGACGAAACGGCCCTGCAGGCCCTGTTCACCCCGGCCGACCAGCGCAGCGCGCAGCAGCAGGCGCGCGTGGCCCTGGACGACGCCCTGATCGCCCAGGTGCAGGCCGCCGACATCGTGGTGCTGGGCGCCCCGATGTACAACTTCGGCATGACCGTGCAGCTCAAGGGCTGGTTCGATGCCATCGCCCGCGCCGGGGTCACCTTCCGCTACACGGCCAACGGCCCGGAAGGTCTCCTGCAGGGGAAGAAAGTGTACGTGGCCCTGGCGCGCGGCGGCTTCCACCGCGACGGCGCGACCGACACCCAGGTGCCGCACCTGAAAACCCTGCTCGACTTCCTGGGCATGACCGACGTGACCTTCATCTACAGCGAAGGCCACGGCATGGGCCCGGACGCTGTGGCCAAGGCGCGCGCCGCGGCGGACGCCGAGATCGCCACTGAGGTAGCATAAGCAGCTTAACCAACAAGGAACGAAACCATGGACACCGCAACCGCACCCGCCACCGTCACCCGCAGCCGCACCGTCGAACGCCTGGTCGGCGGGCAGTTCGTGATGGATGGCGCCGGCGTGAAGATCAACCGCGTGCTGACCCAGCCGCTGCAGCGGCGCCTGGATCCGTTCCTCATGCTGGACGCCTTCGGCAGCGACAAACCGGGCGATTACATCGCGGGCTTTCCGGAGCATCCGCACCGCGGCTTCGAGACCATCACGTTCATGATCCACGGCCGCATGCGCCATCGCGACAGCGCCGGCCATGAGGGCCTGATCACCGACGGCGGCGTGCAGTGGATGACGGCCGGCCGCGGCGTGGCGCACTCGGAGATGCCGGAACAGTCGGAAGGCCTGATGGAAGGTTTCCAGCTCTGGCTCAACCTGCCGGCCAGCGACAAGATGTGCGCGCCCTGGTACCGCGACATCCCGCAGGCGGAGCTGCCGCGCTTTACCACCCCGGCCGGGGCTACGGTGCAGGTCATCGCCGGCCATAGCCACGGCATCGAAGGCGCGGTACGGCGTACGGCCACGCAGCCGCTGTACCTCGACCTCGCCGTGCCGGAAGGCGCGCGCTTCGAGCAGCCGCTGCCCACCGCCCACAACGCCTTCCTGTACGTGTACCGGGGCGAGGTGGTCATCGAGGGCAAGGCGGTGCCGGCCGGGCGCATGGCGATCCTGACCAATGCGGCCGACGCCGACGGCGTTTCCATCAAAGCCAGCGCGGATGCGCGCCTGATCCTGATCGCGGGTCAGCCGCTGGGCGAGCCGATTGCGCAATACGGCCCGTTCGTGATGAACACCCAGGCCGAGATCTTCCAGGCGGTCGAGGACTACCGGGCCGGGCGTTTCACCGGTTGAGGCCGTTTCCGCCTTGGCGCGGCGGGAACGATGCGGTATGCTGGAACTTTCACGGAATCGGTTCCAACATGCCGCCGCTCGCGAAATCGCTGGTCGCCATTGCCATCGCTGGCTATGCCCTCGCCGCCCAGGCGGCGGACGGCCAGCGCACCTTTACGATCGGCGTCGAGAATCTCCAGTACGCGCCCCTATTCACCACCAGCCAGGGCAACGAGTACAACGGCTTCGCGCGCGAGGTCCTGGACGCCTTCGCGCAGGAACAGGGCTACACCTTCCGCTACGTGCCGCTGCCAGTGCAGCGGCTGCTGACGGTCTACCTGCAAGACAACAACCTCGATTTCAAATTCCCGGACAACCCGGCCTGGCAGGTGCAGCGCAAGGCCGGCTACGAGATCGCCTACAGCGCACCGCTGATCGTCAGCCTGGAAGGCGCGATGGTCCTGCCCCGCAACAAGGGCAAGCCTCTGAACAAGCTGCATTCGCTCGGTACCGTGCTCGGTTTCACGCCCCATCCCTACCACACCCCGCTGCAGGCGCACCGGCTGTCGCTGACCACGGCGCCCAGTTTCGAGGGTCTGCTGCGGCACGCGCTGGCCGGCCATGTGGACGCCATCTACATCAACATCGACGTCGGCCGCCACTTGCTGGCCGATCAGCTGGACCGGCCGGACGGCCTGGTGTTCGATCCCGACCTGCCGCACGCGCCCAGCAATTTCTCGCTGTCCTCGCGCCGGCACGCGGACGTGATCGAGCAGTTCACCCGCTTCCTGCAGCGCCAGCGGCCCCTCCTGCAGCAATTGCGCGCCAAGTATAAAATCGTGGATCAGCCAATCACCTGATCCAGCCATGACCAAGAAAGAAGGCCTTGTCGCGATCGCCGCCAGCGACGTCCCCCTCCGGGTGGGCACCAACTATCCGGCGCCCTTCATGCATCTCGTGGCCGGCCGCACCAAGCGTGCGCTGGGCGACATGTTCGGCCTGACCCATTACGGCGTGAACCTGACGCGCGTCGCGCCGGGGTCCGCCTCGGCCTTGCGCCACAGCCACGGCCTGCAGGAGGAGTTCATCTACATCCTCGAAGGCACGCCGACCCTGATCACCAACGCCGGCGCGACCGAGCTCGCGCCGGGCATGTGCGCCGGTTTCCCGGCCGGCACCGGAGACGCGCACCAGCTGGTCAACCGAGGGAGCGTGGACGTGGTGTACCTGGAGGTTGGCGACCGCATCTCCGGCGACACCGTGGAATACCCGGACGACGACCTGGCCGCCACCATGGGCCCGGACGGCAAATGGCGCATGACCCGCAAGGACGGCAGCGCGTACTGAGATGCCTTTGCTCGACACCCTGGGCGACCTGCTTGGCCGCGTGAGCCGCCGGCTCGGCCTCGAAACCATCGACGCCTTCCCGCCCGGCCACCCGTACGAGCGCACGCGCTGGAGCCGCGCCCACTTCGACATCCCTTCGGACATGGCGCCGGAAGCGATCGAGCGCACCCTGTGCGCCGCCATCGCCAACACGCCCACCGTGTTCGCCCACATCACGCATCCCACGCCGCGCATGCAGCAGGAGCTGCTGAACGCGATCGAGCAGCGCCTGCGGCGCGATCCGCAAGGCGCCTCGACGCTGGCCGCGCTGCTGGTCGATGCCTACGGCAGCCGGCACACACTGGAAGCGCGCCCCGGCCTGCGCGCCGCCTTGGCCGAAAGCGCGAGCCTGGACCGCAGCGCGCGGGCCCAGATCCTGCTGGCCTGGCTGGCCGACACGCCCGCCGGTTACGGCGTCATCGACATGCACTGAATCTATAACGAAAGCACCGCATGACCACAACTTATCCGTACCAGTTCAAGTCCATCAACTTCAGCGCGCCGCGTCCGGGCGTCAAGCTGATCGTCACCGGCGCCGTGCACGGCAACGAGACCGCCGGCACCAAGGGCATCCTGCGCGTGCTCGAGGAACTGGAGAGCGGCCGCCTGCGCATCGCCGCCGGCAGCGTCACTTTCGTCCCGGTCACGAACCCGATGGCGTACGAACTGGGGCAGCGCTCCGGCGAGCGCAATCTGAACCGCAACCTGTTCCCCAACGAGGCGCCGCAGGACTTCGAAGACCACATCGCCAACTGGCTGTGCCCCCTGCTGGCGCAGCACGAGGTGCTGCTCGACCTGCACTCGTTCAACGCCAAGAGCGAAGCCTTCGTGATGGTCGGCCCGCGCAACAACGACGGCCCGCTGCAGCCTTTCAAGCACGAAGAGAAGGAACGCGCCATGGCCCGGATCCTGGGCGTGCGCCGGTTCGTGGACGGCTGGCTGGCCACCTACGGCGCCGGCGTGCAGCGCCGCACCGGCAAGGGCGACGACGCGGAACTGTCGCTGCAGCTGCGCTACGGCGTCGGCACCACCGAATACATGCGCTCCACGGGAGGCTACGCGCTGACCCTGGAGTGCGGCCAGCACCAGGACCCGAACGCCCCGGACGTAGCCTACCGCGCCATCCGCAACACGCTGGCCTTCCTCGGCCTGGTGGACGAAGCGGCGCCGGCGCCGATCGCGCTGGAAGAGATGGAATACCTGTCGATGGTGGAAGTGCACGACAAATTGCACGAGGAAGACCGCTTCGAGCGCGTCTGGTCCAGCTTCGACCCGTTGAAACAGGGCGAACGCATCGGCACCCGCGGCGACGGCACGCCGGTGCTGGCGCCGTTCGACGCGCGCATCCTGTTCCCCGACGTGAACGCGCGCCCCAACCACGAATGGTTCTACCTCGCCCGCACCGGCGGCGCCTTCAACTAAACCAGGGTCAGATCGCCCATTGCACAAAAATTTGCTCGGTGAGCAAATTTTTGTGCAATGGGCGATCTGACCCTTATTTTTTGCGGATGCCGAAGGCGAAGGGGTCGGCTTCGTCGAGGATGAGGCGGGCCTCGGCGTTCACCCAGGCCCGGCCGCGGATGGTGGGCAGGATGCGCGCGCCGTCGCGCCGGAACGAGCCTTCGAACACGGAGCCGATGATGCTCTCCTGGCGCCATACCGCGCCTTCGTCGAAGTGTTCGTCCGCCGCCAGGCAGGCCAGCTTGGCGCTGGTGCCGGTGCCGCAAGGCGAGCGGTCGTAGGCCTTGCCCGGGCAAAGCACGAAGTTGCGCGCGTCGGCGCCGGTCGTGCTCTGGCAGTACAGCTCGATGTGATCGATTGGCGCGCCGCCCGCACCGGTGATGCCCTGGCCATGCAGGGCGTCGGCCACCCGCGATGTCCACGCCGTCAGTTCGCCGGCGCGCTCCGCTTCCAGGGCGACCCCATGCGCGTCCGCGTCGACCAGGAAGAACCAGTTGCCGCCCCAGGCGATATCGCCCGTCACCGTGCCGATCCCCGGCACCTCGACCCGCGCGCCCTTGGCGTGGCGCCAGGCCGGCACGTTGTCGATTTCGACACTGCCGTCGTCATGCAGGGTGGCCGTGACCACGCCGACCGGGGTGTCGATGCGGTGGCGGCCCGGCCCGATACGGCCCATCCAGGCCAGCGAGACCACCAGGCCAATGGTGCCGTGGCCGCACATGCCGAGATAGCCCACATTGTTGAAGAAGATAACGCCAGCCGCGCAGTCCGGCGCGTGCGGTTCGCACAGCAATGCGCCAACCAGCACGTCCGAACCGCGCGGCTCGCAGACCACCGCGCTGCGCACATGATCGAAATCCTGGCGAAAGCGCGCGAGACGCTCGGATAGAGGCCCCGTGCCCAGGTCAGGGCCTCCCGCGACGATGAGCCGGGTGGGCTCGCCGCCGGTATGGGAATCAATGATGGAGATGGTATTCATGCTGCCTAGCATAGCGCCGCGGGCGCGCCCTGTCTTGTGGCGCGCTCAGGGCGGAGCGCGGAAACCAGCACAGTGGCGCAGCAAGCTAGGCCGGCGTCACCAGCTTGAGGCCCACGATGCCCGCGACGATGAGGGCGATGCAGCCGAGGCGCACGGCGCCGGCGGGCTCACCCAGCAGCAGCATGCCGGCAATGGCCGTGCCCACGGTGCCGATGCCGGTCCACACGGCGTAGGCGGTGCCGAGCGGAAGTTGGCGCATGGCCAGGCCGAGCAGGACGACACTGCCGACCATGGCGGCGACGGTGATGGCGGAAGGAAGCAGACGGGTAAAGCCGTCCGTGTATTTGAGGCCGACCGCCCACACCACTTCGAGCAGGCCGGCGGCGAAGAGGATCAGCCAGGTCATGGCGAAAAAGTATAGCACCCGGCGGCCACGGCCGAAGTGCGCCATAATGCACGCTTCCCGCCCGATCCGGAGCCCCGATGAAGCATGCGATGACGTTCGCCGACATCCTCACCGCGCTGGCGGTGGTCACCATCTGGGGCGTCAATTTCGTCGTCATCAAGATCGGCCTGCAGGACCTGCCTCCGCTGCTGTTCACGGCCCTGCGCTTCCTGTTCGCGGCGCTGCCGCTGGTGTTCTTCGTGCCACGCCCGAAGGCGGACTGGCGCCTGATCGCTGCCTACGGCATGCTGCAGTTCGCGCTCCAGTTCTCCCTGCTCTTCTTCGGTATCCGCCTCGGGCTGCCGGCGGGCCTGGCTTCGCTGGTGATCCAGCTCCAGGCCTTCTTCACCATCGGCCTGGCGGTCTTGGTGCTGGGCGAACGCCCGCGCGTGAGCCAGCTGCTGGGCGCCCTGGTCGCCTTCTCCGGCATGGCGGTGGTGGCCGTGAACCTGGAAGGCAAGGCCACCTTGATCGGCTTCGTACTGGTGGTGCTGGCCGGCGTGTGCTGGGCGATGGCCAATATCGTGACCAAGAAAATGGGCCCGGTCAGCGCGCTGTCGCTGGTGGTGTGGGGCGCCCTGATCGCCACCCCGCCGCTGGTGGCAGCGTCCTGGCTGGTCGAGGGCACGGCCGCCTGGACCGAAGCGGCCCAGCGCCTGCGCTGGCAGACCGTGGGCGCGGTGCTGTTCCAGTCGTATCCGAATACCCTGCTCGGCTTCGGGGTGTGGTCGCTGTTGATGCGCAAATACGCGGCTGCTACTATCGCTCCATTCACCTTGCTGGTGCCGGTGGCGGGCATGATCGGCGCCGCCATCGTGCTGGCCGAGCCGCTCCAGTGGTGGAAGGCCGCGGCCGGCCTGCTGGTGCTGGGCGGATTGGCGCTGAACCAATTCGGCGCGCGCTTTGCCCGCGCCGCGGCAACGACAACAACAACGACGTCCAACTGAGGAGACCTCCATGGCCATGCTGGCGCAAGCGCTCATCGCGCTGATCGCACTCCTGCACGTGTATTTCGTGCTGCTCGAAACGGTGTTGTTCGACACGCGCGGACGGCGCGTGTTCGGGCTATCGGCGGAAAAGGCGGCGGTGCTCAAGCCCGCCATGTCCAACCAGGGCTGCTACAACGGCTTTCTCGTCTCCGCGCTTGCATTGGGGCTGTTCCATCCCGACCCCGCCATCGCGCACGCGTTCACCGTGTTCGGACTGGCCTGCGTGACGGTGGCCGGGCTGTGGGGCGCGGCTACCGTCAAGAGGAGCATCCTCTACATCCAGGGCTTGCCGGCACTGGTGGCGTTGGGGCTCGTGCTGGCGCTGTAAAACCGGGGTCAGACCCCGTGCGGGGTCAGACCCCTCAGGTAGGCCTCGAGCTTGTCCACCGTTTGTTGGCCGCCTTCGATGGCGCCCACGCGCTCGATCACCATCGCCATCGCTTCGTGGGTCGGGAAGATGGAACGCATCGTCAACAGCGTCTTGCCGGCCGGGGCGTCCTCGAAGGTGACGACCACGTGGAACATAGGGCCCGCGTCCGTGTCCGCCCCATGGTCGTATTCGAGGCGCTCGTTGGGCACAACTTCCTGGTAATCGATGCGGTTCGGGTAGATGGTGCCGTCCGGGGCCGCCATCTTGAAGCGCCACACGCCGCCGGGACGCACGTCCATGCCGCCGGTGGTGGTGTTGACGAAGCCGGTCGGCCCCCACCAACGGTCGATGTGGCGCGGGTCGGTGAAGGCCTGGTACACCAGCGCGCGCGGCGCGGCCAGCGCGCGCTTGATGACGATCTCGCGGTCGTCCGCGCCGACCTGGTCCAGGTAGCCCTCGTAGACGTCGAACATGCCGCCGAAGCCCATCTGCATGGAAGCGTGGTTGGCCTTGAAGAGCGCCTCCTCGGCCGGCGCTGCGTCGAGCGGATCGCAGTCCAGGGTGCACACGGTGCGGCCGTCTTCCTCCTCCAGCGTGATCGTGATCAGCATCTGCAGTGGCCAGCCCGGCATGCCGGGGAAGCGGATGCGGCGCCCTTCCGCGTCGGCGAAGCCGTTGACGAACACGATGCGGCGCGGCCGCTCGATCTCGCGATAGTCGAAGCGGCCGTACAGCGTGGCGCCCGGCGCGGCCGGGTAATGCATCGCGTAGTGGAACATGCCGCCGGGGCGCGGCACATGGCGCAGCACCTCCAGCTTGCATTCCCGTGGGCCCCACCAGTGCTGCAGGTGGGCCGTCTCGATCATCGTGCGGAACACCAGTTCCCGCGGCGCCTTGAATGCGCGGCGGATCGTGAAGCGTGCTGCGTCAGCGTCTTCCATTGTTGTTCTCCTCCTTGGCCTGTAATTCGACGAGATAGTCCTCCAGCCGGTCCAGGCGTTCGTCCCAGAGCTGGCGGTATTGTTCGAGCCAACTGGTCGCCGCGCGCAGGGGCTGCGCTTCCAGCTTGCAGGGGCGCCACTGCGCCTGGCGCGAGCGCGAGATCAGGCCGGCGTGCTCCAGCACCTTGAGGTGCTTGGTCACGGCCGGCAGGCTGATCTCGAACGGCTCTGCCAGCTGGGACACCGTGGCCTCGCCTTCCGCCAGCCGGGCCAGGATGGCGCGCCGGGTGGGGTCGGCCAGCGCGGCGAAGGTATCGCTCAGGTGATCGGTCCGCATTTATTTAACCAGTAAGTTAATTAATCTATCGGTAAAGTACGCCAGAAAGGACTGGCTGTCAAGCGTGACAGCCGTTCTGGTTCAGGGCAGGATTTCGCGCACCAGACCGGGCGGGCGGGCCAGGCGCACGCCCTTTTCCGTCACCACGAAGGGACGGTTGATCAGGACTGGATGCGCCACCATGGCGTCCAGCAGCTGCTCGTCGCTGGCCTGGTCCAGGCCGAGTTCGGCATACTGCGCCTCCTTGCTGCGGATGGCGTCGCGCACCGACAGGCCGGCGCGCTCGATCAGGTCGCGCAGCTTGTCGCGGGTCGGCGGATGCTCCAGGTAGTCGATCACCTGGGGTTCGATGCCGGCTGCGCGGATCAGTTCCAGCGCGCCACGCGAATTGCTGCAGCGGGGGTTGTGGTAGATGGTCGTCGTCATCGCGCGAACATAGCGCAGGCGGCGGCGCGGCGCAAGGGCGATTTTGATGGGAGCCGGGCCCGAACCGCTATAATGCGCTCGCAATTTCTAGTTGGAACGACCTTGAACTCCGAACCCACCCACCTCCTGCGCCCGGCGGAGCTGCCGACCCTGCGCCAGCGCCTGTCGCTGCGCATGTTGAACCTGCTCGGCTGGCGCCTGCGCTTCAAGCCGCTGCCCGGACCGCACGGCGTGGCGATCGTCTATCCGCACACGTCGAACTGGGATGTGGTGGTCGGCCTGCTGGCCAAATGGGCGATCGCCCTGCCCTTCCGCTGGCTGGCCAAGGAGAAGCTGTTCCGCGGGGTGGCCGGGGCGACGATCGGCAAGGTGATCAGGTCCTGGGGCGCCATTGCGGTCGAACGCGGCACCTCCACCGGCGCCACCCAGCGCCTGGCCGAGAACATGCTGGCCTCCGACTGGTGCTGGATCGCGCTGGCTCCGGAGGGCACGCGCAGCTGGAAGCCGCATTGGCGCAGCGGCTTCTATCACCTGGCGGTGACGGCCAAGGTGCCGCTGCTGGTGGTCTGGTTCGATTACCCGAACAAGGAGATCGCCGTGACCGAGTACGTGAACCTGAGTGGCGACATCGCGGCCGACATGGCCGCCATCCGCGCCGTGTATGCCGGCCATCATGGCCTGCACCCGGAACTGGAATGCCCGATCGAGCTGGCGCCGCCGCGCGCCTGATTCAGGCCCCGGCGCGCAGGAACAGGCTTTTGTAATAGATGGCGTTGGCGCGCCACACCCCGTCCGGGCTGCACGCGTACTCCGGCAGGCCGCCGATGCACTGGAAGCCCTGCGCCTTGTAGAACGCTTCGGCCCCCGATCCCGCTTCCGTATCCAGGTACAGCAGCCCGCGTTCGCGCGCCCGGGACTCGCGTTCGACCGCGTCCAGCAGCAGGGCCGCGATGCCGCGCCGGCGCGCCTGGCTGTGCACGATCAGCTTCTGGACCTCGGCCCGATTGACGCCGTTCGCGCGCAGGCACAGGTCCAGCTGCACGGTGCCCAGCACCACCCCGTCCTCCTCCGCCACGAACAGCAGGCGCGCGCCCTCGCCCATGGCCGCTTGCACGCCGCGCCAGTAGGCGGCCGCCTCGTCCACGTCGATCGACGCCAGGAACCCGACCGAGGAGCCGTTGCGCACGCAGTCGATCAGCAGCGCGCCAAGCTGGGCGGCGCGCGCGTCGAGCGCGGCCGGATCAAGTCGAACGATATCCATACAAGGCTCAGTTTTCACGATGACGCCAGACGGGATTGCATAAGCCGTGCCATGCGTTTATGGGGCTGGACGCGCCACAACGGTGCGCGCCGCACCGCCGCGGCGCATCCACGCACCTCAGGCGGGCGCGAGATCGTCGGCAGCCATCGCGGTGCTCAGATAGATCTTGCCGCTCAGTGTAGCGGGCAATGAGGAGGCGCGCAGGCGGTCCAGCACCGGTCCCTTCACCTCGGCCAAGTGCAGGCGGATGCCGCGCTGGGCCAGGAGCGTGTTCCACTCACCCAGCGCGAACAAGGCGGTGGTATCGATGGTATTGACGCCGGAAAGCACCAGCACCAGGTCGCGCAGCTCGGGACGGGCGGCCAGTTCGTCCTCGATCCGCTCGTTGACCGCTTCCACGTTGCCGAAGAAGAGGTTGGCGTCCACGCGCAGGATCAACAGGCCCGGCAGCGTGGCGGCCGGATAGCGTTCGACATTGCGGAAATGCTCCGTGCCGGCCAGGCGCCCCAGCACGGCGATGTGCGGCCGGCTCGCGCGCCAGACGATGGTCGCGAGCGACATCACCACGCCCAGCACCACTCCGCCCTGCACGCCCAGCACCAGCACCCCGGCGGCGGTGGCCAGCAGCGCCGCCGCGTCGCCGCGGTCGTAGCGCCAGGCGGTGGCCAAGGTATCCCATTCGATCAGGCCCAGCACCGCCACGATGATGGTCGCGGCCAGCACCGGCAGCGGCAGCAAGGCGAGCCAGCCGGTCGGCGCGACCAGGGCCACGGCGAGCAGCAGCGCCGTGACCACGCTCGCCAGCGGCGTCTGCGCCCCGGCCGCGAAGTTGACGGCGGAGCGCGACAGGCTGCCGGTGACGGGAAAGCCGCCCGACAGTGCGCTGCCCACATTGGCCGCGCCCAGGGCCAGCAGCTCCAGGTTGCTGTGGACCTTCTCCTGACGCCGCAGGGCCAACGCCTGCGCGCCCGACATGCTGACCAAGAACACGACGAAGCCGATCAGCAGCGCCGGCTGCAGCAACAGGCCCCAGTGCGCGCGCGAGGTGGCCAGGTTCAAGGCCGGCAGTCCGGACGGCACCTCGCCGGTGGTGTGCACGCCGAGCCTGGGCAAGTCGAACAGTGCCACCAGGACCAGCGCGGCGAGCACCACCGCCATCGGCACCAGCCGCACCGCCACCTCCGCCACCGGCCGCGGCGCGCCCAGGCGCACCAGCAGCGGCGCCAGCCAGCGCCGCAAGGCGAACAGCAGCACCACCGCGCCGCCGCCCAGCAGCAGCGACGGACCGTGCGGATGGCCGAGGCTACCGCCCGTGAGCGGGCCGAGCTGGTCCCACACGATCACGATGGTCGCGCCGAGCGTGAAGCCGCTCATGACCGGCCGCGAGAAGAAATTGGCGAGAAAGCCCACCCGCAGCAGGCTCGCGATCAGCAGGACCGCGCCCGCCATCAGCGCCAGCTGCGCCGCCAGGACGTGGTACAGGCCCGAGCCGGCCGCCGCCAGCGGGGCCAGCGCCGCCGCCGTCATCAGCGACACGATCGCCATCGGCCCCACCGATTGGGTCATGCTGGTGCCGAACAAGGCGTAGCACAGGGAAGGCACGATGCTGGCGTAGATGCCGGCCACCGGGGGCAGGCCCGCCACCAGGGCATAGGCCATCCCCTGCGGGATCATCATCATGGCCACCACGACGCCGGCGACCAGATCCCCCGCCAGCAAGTCACGGCGGTAGGTGCGCAACCAATGCAGCATGCTTCGACCTTCGGACAGAAAAGCGCAAGGGTAACATGCGCCACCCCGGGGCCGGAACGGCTCCGTCCCCGCGCGGTCAGCCGAGGCAGATGCCCAGGTCGCGTGCGGTCTGGATGGTGTCGCTGTCGGCCGGCACCCGCTTGCTGTGTCCGGCCACATCCGCCAAGGGCACGCAGACGATGTCCGGGTAGCCAAGCGACACCATCACCCCGGCCTGTCCGGCCGCCAGCGCGCGCACCGCGGCGGCCCCGAAGCGCAGCGCGCAGACCCGGTCGAACGCGGACGGGCTGCCGCCGCGCAGCAGATGGCCCAGCACCAGCGAGCGCGCCTCCTTGCCGGTGCGCGCCTCCAGCCATTCGGCCACCCGGGCGCCGATGCCGCCCAGGCGCTCGGCCCGGCCCGGCGCGCTGCCCGCGATCAGCTCGCGCTGGCCGTCGGCCGGGCTCGCCCCTTCGGCCACCACCACGATGCTGTGCTGATGCCCCTGCGCTTCGCGCGCCAGGATGGCGGCGGCCACCCGGTCGATATCGAAGGGCAGCTCCGGCAGCAGAATCGCGTGGGCGCCGCCAGCCAGGCCGGCATGCAGGGCGATCCAGCCGGCGTAGCGGCCCATGGTCTCCACCACCATCACGCGCCGGTGGCTCTGCGCCGTGCTGTGCAGGCGGTCGATGCACTCGGTCGCGAAGCCGACCGCCGTGTCGAAGCCGAAGGTGGAGAAGGTCTTGTCCAGGTCGTTGTCGATGGTCTTGGGCACGCCGATCACGCGCAGCCCGGCGCGCGCCAGGCCTTCGGCGATGCCCATGGTGCCGTCCCCACCGATGGCCACCAGCGCGTCCCAGCCGCGCTGGGCGAACTGGGCCAGCACCTCGGCGGTGCGGTCCGATTCCGTGTCGCGCCCGGCCGCGTCCCGGCCCGGATAGTGGAAGGGATTGCCGTGGTTGCTGGTGCCGAGGATGGTGCCGCCCAGGTGGCCGATGCCGCTCACGGTCTCGGGCGTGAGGCGCAGCACGCTCTCGCCGCGGCAACGCTCCGGCTCCAGGATGCCGGTGAAGCCGTCGCGGATGCCGTAGCACTCCCAGCCGAGCCCGGTGGCCGCCATCACGACGGCCCGAATGACTGCGTTGAGGCCCGGGGCGTCGCCCCCTCCCGTTTGGATTGCGATGCGGCGGATCGGCTGCGCCATGCTGACATGCTCCTGGATAGCTAAAATCCAAGCTTACCGCAGCAGGCCGCTCCCGGCCAGAGGCTCAGCGGCTGGCGTACCAGGTGACCAGCTCTTCCACTTCGTCCGGATGCAGCTGGCGGGCGGCGTTGCGCATCTGCTCCTGCAGGTCGTTGCGGCGCGTGCCGTTGGCGAAGGCCAGCAGCTGCGCGCGCAGGTAGGTGGCGGGCAACCCGTCCAGCTGGGGCACGGCCGGCTTGGCGACACTGGCCGCGTGGCAGGCCGCGCAGGCGCCGATGTTGCGCAGCGGGTCTCCATTGCCCACCAGGCGCGGCGGCGTGCCGCCCATGCCCTGGCTCGGAATGCGCGGCAGGTAGGCGTAGTAGGCGGCCAGGTCGCGCATGTCCTCGTCGCTCAGGTTTTCCACCAGCGGCTCCATGATGGCGCTGCGCCGGTGATGGGACTTGAAGTCGCGCAGCTGCTTGTAGCTGGCAGCGGCCGGCTGGCCGGCCAGGTGCGGCGTGCCGGCCGGGCTCATCCCGCGCGCGCCGTGGCACATGCTGCAGTTCTGCGCCAGGGTGGCGCCCCGTCCGATGGCGGCCTCGCCGGCCGGCGTCATCATCTGGGCGCCGACAATCACGTTCGACGGCCGCACCGCGCTGTCGTCCGGTGCGCCCTGCGCGCGGTACGGGAGGACGGCCCCGGCGGCGCTGCAGATCGCCTCCCACCAGCCGGCATTGCGTGGTCCCTGGGCCGCCGGCAGCCACAGAAAACCGGCCAGGGCCGCCAGCAGGGCGAGCCCCAGCACCGCGCCGACGCTGCCCGCGAACCAGCGATTGCGCCAGCTGAACAGCCGGTTCATGGCGGTCCTCCGATCGGCACCGCCGGCACCGACGTCTGCGGCAGCAAGGCCAGTTGCACGATCGGGTAGCCGTAGTTGACCACGGTGAGCCCGATCATGAGCGCGATCCACAAGCCGTGGGAATTGAGCGCCAGCGGCACCGCGCCCAGCGGCTGGGCCGGCTCGCTGAAACGAAAGCGCGGCAGCGGCACCGTCGGCGCGCGGTGGCCGCGCAGCAGGATGTAGACGAACAGCAGACCGGACAGCACCAGCATCAGGCCGCCGATAGTACTGAGGATGACCGAGTACGCCAGCGGCTGCAGCTCGGGATGGGTGTAGTCGAAATAGGCCATGCGCCGCGGCATGCCGAGTATGCCCACCGCGTGCCACGGGAAGGTGGTCACGATCATGCCCACGAACCACAGCCACAGCTGCCAGCGCATCAGCTTGGCCTCGGCCAGGGCGCGTCCGGTCAGGTGCGGCCACAGGTCGTAGGCGAGCGCGAAATACATGATGACGATGGCGCCGGCGAAGATCAGGTGGAAGTGGCCCGTGATCCACTGCGTGTTGTGCACGGCGAAATCGAGCTGGTAGCTCATGTTGATCAAGCCGCCCGCGCCCCCAAAGCCGAGCAGGATGAAGGAGAACGCCACCGCCAGCATCATCGGGTTATGCCAGGGCAGCCGGCGCAGCCAGCCGAAGGCCCCGCGCCCGCCGCGCAGCCGGCCGGCGATCTCCACCGAGGCGGTGATGGTGAACACCGTCAGCATGGTCGGCACCGATACCATGCCGGTGAACACGGCATGCAGGAACTTGACGCCCGCTCCCACCTGCGGGTCCTGGAACAGGTGGTGCACCCCGATCGGCATGGAAAAGACGAGAAACAGCGCGAACGACAGACGCGCCATCGCGTCGCTGTACAACCGCCCGCCGATGGCGCGCGGCACCAGGGTGTAGAAGGCGATATACGCCGGCATCAGCCAGAAGTAGACGATGGCGTGCAGCGTCCACGAGAAGAACACCCGCGCCAGCCCGGCGTCGATGGTGGACTTCCAGCCGAAGGCGACGGGCAGGATCTGGAGCAGGATTTCGAGCGCCGCGCCGAGCGAGGTCCAGGCCCACAGATAGGCGCCGGCCAGATTGGCGAACATCGGCAGCGGCACCGTTCCGCCCGGATGCGCGCGCCGCCAGGCGGCCAGGTTGACCGACATCAGCGCCACCCAGACCCAGGAGCCGACCACCACCAGCACGATCCCGAGGTAGAAGGCGGCCGGTCCGATCAAGGGCGGATAGAAGGTGTACAGCAGCGAGGCGCGCCCCGCCGCGACGGGAATCATCGCCATCAGCGTCCCCAGCACGACCAGGCCGAAGCCGGCCCAGGCCCAGCGCTTGCCGCGCAGTTCCTGGCCGAGCGACAGTTCCACGATGGCGTAGCCGAAGCCCATCGCGACCAGGGTCGGGAACACGTAGCCCATGGCCGAGCCATGGGCCGTCACGGACCGGTAGTACAGTTCGGGATTGCCGATCCAGCCCAGCAGCGGACTGCGCACCAGCATCTGCCATTCGCCCAGCAGCAGCGCCACCAGGAAGGCGGCGAAGGCCAGCCAGAAGTGGGCCAGCACGATACGGCGGGTGTCAGCGCTGAACACAGTCCACCCTCCCCGCCTGGGCCGCATGGCGCGCGAACTCGTCCTTCCCGACCACCCGCACGTGAGCCCACATCGCCGCATGCCCGGTGCCGCAGTATTCGTGGCAGGGCATGAGGAAGTCGCCCGTGTGGCGGAAGCGGGCCCGGAAGGTGGACACATAGCCCGGCACCAGCATCAGGTTGACATTGGTATGCGTGACGGAAAAGCCGTGCACCACGTCGGCGCTGGTCGCGCGCAGCGTCACCGGCGTATCGACCGGCACTTCAATGCACTGCGGCGTGAACGAATACTGGCTGGCCACGACGCGCACCGCCACGCCCCCATCGGCCGTCGGCACGCTGCCCAGGTTCGATTCCACGAACTCCCCCGCCAGATGCAGGGTGGCCGGATCGACGGTCTCGGTGCGCACTGGAGGCATGGTGGCCCAATGCACGCTCATGTACAGGATCATCGCCAGCAGCGCGCCGATCACGGCGCCCACCGCGATGGCCCAGCGCTTCTCGGCCTGGACCGCGACGCTGTGCACCTGGTCCGCCATCATGCCCCTCCCCGCGCGACGAACACACCCAGGTAGAACGCGATCCAGATCGCCACCACCAGTGCCAGCGCCAGTCCGGCCAGCGCGAAGGCGCCGCGCGGCCCGCTCGCGACCACCGCATCGACCCGGCGCTGCTCGTCGGCGTCGTCGTGCTGGAACTCGGTTTCCTCGAACATGCCGTCCTCCCTACTCCACCGTGGCCGCGCGCAGCGCGCCCACCTCGCGCACGTCCACCGGCGCGCCGGGGTTGCCCCAGGCCGTGCGGATGTAGGTGACGATGGCGGCGATCTCGGCGTCCGTCATGAACTGGGCGAACGGCGGCATCCCGTACGGCATGGGGTTGCGCCGCGTGCCCGGCGGATAGCCGCCATTGAGCACCATGCGGATCGGGTTCACGGCCGAGACCATGCCGATCGAGCGGTTGCCGGCAAGTGGCGGGTAGTGCGGCGGCTTGCCCTGCCCTTCCGCCCCGTGGCAGTTGGCGCAGTGCTCGCCGTACAGGCGCTTGCCATCGGAATACATCTGTTCCGTGTCGGCGCGCACCGGCGCCAGCGCGGGCGCGCTGTCCGGCGGGTCCGTGTTGGGCAGGCTCTTGAGGTAGACCGCCATGGCCCGCGCGTCGGCGTCGTTCATGTATTGCAGGCTGTTGTAGGTCACCTCGGCCATCGGGCCGTACACGGTGGCGCGGCTGGAAATGCCGGCCTGCAGCAGGTCCGCGATGTCCTGCTCGCTCCATTCGCCCAGCCCCGATTCGCGGTTGGAGGTGAGCGAGGGCGCATACCAGTGCTGCATCGGGATCAGGCCGCCCTGGAAGGCGCGCGCCGGCGAGGAGCCGCCCAACGCATTGATCGGCGTATGGCACATGGCGCAGTGTCCCAGGCCCTGCACCAGGTAGGCGCCGCGGTTCCATTCGGCCGACTTGCCGGGGTCCGGCTGGTATTCGCCCTCCTGGAAGTAGAGCGTGCGCCAGCCGATCAGCAAGGCCCGGTTGTTATACGGGAAGCGCAGGTCGTGTCCGCGCGAGTTGCGCCTGACCGGCGGGACCGAACGCAGATACGCGAAGATGGCGTCCGAATCGGCCCGCGTGACCTTGGTGTAGGACGCGAACGGCATGGCCGGATACAGCAGCTTGCCGTCACGCCCGCGGCCGGTATGCATCATTTGATAGAACTCGTCGGCCGTCCACTTGCCGATGCCGGTCTCGTCGTCCGGCGTGATGTTGGGAGAATACAGGGTGCCGAAGGGCGTGGGCATCGGCCGGTTGCCGGAGAAGATGGCCTCGCCCGGCACGGTATGGCAGGCGATGCAGTCGCCAGCCTGGGCCAGATAGCGTCCGCGCTCCACCTGGCCGTTGCCGGCAACGGGGCCGCCGGAACGCAAGGGCGCGCGCTGCCACAGAAGCAAGGCGCCGACACCCAGCAGCGCCAGCACCAACACGGCGGCCAGGACGCGCCTCATTGAATGCGCCCCTGCTGGCTGCCGCACTCGAGCGGCAGCGCCTTCTGGTCCGCCGGAGCGGGGCGCAGCTTGGGCGGCACCGGCTGCGCGGCCAGGAAGGCGGACACCGCCTCGACCTGGTGCTCGGTCAGGCTGGAGGCGACGAATTGCATGCAATCCGGGGCCAGCGCCGTGCGCACGCCGTAGCGCCAGGCGCCAAGCTGGGCGCTGACATAGTCCGCCCGCAGGCCGAGCAGGCCCGGGATGCCGGGCTCGCGCCCGTTCAGCGCCGTGCCGTGGCAGGCCATGCAAGGAGGCACGCGCGCCGCCGGCACACCCTCGCTGGCGAGGCGGCGCCCCTCCTCCACCAGCGCCGGTGGCGGCGCCTTGTCGCCCGCGCCCGCGCCGCCGGGATATGGCGGGTTGAGCGCGGCGAAGTAGGCCGCCATCCGGGACAGATAGGGATCGGGCAGATAGGCCAGCAGATAGTTCATCGGCACGTACTTGCGACGTCCATCGCGAAAGGCCACCAGCTGGTTGTACAGGTAGCCGGCGGGCTTGCCGGCGAGGCGGGGAAAGTAGACGTTCTCCACGCCCTGCCCTTGCGCGCCGTGGCAGCCGATGCAGGCCTGCACCCGCGCCTCGATGGTGTCCGGCACCGCTTCCGTGGGGCTGCGCTGCGCCAGCGCGTTAGGCGCGACGGCGGCGGCAAGCAGGGGAACGGCAAGGGCGAATTGCGGCGGCAACGTCGGCTCCTCCAGCGCAGAAGATGCCGTGACGTTAGCAGAAGCGCCACCCTGCCCCGGACACGATAGCCCCAGGAAATGGGGCCGCGCCGCACGCGCCGGCCGAATTTCCGTTAAGCTTTTTTTCTTTGCTTATCGAAAACCCGTCATGTCCAGCCGCCCTGCCCTCGTCTACGCCAAGCTCGCCGCCACCGCCATGTTCTGGGGCGGGACCTTCATCGCCGGGAGGATGGCGGCCCATGTGCTGCCGGCGCTGGTGGCGGCCGCGGTCCGTTTCGGCGTGGCCGCGGTCCTGCTTCTGCTCCTGGCGTGGAAGACGGAAGGCGGCCTGCCGCGCCTGAACCGGCGCGAACTGCTGGCCACGATGGCGCTCGGCGCGACCGGCATCTTTCTCTACAATCTGTGCTTCTTTGGCGCCCTGCGCACCATTCCGGCCGGTCGCGCCGCCCTGTTCGTCGCGCTCAATCCGACCGTGACCGCGCTGGCGGCGGCCGTCGTGTTTCACGAGCGCCTCAAACCGCATAAGTGGGCCGGCATCGCCCTGGCTTTCCTCGGCGCGGCCATCGTCATCACGCGCGGCGACTTCGGCGGCGCCTGGCAGGACCTGTCTCAATCGATCGGCGCGGGCGAACTCTTCATGCTGGCGGCGATCTGCAGCTGGGCGGCCTACACCCTGATCGGGCGGCGCGCGCTGGCCACCTTGTCGCCGGTGGCGGCCACCACCTACGCGGCGCTGTGGGGACTGCTGTATCTGAGCATCGGCGCGGCCGGGCAGCTCGATCAGGTCGACTGGAGCCTGGTGCATTGGGATACCTGGGCCGCCCTGTCCTACCTGGGCGCGTTCGGCACGGTGGTGGGTTTCGTCTGGTATTACGAAGGCGTACGCGCGCTGGGACCGTCGCGCGCGGCGGTGTTCAACAACCTGGTGCCGGTGTTCGGGGTCAGCTTCGCCGCCCTGATCCTGGGCGAGCCGGTGCTGGCCTCAATGGTGATCGGCGGTGCGGTCGCGGTGGCCGGCGTGACGCTGACCAACCGCTGACGGCTCACGCCGTCGGCTGCTCGATCACGGGCGGCGCGGGCTGCTCGACCGGGGGGGCCGGCTCCTCCGCTTCCGGTTCCGGCAGGTCCTCGGCGCGCGGATGGACGTCCGGCGGCGGCAGCACCGGTTCGCCGCTCTCGGTCTGGATCTCGCCCGGGTCTTCCATCACCTCTTCCTGCTGCGCGGGCGGGCGGGCCGGCGCCGGCTTCCCGCCCGGGAACAAGGCGGCGGCGTCGAGGCGGTGCGCGTTGAGCGCGGCGCGGAAGAAGTCCCCCACCAGCAGGATGGCGTTATGCCCGCCCTGCCCCCAATAGCTGGAGCGGATGGTCACGCGGTTGTCGTTGAAGCCGACCCAGGCGCCAGCCACCAGCTCCGGATGCATGAGGATGAACCAGCCGTCCGTGTTGCGCTGGGTGGTGCCGGTCTTGCCCGCCACGTCGCCATAGATGCCGAAGCGGTAGCGCACCGCCGTGCCGGTGCCACGGTTGACGACGCCACGCAGCATGTCGATCAGCGTGTCGGCCGTCTGCGGCGCCATCGCGCGCTCGGCGCTGGAGGCGCCGAACTGGGCGACGAGTTTGCCGCTGCGGTCGGTGATGCTGCGCACGAAGACCGGCTTGCGGTATTCGCCTTCGGCCGCGATGGTGGCGTAGGCGCTCACCATTTCCAGCAAGGTCACCGGGCTGGTGCCAAGGGCGAGCGAAGGCACGGGATCGAGCTTGCTCTGGCGGATGCCCATGTCCTTGGCCAGCTTGACGATGGGCTTGACGCCCACGTCCTGCATGACCTGCGCGGTGATGGTGTTCTTGGAGTAGACCAGGCCGTCGCGCATGGTCATCATCTGGCCGGTCGAGCCGCTCATGTCGGTCGGCCGCCACACCGTGCCGTCGCCCGCGCGGATGTCCATCACCGCGTCGCGGTAGGGGCGCTCGGGCGTGAAGCCGTGTTCCAGCGCGGCGCCGTACACGAAGGGCTTGAAGGTCGATCCCGGCTGGCGCGTGGCCTGGACCACGTGGTCGTACTGGTCGCGCTTGAAGTCGCGGCTGCCGACCCAGGCCCGCACTTCGCCGGTGCGCGGATCGACCGCCACGAAGCCGGCCTCGAGGCGCTGCTTGGCGGCGCGCAGCTCGCCCATGAAATGGCTGTCGGCGCGCAGACGCTTCAGGGCGGCGGGCCCGGACTCGCCGGCGGCGACGGCGCGCCGGTAGGCCAGCGACTCGCGCACCATGTCGTCCAGCAGCGCCCCGTGTGAGCGCCAGAAGTAGTCGAACGGCTTGCCGGAACCGCCCTCGCTGCTGCCGTCCGGGGCGCTCCATTCGTTGTCGGCCACGGACTGCAGCGCGGCGGCCTGGCGCCGCACCGCCTCCTGCGCCGCTTCCTGTAGGCCCGAGTCGAGGGTCGTGTGCACGATCAGTCCGTCGCGCTGCAGGTTGTAGTCGTTCTCGTCGGCCCAGTCGATCATCCACTTGCGCACCATGGCGGTGAAGTGGCTGTCCTGGTCGGCGTTGTTGCTGTTGCTGGCCTGGCGCGCGAAATGCAGGCGCAGCGGGCGCTTCTTGAGCTGGTCGAAGCGGGCCTGGGTGATCACGCTGTGCTTGAGCATCTGCCCCAGCACCACGTTGCGGCGCTCCAGCGAGCGTTCGGGGTTGACCACCGGGTTGTAGTAGTTGGTCCCCTTGAGCATGCCGACCAGGGTCGCGCTTTCCAGGATGTCGAGCTTGGCGGCGGGCTTACCGAAGTAGGTACGGGCCGCCATCTCGATGCCGTAGGTGTTGTACAGGAAGGGCACCGTGTTGAGGTAGGCTTCCAGGATCTCCGGCTTGCTGAAGGTGGTTTCGATCTTGATCGCCGTGACCATCTCCTTCAGCTTGCGTGACAGGTTGCGCGAGCGCCCTATCTCTTCGGGGAACATGTTGCGGGCCAGCTGCTGGGTGATGGTCGAGCCGCCCTGGGTGTCGCCGCCGACACTGTGCAGGATGGCCGAGGCGGAGCGGCGGAAATCGATGCCGTGATGCTGGTAGAAGCGGTGGTCCTCGGTGGCGATCAGGGCCGCGATGACGTGCGGCGAGATCTGCTTGAGGGTCACCTGCTCCTGCAGGCCCTGCTCGAAGTTGCCGAGCTGCTTGCCGTCCGCCGTCAGGATCACGGTGGCCGTGGCCGTGCGCGCATGGCGCAGGTCGGCGGCGCCGGGCGTCAGCGGAATCAGGATCAATACATACAGGAACAAGCCCATCAGCAATGCGGCCGTGCCCCACAGCGCCACCAGGAGGGTGCGCTTGAGCGGGGGCTTTTGCATCAGATAGAGCTGGAGCGCGCGCGCGCGGCTGGTCACGGCGGCGGCGGCGCGCACGGCGGCGCTGGCCGGCTGGGTCTCGGTGTCGGGCATGGGCAAAGTATAGCCGACGCCCGCCTAGAGCAGACTCAGTTGCGTGGCGCCGCGCGGGGGCACGGGAGCGGCCTCGGCCGTCATGGCCTGGGCCGGAAAGTCGCGCAGGAAGGAGCGCGCCAGTTCCGGGTCGCGGCAGGCCAGCCAGGCATCGTATTCCGCCGGCGGGACGATGACCAGGGCGCGCTTTTCGTCGCCCGGCTTGTGAAAGCGCCGCATCAGCGGATGCTCGTCCGCGTTGATCGTGATCTGGGTGAAGGCCAGCGAGGTCGCGCCATCCGCTTCCTTCCACTCGCGCCACAGGCCGGCCACGGCGAAAGGTGCGCCGTCGGCCATGCCGATCTTCCAGCGCACGGCCTTGCCACTTTCGTAGTTCGGCTCGTAGAAGGCGGTCATCGGCACCAGGCACAGCTGCCCCTGCTTCCAGGCCTGGGAAAAGGAACGTTTCTCGCCCAGCGTCTCGGCGCGCGCGTTCATCGTGTCCCACACCTTGACGTGGGGCGGGATGTGGCGGCGCGGGACCAGGCCATAGCTGCCCACCGCCAGCCGGCGCATGCCTTCATGGTGGCGCACGATGGGCGCGAGATAGTCCTTCCAGGTCTCGCTCGGCCAGTCGGGCGCACCTTCGATCGAGACGCCGAGGAATTCCTCGAGCAGTTCCTTGCGGGTCGGGCTGTAGTTGACGCACATGCGGCGCATTGTACCGAAGGATTTGACTTTCATTTTTTACCCGGGTAATATTTGCTTCTTTTTTTACCCGGGTAATATCATGAAGCCTTCTGCCAAGCGGCGGGAACTCTCCCGCCAGGCCCGCGACGCGTTCCCGCCGATGGGCATCTACCTCGTGCGCGACAAGGCGACCGGCCAGGTGCTGGTCGCTTCCAGCCAGAACGTCCCGGGCGCGATCAACCGCGCCACCTTCGAATTGCGGCGCCGCGCGCACGCCAACCGGGTCCTGCAGGCCGCCTGGGACGCGGGAGGCCCGGAGCGGATCGCGTTCGAAGTGGTCGAACTGCTCAAGGAGCGGGACACCTCCAACTTCGACTATCGGGCCGAGCTGCGCATGCTGGAACAGCTGTATCGGGAGGAAATGCAATGAACCATGCGACGCTTGAAGATTGGCTCGCGCGCCAGCGCGAACTGGCGGCACTCAGCCAGGTCATGGACGATGAACTCGGCCTGCTGCATGGCCTGTCGTGGTCGGACTTCGTGCTGCTCGACACGCTGGACGCCGCCGGAGGCGCCCTGCCGCCCGCCGCCCTGGCCCAGGCGCTGTGCATCCCGCGCTCGCGCCTGCTGCTGCAGCTGCTGCCGCTGGAGAAAATCGGGCTGGTGACGCGCGCGGCCGCCTTGCGCCCGAACGGCCGCCGGCAGCTGCGCGAGGCGCGCGACACCGCCGCGCGCCTGTGCGCGGATCACGTCAAATCGGCTTCGCGAACAAACCCACCGTGAGCGCGACGCCGAGCACGACGACGCCGATGCGCAAGGCGCGCTCCGGCACCCGGCTCAGGGCGTGCGCGCCCAGCCAGCCGCCCGCCACCGCGCCGGCGCCGAGCAGCGCCGCTTCCCGCCAGTGCAGCTGCGGCGAGAACAGGAACAGCACCACTGCCGACGCATTGAGCACACCGGACAAGGCGTTCTTGGTGGCGCCCGCGTGGCGCACCGACAGGCCGGCCATGGTCAGCGCGGCCATCATGAGAAAACCGATGCCGCCGCCGAAGTAGCCGCCGTAGACCGCGATCAGAAATTGCGCGGCGGCGGTGGCGCGCACGCCGCTGCGCTCGTGGCTGGCACCGCGGCGGCCGAAGCTGCCCCACGCGAACACCGCGGTGGCGAACAGCACCAGCCAGGGCACCAGGCGTGCAAAGACGGTCGACGGCGTCGCCAGCAGCAGGATGCCGCCCAGGGCGCCGCCGGCGACGCTCAATCCGAACAAGGCCCGAAAGCTCAGTTGACCGACGCCGCTGACCATCGAACGTCCAGCCCAGCCCGAAATCACATAGCTGGGAAACAGCGCCACCGTGGACGTAATGTTGGCCGCCAGTGGATTGAGCCCCGCTAGGATCAGCGCGGGCAAGGTGACGAAGGAGCCGCCGCCCGCGAGCGCATTCTGGAATCCGGCCCATACGCCGGCGGCGAACACCAGCGCCAGCATCAGACCCGCTCCGCCAGCCTGACGGCGGCCGTTTCGCTCATCACCAGCACCAGCTTGAGCTTGGCCCGGGTCATCCCGACGAACAGCTTGCGCCAGGCGCGCTCGTCGAAGTCCTGGAAGTCGATTTCGGTGAAGATCACGGCCGGCGCGGCCTGGCCCTTGAAGCGGTAGACCGATTCGGCCAGCAGCTCGCCGTGGCGCATCAGCGGACTGCCGAAGGCGTCGTAGTCGCCGGTGAAGGAGCGCAGCGTATGCGGCCCGAGCCGGTCCAGCCGCAGCAGCTGCGAATGCTCGCGGCCATGGAAGGAGACCAGCGCGATGTCCTGGCGCGCGAAGCCCGCCGCCAGGCAGGCGGTGATGGCGTGCTTGGTCTGTTCGTGCAGCTGTTCCACGTCGCCGTCCGGGTACACGTAATAGGCCACGTCGGCGCCCAGGAAGGGGCTGGCCGCTTCGACCCGCGGCGCGTCCGTCTCCTGGCCCAGGCGCAGGAGCATGTCCACCACCTGGCGCGGGCTGCGAAAGTTGCTGTTCGCATGCAGGGTCACCCAGCCGGCGAGCGCCAGCGGGGGACGGCCATACAGGTTCTGGAGCGGGTCTTCCAGCCACAGCGTGCGGGCGGCGGGCCACGGCAGGCGCAGCACGGCGTCGCGCCAGGCCGGCGAAAAGTCCTGGCCTTCGTCCACGATCAGGACGTCGCAGCGCCAGTGGTCGGGCAGCGCGCCGGACAGGAGCGCGTCTTCCAAGCGCTGCCAGACCGCGGGGTCGGCGTAGTCCGGCACCGCGCCCCGCTCGCGCAGGTAGCTGTCGCACAATTGATGGAAGGTGGCGACGCGCCCGCCCTCCGGCACCAGGCGCCGCACATGGTCGGCCAGCGGCCGGTTGTAGCAGACGTAGAACGGGGTCAGGCCGGCGTCGAGCGCGGCGCGAAACTCGGCCAGTGCGAGCTGGGTCTTGCCGCTGCCGGCCGTGCCCTGCACGCGCAGGCGGAACGGCGCGAACTCGAGCTGCCGCGCCCAGCTCGCGAGGCCGCCGGACAGCCGGGTGACCATGGTGCCGGCCATGCCCACCAAGGCCGACGGATCGGGCGCCAGTTCCAGCTCGTTGTTCAGGAAGCGTTCGACCCGGCCGCGTAGCGCGCCAGGCTCACCGGCCGGCAGCAGCGCCTGCACCACCTGCGGCAGCTGGACGCGGCGGGCGGCGTCCACGATGCGGGCCGGGTCCAGTCCCGCGCCGAGCGGTTGGCGCACATGGTAGTCGGGGCAGTACAGCAGATACTCGATGGCGAGCTCGCCGCCGCCACGCGCGAAGCGGGCGCGCAGGGTCTGCACGGTGCGGGCCAGCGCGGTGGCCACGGCGCGCGGCTGGCCGCGGTACTGGGCCACCAGGCCATCCGCGGTCTCGCTCAGGAAGCCCGATTTCTGCTCGATCAGCAGCAGCTTGCCGTCCGGCGCGAGGACGATGAAGTCGATGTCGCCATACGCGGACACGCCCTGCTGCACCCGGGTCCAGTGCACGCCATGGTAGACCGTATAGTCGGCCGGCAGCGCCTCGTCCAGCAAAGCCAGGGTCGCGATCTCGCGCTGCGCGGCGCCGGTGGCCGCGACCTCGCGCCAGCCGGAAGGAATGATGTTAGCCATGAAGCGTGAGCATACCAGCCCGCTGGTGTTCGTTCAGCCAGCGCGCCACCGCCTGCGCCTCGGCCGCGCTGCAGAACAGGCCCTGCTTGGTGCGCCGCCACAGCACGTCGTCGGCGCTGCGGGCCCACTCGTGCGCTGTCATGTAGGCCAGTTCGCGCTCGTACAGGCCGGGCGCGATCTGCGCGCCGAGCCCCGCCAGGCTGGCCGCGTCGCCCAGCACGCGCGCCAGCCGGCTGCCGTGGCGGTGCGCGAGCTGGCGTGCCAGCACGGCCGGCAGCCATGGCCAACGAGCCCGCGTCCGATCGAGGAAGCCCGCGAAATCCGCGCCCGGGTCGATGCTGCCGGGCGCTCCCGTGTCGCCGCCGGGCAGCGGAGCGGCGCCGGTCCACGCGCGCGGCTCCAAGCCGAGCCGCGGCCCGAGCAGGGCGAGCGCCTCCTCGGCCAGTTTGCGGTAGGTGGTGATCTTGCCGCCCCAGACGTGCAGCAGCGGAGGACCATCGGCGTCCAGCTCCAGGCGGTAGTCGCGCGTCAGGGCGGCGGCCTTATCCTCGCCGCTATCGAGCAGAGGACGTACCCCGGAAAAGGTGTGTACGATGTCCGCCTCGCCGATCGCGCGACGGAAGTAGCGGTTCACGGCCGCGCACAGGTAAGCGCGCTCCGCCGCGTCGATGGCGGCGGCGGCCGGGTCGCCCTGGTAATCGGTGTCGGTGGTGCCGATCAGGGTGAACGCGCCGTGGAAGGGCAGCGCGAAGACGATGCGCCGGTCCGGCTGCTGGAGGATGTAGGCCTGGTCATGCTCGAACAGGCGCGGCACCACGATGTGGCTGCCCTTCACCAGCCGCAGCGCCGGCGCATGGTCGCCCACGGCCAGGCGCGCGAAGTTGCCCGCCCACGGGCCCGCCGCATTGACCACCGCCCGGGCCCGCAGCCGGTGCGGCGTTTGCCCCGTCAACTCCGCCTCCCATCCGCCCACCTGCCGGCGCAAGGCGGTGCAGGCGGCGCCGACCAGGATGCGGGCCCCGCGCTCGTGGGCGTCGACGGCGTTGGCCAGCACCAGGCGCGCGTCGTCCACCCAGCCGTCGGCATAGGTGAAACCGCGCGTGCAGGATGGCTGCAGTGGCGCGCCGGCCGGATGGCGGCGCAGGTCGACGGCGGCGGAGCCGGCCAGCAGCTCGCGCCGCGCCAGGTGGTCATACAGGAACAGTCCGGCGCGGATCATCCACGCCGGTCGCATGCCCGGCGCGTGCGGCATGACAAAGGAGAGCGGTGCGATCAGGTGCGGGGCCATGCGCAGCAGGACCTCGCGCTCGCGCAGGGCTTTGCGCACCAGGCCGAGCTCCCCGTATTCGAGGTAGCGCAGCCCGCCGTGAATCAGCTTGGAACTGGCCGACGAGGTGTGCGCGGCCAGGTCGTCGCGTTCGCACAGGACCACGGACAGCCCCTGCCCGGCGGCGTCCCGGGCGATGCCGGCGCCGTTGATGCCGCCGCCGACGATCAGGAGGTCACACTCGGTGGGAAGAGCCATGCTGTAACAATACCACCCCGTCCACCCCTGTTGAAATTTTCCTTCATTTTGGCAATGAGGTACTGTTTCACTGAAGCACTACCTGTTAGACTCGACTTAAACTAGTTTAAATAAAATCGATTCAAATCCAAACGTGGGAGCCACCGAATGACGAGACACGAGAGCCGGGGTAACCCGACCTTGTTAGCCCTTGCGCTATCCAGCCTTTTCACCGGAACGGCCTGTGCCCAGGCCGCCCCCGACAGCCAGATCCCCGAAGTCGTCGTCACCGCCCAACGCACCGCCGCGCTCGAATCGAAGACGCCGGTCGCCATGTCCGTCCTGACCGGTGAGCAGCTGGGCGCCGCCGGTATCGCCAGCGTGTCCGATCTGGCCGCGCGCCTGCCGAACGTGCATATGGACGGCTCCTACGACGGCCTGAAGATCACCATCCGTGGCGTGTCGAACGCCGACACCACGGAAAAAGGCGACCCGTCCGCCGCCTTCATGCTGGACGGGATCTATATCGCCCGTCCGCAGGGCCAGAACCTGGGCCTGTACGACATCGACCGCGTCGAAGTGCTGCGTGGTCCGCAAGGCACGCTGTACGGACGCAACACGACAGCGGGCGCGGTTAACGTGATCAGCAACGCGCCCACCAGGAAGTTCGAGGCCGCCGTTTCCGCCGAAGCAGGCAGTTACGCCAAGCGCATGGCCAGCGCCATGCTGAACGTGCCGGTCACCGACAATCTGGCCCTGCGCGCGGCCCTCGCGACGCACCAGCACGACAGCTACCTGATCAACGGCCAAGGCACGCCCCACCACTTGGGCCTGGACCGCGACGAGCGTTTCGCGCGCCTGTCGGCCAAGCTCGATCTGGGGCGCGACGCCGCGCTGGTGCTGCGCTACGACCACACCACCCTGGACGACAACAACGACAGCTTCGTCCCTGACACCAACTTTTTCGATGGCGTCGCCGCCGGTGCTCCGGTCTGGAAGGACGCCAGTACCGACGCCCGCCTGACCAACGGCTTCCACGCCCCGAACGGCGCTCCCGAGCAAGGGCGCGGGCATCGCGTGAGCGCGGGCCTGGGCGCGGAACTGACCTGGAAGCTCGGACCGGCCACGCTGTATTACCTCGGTTCGCACCGCACGCTCGACGACGATTTCCTGGTCAATTACTACTATCGCATCGCGCCCACCTTCGCGCTCGGCGTACGCGAATACTTCAGCGGCGCCTACGCCCAGAATTCGCACGAACTGCGGGTGGCGGCCGGCGAAGGCGGGCCGCTCAGCATGCAGGCCGGCCTGTACTGGTTCCGCGAAGAGTCCAACACGGTCTACACCTTCCGCGACCTGGAACTGCTGCAGCTGCCGCCCTACTACGTCTTCCCGCACGGCCCGACCATCGCGCGCAGCAAGGCCGCCTTCGGCCAGGCCACCTGGCGCCTGACGGACCGGATGCGTCTGACGGCCGGCGCGCGCTACACGGACGACGACAAGTCGCGCGTCGGCTCGACCAATTTCCAGCAAGGCCCGACGTTCAACCCGGCCACCGACTTGCGGCTCCTGAACGCGGCCGCCATGAACACCCACAAGACAACCTGGCGCGCCGGCCTGGAAGTGGATCTCGCCCCGCGCACCCTGGTCTACGGGACGGTGGCAACCGGCTACAAGGCGGGCGGCTTCAACGACGGCTGCCTGGCCGGCAGCAGCGCGCTCGGGATCGAGTGTCCGGCGCCGGTCGCGGTGTCCGCCGCCACGCTGTACTACCGGCCCGAGACGCTGACCTCCTACGAAGCGGGCTTCAAGTCGCGCTTCTGGGATAACAAGGCCAGCCTGAACGTGGCCGCCTTCTACTACGACTACACCGACCTGCAGCTGTCCTCGGTCGCCATCGTGATGGGCGCGCCGCGCTACGTGACCAGCAACGCGGGCGAGGCCAGCGTCAAGGGCCTGGAGGCGGACGGCCAGGCCAGCCTGAGCGCCGGCGGCCGCCTCACCTATGCCCTGACCCTGCTGGACGCGCATTACGTGTCCTACACCCCGGACGGCGTCCATTCCTGGGCCGGCAGGAAGCTGGACCGCGCGCCGTCGTCCACCTTCACCCTCGGCTACGAGCAGCGCTTCCGCTTCTTCGGCGGCCGCTGGACGGCCAGCCTGCTCTCCCGCACCAGCCGCGCCTACACCATCGGCGTGCCCACCCAGCAGCTCGAATACCGCATCCCGGCGCGCACCCAGACCGACACCGCCCTGGCCTACCAGCCCGAAGGCGCGGCATGGAGCGTGCAGGCGCGCGTGAAGAACCTTGAAAACAAGGTCCAGCCGATCACCATCGACAGCTTCGGCATGGTCGTGCCGAGCGCACCGCGCACGGTGGACCTGCGCTTCGATTACCGCTTCTGAGACGAAGGAAATAACAAACCCTGAGGAGAGAGTCGCATGAAGGCCATCGCGCAACTGCCCCGTATCACCTACGTATTGCTTGCCGCCTTGCTGATCATCTTCCTGGCGCGCGGCCAGGGCGAGACGACCGTGCTGCTGATCGCGAGCTCGGTCGTGATGTTCGTCTGCTGCTGGGCGAGCGCCATCCATCTCCTCGGCGCGCGCCCGGCCCTGCACTTCGTCCTGCTCGGCGTGACCATGGGCTGGGCCGCCGAACAGCTCGGCTCCTCCTACGGCTGGTTCTTCGGCAGCTATACCTACACCGCGGTGCTCGGCCCGCGCCTGGGCGACGTGCCGGTGGTGATTCCCCTGATGTGGTTCGCGCTGTGCTACATCGCCTACGTGATCGCCAACCTGATCGTGTGGCAGAAGCCGTCCGACGGCGTCGCGCCGCTCGGCCAGATGCTCGCCATGTCGCTGCTGACGGCGATGGTGGTCACCGCCTACGATCTCGGGGCCGACCCCTATATGGTCTATGTGCTCAAGGCCTGGATCATGGCCAAGACCGACGGCTGGTGGTTCGGCGAGACGGTGCAGGGCTTCTTCGGCTGGATGCTGGTCTCGTTCACGATCGTGTTCTGCTTCCGCTTGACGCTGACGCGGCGGCCGGCCGCGCCGCCGCTGCCCGTGAACCGCCATCACGTGCTGGTGCCGCTGACCATCTACGGCGGCAACATGGTGTTCCAGGTCTTCCTCGGCTACCCGGTCGAAATCCGCAGCATCGCCTTCTTCGCCATGGGCATTCCGCTCCTGACCGCGGCCTGCGGCTACCAGCGCTGGGAGCAGCCGGCCGCCGCCACCGAGCCGGCCGCCACGCCGCTCGCCAAGGAGGCCGCATGACCCACCTCGACGCGCAAGCCGCCGCCGCCGCGGCGCTGCCCGACACCTACCGCGCCGATCCGCTGGCCGACGGCACCATCGCCCGCATCTTCGGCCCGCACGAGGGCGCCGCCGATACCCTGTACGAGACCGCCGGCCTGGTCAACCGCCTGATCGCGCAGTGGCAGACCAACGCCCAGACCGCGGCCTGGCAGGCGCCGCCCGGCACGCCGGCCCATATCGCGGCCGCGCTCTTGGACTACCTGCGCAGCGGCACCCGCCTGCCCGATTGGGCCGACCCGGCGCGCATCGAACGCGCCGAAGACCTGTTCATGGACATGAGCATGCTGTCCTGCACCCTGCTGTTCTGCGCCAGCCTGCCGGAATGCTACGTGGTGCCGGACCTGGCCGCCGTGCTGCACGTGGCGGGCCAGCTGGAGCAGCACACCGACTACCGCATCCGCATGACGGCAGCGATGATCTTCCCGGTGATGATGAAGGGCGGCCTGGCCGGCCCGGACGGCGGCGGCGTGGCGCAAGCGCTGAAGGTGCGCCTGATCCACGCCACCATCCGCTACCTGATTCTGCGCGGCGACCCGCAGCTGGCCCTGGCGGAAGGACGCGAACGCGTGATTCCGGCCCTGCCCTCCGGCGGCGCGGGTCTGCACCACGCCCTTTTCGCGCACGGCTGGGACATCGGCCGCCACGGCCTGCCGTGCAACCAGGAGGAGCTGGCCTACACCCTGCTCACCTTCCACTACAGCTTCCTGGCGGGCCTGCGCCGCCTCGGCCTGCCCTTGCCGGAGCAGGACGAGCGCGCCTACCTGCACGCATGGAACGTGCTGGGCCACGTGATCGGCATCGAGCGCCAGCTGATGGCAGACACCATGGACCAGGCCAAGGCGCTGTTCGAACGCATGCAGGCGCGCGGCCGCGCCCACCCGTGGCTGCCGGACCCGCGGCCGGCCCTCGGCCAGGCCCTGGTGCAGACCATGGAGGACCAGATTCCCCTGCACTTCATCAAACCGTTCCCGGCCCTGCTGACGCGCTACTTGTGCGGCAAACAGGTGGCCCGGGAACTGGGCATCGAAGGCCGCTGGAACCTCGTGTCGCTAATCCTGTTCGTCGCCTTCATGGGACTGGTGCGCGGCATCGACACCCTGGTGCGCCTGTTCATCCCCCAGTTCTCCGTCAGCCGCCTGATCACGCGCATCTTCGGCTACCAGTTCACGGCGCGGATCCTGATGGACCAGACGCGCCCCCTCAAACTGCCCGATCAGCTCCTGAACCAGGTCGGCGGCGTGATGCAGACCTGGCAGCACGACCCGAAGGCGCCGAAGTGGATGAACACCATCGAAGACAAGATCACCGGCCGCAAGCCGCCCTCGCCAAAAAAATGACCATGCAGTCGCTGTCCCGGCTCGCCGCCCTCCTCTTCCTCGTTCTTGCGCCCCTGTTCGCGCAGGCGCAGGTCCTGCGGCTGGACGACAGCCTGGGGCGAGCCGCCGCCTGGCCCGTCGTACGCGTGCTGGAAGACCGGGCCGGCACGCTCACGGCCGGACAGGCGCTCGAGGCGTCCGGCTACCGCGCCCCCGCCCTGGCGTACGCCACGCTCGGGGTGCACAAGGGAGTGGTCTGGCTGAAGATTCCGGTGGAGGTGCCCCCCGACAGCGACGGGCGCTGGGTCCTGCACATCGACTACGCAGTCCTCAACCGGGTTGACGTCTACGTGGCGCGCGGCGGCGCCATCGACCGCGCGGCCATCCTCGGCAATCTCCAGCCGGCCAATCTTGGCTCCCTGGGCGGGCGCGCGCCGGCGACCGCGCTCGTGCTTCCCGCCGGGCCCCAGACCATCCTGCTGCGGGTCGAGAACATCGGATCGATGATCCTGCCGGTGCACTTGTCCAAACCGGCCAGTTTCCTCGGCGCGGACCTGAACGAGCAGATGCTGCAGGGGATGCTGATCGGCCTGTCCCTCTGCCTGCTGCTGTATAGCCTGGGCCAATGGGCCAACCTGCGCGAACCGCTGTTCGCCAAATACGCGCTCATGATCGGCGGCACGACGCTGTTCTCGGTGGAGTTCTTCGGCCTCGGCACCCAGTACCTGTGGAAGGAAAACGTCTGGATGACCTACCACGCGGGCGGTCTGTTCGCGTTGATGGCGTCCTGCGGCGCCTACCTGTTCGTGGAGCAGGCCCTGGCCCGTCCCGGGGTGGACCGCACGTTCAGCCGCCTGATGAAGACCGGCGCCGGGCTGACCGTGGTCAGCGCCCTGGCCTACTGCATCGACGCCATCAACATCGAGGTGCTGGTCGCCATCGTCAGCACGCTTGGCCTGCTGCCGATGCTGCTCGGCCTGCCCGGCGCATTCCTGCGCGCGCGCCGCGGCGACTTGGTGGGCATCTACTTCCTGATCGGCTGGGCGGTCAGTTTCCTGTCCTCGGTGGTGCTGGCCCAGGTCATCAACGGCAAGGTCGCGGCCAATTTCTGGACCATGCACGCGCTCCAGTTCGGGAACACTTTCGACATGCTGGTCTTCATGCGCATCCTCGGCCTGCGCACCAAGGCCATGCAGGCCGCCATGCTGCGCGCGGAAGCGGCGACGCGCATGAAATCGGACTTCCTGGCCAACATGAGCCACGAGATCCGCACGCCGATGAACGCCATCATCGGCATGAGCCGCCTGGCGCTCATGGCCGAACCCAATCCCAAGCAGCGCAACTACCTGAACAAGATCCTGGGCGCGGGCGAACATCTGCTGGGCATCATCAACGACATCCTCGATTTCTCCAAGATCGAAGCCGGCAAGATGACGGTCGAAAAAGTGCCGTTCGACCTGGACGAGATGCTGGAACATCTCTCCAGCCTGGCCGCCACCAAGCTCGAAGCGAAGCGCGTCGAACTGGTGTTCCGGGTCGGACGCGGGGTGCCGACGCACCTGGTGGGCGACCCGCTGCGCCTGGGCCAAGTGCTGATCAACCTGACCAACAACGCCGTCAAATTCACCGAGGAGGGGGAGATCGTGGTCGCGGTCGACCTGGCCGAGCGCCGGCCGGACGGCCTCACGCTGCGTTTTTCGGTCAGCGATACCGGCATCGGCATGAACACCGACCAGCTGGCGCGCCTGTTCCAGTCCTTCAGCCAGGCGGACGGCTCGGTCACCCGCAAATACGGCGGCACCGGCCTGGGACTGTCCATCTCCAAGCAACTGGTCGAGCTGATGGGCGGGACGATCCAGGTGATCAGCACACCCGGCGTCGGCAGCAATTTCAGCTTCACGGTGGAGCTCGGACTCGGCGACCCGGACAACGCGCCCGTGACTGCCCCGCTGGCCGCGCTGCACGAGGTCCGGGTGCTGGTGGTGGACGACAGCGCCACCGCGCGCGACGCGCTGGTCGAAATGCTGACCTCCTTCGGCATCGACGCCCAGACCGCGGCATCGGGCGAGGAATGCCTGGAGCGGCTGGCGCGCGCCGCGCAGGACGGCGCCCCGGTCCAGGTGGTCCTCATGGACTACATGATGCCGGGGATCGATGGGGTGGAGACCATCCGCCGCATCCAGGCCGCCGCCGACCTCAAGGCGCCGCCGGCGATCCTGATGGTCAGCGCCTATTCGCGCGAGGCGGTGCGCCAGCAGGAAGGCCCGCTGGAACTGGACGCCTTCCTCACCAAGCCGGTCGGCCCGACCCTGCTCTATCACAGCTTGCTGCAGGTGCTGCGCCCCGACCTGGCCGGCCGTCCCGACCTGACGCCGCCCGGACAGCGCGTACGCGACCTGTCGCGCCTGGACGGCGCGCGCATCCTGCTGGTCGAGGACAACGCCAACAACCGCGAGGTGGCGCTCGACTTCCTGGCCGCCGCCCGCATGCGGGTGGACGTGGCCGTGCATGGCGGCGAGGCGGTGCGGATGGTGCGCGAAGGCGACTACGACCTGGTACTGATGGACATCCAGATGCAGGAGATGGACGGCTTGAGCGCCACCCGCCAGATCCGGTCCGAGCAGCGCTTCCGCCATCTGCCGATCGTGGCCATGACCGCGCACGCGATGGCGGGCGACCGCGAACGCAGCCTGGCGGCCGGCATGAACGATCATGTGACCAAGCCGATCGATCCGGACGCCTTGTTCCGCGCCCTGCTCAAATGGATCGACCCGGCGCGCCTGGCCGGCCGCGAGCTGCCGCCGCCCACCGGACCGGACGCCCAGGCCGAGGAAGCGGCCGGCGCCCTGGTGCTGCCCGCGATCGCCGGCGTCGACTGGGACGCGGCCCTGGCCAACGTCAACTACCAGCGCGCCCGCCTGCACAAGCGCATCCGCAGCTTCAAGGAGGAATACGCCAACGCGCCACGCTTCATCCTGGACGCCGCCGCCAACGGCCAGCACGGCGCCTTGCAGGGCCTGGCCCACAACCTCAAATCGAGCGCCGCCTATCTGGGCGCGGCGGGCCTGTCCCAGCTGGCCGCGACGATCGAGCAGGAACTGCGCGCCGGCCGTCACGAACGGATCTCGGCCCTGGCGTCGGAACTAAGCGCCGCGGTGGCGGCCCTGCTGGCCGGACTGGCTCCCGCCGGGACCGCGCGCGCCCCGACCAGCGCCTACGATCCCGAACAGGCGGCCCGCCTGCTGCGCGAACTCGATGCCCACCTGCGCGCCGACGACGCCCGGGCCGAAGACACGCTCGATGCGCTCGAAGCGATCCTGCCCGGCGCGGAGCACGAGATCCATCTCGCCGCAATTCGCCATGCCGTGGACGAGATCGAATATCATGGCGGCATGGCGCCGCTGAGCGAACTTGCACGCGCGCTGGGGATCACACTGGAAGAAAACGCATGACCTTGGTCGAACCGCAGAAGGTATTGGTGGCCGATGACGACGCCATCAACCGCCAGGTGCTCGGAGAGCTGCTCAAGCCCGAGTACACGGTGCTGCTCGCCAAGAACGGGGAACAGGCGCTGGAACGCGCCCAGAAGCACGCGCCCGACCTGATCCTGCTGGACGTGCTGATGCCGGACCTGGACGGCTACGAAGTGCTGCGCCGCCTGCGCGCCGATCCCCAGACCGCCGAGATCACGGTCATCTTCATTTCCGGCCTGGGACGGCCCGAGGACGAGGCCAATGGCCTGAAGCTCGGGGCCGCCGACTACATCGCCAAGCCGTTCAACACCACCGTGGTGATGGCGCGGGTGGCGCTGCATCTGCAAATGGTGCGCCAGCGCCGCATGCTGGAAAAGCTGGCCCACGTCGACGCCCTGACCGAGCTGGCCAACCGCCGCCGCTTCGACGAGATCTACGAAGCGGAATGGCGGCGGGCGCGCCGCAATGGCGAGCCGCTGTCCCTGGTCTTGCTCGACATCGACTGCTTCAAGCAATACAACGACCATTACGGCCACCCGGCTGGCGACCGGGCGCTGCGCGCCGTGGCGCGCGCCGCCGCGAGCTGCCTGCGCCGCCCGGCGGACTTGGCGGCGCGCTACGGCGGCGAAGAATTCGTGCTGTTGATTCCGCAGGCGGACGCCGCCCAGGGCCGCAGCGTGGCCGAAGCCATCCGCAGCGCCGTCGAACAGCTCGACATCGCGCACGCCGCCTCCAACGTGGCGCCGCACCTGACGGTCAGCCTGGGCGGCGCGACCCTCACCCCGCAGGGCGATGAGGGTCCGGAGGAGTTGTTCAACGTGGTCGACCAGCATGCCTACCAGGCCAAGCAGGCCGGCCGCAACTGCGTGGTGTGGCGGCATGGCTGAAGCGCAGGAGGTGCTCGATCTCGGCGCCGCGGTCCAGAACTTCGGCGGCAAACCGGAAGGCATGCAGCGCGCCGCGCGCGCCTTCGTCGAGGCCTACGGCGCGCTGCCGGCGCGCTGCGAGGCCCTGGCCGCGACCGGCGACACCCCCGAACTCGGACGCATCGCCCACCTGATCAAGGGGGCCGGCAAGCTGCTCGGGGCGCATACGCTGAGCGCCGCCGCCGGCGAACTGGAAGACGCCGAACGCGACGGCCTGGCGGCCGTCGTGCTGGCGCTGGTGCCACTGTTCGTGCGCGAACTGGAACAGGCGCTCGACGCCTTGCGCCTGCTGCGGCCGGAGGAACCGCCGCCGCGCGCCGAACCCGATCTTCTGACCGCGCTACGGCTCGCGGAACGCCTGGGCCCATTGCTCGAGGCGGGCGACTATGCCGCGCGCGAGGTGCTGGACCTGCTGGAAGCCGCGCTCGCGGGCAGTCCCTACGCCCATCAGGTGAACGCCATCGGCCGCCAGTTCGACGAGCTGGAAACCGAACATGCCGCCGCCCTGGCCGGCATCCTCATCGCCTCCCTGCGCACATAAAAAAACCGGCTCCTCGGAGCCGGTTTCATTACCTGGGGTCTGACCCCGCACGGGGTCAGACCCCGGTTTTTGCAATCATGCCGCCTGATGCAGCACCGCGCGCCGACGCGCATAGCCGAAGTAAATCACCAGTCCGATCACCAGCCAGACCAGGAAGGCGATCCAGGTGGTGGTCGAGAGGAAGGCCATCAGCGACACGCAGAACACCACGGCCAGAGCCGGAATCACCGGTACGCCCGGGCAGCGGAAGGCGCGGGGCAAGTCGGGACGGCGCTTGCGCAGCACCACCACGGCCACCGACACCAGGCAGAACGCGGCCAGCGTGCCGATGTTGATCAGCTCGGCCAGCACGTCCAGCGGCAGCAGCGCGCCGATCAGGCCGAACACCATGCCCACGATCCAGGTACACAGGAACGGCGTGCCGAAGCGCGGATGAATGTTGGACAGGCGCTTGGGCAGCAGGCCGTCGCGCGACATGGCGAAGATGATGCGGGTCTGGCCATAGGACATCACCAGGATCACGGTGGTCATGCCCAGGATCGCTCCCAGCGACACGAAACCGGCAAACCAGTCCTCCTTGGCCACTTGCAGGGCCAGGGCGACCGGGTGGTCGAGCGCGGTGGCGAACTGCTGGTAAGGCACGATGCCGGTCATGATGAACGACACGACCACATACAGGATGGTGCAGATGGTCAGCGAACCAATGATGCCGATCGGCAGATCGCGCGCCGGATTCTTGACTTCCTCGGCGGCCGAGGTCACGGCATCGAAGCCGATGAAGGCGAAGAACACGATCGCGCCTGCGCTCATCACGCCGGACATCCCGAACGGCATGAACGGATGCCAGTTGGCGGTATCGACGTGTCCGACGCCGGTGGCGATGAACAGCAGGACCACGGCAACCTTGATCACCACCATGATGCCGTTCACGCGCGCCGACTCGCGCACGCCCCAGCTCAGCATGGCCGTGATGAAGAACATGATCAGGAAGGCGGGCAAGTTGAAATAAGTGGTCACGCCCGGCACGGTGCCCGGCGCCGCGGAGAACGCCACCGGTACATGCAGCCCGAAGCCCCCCAACAAGTGCTGGAAGTAGCCGGACCAGCCGACCGACACGGCCGACGTGGCCAGGCCGTATTCGAGCATCAGGTCCCAGCCGATCATCCAGGCGACCAGTTCGCCCAGCGTCGCATAACTATATGTATAGATCGAGCCGGCGACCGGCACGGTGGAGGCGAATTCGGCGTAGCACATGGCCGCGAAACCGCAGGCGAAGGCGGCGACGATGAAGGCCAGCGGCAGGGCCGGGCCGGCTTTCAGGGCGCCAGTGCCGGTCAGGACGAAGATGCCGGTGCCGATGATCGCGCCGATACCCATCAGGATCAGATCCATCGGGCCCAGCACTTTCTTGAGACCGCCGGTAGCGCGGCTCTGCTCGACCATGTGGTCGAGATTTTTCGTTCTGAACAAACTCACTGCAGTCTCCAGTCTAGTAACCGCGCGGCCTGGAAAATCGGCCACGTCAAAAAAGCTCGCATTGTAGATCGAATAATGGGATCGGGGGAAAATTGTTGCACGGGCCGCGTTGTATTCGTGCTCATGCCGGAATCCGTTCCAGCTGGACCCGCGCCAGCGCCGCGTACAGGGGAGGACTGAGCAGGCGCGAGACCAGACTGGCCAGCAGGGCGCAGGCCATGAGACTGAGCACCATGCCGTGTCCATCGACCATCTCCATCACGATGATGAAGGCGGTCAGGGGCGCCTGGGTGACGGCGGCCAGGAAGCCGGCCATGCCCAGCGCGATGAGCTGGGGTGCGTCCGCGTGATGCAACAGGAGGGCGACGTCGTTACCGACCCCGGCGCCGATGGCGAGCGAAGGCGCGAAGATCCCGGCCGGGACGCCGGACCAGGTGGTGAGCCAAGTGGCCATGAACTTGAACGGCAAATACGCCAGCGGCAAGCCCCCCTGCCCGTCCAGCATGGCCCGGGTGCTCGCGTAGCCGCTGCCGAACGTGGCGTTGGCGGTCGTCAGGCCGAAGCAGGCGATCAGCAGGCCGCAGCCGGCCGCGAACCAGATCGGATGGCGGCGGCGCAAGGCGGCGACCGGCCCGCGCGCGTCGGTGCGCAGGCAGGCCAGCACCAGACGCGAAAACAGTCCGCCCAGGAGTCCCGCCAGCAAGGCCACCGCGCAGCCGGGCAGCAGCATGTCCAGGCCGACCGTCCCGGCGCGGATCACGCCGAAGTAGGTCGTGTTCCCGTTGATGGATACGCCCATCACGCCGGCCAGCACGATGGCGGCGACCAGCAGGCCGCTGCTGCGCCGCTCCGGCGCCTTGGCCAGTTCCTCGATGGCGAACATGACGCCGCCCAGCGGGGTATTGAAGGCGGCCGCGATGCCGGCCGCGCCGCCCGCCACCAGCAGGCTGGGCGCGCCGACCCGCGAGCGCCAGGGTATGAAACGGCGCACCTGAACCAGGAAGCCGGCCGCGATCTGCACCGATGGCCCTTCCCGTCCGGCCGACAAGCCGCCCAGGAGCGCCGCCACGGTCAGGCCGATCTTGGCCAACGACAGGCGCAGCGACACGAACAGGGACTGGTGGGCGGGCGCGACGTCCGGCTCGATGGCCGCCATCACTTGCGGAATGCCGGAACCGGCCGCGCCGGCGAACCAGCGCCGCGTGATCCACACGATGAGCGCCGTCAGGGCCGGCGTCCACAGGAGCGGCGCCCACCACCACCGCCCCTGCAGGACGAGAAAGGCGGCGAAGGCGCGGTCGCACAACTTGGCGAACAGGACCACCACTCCACCCGCGGTCATGGCGGCCAGGATCACGGCGGCGCGCTCCCACCAGAGGCGCCAGTCGGAGAATTCGCGCTGGAAGCGGTCGCGCAGGCGGGGCGTGCGCATCAGTTGAAGAACATCGACGTCAGAAAAAAGACCCCCCGGTTGCCCGAGGGGAGGGAAAGGGTGTTTGCCCTCGCTGATCGTGGCCCGCAAGCGTCCGGAGCACGGCAATATGTTCGCTCAAATATAAATGCAATGCAAGTCTTGCCGTACGGAACTAATCCAGCTTAAGCGATCCGCGCTTGTCCCTTGTCGGCGCTCCGGCCGTTCCCGCACATTTGACCTACCTATATTGACGGAGTCCCCATGTATCGAACGGCACACCGTCTGCTCCTCGCCCTGATGCTGGTGGCCACCACCGGCGCCTTCGCGGCGAGCGCCGGCCTGCATCACATCGCCGAACTGGCGCAGCGGGTCGATGGCCTCTACGAAGAGGACTTGCTCGGCCTGTCCTACCTGAAGGATGCGAACATCGATCTGAACCAGGTCGGGCGCTCCCTGCGCGGCGCCCTGCTGTCCAGGCATCCGCAGGACAAGCGCCAGTTGCTGGTGCGGGCGCAGACGGCGCTGACGGCGCTGAAGACGAACGTCGACCTGGCCCGCCCGCGCTTCACGGCGGAGCGCGGGCAACGGCTGATGGGGCAGCTCGAAGCCCAGGTGGACGAATTTGCGCCCCTGGTCGGCGACATGCTGCGGCGCGCCGACAGCCCGCAACAGGACGATGCGATCGCTTTTCTGTTCGCGCGGGTGATGCCGAAGGCGACGCGGCTGGACCACCTGATCGCGGAACTGACCCGGGAAAAACAGGCCAAGACGCGTCTTAGCCTGGACGGCTTCCGGGACTGCTTCGAAGCCGGGCGGCGCCAGATGTTCCTGCTCGCCGCCCTGATCTCCAGCATCGGCATCGCTTGCGTGCTGGTGTTCGGGCCCAGCCTGCGGCCCGCGCGGCGCTAGCCCGCCTGCGCCTCGGCGCCGGACGGGGGCGCCGCTTCCACCGCGCGGCGGAAGAAATACAGCGTGACGAAGATGATCGCCATCGGTGCCAGCGTCAGGTAGAAGGCAAAATGGCCGCTGACGTGGCCGAACACGAAGCCGGTGATCAGGGAGCCGGTGGTGCCGCCCAGGGCCGAGAAGATCACCAGCAGCCCGGTCATGGCCGAATGCTGGTGCTTGGGCAAAGAGCTGAGCATCACGGAATTGATGCCGGGGTAGATCGGCGCCATGAACAGGCCGATCAAGGGGAACAGCAAGGCGGCCGCCGGCGCCTTCGACCAGGTCATGTCCGGATCGTGCGTGACGCCGGCCGCCAGCGGCAACGCGAGCAGCACCAGCAAGGCCATCCCGGCCACGCACAAATTCATCACCGGATACCAGTGCAGGCGGCGCAGGATCACGCCGGCCGACAGGCGTCCGGCCGCGAGACAGAAGGCGAAGATGCTGGTCACCTGCACGCTCATCGCGGCGGGCAGCTTGAGCACCTCGTTGTTGAAGGTCGGGAGCCAGGTGCCGACGCCCTGCTCGATCAGCACGTACAGGAAGGCGGTCAGCACGAACACGCACACCAGCGGCTTGGCCATCAGGCGCAGCATGGCGAGAAAGTCGCGGACGATGCCGCCTTCAGCCGGGGCATGGACCTCGTGTTCGTCGAACGGGGTGGTCAGAATCAGGAGAAAGGTGCCGACGGTGACGGCCGCCAGCACCCAATAGACGTTCAGCCAGCTGCGCGACTGCGGATCGGACGAATCGATGAAAGCGCCGAACAGCCAGTAGGCCGACAGCACGCCGACCATGAAAACGCCTTCCAGCGTGTTCATGAGGCTCGCGTGCTGGCGGCGGTCGGCGGCGACCAGGCCGACCGTCGAATACACCGACACCTTCACCAGCGCGAACGACACCCCCACGCACAGGAACAGCAGCTTGGCCGTGCCGAAGGCGGGAACCAGCGGCATCGCCAGCGCGGCGCAGGTGACGATGGCCAGCGCGATCAGCATGGCCTTCTTGTACCCCAGGCGCGGCAGGTAGGACGCGACCAGGAAGGACACGAGCGCGATCGGCAGGTCCTTGAAGCCTTCCAGCACGCTGGCCGAGGTCTTGGTCACGCCGTAGTTGGCGATCACCTGCAGGATCACCGTGCCGACGCTATTGAGCAGGATGCCGAACACGAAGTAGATCAGGAACAGTGCCAGCAGGATGCGGTTCTTGGCCATGGGGCCTCCTCGTTCAATAGCGGATCAGTAGCGGGCCAGGTCGAACTGGGTAAGGTCGGCAATCACGTAGTCGGCGGCGGCGAGCACGCGCGCATCGCCCACGCCGACCGCGCGCATGCCGGCCAGCTTGATCGCGGTGACGCCGGCCACGGCGTCCTCCACCCCCAGGCAGGACTGCGGCGGCAGGTTCAGGTTGAAAGCGGCGGTCAGGAAGATCTCCGGGTCCGGCTTGCTGTTGGCGATGCGGGCGGCATCCACCACATGGTCGAAGCGGTCGCGGATGCCGAGGCGGTCCAGCACCGTGAAGGCGTTGCGGCTGACCGAGGCCAGCGCGACCTTCAGGCCCGCCGCGCGCACGGCGGCCAGGGCGTCGAGGGCGCCGGGCAGCAGGTCGGCCGGGGTCATGTGGGCGATCAGCTCCTGGTAATCGCGGTTCTTGCGGTCGGCCAGTTCCAGCTTCTCGGCCATCGAGTAGGCGCGCTTGGACTGGGCCAGGATCAGGTCCAGGGAACCCATGCGGTCCACGCCCTTCAGGCGCTCGTTGAAGGCGGCGTCGAAGTGCACGTCCTGGGAGGCGGCCAGGCGCTGCCAGGCCAGGAAGTGGTAATGGGCGGTGTCGGTCAGCACTCCGTCCAGATCGAAGATGACGGCGGCGTAGCGGCTCATGCGAGGCTCCTGTGGGCGGTGGGTGCGGCGGCGGTCAGGCGCAGGGCGGCGCCGCAGTGGGCGAGATCGAGCGCGTCGCCGCCGGCCAGGGTGTAGCGCACGCCGCCGGCGTCCACCTCCACCTGCAGCCAGGCGCCGCGCAGCTGCACCTGGAAGCGGTAACGGGTCCAGCGCTGCGGCAGACGCGGTGTGAAGTGGGCCACGCCGTCGAACAGGCGCATGCCGCCGAAGCCGTAGGCCACGCCCAGCCAGGTACCGGCCATGGCGGCGGTGTGGATGCCGTGGCCGGTGTTGCCGTGCGTGTTGTCCAGGTCCAGGCGGGCCGTCTCCATGAAATAGGCGTAGGCCTTGTCCTCATAGCCCACCTCCGCCGCGATCATGCTGAAGATGCAGGACGAGAGCGAGGAGTCGTGCGTGGTCACGCGTTCGTAGAAGTCGAAGTCGCGGCGCTTGTCCTCCAGCTTGAATTCGTCGGACAGCAGCAGCAGCGCGAGCACCACGTCGGCCTGCTTGCAGACCTGGTGGCGGTAGATCACCAGCGGGTGGTAGTGCAGCAGCAGCGGGAACTTGTCCGCCGGCGTGCCGGCGATGTCCCAGGGCTGCTTGTGCAGGAAGCTGTCGTCCTGCGGGTGAATGCCGCGCGCGGCGTCGTAGGGCAGCTTCATCGCGGCGGCGGCGGCGGCCATCCGGCCCAGCTCGGCGTCGTCCAGGCCGATCGCGGCGGCCAGGCGCGCGAACTGCGCGGGCCGCTCGGCGCGCAGCCGCTGCGCGATCTCGCAGGCAAAGCGCAGGTGCATGCGCGCCATGGCGTTGGTGTAGTAGTTGTTGTTGACCAGGGCCGTGTATTCGTCCGGACCGGTCACGCAGTGGATGCAGAAGGCGCCGCTCGGGTCGAAGTTGCCGATGCCGAGCCAGATGCGCGCCGTCTCCAGCACGATCTCGGCGCCCTTGTCCGCCATGAAGTCCAGATCCCCGGTGGCCTGCCAGTACAGGCGCAGCGAGTAGGCGATATCGGCGTTGATGTGGTACTGGGCCGTCCCGGCCGGGAAATAGGCCGAGCACTCGTTGCCGGCGATGGTGCGCCACGGGTACAGCGCGCCGCGCGCATGGGCCATCTCGCGCGCCCGCTCGCGCGCCTTGGGCAGGCCGGCGTAGCGGTAGTGCAGCAGCGCGCGCGCCACCTCCGGGCGGTTGAACAGGAAGAACGGGAACACGTAGATCTCGGTGTCCCAGAAGTAGTGGCCTTCGTAGCCCTCGCCCGTCACACCCTTGGCGGCGATGTTGGTCTTGCCGTCGCGCCCGACCGACTGCAGCAGGTGATACTGGTTGAAGCGCACGCCCTGCTGCAGGGCGTCGTCGCCGTCGATGGTCACGTCGGCGCGCTCCCAGAAGCTCTCCAGGAAGGCCGCCTGTTCGCCCGCCAGCGCATCGAAGCCGGCGGCGCGGGCGGCATCCAGTTCGGCGTGGGCGCGCGGCGCGACCTGGGCTTCGTCCACGTCGCGCGAAGAGACATAGGCGATGTACTTGACCAGGCGCGCGCTGGCGCCCTGCTCCAGATTGACACGGAATTCCTGGCCGTCGGCGCGGGCCGCGGACAACGCCGTGTCGCCCGCTTCGGCATGGGTGGCGGTGGCCAGCACCAGGCCGCTGTTGCTGGTGCGCTGCACGACCACCGAACGGTGGTGCCCGTGCGAGCGTTCGACCAGTTGCAGCGACGGGCCGCTGACGGCGGAGCCCACGCGCGGGTCGTCGCCCGCCTGCAGGTTCGCCACCGCATCGAAAATAGTACTAACCAGTACAATTTCGCCGCTGAAGTTGAGGGCCGTGACCCGGTACTCCATCGCCGCCACGTGGCGCTGCGCGAAGCACGTCAGGCGGCGGCTGACGATCAGCACGCGCTTGCCGTTCGGCGCTTCCCAGTCCACCACGCGTTCCAGGACGCCGCGGCGGAAATCGAGTTCGCGGCCGTAGGAATGGACGGTGCCGGTATCGAGCGCGAACGCTTCGCCATCGAGCAGCAGGTCGATGCGCTTGGCGTTCGGCACGCGCAGCATGAATTCGTTGGTGTGGGCCAGGCCGTAGGCCGCTTCCGGATAGTGAATCGGCTCCGTGTCGTAGAAGCCGTTCAGGTAGCTGCCTTCGAGGTGGGCGCCGTTCGCGCTTTCCTCGTGCGTGCCGCGCAGGCCGATGTAGCCGTTCCCCAGCGCGAACAGGGTTTCCATGGCCTCGCTGCGGGCGGGATCGACAAAGTGTTCGGACAGCCGCCAGGGTTCCGCCGGCGGGCGGTTGTTCACTGCTTCAGACACGGTAATTCCTCAGGTATGGCGCACGATCAGGGTCGTGGGCAGCATTTCGGATTGGGCTGGCTGCCCTTCGAGCAGGGCCAGCATCTTCTTGGCCAACAGGACGCCGCCGTCGCGCAGGTATTGGTGTACGCTGGTCAAAGGCGGCACGAAGCTGGCGGCGCCGGGCGTGTCGTCGTAACCGATCACGGACACGTCCTCGGGCACCCGCAGCCCCGTCTCGGTCAGGGCGCGGATGGCGCCCATCGCCAGGAGGTCGCTGGCGGCGAACAGGCCATCGAGCGCGCCGTGCGGCTTCTTGCGCAAGAGCGTACGCACGCATTCGAAGCCGGCTTCGAACGTGAAGGCCTTGGGGCGCAGGATGTGCACGCTCCCGCGTCCGTTGATGGTGTCGATGAAACCGGTGCAGCGCTGCTCGATCTCGGCGTGGTCGACGTCGCCGAGGAAGATCAGCTTGCGCCGGCCCAGTTCCAGGAAGCGCTCGCCGGCGCTGCAGCCGCCCTTGTGATTGTCGCTACCGACCACCACGGTGGCGTCGCCCGCTTCGGGCGCACCCCACACGACCAGCGGCATGTTGATGCTCTGCAGGGCGTGCATGGCTTCGCCGTGCGAACCCTGGCCGAGCAGGATCATGCCGTCCGCGCCCTGCACCGGCGGGGTGCCCAGCAGCTGGCGCGAGGTGAGCACCACGCTGTAGCCGGCCGTGGTCAGTTCCTGCGTGATGCCGCCCAGGAGTTCGAGCGGGTACGGGTCCGACATCGGACGCCCCTTCACGGGCGTCATCTCGACGACCACGGCGATCGAATACGAACGGCGCATGCGCAGGTTGCGGGCCGACAGATTGAAGCGGTAGCCCTGGTCGGCGGCGAGCTGGCGGATCTTCTCGCGCGTCTTTTCCGTCACCAGCGGGCTGTCGCGCAGAGCGCGCGAGACCGTGATGGTGGACACCCCGGCCAGTTTGGCCAGGTCTTCCATCGTCACCGGACCGTCCGCCACGGACGGGCTGCGTTTGTTCGCTGCCATGTTCTTGTAGGGCAATAAAGGGAATCTTGGAGCGCATTATGGACCACAAGCTTTCCCACGTCCAGCGAAATGTTATCGATGTCATCCAAAACTGACATCGATAACATTTCTATTGACATCGATAACATTCAAGTGTTTCAATGGCCGCACTTTCCAGCCCGGCGTGCTGGAAAGACGGGCCCCGCCCGCCCCCGGAGACGACCGAACAACAAGAGAGACACCCATGAAAACCCAAACGAAGTTCCCCGCCTTGACCGCCGTGGCGATCGCGGTCCTGACGCTCACCCAGCAAGCCCACGCCCAGGCCCAGGCGGCGCCCCAGGCCGAATCCACCGAAGTCAGCAAGGAGATCCAGCAGGTCGTGGTGACCGGCTCCGCGGTCAACGGCGTGCGCAAGGTCGATGCGACCTATTCCATCACCACCGCCAACGAGGAGCAGCTGCGCGAGGCCGCCCCGAGCAGCACGGCCGACCTGCTCAAGATCGTGCCGGGCGTGTTCGCGGAAGCGACCGGCGGCACGGCCGGCGCCAACATCGAGGTGCGCGGCTTCCCGTCCGGCGGCGACGCGCCGTTCGTGACGGTGCAGATGAACGGCTCGCCGCTGTACCCGTCGCCGACCCTGTCCTTCCTCGAAAACTCCTCCCTGTTCCGCATCGACGACACGGTGGACCACGTCGAGGTGCTGCGCGGCGGCCCGAGCACCGTGTTCTCGAACGGCCAGCCCGGCGCCACCATGAACTTCATCTTGAAGAAGGGCAGCGACGATCCGGAAGGCTCGGTGCGCTTCACCACCGGCACCGGCAACCTGCGCCGCATCGACGCCGTCTACAGCGGCAAGATCGCCGAAGGCTGGTACGGCATGATCGGCGGCTTCCACCGCACCACGCAGGGCGTGCGCGACGCCCAGTTCCCGGCCGACGATGGCGGCCAGGTCTCGGCCAGCATCACGCGCAAGCTGAAGGACGGCGAGCTGACGTTCTACGCCCGGGCTACCTCCGACAAGAACGCCTTCTACACCGGCGTTCCCCTGATCGGCGCGACCAGCTCCGGCGGCCAGCCGACCGGTTTCCCGGGCTTCGACCCGCTGACCGGGACCCTGGCCAGCAACGAGCTGCGCAACGTCACGCTGGAAGTGGGCCCCGGCCAGGTGCTGCACAAGGACTTGGCGGACGGCCGCGGGCTGCGTTCCACCCTGCTCGGCTCCGAATTCCAGCAGCGGATCGAGGGCTGGAACGTGACCAACAAGCTCAATTACCTGTCCGGCAGCGCGCCGACCCTGGCCATCTTCACCGGTAACTCGCCGATGGCGATCGGCGACTACATCAACAGCGCCATCGCCAGCGCCAACGGCCAGGCCAACGTGGTCGCGGCGGCGGGCGGCATGGCCACCAGCGGCACCGCCACCTTCACCAACGGCGGCGGCGCCGTCCCGGCCGGCACCCAGGTCCTGTCGGCCGGCATCTGGTCGGTGGACAAGGATCTCAAGTCCTTCACCGACGAACTGCGGGTGAACAAGGAGATCGTGGCCGGCCACACCGTGACCGCGGGCCTGTATTTCGCCGACTTCTCGACCGACGACGAGTGGTACCTCGGGAACGGCACCCTGATGACGGCGCAGAACAACGCGCGCCCGGTCAATGTCGCCCTGAACAACGGCGTGATCGTGTCCGGCAACGGCCATGACGGCGCCTCTTTCTACACGCTCAACGAGAAGTTCAACGGCCACAACACGGCCGGCTACATCGCCGACGAGTGGAAGGTCAACCCGCAGCTGACGCTGGACGCTGGCGTGCGCTACGAGAAGCAGCGCATGGACGGCACCATCTCCAACCCGACCGGCCGCGACATCGACAACAACCCGCTCACCGTCTACAACAACAACGCCTCGGTCCTCTCCGGCAGCAACACCGCCGTGCACAGGACCGACAGCGACTGGTCCTACACCGTGGGCGGCGGCTACAAGCTGGCCAACAACATGAACGTGTTCGCCCGAATCAACTCGGGCGTGACCTTCCCGCAGTTCGACACCCTGCGCGACTTCGGCGCCGACGGCGCTCCCGTGGTGAAGATCAAGCAGTACGAAATCGGCTTCAAGACGGTCGGCACCAAATACAGCGCTTATGTAACCGCCTTCCACACCGACTTCAAGGGCCTGCCCTTCGGCCAGATCCTGTCGGATGGCCGCCGCGTCAACGCCCTGGCCGGCTCCAGCGGCAACGGCGTGGAGTTCGAACTGGCCGTGCGTCCGTTCCAGAACTTCCAAGTCTCCTTCACCGGCGACTACCAGGACTCGACCTACAAGGACTTCCCGGCCAACTCGGACGCTGGCACCAACGGCAACCGGGTCCAGCGCCAGCCGAAGTTCCAGGCGCGCCTGACGCCGAGCTACCGCATCCCGATGGACTGGGGTTCGATCAAGCTGCACGCGACCTACACCACCATCGGCGACCGCTGGTCCGACAGCCAGAACCTGCAGCTCCTGCCGGGCTACAAGACCCTGGACGCCGGCGTGCTGGTGGCCATCGGCGACAAGGTCGAACTGCGCCTGCAGGGCACCAACCTGACCAACCAGTTCGGCCTCACCGAAGGCAATGCACGTATCATCGGCAGCGGTGGTAACGGCGTCGTGTTCGGCCGCCCGATCTTCGGCCGCAACTACGAAGCCTCGTTGCTGTACCGTTTCTGACCCTAGCCCCTCCTAGGTCTTTGGGTGGGCCGCGGCCAGCGGCTCACCCTTTTTTTCATTCTGCCGGAGGTTTCATGCTGCGTTTTGCCGCCCTGCTGCTCGCCCTGCCCCTGACCTGCCTCGCGGCCGATCCGTGGACCGTGGAAGCGAGCCGGATCGACCCCGCCGACTACCACGGCGTCACCCTCGCCAACGGCATGCTCGGCGTGCTCTCCTCGCCCGAACCGCTGCGCATGGGCGACGTGGTACTGAACGGCGTGTACGACACCTACGGACGCGGGCGGGTGGACAACATCGTGCGCGGCTTCCGCTTCCTGAACCTGGACCTGGACGTGGACGGCCGCAGGGCCGCCGCCACCGGCCTCACGCAGCGGCTGGACATGCGCGCGGCGGTGCTGACCAGTGAATTCGACGCCGCCGGTGGCAAGCTGCACGTCACGCACCAGGTGGTGGCCCTGCGCCACCTGCCCTATTCCGCGCTGGCGGTGGTGGACATCGAAGCGCGCCAGGACGCGACCGTCACCATCACGAACGCGATCGACAGCCCGGACGCGCTGCGCGACGTTCACAACACCTACACCATGCTGGACCGGCCGCACGCCCGCATCGGCCTCACGACGTCCAGCGCACGCACGCCCACGGGGCGGCACAGCATCGCCGCCAGCACCGCATTCATCTTCGAAGACGGTCAGCGGCCCGAACTGGTACACGAGGAATTCGACTACGGCACCCATACCACCAAGTTCACGCGCCGGCTCAAACGCGGCGAGCACCTGCGTTTTTCCCTGGCCGGATCCATGCTCGCCTCCAGCCAGGTGGCCGATCCGCTGAACGAAGCCGAGCGCCTGACCCTGTACGCGGCGCTGGAAGGCCGTGCGCGCCTGCTGGCCGCGCACCGCCGCGCCTGGGACGAGCTATGGAAAGGCGACATCGTGATCGAGGGCGCCCCGCAAGTGCAGCGCGACGTGCGCTTCATGCTCTATCACCTGTACTCCTTCGTGCGGGCGGGCACGGCGCTGTCGCCTTCGCCCATGGGCCTGTCCGGTCTGGGCTACAACGGTCACGTATTCTGGGACTCGGAGCTGTGGATGTATCCGCCGCTGCTCGCCTTGCAGCCGGAATTGGCGCGTTCGATGCTGGAATACCGCTACGCGCGCCTGGACGCGGCGCGGCGCAACGCCTTCAGCCACGGCTACCGCGGCGCGATGTTCCCGTGGGAGTCCGCCAGCGAAGGGCAGGAGACGACGCCGGTGTGGGCCCTGACCGGCCCCTTCCAGCAGCACATCACCGGCTGCGTCGGCTGGGCCTTCTGGATGTACTACCAGGCCACGCACGACAAGAGCTGGCTGCGCGAACGCGGCTATCCGGTGCTGAAGGAGGTGGCGGACTTCTGGGCCAGCCGCGTCGAACGCAACGGCCCGGGTCGCTACGATATCCGCAATGTGATCGGCCCGGACGAGTGGCAGGAGAACATCGACAACAACGCCTTCACCAACGCCATGGCGATCACCGTGCTGCATTACGCCACCCAGGCCGCCAAGGAACTCGGCCTGAAGCCGGACCCGGACTGGGACGACGTGGCAGCCAACATTCCCCTGCCCGCCTTCCCGGACGGCACCACGCGCGAGCACGCCACCTACAACGGCGTGCCGATCAAGCAGGCGGACGTAAACCTCCTGGCCTTCCCGCTCGGCTTCACGACGGAGCGCAAGCAGATCGAGCGCGACCTGGCCTACTACGAAAAGCGCATGGCGCCGGAAGGTCCGGCCATGTCGTGGTCGGTCCTGGCGACCTTGCACGCGCGCCTGGGCCAGCCGGACCAGGCACTCGCCCTGTTCGAGCGCAGCTACCAGCCGAACCGACTCGCGCCCTTCGGCGTGCTGGCCGAAACGGCGGGCGGCACCAATCCTTACTTTGCCACCGGCGCCGGCGGCGCCCTGCAAAGTGTCCTGTTCGGTTTCGGCGGACTCGACCTGCAGCATCTCGAGCGCACCCCCGTCCCGCCGCCCCTGCCGCATGGCTGGCGCAGCGTGACGGTCAAGCGCAACAGCGGCAGCCGCTAGCGGTAGCCTTCTTTCGGCGGCGGATTATTGGTGCTGGTGCCCGTGGTGCCGCGGGTGCCGGAGGTGCCCGTGGTGGCCGCCGTGCCGGTGGTGCTGGTGGTGGCGATGGCCTGGCGCAGCTCGTCGGCGCGCGGATTCATGACCTTGCCGCCGAGGATGTCACGCAGGGCGACCCGCTTGCCGTAATAGGCGGCCGTTTCCTTCTCGTCGTAATTGACATCCGTGACGCTCACGGCCACGCCGCCGAACAAGCCCTCGGTGCCGGACCAGACGGTGATGTCGCCGGTGCCGGCATTGCCCTGCGCTTCGCGCGACCAGTTCACCAGGGTAAGGCCCGCGTTGGCGTTGAGCGAGAATTTGTTGTCCTTCATGAAGGCGGTCATGGCCTTCTGGTCGTTCAGGACAAAAGCGACGGGCCCCGCTTCCACCCCGGCCTGGGCGCCCACGCTGACGCTGCCCATATTATAGAAGGCCGGATCGCCCCAGCTGTCGCCCTTACGGACCAGCAAGACGCCGGCCCCGCCGCGCGCACCCACGCCCAGCGCGGCGCCGCCCAGGCGCGGCACGATGAACACGCCCTTGGACTTCTGCAACAGACTCGACAGGCGCGTGTCCGCCTCCATCTGGTGCAGGACCTGCACGGCGCGGTTGATATGGGTAGCGGCGTCCGACATCTGATCGCCGGAACGGGCGGTGTTCGTGCTTGTCGTGGTGCGGGTGGCGGCGCTCTGCGCGGCAAAAGCGCCGCTGCTGAACACCAGCGCCAGGGCCGCGGCGACGCAGGTGAGCTGTATCGGATTCAAACGCGTTTCCATTGCATATTCTCCTAGAGATCACAGCAGAACAGGCAGGCTACCGCGATTGATGCGAGGGGCGCGCAAGCTTGAAGACGAGAAATCCCGTCCGTTCGCCCCATCAGCGTGCCGCCGCTTCGGCGGCACGCGCAAGGCAGCCGGACGTCAGTCCGTCGTCATCGGCTGGCCGTTCCAGACGGACGGCCGGGCCGGTACGTTGGCCAGCGCCTTGCCATTGGTGGCGATCACCTCGCCGTAGAAGCGCGCGCTGTCCTTGAGCGTGCGCTCCTGCGTGGCGAGATTGACGTGCACCAGGCCGAAGCGCTTGGAGAAGCCATGCGCCCATTCGAGATTGTCCATCAGGGACCAGGCGCAGTAGCCGCGCAGATCGACACCGGCCTGGATCGCGTCGTGGATGGCGCGCAGGTGCTTCTGGTAGTAGTCGACCCGCAACGGGTCGCTGAGGCGACCGCCTTCCGCCACCGGCGGGTCGTAGAACGCGGCGCCGTTCTCGGTGATGTACAGCGGCGGATTGCCGTAGCGCTGCGCCACCCATTTCAAGGTATCCGTCAGGCCGCGGGCGAACACCTCCCAGCCGGTTTCGGTGTAGGTCGCCTGCGGCTGGCGCACGACGGCCGCGCGGGTCGGATAGGCGCGCGGGTCGTCGGCCGTCACGCTGCGGGTGTAGTAGTTCACGCCGACGAAGTCGATCGGCTGAGCGATCAGTTCGAAGTCCTCCTGGGGAAACTGCGGCCAGGCCTGGCCGAAGACCTCCTTCATCTTCTCGGGATAGCGACCGAGGAAAACGGGATCGAGGAACTGGCCGTTCATGTAAGCGTGCGCACGCGCCGCGGCTGCGCGGTCGGCCGGGCTGTCCGTCGCCGCATACTTCGGCTCCAGGTTGACGACGATGCCGATCTGGTGCTTGCCGATGGCGCGGTACTGCTTGACGGCCGCACCGTGCGCGCGCAGCAGGTTGTGCGACGCCAGCGGCGCCTCGAACAGGTTGCGGTGTCCCGGCGCGAGGCTGCCATGCAGGTAGCCGCCGTCGGAGACGACCCAGGGTTCGTTCAGCGTCGCCCACGACGTGACGCGGTCGTCCAGGCGTTCGAACATGACGCGCGCATAGTCCGCGAACCAGTCGGCGATGTCCCGATTGAGCCAGCCGCCTTGATTGTCCAGCGCCTCCGGCAGGTCCCAGTGGAACAGCGTGACCATGGGCTTGATGCCGTTTTCCAGCAGCTTGTCCACCAGGCGGTCGTAGAATGCAAGGCCGGCGGGATTGACCGCGCCGCGGCCCTGCGGCAGCACGCGCGACCAGGAGATGGAGAAGCGGTAGGCCTGCAGGCCGATCGCGCGCATCATCTCGACGTCGCCGGCCCAGCGCCGGTAATGGTCGCAAGCGATGTCGCCGGTGTCGCCGTCGCGAATGTTGCCGGGCGTGTGGACGAAGCGCTGCCAGATGCTCGGACCGGCGCCGTCGGCCAGCGGCGAGCCTTCGATCTGATAGGCGGAGGTGGACGCACCCCAGAGGAAATCGGCGGGAAATTGAATCGATGAAGTCATGTGCTGCCTTGGTTCAGTGATGGGTTGCCGTCGGGCCGCCCAGGTCGATGACGACATGGGCCGGCGCATGCGGAATGAAAAGCTCGCCCTTGCGCCAGCGCGCGGGCCTGCCGTTGATGGTGGTGGCGGCGTGCAACCAGGAGGGATCGACGGCCGGCAGCACCAGGCCGCCCGGCGCGCTTCCGGCCGCGACATCGAGCACGACGCGGCCGCCGTCGCGGCGCAGGCTGTAGCCGAGCGCGCCGTACGGTGTGCGCAGTCCGCCGATATGCACGCCTTCCCTGTCGATCCAGCCCGCCGGTACGCCGTGCGCGAGAACCAGCGCATGATCCTGCGCCCGCTCGTAGGCGAACATGTCGAGCACGGAACGGATGTAGTCGGAAGCCACCCACCCGTGCGGCAGGTCGCCCAGGAAGCGCTGCTCGCGCGGCAGGCGGCCTACCACCTCGGGGAAGGCATTCCATTCCTGCGGCCGCTGGTCGGCCAGGAAGAAGTCCAGCATCGCCTGCGCGCGCTCGCGCCAGCCGAGACGCACCGCGGCGGCCACGTTGCGCAGCTCGTAGGGCGTGTAGTCCTTCCATTCCCGCTCGCCCTTGCGGCGCTGCTCGAAGAAGTCCCAGTAGCGCTCGAAGGTGGCGTACAGGAGCCGCGGCGGCAGGAGGTGCTGCAGGCCGCCCGGCGACAAGGCGATGGTGGTGGACGTGGGATCGAAGTCGCCCAGTTCGGCGGCCCCGGACAGGTAATTCACGCCGTGCGCGCGCGCAGTGCGCTGCTGCGAGGCGATGATGGCGCGCTGGAGGCGGTCGGCCCTGACGTCCAGTCTTGCGCCATCGGCCGTCCGGCCGAGCGTGCGCGCCAGCATGGCAGCGTCACGGTAGCCGCGCAGGCCCCAGAAGTCGTCCCAGTACGAATGCATCGGCTTGGCCGAATAGCCCTCATGGCTGATCGAGGCGGGCAGCAGGCCGCTGCCATCCTCGCGCAGCTGCCGGTCCATGAAGGCCGCCGCGGCCTGGACGCGCGGCCACAGCGCGTCGAGCGCGGCGCGGTCGTGCGTGTAGCGCCACAACTGGGCCACGAGGAAGATGAACTCGCCCTGGCTGTCGTTCTCCGGCACCGGATCGGCGCCGCGCCGGTCCACGCAGCACGGGACTTTGCCGCTCGCGAACTGGTACGGGGCGTACCACATGGCATAGTCGCGCACCGGACCATCCACGCCGAGGCGCAGCATGCCCTCGCCCATCATGGCGCCGTCGCGGATCCAGCTGCGGGCGTACGAGCGGGTGCCCGGCATCAGGGCCGGGCCGGAGCGGGTCATCAGGATGTGCGAAAGCGCGGAGCGCAGCACATCGACCACCCGCTGCCCCGCGGCGGGCACCTGGATGTCCACCCCGTTCAGGCGCTGGCGCCAATATGCGGCCACCGCGTCCTCCGCCGCGCCGGGATCGGTTCCGGCCACAGGCGCGCCTTCCAGCGGCAGCACCAGGCCGACCTCCGCCTGCGCGCCCGGCGCCAGATGAAAATCGTACAGCATGGCGCCGGACGCCAGTCCGGTCGGGTCCTCGGCCACGCGCTGCGCCTTCCAGCCATCCCCGGCCAGCGCCTCGGGCAGCGCGGCGGCATCGAACGCCGAGACGCCGGCCTTGAGCGGCTCGCGCAGGGCCAGCACCCGTGGCCGGCCATCGACCTCGAAAGCTTGGCCCGTCCAGGCCAGCCTGGCGATCGGACTGACGCCGGGGGGAGTATTAAGGAACTGGGTCGGCGGGTTGACCTGGAACGGGCGGACCGCCAGGGCCAGCCGCAAATCGCGCGGCGCGCTGCCGGTGTTGCGCAGCATGTAACGTGCCACGATGTGCGCCGCGCCCGGCCTGCCTTGCGCGAACGCGGTGGTGGTCAAGGTCCAACCGGCCGCTTGCCACTGCACGCTGGGGATCGGCAGGTAGCCGTCGCGCAGCCCATGCGTCATGGTGACGTCGGCCCACGTCGCCAGCTTGCCGCCATCGACGACAAAGGGCTCGACCGAGAAGCCGCCGCGCGCGGCTTCGATGGCGCCATCTTCGGAAATTAGGCCGGTCTCGGCGCCGCCGTCGATGCCAAGCACGGTCCAATAGCTCTGCATGCCCGAGAAGCCGCGCGGGAAGCGGCCCGCAGGCGTATTCTTGGCCAGGGCCTGGATGAAGGCGTTATCGGTGGCGCCGAACGCGAGGTCCTTGATGTCCAGCAGGGTCAGGCGGCCACGGTCGCGCAGCACGATGCGCAGGTAACGCGTTTCCGCTTCGCCGAGCCGAATCGGGTCCGCCCCGCCATCGCCGCCGCGCACGGCGCGTTTCGTCTCCCAATTCGTTCCATCGTCCGACAATGCGATGTCGTAGTCGGCTGCGGGAGCGGCCGCATCCCAGTGCAGCACCAGGCCACCCAGCTCGCGCGGCTGGCCGAAGTCCACGGTCAGCGCGTCGCCCGCCTTGCCGCTCCAGGCCGCGCGGCCATCCAGCAGGCCCGCATCCACCGACTGGCCGGCGGCACTCAGCACCGGAGCGCGCGGCGCTTGCTGCGGCGGCAGTTCGCGCAGGCGCAGCTCGTCGAACCAGATCGAGCCGCGGCCGCCGTCGCGGCCCGCGCTGACCACCAGTTCCACGCCTTCGGTATGGCGCAGCGTATGGTCGGCCTGCGGTCCCCACGCGAACTCCACGTGCCGCTTCTTGAAGCGCAGCTGCTGCCAGCCACTGGACAGCCTCACATTCGGCCGGTTGACCCACCACACGTTTTCGCCGCTGGCATCGACCAGCTTGAATTCGAGATTGTTCAGGGGCGCTTCCGCCCTCACCCACAGGCTGATCTCGTAGTTGGCGCCGAAATCGAGCGGCAGCTTGCGGCGCGCCGCGGCATATCCCGCGGCCCCACCAAAGTCGAAGTCGAGCCGCAAGGACTTGCCGTCCTTGCCGGGCGCCGCCGACAGCGCCGCATGCACGCCGTCCGAGGCCACCGCTTTCCACGCCCCGCCCTGGTCAAAGCTATCGAGCACCCGCTCCTGCGCCTGCGCGCCCGCGCACGCCAGCCAGGCGCCCACGAGCCAGAACCGCCACCACGTCATCCTTTCACTCCTCCCAGCAGCAAGCCTTGCAGGTAATAGCGCTGCAGGCCAAGGAACAGCAGCAGCACCGGCACGATGGTCAGCACCGAGCCGGCCATCATCATTTCGTTGTCCTGCACGTGCTCGCGCGAGAGCGAGGCCAGGGCCACCGGCAGCGTGTACAGGTCCTTGTCCGTGAGGACGATCAGCGGCCACATGAAGTCGTTCCAGCTTCCGAGGAAGGAGAAGATCGCCAGGGTGACCAGGATCGGCAGCAGCAGCGGCAGCACGATCGAGCGGAAGATCCGCAGCTCGCTCGCGCCGTCCAGCCGCGCCGCCTCGAGCAGCGTGTCGGGAATTGTCAGCGCGTACTGGCGCACCAGGAAGATGCCGAAGATGCTGGTCGCGGTCGGAATCAGCACGCCGCCATAGGTGTTCACTAGACCCATCTGCTTGAGAATCAGGAACAGCGGCAGCATCGACACCTGGGCCGGAATCACCAGCGCCCCGAGCAGCAGGCGGAACACCCTCTCGCGCCCCCGGAAGCGCAGCTTGGCAAAGGCATAGCCGGCGCCGACGTTGAAGCCAAGGGAGAGCAGCGTGGCGGCCGTCGAAACCAGCAGGCTGTTGACGAAGTAGCCGCCGATGCCGAAGTGGCCGAACAGCTCGTCATAGTTGTGCAGCGTCGGCCGCGCTGGCAGCAACGGCGGCGGAAAGTGGCTCGCCTCGCCCGGCGCCATCAGCGAAACCGACACCATCCACACCAGCGGGAACAGCGTAACCAGCGCCGCCAGCACCAGCAGGACATTGACCGCGGTCCGGCGCCAGGCGAGTTCTCTTGTCATGCTCATTCTTCCATCCCCCGCCCGGCAAGACGCATCTGCAGCAGCGTCACCGCGAACATCAGCAGGAACAGGACGAAGGCCACCGCCGTGGCGCTGCCCAGGTTCCACCACTTGAAGCCTTGCTCATACATGAAATACAGGACCGACACGGTCGATTGGAGCGGACCGCCCTCCGTCATGACATACGGCTCCGCGAACAGCTGGAAGTAGCCGGCCATGGTAAGGATCGACACCATGAACATGGTCGGCGCCAGCGCCGGCAGCGTGATGTGGCGCAGCATGGCAAGCGGGCGCGCGCCATCGAGCTCCGCCGCCTCGTACAGCTCCGCCGGGATGGCTTGCAGGCCGGCCAGGAAGATGATCATGTTGTAGCCGAAGTTCTTCCACACCGCGAACAGCACGATCGCCGTCATCGAGATGTGCGGGTCGCCCAGCCAGTCAACCGGGCCGAGCCCCAGCAGATCCAGCACATAGTTGATGAAGCCGTAGCGCGTGTGGTACAGGTAGCGCCAGATGACGGCCACGGCCACCATCGAGGTCACCACCGGCGCGAAGAAAGCCGTGCGGAAGAACGGCTTGAGCCACGCCAGCTTCGCGTTCACCAGCAGCGCCGCCCCCAGCGAGGCGCCGATCGAGAGCGGCACGCCAAGGACCACGAAGTACAGCGTATTGCCCAGCGCGCGCCAGAACAGCGGCGTCGCCAGCAGTGTCAGGTAGTTGTCCGCGCCGACGAAGCGCAGGTTGCGCAGGTCGGCCAGGGCGTAGATGTCGAAGTCCGTGAGCGACAGCGCGAAGGCCGCCAGCACGGGCACGAAAAAGAACACGGCGATGACGAGCAGGGCCGGTCCGACCAGCAGCCATGCGGCGCGCTCGGCCTTCATTGCACGCTCCCGCGCGCCAGCATCCAGCGGCGCTTTTCCAGGATGCGGTCCGCACGCGCATCGAGTTCGGCCGCGGCCTCGTCCACGGACAGGCGGCCAGCCACCACGGCTTCCGTCACCAGGCGCATCTCGGTCGCGATGCGCTCCCACTCGGGCACCTTGGGCGGCGATTTGGCCCGTTCGAGCTGGTCGCCGAAGGCGGCGGCATACGGGTCGCGCGTGAGCGAGGGTTCGGCCCAGGCGCTGCGGCGCGGCGGCAGGTCGCCGGTGAGCTGGTAGAAGCGGCCCTGCACTTCGGGCCGCGACAGGTATTCGATCACTTGCCAGGCCTCCTTCGGGTGGCGCGAGGAGCGGAACACGACCAGGCTCGATCCGCCCGCGATCGATGCGGACGGTCCATTCGGGCCGGGCAGCGGCGCCGTCATCCACACGCCCTGCTTGTCGGCCGGCAGGCGGCGCTTGAACTCGGCGATGTTCCATGGCCCGGAGATGTAGTACGAGAAGAAGCCGTTGCCGAATTCGTCCCACACGTTCGAGATCTGCGTGTTCGACAGCGCCGGCGCCCATTCCCTGCGGAAGATGCCGGCATAGAAGGAAAGCGTGCGCTTGAAATCGGCGCTGCGGAAATTCCCGTAGCGGCCGTCCTCGCGCAGCAAAGGCGCGTCCTGCTGCAGTGCGAGGGCGAGCAAGGGTTCGAACTCGTTCAGCGGGAGCAGCACGGCGTAGTCCGACGGACTGCGCGCCTTGAGCGCGGCCATCGAGCGGGTCCACTCGGCCCAGTCCCGCGGCGGACGCGCAAAGCCGGTACGGGCCAGCAGATCCTTGCGGTAGTAGAGAGCGCGCGTATCGACATACCAGGGAATGCCGTACAGCGTCGCGCCAACGCGGTTCGCGTCCCAGATGCCGGGAAAATAGTCGCGCGCATCAAGCGCCGTGGAGGCGGCCAGCGGCGCGTCCAGCGGGGTCAGCGCGCGCAGGGCGGCAAATTGCGGCAGCCACGTATTGCCGAGCTGGCAGATGTCGGGCGACACGTCGCCCGCGAATGCCGTCAACAGCTTTTCCTGCGCCGAGGTCCATGGCATCTGCTGGACCTCGATGCGGATATGCGGATTGGCCTGTTCGAACGGCGCCAGCAGCTCCTTGGCCGCTTCGCCCTCCCGGCCCATGGCCCAGAAACGCAGGCGCACCGCATCGCCGCCGCTGCGCGTGCAGCCGGCCGCGAGACCGGCTCCCGCCAGGGCCAGGGTGAGCCGGCGCCGGGTGCGATTCATTTGGCCGGCTCCGCATCCAGCCAGCCGCCCGTGAAACCGGCCTGGCGCAGGCCCGTGCGCACATACGGATTCTTGCGCATCGTGCGCCACACGCTCTCGTCGCGGTAGTTGGCCAGCATGGTCACGATCGGTCCCTGGTCGATGCCGAGGTAGTCATTGTCAACCCAGCCCGCGCCCGGCACAACCCGTCCCGTGCTCTGGCGGCCGGCGTAGGTGAAGGTGGGGTTGAAGGCATCCAGGAAGCCGTATTTGCCGTACACCTGCGCGCCCCAGCGGGCCTTGATCTGCGCGATGGCGGGGATCGCGATCTCGGGTGCGAATGCGATCGAGGCGGCGGCGCCGGTCGGCGCGATGGTGCAGTCGTCGTAATGATCCGGTCCCATGCCGCGGCCCGCGTAGGAATGGAATTCGCGCCCGTCGATTCTGGCGTCGGCGGGGCCGTCGCTGGCGGTCACGCCCCACACATCGGGGCCGTAGCCGGTGCAAGCCAGCGGATTGCGCACGGCGTAGGCGCGCTGGGCGTAGGCCGCGCGGCGGCTGTTTTCGAAATAGTCGAAACCCCGCTCGCGCATGTACTGGTCGCGAATGCCGCGAAAATCGATCCAGATATGCGAATACTGGTGCCCGAACATGGGCGCGAAACCGAGGTGCTCGATGCCCTCGTGCTGGCCCCAGCTGCGGCCGTAGGTGCTGGTCCATTCGGCCCAGGCGGCCGGCGCCAGCGCATGCGTGGGCGAGCCGAGCGCCAGCACGTACACCAGCATCGCCTCGTTGTAACCGCGCCAGTCGTAGGCGAGGAAACCCTTCTCGGGATCCCAGCCCAGCACCACGGCGTTGGGACGCGCCTGCGCCCACTGCCAGTCCACGCGGCGGTAGATCTGGTCGGCCAGGAGGCGGATTTCGGCCTCCGTGGGGTCGTCGCGGTCATACCAGCTCTGGGCGTGCAGCACGCCGCCCAGCAGCAGCGCCGTATCGACGGTGGACAGCTCGCAATTGGAGCTGCGCGCCCCGCTTTGCATGTCGAGGAAGTGGTAGAAGAAGCCATGGAAGCCGGTCATGCCCTGCGCGGCGTCGCCTTGCGGCGCGTTCCACAAGAAGCGCAAGGTGGCCAGCGTGCGGTCGCGCGCCGCTTCCCGCGTCACGTAGCCGCGCTCGGCCCCGACGATGTAGGCCGACAGGCCGAACCCGACGGCGGCGACGCTGGAGAACGACGGCGTCGGATAGCGGTCGGGAACCAGGCCGTTGGTTGGATTGGCGGACTCCCAGAAGAAGCGGAAGGTCCGTTCGGACAGGTCGTCCAGCATGGTCTGCACGGCGGGACCCTGCGGCGCGGCGGCCGGCGCGGACGGAACCTGGACCTGGGAAGGTGCGCTGCAGGCGGCAAGGCCGCCCGCGAACGCGAGTGCGATAACGCGTCGGATCATCGTGTGTTGAACCTGAAAAGTAAGAGATGCGTCACCCCCGCGTACGCGGGGGCCCCTGGTCAGGCTTTCGGCCCGCATACACGCAGGGTTCCCCGCCTGCGCGGGGATGACCTTGGCCTTAAAACGCGTAGCGGACCGTGAACTTCACCGTGCGCATCGGGCCGGCCACGGCACCCGGCACGCCCAGGTTCTTGTTGTCCCCGCCCAGGTAGTTCTGCGGATTGCCCGGACCGCCGCCCCACGCATCGTAGCTGCCGTAGTTGATGGTGTTGAACAGGTTGAGGATGTCCATGCGCAGCGACAGCTTGCCGAAGCCGGCCGACACGTCCTTCGACAGCGCCAGGTCCACCTCGCGGAACGAGCCGCCCTCGCCTTTGCGCGAGACGCACTGGTCCCAGCCCGCGGAGCAGTCGGTGATACGGAATGGCAGGCCGGAGCCGAGGGTCACCTTCGAGGACAGCATGATCCCCCAGGGCAGGACACGGTCCGTCATGCCGGTCAGGACCAGGCGGTGGCGCTCGACCAGGGTCGAGGGATTCCACGCGTTGGCGTAGCGGCCGTAGGTCCAGTTGAAGATGTCGTTGTTCCACTCCTTGTTGGTGGTCTGGCCGTCCGAATAGGTATAGGTCGCGGCCACGCCCCAGCCGGTGGACGGGGTCCAGGGCTTGTCGGCCTTCGCGTACACCGATTCGGTCTTCGCTTCGGAGACGAAGTCGCCCAGGATCAGGGTGCCGAAGCCCGGCACCGAACCCCACAGCGGGTCGATCGGGCTCTGGTTACCGTAGCCGCCGTTGATGTCGCGGTTACCGCCGAACCAGTTGAACTGGTTGTGGCTCTGCGAATTCAGGTAGCCCAGCTCCATGTTCCAGGTCCGGTAAGCCTGGCGCAGGCCGAAGCTGATTTGGTCCGTGTACGGGAGCTTGTGGTTGTTCCGGATCAGCCAGATCTCGCCGCCGGGCTGGGCGTTCTTCTGCAGTTCGTCCAGCGCGTGGTTGGCCATGGTGCGGTCGTACGCGCGGCCCGCGCCGCCGAAGAACACCGTGTTGCGGTCGCCGAACAGGTCATACGAGAAGCCCACGCGCGGCTGCCAGGCGTTCTTGAAGGCCTGGCGGCTGTTGCCGGTGCTGATGTAGTCGTTGATGTTCACGCCACCCTTGGCCAGCGACTGCGCATAGGTCTGGCCGGCCGGCGAGCCACGCGGGTCCTGCTGGCCGAAGATCGCGGCGCGGTCGGCTGGGGTCACGTAGCTGTCGTTCAGCATGTTGTCCTCGTAGTCCCAGCGCAGGCCGGCGTTGACTTCGAGCTTGTCGTTCACACGCCAGTCGTCCTGCAGGTACAGGCCGTACTGGTTGTCCTTGTAGTCGATGCCGACCGGCGCCAACGCCGCGTCCAGTTGGATCAGGGACGGCTGGCCGGTCACGTTGTCGATCATCTCACGGCGGATATCCACCGAGCGCGAGGTGCCGGACAGGTCGAATTCCACCCGTTTGAACTTGAAGCCGCCCTTGATGGTGTGGCCGGCGATGCCGGTGAAGGTGAGGTCGTCCTGCAGCAGCCAGCCGGTCTGCTCGCGGTGCTGGGCGTCGGGCGAGCCGCCGGTAAACAGCACGTCCACCACGTTGTTCGGCGTGTTGCTGGGCGAGACCACGTATTTCACGAACGGCGTGGACTGCTTGGCGTGCGGGTTCCATACGAAGTTCTCGTAGCCGAAGCGCGCCTCGTTGAGATAGTCGCCGTTGGTCCACTCGTGCTTCACGTCGAAGCGGGTCTCGTCGTTGCGGCGGTCCTTCTCGTTGCCGGGCACGGACAGCTTGTTATCCTCCGGGACCAGGTCGCTCTCGCGGCGCACGCGCATGGTCGCCTCGATCCGCTGCGACTCCGAGAGCTGGGCGTCCACTTTCGCCAGCAGCAGGTTCTCCTTGAAGGTGGACTTGGTGGCGCCGGCCTGCTTGAGCAGGTCCGGCACGATGCCGGCGTTCGGCAGCAGGTCCTGGCGCTGGGCCACGACCTGGCGCGGCTGCGAGATGTCCTTGCCTTCGTAGGCGAGGAAGAAATGTGCGACGTCGGTCTGGATCGGGCCGCCCAGGGTGAAGCCGTACTGGCTCTGCGTGTAGCTGGGACGGTCCACGCCGGCGGCGCGGTTCTTCTGCTGGAACGGATCGTAGGCCGTCAGGCTGGAGCCGGTGCGGTCGAAGAAGGCGTCGCCATGCAGCACGTTGGTGCCGGACTTGGTCACGGCCGTGATGGCGGCGGAGCTGACCTGGTCGAATTCGGCCTTGTAGTTCTGGGTGACGATCTTGTATTCCGCCACCGCCGACTGCGGGAAGGGATTGCCGCGCGAGGAGTCCAGGCCGGACACGCCGCCGCGCAGGATGTAGTTCTTCTGGCCCACGCCATCGATGTAGACGTTGACGTTATCCTGGTTCTGGGCCCCGCCCTGGAGGCGCCCGTAACCGGTTACAGGATCGACGTCGAAACGCACGCCGGGGGCCAGATCGGCAAACGCCAGGAAGTTGCGGGAGACCTGCGGCAGGCTTTCGATCTGGGCGCGCGAGACGTTGGTGCCCACTTCCGACGTCTTCACGTCGCGGCGTTGCAGGTTGCCGGTGACGATCACGCGGTTCTCGGCGCTGGACAGGTCGAGCGAGGCCGTTTCGCCCACCGCCACAGTGATGGAGCCGCTGGACTTGCCGCCGACGGCGATGTCATAGGTCCCCGGCGGCAGTCCGGTCAGGACATAGCTGCCGTCCGCCGCGGCGCTGGTGCGGTAGGTGAAGCCGGACGCCTTGTTGGTCGCGACGATCTGCGCGGCCGCGGCCGGGGCGCCTGCGAGGCGGCCCTTGATCGTCGCGGTGCTCAGCTGCGCGTACGCCGGCGCGCCCGCGAGCATCGCGGCGGCCGACAGACTCATTAGCGCGATGCGCAGCTCGCGCACGCTTGCCTTCATTTTCATATGCTCTCCTCGTTGATCTTCTCTTCTGATTGGAACGCTTACACTGCAAAGGTACCGGTCCTGCCGGGCGCGCCGCAGGACCGGCGTACTACCAGCTCCGTCGTAAGGACCTGGACGGAATGCTTGATGTTCTCCGGGTGCTCGATCTGGAACGCCAGGTTCTCCAGCGCGCGGCTGCCCATTTCGGTCATGCGCACCCGCACGGTGGTCAAGGGCGGCGCGATGAAGCGCGCGGTCGGAATGTCGTCGAAGCCCACCACCGCAATGTCGCGCGGGACCACGATGCCCGATTCGCCCAGCGCGAACATGCAGCCGATGGCCATCATGTCGTTGGCGGCGAACACGGCGTCCGGCATGCGGCGCAGCGCCCGCAACTGGTGGCCGACGCGGTAGCCCGCGTCCTCGGTAAAGTCGCCGCGCAGGATCATGAGGCTGTCCGGATCGGTATCCGGCAGCAGGCGCAGGAGGGTCTCGCGGTAGCCGCGCAGGCGCTCGGCCGATTCGAAGTTGTTTTCCGGCCCGGCGATCATGGCGATGTTGCGATGCCCCAGCTCCACCAGGTGCTGCACCATGGCCGCCGCGCCGCCGTAGTTGTCCACTGTGAGCTCGCAGCAGTTGTGGCCGCGCGCGTGGGAATTAAGCAGGACAATGGGCAGCACACCGGGCAGATTCTCGGCCAGGAAGCTCGCATCCGCGTGCGGGGACATGACGATCATGCCGTCTACCCGGCCGCTCATGGCGCGGATCGCGGCAGCCGCTTCTTCCGCGTCGCCGTGCGAACTCGATACCAGCAGGTGCAGGCCGCGCTTGCGCGCCGCCAGGTCGATCCCGCGAATCAGCTCGGAGAAAAATTCGCCGTACAGATCCGGCAGCAGCACGCCGATGGTCTCGGTGCGGTTGGTGGACAGGCTGCGCGCCCCGCTGTGCGGGATGTAGCGCAGGCGGCGCATCGTCTCGAGCACCACCTTGCGGGTCTCGTCCGTTACGCTCGAACTCCCATTGAGCACGCGCGAAACGGAAGCGACCGACACATTTGCCGCTTTGGCCACATCTTTGATCGTGACTGCCATCTGTCCTCGGAATTAAGTAAACGGTTACATGGCAATAATGTACCCGATGTCTTTGCGATTTTGGAAGCGTTTTTTGAAACTTCCCAATGAAGTGTTGTGTGCACACATTCTTCTTGGCTGTGGTTGCAATCACAAAAATGTACGGTAGAATGCCCTACAATGTAACCGATTACAACGATTCCACCCCATGACCACGTCCATTGCCAGCCCCGCCGCGGGCGCCCGCCTGCTCTCGAACGGCCGCTTCACCACCCTGCTTACCGCCGCCGGCACCGGCTTTTCCAGCCTTGGCGACTGCGCGCTGACCCGCTGGCAAGGCGATCCGGTGGAGGATGCGGACGGCTATTTCATCTATGTACGCGACCTCGACACGGGCGCGTTCGGGCGCGCGGGCCTGGAATCGGTCTTCGACGGCATCGAGGCGACGCTCGTGGTGACGGTCGATGCGGACGCGGACCGCGAATTGCGTACCCTCACCCTACGCAACCGCTCGGGGCGTGCGCGCCGCATCGAAGTGACCAGCTATCTGGAAGTGGTCCTGAACGGACGCGCCGCGGAAGCGTCGCACCCCGCCTTCTCCAAACTGTTCGTCCAGACCGAGATGAGCAGCGCCGGGGCCCTGCTCGCCCGCCGCCGCCCGCGCGGTGCGGGCGAGAACAGCGTCTGGATGTATCACGCCGCCCTCGGCGGGAGCGATCCGCAATGGGAGACCGACCGCAAGCGCTTCCTCGGGCGTGGCCGCTCGGCCGCGGCGCCGCAGGCGCTCGATGCCGGCGTACGCCTGTCCGGCACGGTCGGCAATGTGCTCGACCCGGTGCTGTCGCTGCGCCGCACGCTCGTGCTGGACGCCGACGCACAGGCCTCGCTCTGTTTCTTGCTGGGAGCCGCGCCCACGCGCGCGCAGGCCGATGCGCTGGCCGCGCAGGCGCCGGACGTGAACACGGTTGCGGCGCGTGCCGCCGCCTGGCGCCAGGAAGTACTACAGCGCGCCCGCGTCGACAGCGCCGATGCCGCGCAGTTCGAGGAGCTGGCCGTAGCGCTGATGTATGCGGAGCCCGCCTTGCGCGCCGCGCCCGAGGTGCAGCGGCGCACGGCCGGAGCCAGCGCCATCCTGGCCGACTACGGGCTGCCCGCCAACAAAGTCCTTTGTCTGGTGGAGACCGCAGCCTGCGGCGCCGCCGTCACCCAGCGCATGCTCGCCGCCGCGCGCTACTGGAAGGAACTGGGCCTGCCGCTGCAGGTCGTGCTGATCGCCGCCAGCGAAGAATGGGCCATGCCCGGCCAGCCCGTCAGCGTGCTGCATGCGGCCCGGGTGCCACAGGCGGACATCGACCGCATCGCCTGCCTGGCGCACGGCGTCATCGGCGCCGATCTGCCAGGCTTCAGGGCGCCCGGGGCAGGTCCGGCCGGCCGCAGTCAGGCCCCGCAGCCGAGCGGCGCCGCGGCTGCCGCCGAACTGCGCTTCTTTAACGGCTACGGTGGCTTTTCCGCCGATGGCACGGAATACGTGGTGCGCATGCCATGGGAGGACGGCAGCGGCCTGCGCCGCCCGCCCCTGCCCTGGACCAACGTCATCGCCAATGAGCAGGTCGGCGTCATCGTCAGCGAGACCGGTGCGGGCTACACCTGGAGCCGCAACAGCCGCGAACATCGCCTGACGCCCTGGTCTAACGATCCCGTGCGCGATCCCCACGGCGAAGCCTTCTACCTGCGCGACGAAGACAGCGGCGAATACTGGTCCCCCATGCCCGGCCCGGCACCGGCGGCGGCGTCTTACGAAGCGGTGCACGGCTTCGGCTACACGCGTTTTCACCACGCGAGCCATGGGCTGGAACAGGAGTGTACGGTCTTCGTTCCGCGCCACGATCCCGCGCGCATCGTGCGCGTCGTGTTGCGCAACCGGAGCGCGCAGCCGCGCAAGCTGTCCCTGTTCGCCTTCCAGCAGCTGGTCCTGGGCGGCACGCCGGCCGACTCCGGGCGCCACGTCGTCACCCGCATCGAAGGGGCAAGCCTGTTCGCCACCAACCGCATGGCGGGGCCGTTCGCCGACGGCGTCGCGGTAGCTGCCGTGCTGGCTGCGCCCGGCCTGCCCGTCCACGTCAGCGCGGACCGTGCAAACTTCATCGGCCCGCGCGGCTCCCTCATCGCTCCCGCGGCCCTGGGCCAGGCGCAGCTCGATGGACGCAGCGGCGCCGGGTTCGATCCCTGCGCCGCGTTCCAGGTCGGGCTCACGGTCGCACCCGGCGAGTGCGTGGAATGCGCTTTCCTGCTCGGCGAGACCACCGATCCGGACAGCGCCCGTGCGCTGGCGGAACGCTACCGCGACACCGGCGCCGTCGCCGCCGCGCTGGACGAAGTCACCCGCTTCTGGCGCCGCACGGTCGGCGCCGTGCAGGTCACGACGCCGGTGCCGGAGATCGACCTGATGGTCAACGGCTGGCTCGCCTACCAGAACCTGTCGTGCCGGATCTGGGGGCGCTCCGCCTTCTATCAGTCCGGCGGCGCCATCGGCTACCGCGACCAGCTGCAGGATTCGAGCGCCATGCTGTATATCCGGCCCGAGATGACGCGGCGCCAGATCCTGCTGCATGCGGCCCGCCAGTTCGTGGAAGGCGACGTGCTGCACTGGTGGCATCCCGCGCCGCTCGACAAGGGTCTGCGCACACGCTTCGCGGACGATCTGCTATGGCTTCCGTGGATCGCCGCGTTCTACATCCGCAGCACGGGCGACTATTCGGTGCTGGACGAGACCGAGGAATTCCTTACTGCGCCGCTGCTCGAGGCAGGCGAGGACGAGGTCTTCCTCAAGCCATCCATGTCCGGACAGCGCGCGGACGTGTACGAGCATTGCTGCCGTGCGCTGGACCGCTCGCTCACCAAGGGCGCGCACGGCCTGCCCCTGTTCGGCACCGGCGACTGGAACGACGGCATGAACCGCGTGGGCCGCGAGGGCAAGGGCGAAAGTGTGTGGATGGGCTTCTTCCTCTACTGCGTCATCGGCGACTTCCTGCCCCTGTGCGAACGGCGCAGCGACAACGCTCGCGTGGCCGCCTACACGGCCTATCGCACGCACCTGCAGGAGGCCCTGAACAACGCCGGCTGGGACGGCGAGTGGTATCGCCGCGCCTTCTACGACAACGGTGTCGTCATGGGCTCGAAGGACAGCGACGAATGCCGGATCGATGCGCTGGCCCAGGCCTGGGCCGTGATCTCCGGCGTCGCACCGCCCGAGCGCGCCGCGCAAGCGCTGGACGCGATGGAGCAACGGCTGGTGTCGGCGCAGGACCGCCTGATCCGCCTCCTGACGCCGCCCTTCGTGGACACGCCGCAAGACCCCGGCTACATCAAGGGCTACGTTGCCGGCGTGCGCGAGAACGGCGGCCAGTACACCCACGCCGCCTGCTGGGCGGTGCGCGCCGTGGCCGAAGCGGGCCGGCGCGAGCGGGCGGCCGAACTGCTCGCCAATTTGAGTCCCGTGCGTCATGCGCGCACCCCCGAGGAGGTCGCGGTCTACCAGGTCGAACCCTATGTGATCGCGGCCGATATCTACGGCGCCGAGCCGCACGTGGGGCGCGGAGGCTGGACCTGGTACACGGGATCGGCCGGCTGGATGTTCCGGGTCGCGCTCGAATCCGTGCTGGGCTTCACGCTGGCCGGCGGCGACACCATCCGCATACAGCCGGTCGTGCCCCCGGACTGGCCCGAATTCCGGATCCGCTACACTCTGCCAGATGGCAGCACCAGCTACGACATCCGCGTGCGCAACGGTGGCGCCGGCAAGGTGGCGGCGGCCCGTATCGACGGAACGGCAGCGCCCATCGAACAGGGTGCGGCCCTGCTGCCGCTATGCGCCGACGGCGCCGTGCACCGCGTGGACATCGAACTGGCCTGAGACGAGGAATTCATGGCAAACCTGACGCTATCCGGCATCCGCAAGTCCTACGGCGAGCACACCATCTTGCATGGCATCGATCTCCAGGTGGAGGACGGCGAATTCGTCGTCTTCGTAGGCCCCTCCGGCTGCGGCAAGTCCACCCTGCTGCGCTCTATCTGCGGGCTGGAGGAGATCGACAGCGGCGACATCGTCGCCAATGGCCGCCGCATGAACGACGTGCCGCCTGCACAGCGCGGCATGGCCATGGTTTTCCAGAACTACGCGCTCTATCCGCACATGACGGTGCGCGAGAACATGGGCTTTGCGCTCAAATTGGCGGGCCGGCCGCAGGCCGAGATCGTGACAAAGGTCGATCAGGTGGCCCAGAGCCTGCAGATCGCCAAGCTCCTGGACCGCCGTCCCAAGGAACTCTCCGGCGGTCAACGCCAGCGCGTCGCCATCGGACGCGCCATCGTGCGTCAGCCGGACCTGTTCCTGTTCGACGAACCGCTCTCGAACCTCGACGCCGCGCTGCGGGTGCAGATGCGCATCGAGCTGGCCAGCCTGCACCGGCGCCTTGGCGTCACCATGATCTACGTCACCCACGACCAGGTGGAGGCGATGACGCTGGCCGACCGCATCGTGGTCCTGAACGGCGGACGCATCGAGCAGGTCGGCGCGCCGCTCGACCTATACCAGCGCCCTGCGAATTTGTTCGTCGCTGGCTTCCTGGGCGCGCCGCCAATGAACTTCCTGCGCGCCGAAGCGCTCGAAGACGGCCAGGCCAGGCTCGCGGGCGGGGCCACGGTCGGCATACCGGCGCGGCTGGCGGCGGGCGCGCAGCTCACCATCGGTATCCGACCCGAGCATGTGCAGGACGCGGACCACGGCATCCCCGCCACGGTGATGGCGGTCGAACGCCTCGGCGAAGGCTGCCATGTTTACGCCCAGGTCGATGGCAGCGGCGAACAGGTGGTGCTGAAGTCGGACGCCGAACGTCCCTGGCTGGCCGGCCAGCGCCTGGCGCTGGGCGCGGCGCCCGCGCGTATGCATATCTTCGACGGCCAGGGACTGCGTATTTCGGCCTGAAACCCGGGCGCGAATTCCGAAGCTGTTGTATTCTTCCCGCACTTTTTCCATTGCGAGGAATACATATGTCCCGTTCGATACCTTCGATCCGCGCCATCGCGCTGGCCGCCGCCCTGGTGGCCGGCACCGCGCCGCTGCTGTCCGCCCATGCCGCTACCCCGGCCACGGCGAACGCCGCGCAATCCGAACAAAAGCTGGATAAGCTGGCCGCGCAGTTCTACGACGCGCGCGCGAAGTACGACCCGATGCTGTACGCGACCGCGAACGGCGATGGCCGCTACGACGACCAGCTCGGGATGGCGATCGCCCCGAAAGTCCGCGCCCGCTACCTCGCCTTCAACCACCAGCTGCTCAAGCAGATGCATCGCATCGACCGCGCCCGCCTGGCGCCGAAGGCCCAGCTGAACTACGACATCCTCGCATCCGAGATCCAGAGCCAGCTCGATCTGGAGAAGTTCCCCGAGCACCTGCTGCCGCTGAACCACTTCGACAACATGCCGAGCAACCTGGCCAACTACGCCGGCGGCACCGGCTCGCAACCGCTCAACACGCCGGCCCAGTACCGCGCCTACCTGAGCCGCCTGAACCAGCTACCGGCGTGGATCGACCAGGCCATCGCCAACATGAAGGAAGGCATCCGCAAAGGCGTGGTGCAACCCAAGGCCGTCACCGCCAAGATGCTGCCGCAGTTCCGCGAGCTGCATAGCGCCACGCCGGAGGCGAGCATCTTCGCCACGCCGGTCAAGCACTTCCCGGCCGGCTTCAGCGAACAGGACCAGCGCGCTCTCACGGCCGGCTACACCAAGGCCGCGACCAACATCAACGCCGCGCTGGGCCGCCTGAATGTCTTCCTGGAGAAGGATTACATGGCCGCCGGCCGCATCACAGCCGGCTACAGCGACCTGCCCAACGGCGCCGCGTGGTACCAGGCGCGCATCAAGAACAACACCAACCTGGACCTGACGCCGGCGCAGATCCACGAACTGGGCCTCAAGGAAGTGGCGCGCATCCAGCAGCAGATGGCGACGCTGGCGCCGAAACTTGGCTACGACGGACCGGCCAACAAGTTCGCGCAGTGGGTCGCGGCGCAGGACAAGTTCAAACCCTTCAAGACCGAGCAGCAGGTGCTCGATGGCTACCGCCAGATCTACGCCAAAGTGCAGACCAAGCTGCCCGCGTACTTCTCCCTGGTCCCGAAGGCCCAGCTGGACATCCAGCTGGAGCCCGAGCTGACCCGCGCCACCGCCTCCGACCACTACACCCCGGTCGCCGCCGATGGCTCGCATCCTGGCGTGTTCTGGGCGGTGGTGAACGACCCTGCCAAGTACAGCACGGTCGGCATGACCACGCTGCTGCTGCATGAAGGCGTGCCGGGCCATCACTTCCACGCCGCGCTGCTGAAGGAGCTGCCGCTGCCGGACTTCCGCAAGTTCTTCACCGAGCACCCGAGCGCCGCCGCCTATACCGAAGGCTGGGCGCTGTACTGCGAGACCTTGGGCAAGGAGTTCGGTTTCTACGACGATCCGGCGGCCTACTTCGGCCACCTGAACGACGAGATGCTGCGCGCCGTGCGCCTGGTGGTTGACACCGGCATGCACGCGCAAGGCTGGCCGCGCGAGAAGGCCATCGCCTACATGATGGACAATCTCGGCTACAGCGAAGCGCGCGCCACCAACCAGATCGAGCGCTACATGGTGTGGCCGGGCCAGGCGCTGGCCTACAAGGTCGGCGCGCTGAAGATTCTGGAGCTGCGTGCCCGCGCCCAGCAGGCCCTCGGCCCCAAATTCAGCTACCCCAAGTTCCACGAGATCGTGCTCGGCGACGGCACCCTGCCGCTGCCGATCCTCGAAGCCCAGGTCAACCGCTGGATCGAAAGCACCAAGTAACCGTGTCCCCCCGCGCCCGCTGGTCCCCTGGTGGTCGTCCTCGAAGCCAAGGCCGGCGCCAGGAGCCCCTGCGGGCGCGTGACTACAAACCAGGGTCAGGTCGCCCATTGCGTCAAAATTTGCTCGGGCAAATTTTGACGCAATGGGCGACCTGACCCTCGGTTATTTCGGGCCGGCGTGCCAGGGGCGCTTGCCTGGTTCGAATGCGCCGAAGTAGCCGGCGCGCGGGCGCGCAATTTGGCGATCGGGCATGAACACACCCATGGCAGACTCGGTGAGGCGCGGGTCGGCGATCAGCTCCCCGCGCTCCAACGGCTGGCCCACGATGCGTGCAACGTCGCCGTCCGGCGACCAGTACACATTGTCCTGGTGGAGCGCCGACAGGAAGCCACGCGGATTGTCCGCGCTTAAGTAGATGCGCTGCGCGCCGTCGAGGTGGAAGATATTGCGCGCAACCGTAACGCCGGCGTCGCGGTCGCCCTCGCAGCCATTCCAGCACACTGCCCAGAACACGGCCTTGAATGACCAGAAATCCCGCTCGCCCAGATCGGTCAGGCGGCGCCGGATCACGGTGTTGTTCTCGATGCGCAGGTTGCGCATGCCGTTGGTGCCGATGAATTTGTCGACGTCGTCGCTGACGTTGTGGTCCACGATGATGTCGCGCGAGTTGGCCGCGATCTCGAGAAACCCGCCCTTGGTGTTACGCGAGATGTTGTGGTGGATGTGCGCGCCGTGACCATCGAAGGCGGCGTCTTCACCATCGAGTTCGACCGCCGCGCCGTCGTTGGCGAAGGCGCCGCCATAGAAACCGTAGTTCTCGATGCGGTTGTAACTCACCTCGCTGTCCGGTCCCACCACTGCGATGGCGATGGCGCCCCACTGCTCGGTGATCTTGGCCGCGTCGTGCAGGTAGTTGTGCGTGGCGACGCCGCGCGGTCCGCGCAGGCGGATGCCGATGGCGGCATTGCTGAATTCACTGTTGCGCACCGTGACGTCGTGCGCGCCCTGATCCACGAACACGGCCGCCATCTCGGTCACTGCGCGGTGCTGCGCACTTTGCGGCCAGGGCGTCGGCTTGGGGTCCGGCGGCGGTGTCGGCGTGTCGTACAGGTACAGGCCGTCGACCACAACCCGGCTCCCGTATACGCTCACGATGCGGCCTTGTTCGACCTGGAAGCGTGGATTCATCAGGCGCGGCGCCTTGTCCATAGGCGCCGACCACGATCGGCGCCGCCGCGCTGCCTGAGGCGTCGATGCGCAGCGCGCCGACAAAGCTGGTGCCGCGGGCGAACAGCAGCCGGTCGCCTGGTTCCAGCTGCTGCGCGTTGGCGCGCGCGATGCTTTTCCATGGCCGAGCGGACGTTCCCGGATTGGAGTCCGATCCGCGCGCCGCGTCCACGTGGTAATCGGCAGCGCCGGCGAGACCGGCGGCCGCGGCGAGCGCAGCGCCCAGCAAACACTGTAATGAATGATGGATCATGAACGCCTGCCAACGCAAAATGGAAACGCTTCCATTTTACAATTTTACAGGGTCAGATCGCCCATTGCACCATGAGCTCGCTTTGAAGCGAGCTCATGGTGCAATGGGCGATCTGACCCTCGGTTTTATCGTCCGAGCTCGCCGGCGCTCTGGCCGCCGATGCCGAAGTGCTCCTTCGGCATCTCGGTCAGGATCACGCGCACGGCCTGCGGCTGCACGTTGACCGACTCGCACATCGCTTCGGTGAGCTTGGCGATCAGCTTGCGCTTCTGTTCGACCGTGCGGCCTTCCAGCAGATAGACTTGGCAAATGGGCATGGCTGCTCCTCCTTGGTTGATTTACTCGAAACGCAGGCCGAGGCTGCCCAGCTCCTGCACGCGCAGGTTCACGCTGTCGCCCGCCTTCACCGCGACCGCCTCGGTGATCCCGCCCGACAGGATCAGGGTCCCAGCCGGAATCTCCTCACCCCGTTCGCCGAGCAGGTTGGCCAGCATGGCGATCGCCGCCGCCGGATGGCCCAGCACCGCGGCGCCCGCGCCCAGGGCCACGATCTCGCCGTTCTTCTCCATGACGATGCCCAGCGTGCGCAGGTCCAGGTCCGCCGCCGGCCGGCAGCGCCCGCCCACCACGAAGCGCGAGGACGAGCAGTTGTCCGCCACCACGCTCTTGAGGTCGAACTTGAAGTCACGGTAGCGCGAGTCGATGATCTCGATGGCCGGCATCACGAAGTCCGTGGCCGCCAGCACGCTGCCGACGTGGCACCCCGGCCCCTTCAGCGGCGCCTTGGTGACGAAGGCAATTTCCGGCTCCACCTTCGGGTGGATCAGCTCCGACGTCTTGACGGTGCCGCCGTCCGGCACCGCGAAATAGTCGGCCAGGAAGCCGAACACGGGACTGGACACGCCCATCTGCTTCATCTTGGCGTGCGAGGTCAGGCCCGCCTTCAGGCCGACGATGCGGCAGCCGCGCGCGATCTTGCGGCGCTTGATCTCTTCCTGGATGGCGTAGGCGTCGTCCCAGTCCATGTCCGGATGGTCGTCCGTGATCTTGGTGGTGTCGTGCGCTTCGAGCTCGCAGTTCTCCAGGCGCTCGGCCAGGGCCGCGATGGTTTTTGCGTCGAGTTTCATGGCTATCCCTTCACAGCAGGTCGCGTTCGCGCGCCAGCGTCAGCGCGGTGTCTTCGATCATGTCTTCCTGGCCGCCGACCATGCCGCGCCGGCCCAGTTCCATCAGCAGCTCGCGCGCCGGAATCTTGTACTTCTGCTCCGCGCGCTTAGCGAACAGCAGGAAGGACGAGTACACGCCCGCGTAGCCCAGGGTGAGCGAATCGCGGTCGATGCGGATGATGTGGTCCATCATCGGCACCACGAGGTCCTCGGCCACGTCCTGGATTTTGAAAACGTCCACGCCAGTCTCGATGCCCATGCGCGCACAGACCGCGATGAACACCTCCATCGGCGTGTTGCCGGCGCCGGCGCCCAGGCCCGCGGCGGCAGCGTCGATGCGGTTGGCACCGTATTCGACGGCGGTGATGGAGTTCGCCACGCCCATGGCGAGGTTGTGGTGGCCGTGGAAGCCCAGCTCCGTCTCGGGCTTGAGCTTCTCGCGCAGCAGTCCGATGCGGGCCTTCACGTCCTCCGGCAGCATGTAGCCGGCCGAATCGGTGCAGTAGATGCAGTTGGCGCCGTAGCTTTCCATCAGCTTGGCCTGCTCCACGATCTTCTCGGGCGACGCCATGTGGCTCATCATCAGGAAGCCCACGGTGTCCATCCCCAGCTTGCGGGCCATGCCGATGTGCTGTTCGGAGACGTCCGCCTCGGTGCAGTGGGTGGCGACGCGGATGGTGGCCACGCCCAGGCCATGCGCCATCTTCAAATGATCGACAGTGCCGATCCCGGGCAGCAGCAGCGCCGAGATCTTCGCTTGCTGCATGAGCGGGATGACGGTGCCGAGGTATTCCTCGTCGGTGTGGGCCGGGAAGCCGTAGTTGACGGACGATCCACCCAGGCCGTCGCCGTGGGTCACTTCGATCAGCGGCACGCCCGCTGCATCCAGGCCGCAGGCGATGCTCTTCATCTGGTCGAGCGTCATCTGGTGGCGCTTCGGGTGCATGCCGTCACGCAGCGTCATGTCGTGGACGGTGATTTTCTTGCCTTGCAAAGTCATGATGGTTTCCTTAGGCGGCCGTGGGTGCGAGGGTGAGTTTGCCCGCGATGATCTCCTGGGCGAACATTTCGGCGGTACGCGCCGCCGCGGCAGTCATGATGTCCAGGTTGCCGGCGTACTTGGGCAGATAGTCACCCAGTCCTTCCACTTCCATGAACACGGACACGCGGTTGCCGTCGAAGACCGGGCCGTTGACCAGCTTGTAGCCGGGGACGTACTTGCGCACTTCCTCGATCATCGCCAGCACAGATGCGCGGATCGCGTCGCGGTTCGGCTCTTCCTCGGTCAGGCAGTGAATGGTGTCGCGCATGATGAGGGGCGGCTCGGCCGGGTTGATCACGATGATCGCCTTGCCCTTCTTGGCGCCGCCCACCTTCTCCACGGCGCCGGCCGTGGTGCGGGTGAATTCGTCGATGTTCTTGCGGGTGCCGGGACCGACCGAGCGCGAAGACACGGTCGCCACGATCTCACCGTAGGCCACCGCCTGCACCCGCGACACGGCGGCCACCATCGGAATCGTGGCCTGGCCGCCGCAGGTGACCATGTTGACGTTCATTTCGCGCTTGCCCACGTGCTCGGCCAGGTTCACCGGCGGTACGCAGTACGGGCCGATGGCGGCCGGCGTCAGGTCGATCATCATCACGCCCAGCTCATTGAGCTTGCGCGAGTTCTCGGCGTGGACATAGGCGGAGGTGGCGTCGAAGGCGATCTGGATCTCGTCCTTCAGCACGTGCGGCAGCAGGCCGTCCACGCCGTCGGCGGTGGTCTTCAGGCCCATCTCGGCGGCGCGCTTCAGGCCCTCCGAGGCGGGGTCGATGCCAACCATCCAGACCGGTTCCAGCACCGGGCTGCGTTGCAGTTTGTAGAGCAGATCGGTGCCGATGTTGCCGGGGCCGATCAGGGCGCACTTAATCTTTTTCATGGGTCTCGTCCTTGTATTAATAGAAGCGCACGGAGCAATCGCCGATGCCGCCGATCCGCATGCGCAGGCTGTCGCCCGCCACCACCGGCACCAGAGCCGCGAGGGAACCGGACAGCACCACCTCGCCCGCCTTGAGCGGAATGCCGAGGCGGCCCAGCGTGTTGGCCAGCCAGGCGATGGCGTTGACCGGGCTGCCCAGCGCGGCGGCACCGGCGCCGGTCGCGACGATCTCGCCGTTCTTCTCCAGCACCATGCCGCAGGTGGACAGGTCCACCTTGCGCGGGTCGACCGCGCGGTCGCCCAGCACGAACACGCCGCAGGAGGCGTTGTCGGCGACCGTGTCCTGGATGCGGATCTTCCAGTCGGTGATGCGCGAATCGACGATCTCGAAGCACGGCATCACGCACTCAGTGGCGCGCAGCACGTCGGCGTTGCTGATGCCAGGGCCCATCAGGTCGTGCTTGAGGATGAAGGCGATCTCGCCCTCCGCCCGCGGCTGGATCAGGGTGGACATGGGCACGGCCTCGCCTTCGTTGTAGATCATGGTGTCGAGCAGGTAGCCGAAGTCAGGCTGGTGCACGTCCAGCATGTTCATCACGGCTTTGCTGGTCACGCCGATCTTCTTGCCGACCACGCGCGCGCCGCGCTCCAGGCGGCGCGCGATCATGCGCTGCTGGATGTGATAGGCGTCCTCGATGGTGATGCCCGGCTCCTGCGACGTCAGCGGCGCGATGGTCCGATTGGCGGACAGCGCCTCGTACAGCATGTCGCCGTACTGTTCGATTTTTTTCTGTTCCATTACTGTTCCTCGGAGAAGAAGTTGGTGACCAGTTGCGTGAAGCGGCCGGCGTGCTCGATCTGGGTCCAGTGGCCGCACTGGCCGAACACGTGCAGCTGCGCGCGTGGAATCCACGACGACAGGGTGAGCGAGGTGTCGAGCGGGATGATCTTGTCCTCGCGGCCGTGGATCACCAGCGTTTCGTGCGGCAGCGCGCGGATGTCCTGCTCGCGGCTGGCCATGGCATTGACGCCGTCCTGGCGCGGGGCCGGGAACATGGACGCGAACGATTCCTGGTAGCCGGGCCGAATGCTGGCCTCGTAGCGCATCCTGACCAGATCGTCCGTGAGGCGGCTGCGGTCGTAGGCGAACAATTCGACCAGGCTGCGCATGTTCTCCATGCTCGGGGTGTAGCCCCAGGCCGCGTCCAGGCCGGGCGTCAGTTCGAACGGCACGCCAACGCTGCCCATCAGGACCAGCCGGCCGACGCGCTCCGGATGGAGGATCGCCAGCGCGAGCGCCAGCGCGCCGCCAAAGGAATTGCCGACCAGGTGGGCGCGCTCGATGCCGAGGGCGTCGAGCAGGCCTACCGCCTGCTTCACCCACAGGTCCATGTTGTATACGGCGCCGGCCGGACGTTCGCTGTAGCCGAAACCGGCCATGTCCGGCGCGATCACACGGAAGCGCTCGGCCAGCACCGGAATCGTCAGGCGCCAGTTGGCCCAGGCCGTAACGCCGGGGCCGGAGCCGTGGATCAGGAGTACCGGAGCGCCCTTGCCCTCGTCGTGGTAGTTGGTGCGGATGCCGCCCGCCGTAACGCGGCGCGCGATTTCCGGGTTGTGCGTGTCTGCCATGGCGGTGCTCACAGCTTGATGCACGTGTTTTTCAGCTCGGTGTAGAACTCGAGCGAATGCACACCGCCTTCACGCCCGATGCCGGACTGCTTGGCGCCGCCGAACGGGGTGCGCAGGTCGCGCAGGAACCAGCTGTTGACCCACACCAGGCCGGCCTCGATGCGGGCCGCCACGCGGTGGCCGCGCTGCAGGTCGCGCGTCCAGACGGCGGCTGCCAGGCCGTATTCCGTGTCGTTGGCGCGCTGGATCACTTCCTCCTCGCTGTCGAACGGGGAGATGTGGCAGCACGGGCCGAACACTTCCTCGCGGCATACCGAGGCCGTGTCGGGCAGGCCGGTCCAGATGGTCGGCTGCACCCAGGCGCCTTCGGCGTACTGGCCCGGCATGGCGATTTCGCCGCCGCCCGTCACCACGGTCGCGCCCTCCTCCACCGCCTTGCGGTAGTAGGACAGCACCTTGCGCTTGTGCTCCTGGCTGATGAGGGGGCCCATGTCGGTGTCGGCCGCGTCGGGCAGGCCGATCTTCATGCCTTCGGCGCCCCGTTTCAGGGCTTCGACGAAGCGCTCGAACAGCGGGCGCTCGACGAACACGCGCTCGGTACCCAGGCACACCTGGCCGCAGTTGGCGAAGCAGGAACGCAGCGTACCCGCCACGGCCTCGTCCAGGTCGGCGTCGGCGAAGATGATGGCAGGGTTCTTGCCGCCCATTTCCATCGACACCGGACGCGCGCCCACGGCGGCGGCCTTCATGATGGCGGCGCCGGTGCGCGTCTCACCGGTGAAGGTGATCGCGTTCACGCCCGGGTGGGTGGTCAGGTATTCGCCGGCTGAACCCGGGCCGAAGCCCTGCACCACGTTGTACACGCCCTTCGGCACGCCGACCGCGTTCATCACCTCGCCCAGCAGGGCCGCCGTCTGCGGCGTCTCCTCGGACGGCTTGACCACCACCGCGTTGCCGCAGGCGAGCGCCGGGCCCACCTTCCACGTCATCAGCAGCAGCGGCAGGTTCCACGGGCAGACCACGCCCACCACGCCCACCGGGCGGCGGGTCGAGTAGTTCAGGGCGCCGCGCCCGTCGGGCGTATGCATCTCGAAGAATTCGGTCGGCACATTGCGCACCACGTCGGCGAACACCTTGAAGTTGGCGGCGCCGCGCGGAATGTCCAGGTGGCGGGCCAGGCTCATGGGCTTGCCCGTGTCGGCCACTTCGGCTTCCAGGAAGTCGTCGAAGCGGCGGTTGATCTCGTTGGCCACGGCGTGCAGCATGTCGGCGCGCTCGGCCACCGGCATGCGGCCCCACGGGCCGTTCAGCGCCGCGCGCGCGGCGGCGACCGCGGCGTCCACCTCGGCCTGGCCGGCTTCGGCGACCTGGGCGATCACCGCGTCGTTCAAGGGCGATCGTTTCTCGAACCTGCGCTCGGTGAAGACGTATTCGCCGTTAATAAAATTCCCAATCTGTTTCATGTCTCTTCTCCGTAGCGTCAATTCAGGTCAAACCGATGGCGGCCAGTCCGGCCGCGGCGCATTCCTCGTCCTGCTCCGCGGACGCGCCCGACACGCCGATGCCCCCGATCCAGTCGTCGCCGTCGCGCAGCGGCAGGCCGCCGCCGAACACGATCAGGCGCGGCCGGCCCGCGAAGCCCAGCTTCATCCCTTCGTCGTGGCCCACCGCCGCCATCCAGTCCTTGGTCGGAAAGCCGAAGCTGGCGGCGGTGTAGGCTTTGTCGATCGCGATGTCGATCGAGTGTAAGAAGGCGCCCGGCATGCGCAGGAACGCCATCAGGTTGCCACCGCGGTCCACCACGGCGACGTTGATGCGCCAGCCATTGGCCTGCGCATGGCGCACCGCGGCGGCCGCGGCGGCGCTGGCTGCTTCCCAGCTGACGCCGGGCGTGGCGGTGCGCGCTTCCATCAGGTCACCACGGCCAGGAAGCGTTCGTTCAGCTTGCGGTCGTGGTAGAACACGCCCGCACCCACGTTGTCCCAGGTCCAGGTCAGCGGCTGCATGTCCGGATAGAAGTCGTAGCCGCCGCAGAAGGTTTCGAGGCGGTTGCCGGACGGGTCGAAGAAGTAGATCGTGGTCCCGCGGGTGACGCCGTGACGGGTCGGGCCGGCGTCGATCGACACACGGTGCATCGACATCAAGTCGGCCGCGCGCAGCACCTGCTCCCAGCTCTCCAGGCGGAACGAGACGTGGTGCAGCTTGTCGTCTTCGCTATGACGCACCATGGCGATGTCGTGCGCCTTGGCCGAGCAGGTCAGCCAGGTGGCCAGGTCGGTGGTGCCGTCTTCGAGCTTGATGCGCTCTACCAGCGAGAAGCCGAACACCTTCTCGAACAAGTCGCGGTTGCCGTCGATGTCGCCGCCATAGATCAGGCAGTGGTCCATGCGGATCGGTGCGATGCCCGGCAGGTTCGGCACCCAGGCTTCCGGGTTGGTGTAGGCCATGCCGTTGCCGACGTCCTTCTTCTCCGCGTACAGCTCGATGGTGTGGCCGGTCGGGATCTTGAAGCGCACGCGTTCGCCGGTGTTGAGCATCTCGCCAGCGGGCATGCGCTCAGTGGCGACACCGTATTCCTTCAGGTCGCGCTCGTACTGATCCAGGGTGGCCTGGTCCAGCACCTTGAACGCGAAGAAGTCCATGCCGGCGCGGTCGGCCTGGCGCAGCACGATGCTGTGGTGATCGCGCTCGTCCCAGCATTTGAAATAGGCGCGCCCCTGCGCGTCGCGGCCCATGTCGATCAGGCCCATCACCTCGGTGTAGAACTTCACCGATTCTTCCATGTCCAGCACGCGCAGCTGCGCATGGCCCGGACGAAGCACTCCAGTCATTGCCATTTCAGTCTCCTGTCATCTGGCTTGTCGTTGTCGATTCGGCCGCTGCGCCCTGGCAGACGGCCCGTTTCATCTTGCCCAGCACCCTGAGCCGGATGTCGGTTTGCGGCGTGGCCCGGCACGCCAGGACGCGGCCGCCGGCCTCGTCGTCCACGCTGACGTGTTCCCGGCTCATCGCCCGTGTGCGGATGGCGCCATCGAGCACCTCCACCTTGCATACTCCGCAGCCGCCGCCGCGGCAGCCCACCGGGATGCCCTTGCGGCCAAGGGCTTCCATTCCGGCCAGCAGCGAGTGCTGGTCCGAGCAGCGGTAGGTCTCGCCCGTCTCCTCGATCGTGACCGTGAAGTGGGGCATGTCAGATCTTCCGGAACAGCGGGCTGCGCACCTGCTGGGCATCGGCCGCCGAGAAGAACTTCTCGGTGAAGATGTCGCGCTCGAACAGGCGGCCCTGCATCAGGGTCGTGATGCAGGCGTCGATCATCACCGGCGGGCCGCACAGGTAGGCCTGGTTGCCGCGGAAGTCGTTGTCGAAGGCCTCCTTGGCCGCCTCGTGGACGAAGCCGCGGTAGCCTGCCCACTCCTCGCCCGCCGCCGGCTCCGACAGGGCCGGCACGTAGCGGAAGTTGGGATGGCGTTCGGCCAGCGCGCGGAACTCCTCGTGGTAGTACAGCTCCGCGCGGTTCCGGGCGCCATAGACCAGGGTGATGGGCAGCGTGCAGCCCTCCTCCAGCAGGTCCAGGATCATCGAGCGCGGGCTGGACAGGCCGGAGCCGCCGGCCAGGAACAGCAGCGGCGTGCCCGCCGACTTGCGCACGAAGAATCGGCCGTACGGGCCCGAAACGCGCAGCTGGTCGCCCACCTGCAGCGACTCGTGGATCCAGCCGGTGGCCACGCCGCCCGGAACGCGGCGGATATTGAGTTCCACCTCGCCCGCGGCGGAGGGCGCACTGGCCAGCGAAAAGGCGCGCGAGAGCTCCTGGCCCTGGCCCGGGATGTGCAGGTTCACGTACTGGCCGGCCTGGAACTCCATCGGTTTATCCAGCTTGAGCCAGATGCCCTTGATGGTCGGGGTCAGGTCCTCGATGCGGCTGACCGTGGCCGCGAAGTCATGCACCGGCAGGTTGCGGGCGTCCGGTTCGACTTCGATCTCGGCCTCGATCACCACATCCGACTGCGGCACCGCGCAGCAGGCCAGGCACTTGCCTTCCTCGCGCTCGTAGTCCATCAGCGCGAAGTTGGAGGCTTCGCCGTGATCGACCTCGCCGTCCGCCACCGTGACCTTGCAGGTGGCGCACAGGCCGTGGCAGCAGGCGTGCGGCAGGTAGATGCCGGCCCGCAGGCTGGCGTCGAGGATGGTCTGGCCTTCCTCGACCTCGATGGTCTGGCCGAGCGGCTCGATGGTCAGCGTGTAGCTCATCGCGCTTCCCTTTTCAGCTGAAGCTGCCGGCGATGCCGGTCAAACCGGGCGTGCGGAAACGCAGCACGTCCTTGTGTTTGAGGCCGTTGTCGGCCAGCGACTTGTTGAAGTCGGGCGTCCAGGGCTGGCCGGACTTGAACCACTGCACCGCGCTCCAGTCGATCTTGGCCCAGTCCGGGTGCACCCCGTAGGAACCGGGCAGCACCTGTTCCACCACGTCGCCGAAGCGCATCTGGGGCGGGAACGGGAAGGCGAGCGGCGCGCAGAACATCAGGTGGTCTTCCCAGCCGATGTAGAGCAACTGGGCGCCATGGAATTTGTCGACACCATCCCGCGGCAGGACGGGATAGGGTTTGATTGCGACGACGGACATGTCTGGTCTCCTTCGATTTCTAGGTATTCGTGGTGGTCTGCTTGCGCCACGCGGCGAAGTTCTTCTGGTCCTCGGATCCCTCGAAGTCGAAGTTGTCGCGCCCCACGTTCAGGTGGTAGTAGCGCAGCACCTCGCCCAGCGGGTCGAAGCCTTCCTTGGTCGGATCGGCGTCCGGCTCGAAGCAGTTACCCTGGTAGATCTGGTGCACCGGCATCCAGGCGTGGACGTACTTCTCCGGTTCGTGGTCGAAGATGTCCTTGCAGTGGTCGGAGCAGAAGTGGTATTTCTCGCCCTGGAAGTCCGACTCGCGGTAGCAGATCTTGGTCGGGTCTCCAGGCTCCGTGAACAGCATCGGGATCTGGCAGCACTGGCACAGCATCGGCAGCGACTTGTTGTAGAAACGGCGGCCTTCCTTGGCTTCCTTGGCCCAGTACTCGAAGCGCGGGCGGTAGTACTTGTCGAAGGTGTCCGGGTACTTCTGGGACAGCCAGTCCAGCTCGTCCGGCTCGGGCATCCAGGTGTGGAAGTCCGCGGCGGCACCGTACTGGTAGAACGTGGCCCAGGCCTGGTGGCTGAGGTGATCCTTGTCCGCGTTGGCCTGCTCCACGCACTTGGGCACGGTGATGCCATAACGGGCCAGGTCCTTGAACAGCGCGCCGCCGGCTTCCTCGAAGTACACCTCCCAGGCTTCCTTCCAGCTCATCACGCGCTTGGGCAGCGTATAGTCCATCATCATGGCGACCAGGGTCAGCATGCGCACGCCGCGCCAGGTCCATTTGTCGATCCAGCGCTGGACGATCGGCAGGTTGTCCGGGTCCTGCTCCAGCATGAACTTGATCATTTCCAGGCCGAGCGTCATGTGGCGCGCCTCGTCCGACTGGGCCGAGAAACCGAAGGCCATGGCGCCCATGTCGCCGTTGTAGGCAGCGCCCGAGACGAAGGGCACGAACAGCAGGTTGGTCAGCACGTACTCGAACGAGAAGCCGATCGCCACCATGAATTCGAACGGGCCGGCCGTGTACGCGTCCTCGAAGAAGGACTTGGGCACCGACAGGTACCAAACGCGGTCATGCATGTGGCGCCAGTCGTGCAGGCCGTTGTAGTACTTGTTGTAGTTGGACAGGGAGTGGATCTGGGTCTGGGCGTGGCGGATCTCGTCCAGCGACTGCATCTGGCAGGCCACGCGCGCGCCGGCGCCGCGGAACTGGCGGCCGACGTGGGCAAAGCCGCGGTGCGCCATGTACTCCAGCGGCGACACGCCGGTCATGAACAGCTTGAGCGCGTTGATGTAGCGCGCGTCGGTCACGCCGAGGTGGCCGTTGTTCTGGTTGAACGCATCCAGGATGGCGTACAGCTTGCGCTCCTTCTCGGCCTGGTACTTCCAGTAGGCGTCCATGGTCAGGCGGAACGGGTCTTCCCACTTGTCCCAGTCGTGGATCTTGATGCCTTCGAACTTGTCGTAGGGGTAGACCTCGTCCATCGGCTGGTAGCTGGTCTCCCAGTCCAGGCCGCGCGTCATGGCGGCGTAGCGCTCCTTCAGGCCGAGCTTCTTGTTTGCTTTCATATCCATTGCGGTTGTCTCCGTACGGGGCGGGCGCTCAGTGCGCCCAGCTCAGGGTGAATTGGTCGTCGGTCTGGTCGATGTGGCCGCCGAGGGTGATGAGGTGCACGTGCAGCTCCTGCAGGTCGAACGGGCGGCCGAGGCGTTCCTCCACGCTGCTGCGGTTCAGGGTCAGGCGCCCGGGGGCGTCGATCTTGACCATGGCCGGCTGCTCGTTGACGATGGCCTCCGGGTTGTCCTCGGCGAGCGCTTCCACGATGGCGCGGGTCTCGTCGTTCAGCTGCAGGGCGATGAATACGTTGGACATGCGCTTCTCCTTAGGCGGCGGTGGCGGTGACGATGCCGGCGCGCTTGGCGCGGGCGTCCAGGGCTTCGGCCATTTCGGCCAGTGCGGCGTCGGCATTGGCGCCGAGGGCATGGCGCGCGATCGGCGCCAGCGCGGCCAGGGCCGCGGTGCGGTACTGCGTGGTCCAGCGGCCCAGGAGGACGGCGTTCTCGGGCGACTCGCCGGCGGCCGTCTTGAGCGAGGCATCCACCCATTTCGTGGTCTCGGCAAACCACTCGGACTGGAAGCGCGTCAGCATCGACAGCGCCGGGCCGCCGCGGCTGGCCAGCTCCTCGTCGATCTGCTGGTACACCAGCGGATACAGCAGGCCGTCCAGGACGAAATGCTGGGCCACGAACAGTTCGAACCAGTCCTTCATCACCAGCGTGTTCTCCACGTAGCGGCGCAGTTCCTGCCACATGGGCGCTTCCAGCCACTGGCGCTTGGCGGTGTCGAGCACTTCGATGTCGCCCAGGAGCAGCGCGGCGCGGGTCAGGTACTGGGCCATGCCCAGGTGGTCCATCGCGTGATAGATGCAGGGCTGGGTGATGGCGGTGCCGTAGCCGTAGGCGCAGATGGCGGCGCTGTTCATGTTGGCACCCCATGCGACGTGGCGCAGCGGCGTGAGCACGTCCAGGGCCAGGGAACGCACGGCTTCCGGCAGCGCGTCGGTCAGGCCGCGCGACTCGACGAAGTTGAAGTCGCTCTCCGCCGTTTCCTGCATGCGGGCACGGGCCAGGGTGTAGGTGCCGTAGTAGAACTGGCGCGGATCACGGAAGGCGTACCAGTCCTTCATGCGCAGCGCGGTGCGGGTGGCGTCGAAGATCTCGTGCTCGGGGTCCCACAGCGGACGATAGTGGAAGTTGGCGTCGGCCTGCAGGTCGAAGGTGCCTTCCTGGTAGCGGCTGGCCGGCTTGTCGGCGCCGAGGCGGCGCGCGACGTGGTCGAATGTGTGGCGCAACGGCTTGATGCTGACCGTGCGAAGATCGATATGCATGGATGACTCCTCCTTGTGTTCCGGCTCTAGGCTGGCCGGGTGGTTTCGTTGGGTTTCTCGAGGCTGGTGGCCTGGCGCAGGCTCCAGGCGAATTGCGCGGCGTCCTCGTCGGCCGGCTCGGGCGCCGGACCGACCAGCATTTCCACCCGGTTGACGTCGCAGAACTGGTCGAATGCGGCGCGCGGCATCAGGAGCTCCACGAACAGCTCGGGCTCGCCGATCGAGAACTCGAACTCGACCATCCCGTTGTCCCTGACTTGTACGACCCGCACGTACTTGCGTCTCGTATCGAATTGCTCTTGCATGTCGCCTCCCGGTGTTGTGCTACACGGGACTGTTAGCAATCGGCGTGCCAGGTGGTTTCGGGGACTGAAGCGGATTCCGGAATTCGGCGTTTCTTCTGTAACGGCGGGCTTCCCGCTGTTTTGCGCCGGACGCGGATTGCCAGGCTGCCAATTCATCAAATCGTGAAACCGGGTCCGCGCGTTTGATCAATTCCTGCTTGGGTATGCGAAATTCGTATAAAATCTCGAGATATTGGAAGGCGCGGAAGACGTCGGGTTTGGATTGGAGATAAGATGATCACGTATCCGCAAGACCTCGACCTGCGCCGCCTGGTGCGCTTCTCCGCCGAAGACGGCACCATCTGGCTGGGCGAGAACCGCATGCTGCTCGTCCACGCCGCCGCCCTGGCCAGCCTGCGCCGGGAGTTGGTCAACCTGATCGGCCCGGAGCACGCGCGCCGCGTGTTCACGCAAATGGGTTATGCCTCCGGCAAACGCGATGCGGAACTGGCACGCAAGATCCGTGGTGGCCAGAACGCGCTCGACGCCTTCGTCTGCGGCCCGCAGCTCCACATGCTGGAAGGGAGCGTGCGCGTCACGCCGATCGAAGTGGACATGGATGTCGCCAGCGGCCGCTTCAACGGCCGCTTCCGTTGGGACAACTCCTGGGAAGCGGAAGCCCACACCGCCGAATTCGGCCCGCAGTCGGACCCGATGTGCTGGATGCTGATCGGTTACGCCTCCGGCTTCGCCTCCGCCTTCATGCAGCGCTTCATCCTGTTCAAGGAATCGGCCTGCACGGCCTGCGGTGCGCCGCACTGCGAGCTGGAAGGCCGCCCGCTCGAGGAATGGCCGGACGGCGCGGAGCAAGCCAAGTATTTCGAGGAAGGCGCGGTCGTCACCCGCCTGCTGGAATTGAGCACCCAGGTGGACGTGCTGCGTTCCACCCTGGAGAGCCGCAGCGAATCCGGCACCATGATCGGCAGCTCGCCCGCGTTCAAGAAGGCCTATGACCTGGTCACCAAGGCCGCCCGCACCAACGTCACCGTGCTCCTGAGCGGCGAGACGGGCGTAGGCAAGGAGCGCTTCGCGCGCGCCCTGCACGAGACCAGCGCCCGTGCCACCGGCCCCTTCGTCGCGATCAACTGCGCCGCCCTGCCCCACGACCTGGTCGAATCGGAACTATTCGGCGCCGAGCGCGGCGCCTACACCGGCGCCCATGCCACCCGCGTCGGCAAGTTCGAGCGCGCCGAAGGCGGCACCCTGTTCCTGGACGAGATCGGGGAACTCCCGCTCGCGGCCCAGGCCAAGATCCTGCGCGTGCTGCAGGAGGGCGAGATCGAGCGCCTGGGCGACGACAAGACCCGCAAGGTCAACGTGCGCATCATCGCCGCCACCAACGTGGACCTGCAGACTGCGGTCAAGGAAGGCCGCTTCCGGGCCGACCTGTTCTACCGCCTGAACGTGTACCCGATCCCGGTGCCGCCCCTGCGCGAGCGGGCGCTGGACATCGCCCCGATGGCCCGGGCCATGCTGGAAAAATACAACGCCTTGCACGGCAAGCGCATCGCCGGCATCACCGACCGCGCCATGCAGGCCCTCACCCACTACCAGTGGCCCGGCAACGTGCGCGAACTGGAAAACATGATCGAGCGCGGATCCATCCTGGCGCCGCAGGACGGCTGGATCGAGGTCGAGCACCTGTTCCCCAGCCTGGATGGCGCCATTCCCGGCGAATGCATCGACGGCGGCGGACACCTGGAGCAGCGCCGTCCGCAGGAACAGGCCCACCTGTGCGACGCCATCCTCGGTAGCGGCATGCCGCTCGAGGACCTGGAGACCATGCTGCTGGAGGAAGCGGTGCGCCGTTCCGAGGGCAACATGTCCGGCGCCGCCCGCATGCTGGGCCTGACCCGGCCCCAGCTGGCCTACCGTCTCAAACGCAACCAGGAAACCTGCACCAAGGAGTAAGCGCGGCCATGCTACAACAAGAAAAATTTCGCTCCGCCTTCGCCGAAGGGCCGACCACCGCGCCACGCACGCTGGTGGAGACGGCCTACCTGCAGCTACGGCGCGATATCGTGGAAGGCCACCTGGCGCCCGGCGTCAAGCTGCGCGTGGAGCACCTGAAGGACCGCTACGCCGTCGGCGCCGGCACCCTGCGCGAGGCGCTGGCGGTGCTGATCTCCGACGCGCTGGTGGTGAGCGAGGGCCAGCGCGGCTACTATGTGGCCCCTATCTCGCAGGACGACCTGGACGACGTGGCACGCACCCGCATCCTGCTTGAGACCGAAGCCCTGCGCCTGTCGATCCGCGCCGGCGACGACGAATGGGAAGCACGCCTCATCGCCGCCTACCACCGGCTTGGCAAAAGCGAATCGAAGCTCTCGCGCCGCCACGAGCGCATCCGCGAATGGGAACAGCGCAACCGCGAGTTCCACGAGGCCCTGATCTCCGCCTGCGGCTCGCGCTGGCTGCTGTACACCATCGGCCTCATGTACCGCCAGTCCGAGCGCTACCGCCACCTGTCGATTTCATCACCCTTGAATGACCGCGACGTCCACGCGGAACACGCGGAACTGCACGAAGCGTCCCTAGCACGCGACGCCCGGCGCGCCTGCAAGGCGCTGGAGCGCCACATCCGCCTCACCTGCGAGTCGCTGCGCCTGGGCGACTAAACCAAAGTCGAATAGACCCGCGCAAGCACGCCATCTATCCTCGTTCTCATCACATGAGGCGGGCCAACCCGGCCCGGAAAACGAGGAGACCAAGATGGCGTTACTGAACCGGATGGACTGGTATGACCTTGCCAGGACCACCAACTGGACCCCGACCTACGTCAAGGAAGAGGAGTTGTTCCCGCCCCAGCTGGCGGGCGATTTCGGCATTCCCATGGAGAAGTGGGAAAGCTACGACGAGCCCTACAAGCAGACCTATCCCGAATACGTGAAGGTCCAGCGCGAGAAGGACGCCGGCGCCTATTCGGTGAAGGCCGCCCTGGAGCGCAGCGAGATCTTCGAAAAGTCCGATCCGGGCTGGCTGTCCGTGATGAAGGCGCACTACGGCGCCATCGCCCGCGGCGAATACGCGGCCGCCACCGCCGAAGCGCGCATGATGCGCTTCTCCAAGGCCCCCGGCATGCGCAACATGGCCACCATGGGCTGCATGGACGAGATCCGCCACGGCCAGATCCAGCTGTACTTCCCGCACGAGCACGTATCCAAGGACCGCCAGTTCGACTGGGCCTTCAAGGCCTACAGCACGAACGAGTGGGGCATGATCGCCTCGCGCCACTTCTTTGACGACATCATGATGACCCGCGACGCGATCAGCGTCGGCATCATGCTCACCTTCGCCTTCGAAACCGGCTTCACCAACATGCAGTTCCTCGGCCTGGCCGCGGACGCCGCCGAAGCGGGCGACCACACCTTCGCCAGCCTGATCTCCAGCGTGCAGACAGACGAATCGCGCCACGCGCAGATCGGCGGCCCGCTGCTGCAGATCCTGATCGAGAACGGCAAGAAGGATGAGGCGCAGCGCCGCGTGGACGTGTCGTTCTGGCGCGCCTGGAAGCTGTTCTCGGTGCTGACCGGCCCGATGATGGACTACTACACCCCGCTCGAACACCGCAAGCAATCGTTCAAGGAGTTCATGCAGGAGTGGATCGTCTCCCAGTTCGAGCGCGCAATCGAGGACCTGGGCCTGTCCAAGCCCTGGTACTGGGACAAATTCCTGGCCGACCTGGACACCCAGCACCACGGCATGCACCTGGGCGTGTGGTACTGGCGTCCGACCGTGTGGTGGAACCCCGCCGCCGGTGTCACTCCGGCCGAACGCGACTGGCTGGAGCAGAAGTACCCGGGCTGGAACGACACCTGGGGCCAGTGCTGGGACGTCATCATCGACAACCTGGTCGAAGGGAACATGGCCGCGACCTATCCCGAGACACTGCCGATGATCTGCAACATGAGCAACCTGCCGATCAACTACACGCCGGGTAACGGCTGGGACGTGCGCGACTACCCGCTCGAATACAACGGTCGCCTGTACCACTTCAGCTCCGAGGTGGACCGCTGGGTGTTCGAACAGGAGCCGGAGCGCTACGCCGGCCACATGAGCCTCGTGGACCGCTTCCTGGCCGGCCAGATCCAGCCGATGGACCTGAACGGCGCGCTCGCCTACATGGGCCTGGCCCCGGGCGAATGCGGCGACGACGCGCACGGCTACAAGTGGGTCGAGATCTACAAGCAGCTGCGCAAGAAGGCCGGCTGAACCCAACCAATCGAGAACAGAGGACGACAAATGGCTTTATTCCCCCTCACTTCCAATGTGGAAGGCGACTTCGTGCTGCAGCTGCTGCCGGTCGATACGGAAAACACGATGGACGAAGTAAGCGCGGCCGCCGCGTACCACTCCGTCGGCCGCCGCGTGAAAGCGCGCCCCGGCCACATCCTGCGCGTGCGCAAGCAAGGCGCCACGGAACCGCTGCCGCGCACCATGACGGTGGCCCAGGCCGGCTTCAAGCCGACCGAATGCATCGAGATCATCTGGGAAAAGGCATCATGAGCTTCAAGAAGGTTTGCACGCTGGACGACGTGTGGGAAGGCGAAATGGCGTCGTTCGAAGTGGACGGCCAGGAGATCCTGATCGTCGCGCCGGAAGGCGGCGAGGTCCGCGCCTTCCAGGGCATCTGCCCGCACCAGGACATCCCGCTGGTGGAGGGCAAGTTCGACGGCAAGACCGTCGTCTGCCGCGCCCACCTGTGGTCGTTCGATGCCTGCTCCGGCAAGGGCATCAACCCGTCCGACTGCGCGCTGGCGCAGTACCCGATCCGCATCGAAGGCAACGACGTCCTGGTCGATGCCGAAGGCGTCATGCCGCTGTTCGCGCACAGCTGACGTTCACACCACACGAGGAGACAGCATGAGCAACGACATTGGCAACGCCCACCTGAACAACCGGGTCGGCCCCGTGATGCGCGCCGGCGAACTGGCCGACGCGGTGGTGGAGGCGGCCCGCGAGGACAACCCCGGCAAGGAGATCCGCATCGACGACAAGCGCGCCTACGTGCGCGTCGAAACCGACGGGGAACTGATCCTGCGCCGCGAGACCATCGAGCGCGCCCTGGGCCGCCCTTTCCGCATGCCGGACCTGGAGATCGGCCTGTCCTCGTTCGCGGGACGGATCGAGACCAGCCCGAACCAGGTGCGCTTCTACCTGGTCAAGCACGTCTGACGCACACACAAGACAATCCGAGGAGACAAGCATGACCCAAGCAGCCCAACCCCATGTGCTCAAACCGCTCAAGACCTGGAGCCACCTGGCCGGCCGCCGCCGCAAGCCGAGCGAATACGAGATCGTGTCGGCCAACCTGCACTTCAACGACCGCGATCCGAACGCTCCGTGGGAACTCGACCCCGAGATGTTCATGAACCGCTGGTACAAGCAGTACAACCTGGCCAGCCCGCTCAAGCACGCCGACTGGAACGCATTCCGCGATCCGGACGAAGTGGTCTACCGCACCTACACCATGATGCAGGACGGCCAGGAGAACTACGTCTACGGGCTGTTCGACCAGTTCAACACCCGTGAGCACGACAAGACCCTGGCTCCGGGCTGGGCCGGCACCCTGGCGCGCCTGTACACGCCGGCGCGCTACCTGTTCCACACGGTGCAGATGGCGTCGGCCTACGTCGGCCAGGTCGCCCCGGCTTCGACCATCACCAGCTGCCACTACTTCCAGATGGCGGATTCGTTCCGCTGGCTTAGCCACACGGCCTATCGCACCCGCGAGCTGGCCACGGCCTTTCCGGACAAGGGCATCGCCCGCGACGAGCGCGCCTACTGGGAGACCGATCAGGCCTGGCAAGGCTTCCGCGAGCTGATGGAGAAGGTGCTGGTCACCTGGGACTGGGCCGAAGGCTTCGTCGCGCTGGACCTGGTGGCCAAGCCGGCCATCGAGGAAGCCGTGCTGCGCAAGCTGGGCGAAGCGGCCCGCCACAACGGCGACCTGCTGCTTGGCCTCCTGACCGACGCGCAACTGATCGACGTGCAGCGGCACCGCCGCTGGGCCGCGGCCCTGGTCAAGATGGCGCTCGAGACCGAAGGCAACGCCGCCCTCATGGCCGGCTGGATCGCCAAATGGGAACCGCTGGCCGACAAGGCCATCGAAGCCTACTGCGCGCACCTGCCCGACGTGCCCGGCGCCGCCGAGGAAGTCAAGCAGGCCACCCGCGGCTTCCGCCGTTCCCTCGGCCTGTGACGCGGCCATGACCCGCCATTCGGTCACCGTGGGCGACACGCCGCCGTTCGCGCAGGACGACGGCGACACCCTGCTCCAGGCGGCGCTGCGCGCGGGGGTTCCCTTCCCCTACGAATGCAGCTCCGGCGGCTGCGGCGCCTGCAAGTTCGAACTGCTCTCCGGCGAGGTCCACAACCTGTGGCCGGAAGCGCCGGGCCTGACGGACCGCGACCGCCGCCGCGGCCTGCGCCTGGCTTGCCAGTGCCAAGCCCGCAGCGACGTGCAGCTCAGGGCGCGCCTCGCGCCCGAGTGCGCGCCCGCCGTGCGCCCCGCGCGGCGCACGGCGCGCCTGCTGGAGGCGCTGCCGGTCACACACGACATCAGCGAGTTTCGCTTCGCGACCAGCGAGCCAGCCCGATTCCAGCCCGGCCAGTACGCCCAGCTCTACCTGCCGGGCGTGGCGGCGCCGCGCTCCTACTCGATGTCCAACCTGCCGAACGCGGACGGCGAGTGGCACTTCATGGTGCGGCGCGTCGCCGGCGGCAAGGCGTCGGCGGCGCTGTTCGACTTCATGAAACCGGGCGACGAGATCGCGCTGGACGGCCCCTACGGCATGGCGGGCCTGCGCACCGAGCCGGAACGCGACATCGTGTGCGTGGCCGGTGGCTCGGGCCTCGCGCCCATGCTGTCGATCGCGCGCGGCGCGGCGGTAGCCGGCCAGCTGGAAAAGCGCACGCTGCACTTCTTCTACGGCGCCCGCACCCCGCGCGATGTGTGCGGCGAAGACTTCCTGCACGCCCTGCCCGGCTTTGGCGACAGCATCCGCTACCTGCCCGTGGTGTCCCAGCCGGGCGAGGACAAGTGGACCGGCAAGACCGGCTTCGTGCACGAGGCGGTAGTGGCGGAACTGGGCGAACGCCTGGCCGATTGCGAGTTCTACCTGGCCGGCCCGCCGCCCATGACGCAGGCCCTGCAGGAAACGCTGATGCTGGCGCACAAGGTGCCTTTCGAGCGGATCCACTTCGACCGCTTCTTCTGACAACGATAACGACATAATCAAGAGACAACCGATGAAACAACTGCACTTGCATACCCTCGCCGCGGCCTGCGTGCTGGTAGCCGCCAACGCCGCGCATGCCACCGACGTGTTCCGCCTCGAAGGCTACGGCCCGGTGGCGCGCGCCATGGGCGGCGCGGCGATGGCCTACGACAGCGGCCCGGCCGGCATGATGTCCAACCCGGCCACCCTGTCGCTGATGACGGCCGGCTCGCGCCTGGACGTCGGCCTGGACCTGGTCACCACCGACCTGTCGGTGCGCAACCGCGCCACCGGCGAGACCGCCGATTCGTCCGACCACTCCCACAACCGCGGTCCGTACGCCGCGCCCCAGCTTTCCTACACCACCCGCGTGGGCCAATGGACCTACGGCCTGGGCGCCTTCGCGCAGGGCGGCCTGGGAACGGAATACGGCGACAGCAGCTTTTTGTCGCGCACCAGCTCCGGCGCCGCCTCCGGCCTGGCCAATTCCAGCCGCCTGCTGGTGCTGAACGTGCCCTTCGCCGCCAGCCTGAAGGTGGACGACCAGCTGACCGTCGGCGCCAGCGTCGAAGCCGTGTGGATGGGGTTGAACCTGGACCTGCTGCTCGGCGCGGACCAGGTCGGCGCCCTGGTTGGCGGTGGCCGTGTGGACGGCAGTCTGCTGCCGGTGCTGGGCGGCCTGCCCGCCCTCGATGGCGCGCACTTCAGCCTGACCCGCAACACCCCGGTCGCCAGCGGCGTGCATGCCTTCGGTGTCGGCGCCCGCCTGGGCCTGACCTACAAGATCGCCCCGCAGACCACGCTGGGCGCGGCCTATGCCTTCAAATCGCATGTCCAGGATCTGGAAGGCCGCGCGCGCCTGACCGCCATCGACCGCATCGCCGGCAAGGTGCCGCTCGATGGCCAGATCGCCCTGCGCGATTTCCAGATGCCGGCCTCTTTAAATATCGGTGCCAGCCACCAAGTAACGGATAATTTGATGGTGGTGGCCGATGTGAGCCGGGTGTTCTGGAAAGACGCCATGGAAAATATCGACGTCGGGTTCGTCGCCGCCAACGGGGCCACGTTGAACATCCGTCTGCCGCAGAACTACTGCGACCAGACCATCGGCGCCGTCGGTGCGGCTTACAAGACCGGCAACTGGACCCTGCGCGGCGGCCTGCGCGTGGCTTCGCAGGCGCTGCGTCCGGAACTGCTGTTCGCGGTGATTCCCGCCACGCCGCGCCGTCACCTGACGGCCGGTGCGAGCTACGCGTTCACGCCGCAGGACAGTGTGCATGTGGCGTATGCGCATGCGTTCCGCGAGTCGATGGGCAATGCCAGCCTGCCGAACACCTCCGCCGCCATCGACACCCGCCACGCCCAGGACAACCTGGTGCTGGCCTACACCCGCAGCTTCTGAAGTCCAGGGGGCGGCGGGCCCGTTTCGCCTGACGAGGAGCCATGCCGAAGCCCGACCTGCCGCCCGCGATTTCCACGCCGCTTTCCGTACGCGGCGTGGAGCTGCTCCCGACCGACAATGCCCAGCGCCTGCGCGAGAAACTCGCGCGCATCGTGCTGGACGAGATGTACCAGTTCGTCGCCCTGCTCGATACCGACGGCATCACCCTGGAAGTCAACCGCGCCGCCCTGCACGGCGCGGGCATTCGCCTGGACGAAATCCAGGGCCGCCCGTTCTGGGAAGCGCGCTGGTGGCGCGTCTCGCCCGAGACCCAGGCCCTGCAGCGCGACCTGATCCGGCGCGCGGCCCAGGGGGAATTCATCCGCTGCGACGTCGAGGTGTATGGCGAGGCGGCGGGCGAGCACACCATCACCATCGATTACTCCCTGCATCCGGTGCGCGACCAGGACGGCCGCATCGTCTTCCTGCTGCCCGAAGGGCGCAACATCACCGAGAAGAAGCGCGCCGAGGCGGAAATCCAGCGCCTGAACCAGATCAAGAGCGACTTCTTCGCCAACGTGAGCCACGAGCTGCGCACGCCGCTGGCCCTGATCCTCGGTCCGCTGGAAACCCTGCGCCAGGCGGACAACCTGACCGAATCGCAAAAGCGCGACGTCGCCGTCATGCAGCGCAACGCCGGCACCTTGCTCAAACACGTGAACGACCTGCTCGACCTGGCCAAGCTGGACGCCGGCAGGACGGCACTCGAATACACCCGCATCGACTTGTCACGACTCGTGCGCGACGTAGCCGCGCACTTCGACACCCTGGCCACGCAGCGCGGCCTGGACTTCACCATCGACACCCCGCCCGCGTTGGAGATCGAATGCGATCGCGAGAAAATCGAGCGGATCGTCTTCAACCTGCTGTCCAACGCCTTCAAGTTCACCCCGGAGGGCGGGCGCATCCAGTGTACCCTCAGCCGGCGCGGCAACGCGGCCCATCTCGCGGTGCGCGACAACGGACCCGGCGTGCCGCCCGCGTTGCGCGCCGACGTGTTCGAGCGCTTCCGCCAGGCGCAGGGCGGCACCACGCGCGAATTCGGCGGCACCGGCCTGGGCCTGGCGATCACCAAGGATTTCGCCGAACTGCACGGTGGCGCCGTCAGCCTGGACGAGGCCCCCGGCGGGGGTGCGCTATTTGAGGTCACTTTGCCGCTATCCGCGCCGGCCGGCATCGATGTCCTCCCTCAAGCCGCACCGCGCGCTGACGGCGCGCCCGCCCTTCTCGCGCAGGCGGAGCCGCTCGCATCGCTCCCGCAGCCGGCGCCGGACGGCCGTCCGCTGGTGCTGGTGGCGGAAGACAATCCCGACATGCTGCGCTTCATCGCGCAGCTGCTCGGCGAGGACTACCGCGTGGCCTGCGCCGCCGACGGCGCCGAGGCCCTGGAGCGCGCGCTGGCCGAGCCCCCGGACCTGGTGGTGACGGACCTCATGATGCCCAGCCTGGGCGGCGACCGGCTGGTGGACGCCATGCGCCAGGAGGCCGCGCTGGCGCACGTACCGGTGCTGGTCCTGTCGGCCATGGCCGACGAGGGCCTGCGCCTGCGCCTGCTTTCCTCGCTGGTACAGGACTACCTGGTCAAACCCTTCTCCGCCCAGGAGCTGCGCATCCGCGTGCGCAACCTGATGATGATGAAGCGCGCCCGCGACGCCCTGCAAAGCGAGCTGGCGAGCCAGAACGAAGACCTCGCCCAGTTGGCCGCCCAGCTGGTCGAGAACCGCCATGAACTGCAGGACAGCCTGCGCGCCCTGCAGGAGTCCGAAAGCCGCTGGCGCGCCGTGTACGACAATTCGGTGGTCGGCATCGCGCTGTCCGGCCTGGACACGCGCATCCTCGCCGCCAATCCCGCCTGCCGCCGCATGCTCGGCTACGGCGAGGGCGAGCTCCAAGGCGTGTCCCTGATGGAGCTCACCACCGAAGCCGACCGCGCCGAAACAAGGGCCAGCGTGGGACGGCTGCTCTCCGGCGCGGCGCGCGAATACAAGCTGGAGAAGCGCTACGAACGCAAGGACGGCAGCGTGCTATGGGCCAGTGCCAGCGTGGCACTTGCGCCGGGCACGCGCGAGCGGCCCGCGATGCTGATCGCCGTGATCGAGGACATCTCAGACCGCAAGCGCGCGGAACAGGCCCTGGTCCAGTCGCAGCACGAACTGGCGCGCGTGGCGCGCGTGACAGCCATGGGCGAACTGGTGGCATCGATCGCGCACGAGGTGAACCAACCGCTGGCCGCCATCGTCACCAATGGCCAGGCCAGCCTGCGCTGGCTGGCGGCGGCGCCGCCCAACCTCGACGAAGCGGCGGCGGCGATCGGCAACGTGGTACGCGACGCCAATCGCGCGGGCGACGTCATCGCGCGCATCCGCGGCTTCATCAAGCGCGGCGATCCGCATCGCACGCCGGTGCAGGTGGCGGACGTGATCGCCGACGTCGTGGCGCTGGTGCAGGCGGAGATCCGCAGCATGGACGTCATCCTCGCCAGCGACGCAGCGGGCGGCCTGCCGCCCGTGGTAGCCGACCGCGTGCAGCTGCAGCAGGTCCTGCTCAACTTAGTGATGAACGCGGCCGAGGCCCTGTCCACCGTGGGCGACCGCGCGCGCCGCCTGGCCGTCTCCGCCGCGCCGCTGGATGGAGGCGTGTGCGTCACCGTGCGCGACAACGGCCCGGGCATCGACAGCGCGCGGATCTTCGACGCCTTCTACACCACCAAACCGGCCGGGATGGGCATGGGCCTGTCGATCAGCCGTTCGATCGTGGAGGCGCACGGCGGCCGCCTGTGGGCCGAGGCCAATGCCGACGGACCGGGCACGGCTTTCCATTTCACTCTGCCGGGGGAACGATGAACGCAGCCAAGGTATTCGTGGTCGACGACGACGAGTCGGTGCGTGCGGCCGTCTCGAGCCTGATCCGTTCGGTCGGCCTGCGGGTCGAGACCTTCGTCTGCGCCCAGGACTTCCTGGACCAGGCGCGCCACGAAGGGCCGTGCTGCGCGGTGCTGGACGTGCGCATGCCGGGCATGAGCGGGCTGGAACTACAGCGCGAACTGACGCGGCGCGGTGCGGCCATGCCGCTGATTTTCATCACCGGCCACGGCGACATCGCCATGAGCGTGGGCGCGATGAAGGCCGGCGCCATCGAATTCCTGCCCAAGCCCTTCAAGGATGAAGACCTGCTGCGCGCCATCGAGGAGGCGCACGAGCGCGACGCGGCCGCCGGCGTCCAACGCGCCGAGCGCGACGCCGTGCGGGCCCGCTACGCCACGCTGACCGCGCGCGAAAAGGAAGTGATGGCCCTGACCATCAAGGGCATGCTGAACAAGCAGATCGCCATCGACCTCGGCATCGCGGAAACCACCATCAAGGTTCACCGTCACAACCTGATGCTGAAGATGCAGGCCGACTCCCTTCCCGCCCTGGTGCGCATGGCGGCCCTGCTAGCGTGAAGGTCAGGCGCGGCGCGGCGTCAGCGTCCAGGCCATCGCCAACAGCGCGACGGTGACGCCCGCCGCCAACGCCATGCGCGCCGGCAGCGCCAAGGCGGCGAGCTGGCGGATCAGGACATTGCTTTGCGCCGCGGCCAGCACGAACAGCAGCAGCGCGGCCACGAGCCAGTATCCGCCACGCACCGCTGGGCGCCGCTCCTGCACGGCGAGATCGAAGGGCGGATGCGGATCGGCCAGCGCCACGTCGGCGGGCCGCCAGCCGGTGCGGCGAAACCAGATCGCAAACTTGTCCAGCCAGCGGCCAGTACGCCCAGCATCGCGCCAGAGGGCGGCAAACCACACGAACTGCGCGGACACCGGGTTCCAGCCCGGCGCCGCCTCGCGCACGCCGAACACGCAGGCCTCGCCCTCCTCCACGTAGGTACCGAACAGCCGGTCCCAGATCATGAAGGTGCCACCGTAATTTCGGTCAAGGTAGCAGTCGTTCACCGCATGGTGCACGCGGTGCGCGCTCGGCGTATTCAGAATGCCCTCGATGAACGGCACCCGGCCAATCATGCGCGTGTGGATCCAGAACTGGTAGAACTTGCTGAACGTGAGCAGCGTGATGAACACTTCGGGCGGGCAGCCGAGCAGCGCCAGTGGCAGGTACAGCGGCATATGCAGCACGTCCTGGAACGCTCCCTGGCGCAGCGCGGTGGTGAGGTTGTATTCCTGGCTTTGGTGGTGCGGCGAATGCCCGCCCCATAGCAGGTTGATCTCGTGCGACCAACGGTGCGCCCAGTAGTACAGGAAGTCGAGGAACACGAAGAACAGCAGCCAGGTGCCGGGGTGCGCCGCATCGAAGCGCCACGGCGCGACGTTCCCGGCCACCCAGGCAAAGGCCAGCAGCAACACACTCTTGGTGAAGACTTCCAGCGTCACCGTCCACACGCCGCAGGCAAGGCTGGTGAGACTGTCCGGCAGCCGGTACACCCGCATGTGGCGCCGGTGCGCGGACCACGCCTCAAGCGCGATCAGGCCGAAAAACACGGGCGTGGCGGCCGCCACGAGGGCATTATTATCGAGCATGGCTGCGACCGGAAGTCAAAAGCCACACTCTACCATTGGCCCCGCCTCAAACGGGAGCGAGGCGGCGTGCCAGCCTTTCGATCAGCGCCGCGCCGTCGCCCTTCCACGCGCTGCCGTGCATGCAGGCCAGTGTGGTCGGATGCAGGTCCGCCAGCCGTTGCAGATGGCGCGCGGTGTCGGGACTGTGCGCGGCGACCGAGACCCCGGCCGCCTGCGCGATGTCGGCGTGGCTGGTGGCCAGTGCGCCCCGCTCCGCGTGCAGGGCCACTGTGGTGTCGACGATGCGTTCGCTCGTAGCTGCGAGCGCTCATGCCGAATGTAAGCACTCAGCTCCCGAAGTGGAAAAATATCCCCACTGCCAGCTCTGCCCATAAGTACAGCAGCGCCAGCGCCACCACTCCGCCGAACATGGCGCGTTGCAGCCTCGTGCCGAACCTGCGCGCGAAGAACACGTAGGTGAAGCCGGCCCCCAGCAGCAGGATCGCCGCCGCGGCGAAGTCCAGCGCCGTCCACGCCACTTCATCGGTGAATTGCATCGCCACCAGCGGCACCAGCAGGATGCAGGCCGTAACGATCATCACCACATGCGCGCCGCTGACGCGGGCCGGCAGTTTTTCTCCGGTCGTTTCCATTCCGTCTCCCTGAATATGCAGCCGCACAGCGCGGCAGCTCGATCAACAGGCTATCGCGCCATTGTGAAGCCAACATGCGGTCCGTGTGAAGTGGATCGGACGTCTGCCTACTTGATCGGAACCATGAGATGCTGGTACGGGGTTCCCGGCCACATCACGTAGGGCACCGAGGTATCGGGCTTCGGATCCTTCGGATACATGTCGTAGAAGGACTGCTCCGCCCCGACCACCATCACGTGCGGCCCGGTCTTGATCCAGTTGTTGTCCGCGCTCGGCTTCTGCGCATACGGATCGGTATTGCTGGCGTCGGTGCCGCCTTCGAGCATGTACATGAAGCCGATCTTGCCGGCCGCGGGCGTCTTCTTGCCGACCCAGGCCATCGCCCAGTCCATCGCCGCCTTGTCCATGCACATCGGATCCGGCCCCGGCGTCGCCGGATTGTCGGGCATGCAGGTGAAGCCGTTCTTCCCCTCGCGTAGCGTGCGCATCGTGCCGTCGCTGTTCATGACGACGATCGCGGCGCTGTTCGCGACCTTCTTCGGCGCCGCCCGCATGGCGCTCTTGATCAACTTCTCGTCGGCACTGCTGGCGCCGGCCGGCCATGCCGCCACTGCGGCGGCAACCAGGACAAACAATTTGCATGAGATAGCCATCGCTGCTCCCTGTCGATTGGAAAGCCCGCCGCGCAAACGCAGCGGGGCCAACTCCAGCATAGGAAGCGCGGGCGGCGATTCAAGCGGACGGGGCGTGGCTGGAAAGGCTCCCACCGGTCGACTGTCGCGCCGGAGTCACAGGGCATATGCATATCTCGCTGCGCGCTGCGTCGAAATGCAGCGAGACCGTCGTGCACGCCGGTCTCGCGCCCGAGCCCGCTCGTAGACTGGCCCAGCCCGCTTCAAGGGCGCCGACAACAACACCAACGGAGACTCACGGAATGAGCATTTCACGCCTAGCGGCCGCGCTGTTCGCGGTCTGTATCGCCCCTCACGCCCTCGCGGCGCCAGGTCCCGAGCAGCAAGCGCCCAAGCCGCATCAGCGCACCACCTTGCCGCCCAGCGCGGACGAGGTGAAGTTCGACCTCGCCCCCACCAGGAAGCCGCGCCTGGACCTGGTGCCCCGGAACCGCGCCATCGCCAGCCGCGCGCTGTCGAAGACCGCCGACTGCAGCGACATGAACCGCATGGCCAGCTACAGCGGCGCAGCCCTGGCCGACTACGTGGCCACCCTGCCCGACTACGAGTGCACCTACAAGCTGTTCTCCCTCACGCCGTCGCTGGCCAGCACGATCTACTCCGCGGCCAACCTGAACGAAGTGGTCAAGCGCTTTGCGCTCGAGGCCGGACGCTACGACGCCAGCAACCTTGCGCTCGTCAACCTGGCGCTGTATCTGCGCGCCGGCTTCTACCTGACCGGGAACGACGTGCTCCCGGCCTTCGGGCCCGAGGTGGTCACGGCGCTGCGCGGTCCGATCTGGAACCTGATCCAGGGCACCGCGCTGTGGAAAGAGAACACGGCCGCCGGCAGCACGGCCGGCGAGACGATCCGCCTCATCACCAACATGCACGACGAACCCTACTTCCTGCCCGCCATGAAGACGGTCGTCCAGCGCTTCACCAACAGCGCGGCCCGTCCCAACGCGGCCGATGCGCTCCAGCAGTCCTCCGCGGCGGGCGGCTTCACCAGCGCGCTCACAGTCATCTACTACGCCCACTACCGCGATGCTTCCCAGACGACGGTGCAAACCGACGGGTCCTACGCCGCGACGCTGCAGGCTTTCATCGTCAACGACAAGGCGGCCCTGCTGGGCACGTCCGCCGCCTACCAGCTGAACGACGCGGCCAGCGAGGCCTATCGCTTCCTGCAGTATCCCGGCCTGGTCGGCCAGGTGCGTCCGCTGATCCAGCAGACGCTTAACACCAGCAGCATCACCGGCCCCGACAGCGACTTGTGGCTGGCCGCCGCCAGCGCGGTCGATTACTACGACAAGAGCAACTGTTCGCTGTACGGCACCTGCGACTACAAGACCAAGCTGGCCGCGCGCGTGCTTCCCATCAGCTACACCTGCAGTCCCACCATCCGCGTACGCGCCCAGGACTTGACGGCGGCCCAGCTGCAAGACACCTGCCTCAAGCTGGCGGCCGAGGAGAACTATGCGCATAGCATGCTGAAGACGAATTACACCCCGGTGGCCAACGACAACAACACCTCGCTCGAACTGGTGGTGTTCGACGACTACGCCAACTATCAGCGCTATGCGGGCGTCCTGTACGGCATCTCGACCGACAACGGCGGCATGTACCTGGAAGGCGATCCGGCCGATCCAAGCAACCAGGCGCGCTTCATTGCGCACGAAGCGTCCTGGCTGCGCCCGGAATTCAAGATCTGGAACCTGGAGCACGAATACGTGCACTACATCGACGGCCGCTTCGACATGTACGGCGACTTCGCCGCCGGGACCGCCGTGCCGACCGTGTGGTGGATCGAAGGGGTCGCGGAATACCTCTCCCTGCGCAACAACAACCAAAAAGCGATCGATGCCGCGCGCACCGGGGCTTACCGCCTGTCCGACATCTTCGGCAATACCTACGCCATGTCCGACTATGTGAACCGCGCCTACTCCTGGGGCTACATGGCGGTGCGCTTCATGAACGAACGCCATCGCACGGACGTCGACCAGGCCATCGCCCGCTTCCGCCTGGGCGACTACAATGGCTATCAGGGCATGATGTCGATGATCGGCACCAGCTACGACAGCGAATTCGCGAGCTGGGTGGCCAACGCGACGACCGCGGGCGAACCGCCGCTGCCGACCGACCTGAAAGCCTGCTCCTCCACCAGCCAGCTCGGGAAGAACTGCGCCATCAGCGGACTGTCCTCGTCCACCCAATCGTGGCTGTACATCCTGCTGCCGGCCGGCGCCAGGAACCTGAAGATCAACACGAGCGGCGGCAGTGGCGAGGCGGACCTGTACGTCGCCCTGGACCGCTATCCCGGCGCCAGCAGCTACGACTACGGCTCCGCCCACACCGGCAACGGGGAAACGGTCTCGATCCCCGCGCCGGTCAGCGGTCATTGGTACTACATCATGGTGCGCGCCCGTACGCCGTTCTCCGGCGTGACGGCCAGCGCGACCTATGAATAGGACCTAGAGCGCGGAAGCGGGCATGCGCCGGTGCATCCGGCGCAGGCCCGCCCGCACCACCAGGACCACCGGGATCACCAGGACACCGGCCGCCAGTTCCGGGTTAAGCGCCAGGCCAGCCACCTTGGCCGCCTTGCCCGCGTAGGACAGCAACCCGATCACGTAATAGGAAATGGCCGCCACCGACAGGCCTTCCACGGCCTGCTGCAGGTGCAGCTGCTGGGCCGCGCGCGCGTTCATCGACTGCAGGATGCGCCGGTTCTGGTTGGTGCGCAGCAGGTCGTTGGTGTCGGCGATGCGGCGCGCCAGCGCGTCCTGGCGCGCGGCGATGGCTTCGCAGGTGTTCATCGCGGGGCGCAGGCGGCGGTCCATGAACTCGCCCACCGTCGGCACGCCCTCGATGCGCTGTTCGCGCAATTCCTCGATGCGCGCGTTGACCAGGCTGAAATAGGCTTTCGATGCGGCGAAGCGGTAGGTGTTTTCCAGCGCCAGCTTCTCCATGCGCGCGGCGAGCCGCGTGATCTGATCGAGCAGGGCCTCCTCGGCGCTCGGTTCCTCGACCATCGCCGTGGTCACTGCCGCCAGCTCCTCCTCCATCCGGTTCAGCATGGCGCCAGCCTGCTGCGCCACCGGCAGCCCGAGCAAGGCCATCATGCGGTAGGTGTCGATCTCCAGCACCCGCTGCACCAGGCGCGAGCCCTGGCGCGCGCGCATGTCGACGTCGCGCACCAGGAAGCGGCCGATGCCATCGGCCTGGATATCGAAGTCGGTCCACAGCTCCCCGCCCGCCATCACGTGGCCGCCCACCTGCATGCGCTCCTCGAAGCGCTCGTGCACGGCCTGCAGCGACAGCTCCGCCGCCGGCCCGAGCACCAGATCCGACGCCACCATCACGCAGCCCGACAAGCCAAGCAGCCAGGCTTCCGGCAACTGGTGGCGCGGCGTGCGCGCAAAGGCCGCCGCCGTGTCGCGTACGGACTCCGGACTGTGCGCGAAGGTATAGGTCGCGAACTCCGTATGGCGCTCCCACTTCAGGCGGAAGCGTCCGAAGTCGTGAAAGAAGTAGCTCGCGTTCGGTCCCGGCGCGGCCACGCCGAAATGCGCGCACAAGGCTTCCAGCGTCGCCTGCGGCGCGGCGCCGCCATAGATCGCGAAATGGGACACGGTCTCGCGCTCGCCCAATTGCAGGAACGGGCGCGAATGAATTTCGGCGGCCAGCGGCACGCGCAGCGGATGGTTCAGGGTCGAATAGGTGGGCGGCATGGGTTGGACGGATAGAGACAGATGGCTACATCATGCCAGCGTTCAAGAACGTCTGCATATTCCGTTCCGGAACTTCTTCAGGTATGGTAACGCCGCCAACCACACGAGGGGACTTCCGCGACATGCATACCGCACACCGTTTTGCCCGTTTTGCCGCCGGCGCGCTGCTGACGCTTGCCGCCACCGCGGCCGGCGCGCAGCAGGACCCTGCGGTCGACGCCTGCGACAATTTCTACCTGCATGCGTGCGGCGCCTTCCTCGCCTCCACCCAAGCCGACGCCGCGCACCCGTCGATCGAACTGGCCAACGTGCAGTTCGAAGCGAATCTTGAACGCAGCTTCGACACGCTGTTCGCCGCCAAGGACCAAGCCAGTCCGGAGCTGGCGCGGGTCAAGACCTTCTACGCATCGTGCATGGCCAACAGCGCTGCCGACGGTGCGCTGACCAGGCAGTGGCTGGCCCGCGTCGACGCCGCGCAGACCCCGGCCCAGATCCAGGACTTGCTGTTCCAGCTTGGCGCCATCGGCGTCGATCCGTTCTTCACCTATATCGGCCAACCGGACCGCACCCAGCCGGACCGCTACCGTGGCGAGATCCACAACAGCTTCCTGTGGGAGAACCCGCAGACCGTGCAGCGCAGCTTCGTCGATGCCGGCCTGACGCCAGCCGATGCGGTGCGCGACGCCGCCGTGGTCGGCGCCATGGTGGCGGCGCTGCGCAAGGAACGCGGCAACCGCTGGGATGCCGCCACGGCCGAAAATCCGCGCACCCTGGCGCAGCTCACGGAACTGGCGCCATCGATCGACTGGCGCCGCTACTTCACGACCGTCGGCGCGGCGCCCGCGAGCAGCATCAACGTGACCGCGCCGGCCTACCTGCGCGCGGTCGAGCGCGAACTGCGCACCCGCACGCCGGCCGAACTGCGCGCCTTCCTGCGCTGGTCGTTCCTGTTCGCACTGCGCGGCGAGCTGCCGGCGCCCTACAACGCGGCCTTCGGCGACATCGCCCCGAGCCTGCGCGTCCAGCTCGGCAATCCCACGGGTCGCTGCCGCGACGCCACCGTGCGCGCCATGGGTGTCGAATTCTCGCGCCAGTACGCCACGCGGGTGCTGGGCTGGAAGGCGCGCGACGCCGCGCGCCAGATCGCCAGCGAGATCAAGGCGCGCATCATCGCCGCCGTCGCCCACGCGGACTGGCTGTCGCCCGCCGGACAGCAGGCCACGGCCGACAAGCTGGCGCGTACCGACCTCAAGATCGGCTTCCCGGACCAGTGGCCGGAAGTGGGCAACTACCCGCTCGGCGAACAGAGCTTCCTGGCCAATGTGCTGAGCGCGCGCGCCTACGAGCAGCGCCGTAACTGGGCGCGCGCGGGCACACCCCACCTGCGCACCAACTGGGACATGATCGTCAGCCCCTGGGTCGGCGACGGCATGGCGGCCGCGCGGCTGGTGGTCCCCAACGGCTTTCCGGACGCGCTCTCCAATTCGATCATCATGACGGCGGCCTACCTGGCGCCGCCGCGCTTCGACGCCGACGCGCCGGTCGAATCGAACTACGCGACCTTCGGCGCGATCTTCGCGCACGAGTTCGTCCACGTCGCCGAGACCCACGAATACGACGCCGAGGGCCTGGAGCGCGAACTGTGGAGCGCGGCCGACATCAAGGCCGAAGAGGCCCAGGGCCAGTGCGTGGTCGACCAGGCCAACGCCTACCAGCCGCTGCCCGGCCTCAAGTTGAAGGGCGACCACCAGTATGGCGAGAACGTGGCCGACTACGGCGGCCTGCGCCTGGCCTTCGAGGCGCTGGAAGCACGGCTCGGCAAGGAGGCACTGTATCGGCCCGACGCCAGCGGCATCTCGCCCGCGCAACGCTTCTTCTATGGCTACGCGCAGAACCGCTGCGCCGCCCAGACCGAGGACTACCTGCGCAAAGTGGTCGAAAGCGACAGCCATGCGCCGCCTGCCTTCCGCGTCAACGCCCCCTTGTCGAACCTGCCGGCCTTCGGGCGCGCATTCAGCTGCAAGCCGGACGCGAACATGATGCGCGAAACGGCGCGGCCGTGCCGGGTCTGGTGACGCGCCGCTAGAGCAGGCGCAGCATCGCCGCCTTGATCACCCCGGCGGTCTTGTTGGTGGCGCCGAGCTTGTCGAGGGCGTTATTGACGTGGAAGTTCACGGTGCGCTCGGAGATGTTCATGATGGCGCCGACCTCGGACGAGGTCTTGCCGTCGGCGGACCAGCGCAGCACCTCCGCCTCGCGCTCGGTGAGCGCAGGCGGCGCCACCTGCGGCAGGCGCGGCACGATCAGGCGGGCCAGGCCCTCGTGGGCGGCATTCGCCAGCCAGGACATCTTGAGCGATTTGGCGCGCAATTCCGCCGCCGTCAGCGGTTCGTGCGAGCGGGAGAAGGTCAGCAGCCCGCCCACGCCCTTGGCGTCATAGGAGGACTGGGCCCAGCCCACCCGCAGACCGTGGTCGCGCGCGTCGTCCCACAGCTGCGGCGCGGACGCGAACAAGGCGTCGCTCCACACCACCGGGCGCACCGAGCGCATGCCGTGCAACACGGTCGGATCGACACCGAGATAGCCGGCGGCCGCGTAGCGCTCGCGCCAGCTGTCCGCATAGTTGTTGTACATGCAGACCTTGGGATTGGACAGCGGCAGCGGCATGCGCAGGCCGTAGGCACAATAGTCGAAGCCCAGTTCCGCGGCCGCGGCCGACAGCACGGCGTAGCACGCAGCCTCGTCAGCCGCGCCCAGCAGCTTTTCGGTCTGTTCCTCTTGCCAGTCGAAGATTTCCGCAGTCGGCACGTTTGATCCCCCTGCCGCAGCATAGCAGCCTCGGCAATAATGGTCAATGCGCAATTTTTACGGAATAACATCCCAACCTGTCAGTCATGACAGTGGCGGAACGTTCTTGCCTAGGGTGCAATCTCGGTTCCGAGACCACCGCCGACCATCATGCCCGGGGACGAACCATTGCGCCTGCCGCTTACGCGCTTGCGCCGGCTGGAACTGCAGCACATTTTGAGCGGCATCGACCGCGATAGCCCGCCGCACGAAGAAGGCGCCTTCCAGACCGTCATCACCGGCTTCACGGAATGGGTCAGCACCGCCCACCCCATCGTCACGCTGGGCTGGGACTGGCAGATGCAGGCGCGGGGCAACCAGCCCTGGCTCTGCCGCATCGGCACGCCGCGCAGCAATCTGTTGCTGCAATCCCACGGCAGAAAAAAGATCGACTGGATCGAACACGAGCGCCTGCTGCAGTGCTTTGTCGACAGCCTGGGCTGGGAGACGGAATCGCTGAAGCATATCGCCGTGCTGTACCGGAACGTCCGCGCGCCCCACTGTCAAGTTTGACAGTTTCGCCATAGAACGCGATCGAGTCGAATAGGGCCACCCATGTCCGGCACCCAGAAGGTTGAGCAATGAGAATGATTTCCGGCAGTACCAACGCGCTCTCGCAAACCGTCCTCGAGCGGATGGCGAGCTACCGCTACCGCGTCTTCATCGAGACGCTGGGCTGGGAGCTGCCGGTCCGCGAAGGGCTGGAGCTCGACCAGTTCGACCGGCCCGACACCGTCTACGTGCTGTCCCACGACGCCCGGGACGAAGTCAACGGCTGCGCGCGGCTGCTGCCGACCACCCGTCCCTATCTGCTGGGCGAGGTGTTCCCCCAGCTGCTGGCCGGTCGCGAGATCCCGTGCTCGCCCGACGTCTGGGAATTGTCGCGCTTCGCGGCGGTGGATTTCAATAACCAGAACCTGAACCCGCTGCAGCAGTTCTCGTCCCCGGTGGCGGTCAACCTGCTGCGCGAATCGATCGCGACGGCGGCCGCCCACGGCGCCAAACGCTTGATCACGGTGTCGCCGCTAGGGATCGAGCGGCTGCTGCGCCGGGCCGGCTTCCGCGCGCACCGCGCCGGTCCGCCGCTGGTCGTCGACGGCCATGCCATCTTCGCGTGCTGGATCGACGCGAGCGCTCCCGAAGAAGCCGCCCTCGCCGCCTAGCGCCGCGCGGCGGCATCCAAACGGCTGCGCCAGGAGAACATGGTCAGGACATGCCCGCCACCGCGGGTGAAGGCGACGCTCCATACGGTCCCCGGCTCGAAGCGGGGGGTGAGCGGTTCGCGCACGACGAAGTTCAGACGCCCGGCCGCCGGGTTCGCGCTCAGCAGCTCGAGCGCCTCGAAGCCGAAATACCGCTTCACCGCCAAGGCGACGCCCTTGAAAAAACTCCTCTTCGCCGCATAGACCAGGGCCAGCGCGGTGGCCGCATCCAGGTCGGCCACGGCGCGCAGGCGCTCACGCTCGCCGCGGTTCATCACGATGCTCTCGAGCCCGGCGGTGGCCGCGACGGCACCCACCTCCTCCAGGTTGATGCCGACGCCGCACACGCCGCGCGCCGGCAGCACCACGGCCGCGGCCACGCTGCGCGTGCGCGTGATGGAGCCGGTGAAGCCGGCCGGCCAAAGCGGCGCGGCCATCGGCCCTATCCCCACCGGGGCCGGCACGCAGCCATGTTCGGTTAGTGCGGCGGCGGCGCATAGGCGGCCGGCGAAGAACTCCGCCTGGCGCCGGCGCGCCGCCTCGTAGATCCGCTCCGGACAGGCGATGCCGGCGGCGGCGAACCAGGAGCGGTCGAAACCGCGCTCCTCGATGGCTGCCGCGTGCAGGCAGAGCCCGGCTTCCGGCCAGACGACCGGCGCCGCGCGTAGGGTGCTCAGTTCAGGCAGCAAGGAATCGAAGGCCCAGGGTTCCGCGAGCTTCATGCGGCGCGCGCAGCCGGGGCGAGCAGGTCGCGCAGGAGGGCGAGCGTGCGGGCGCGCTCGGAGCGCAGGAAATCGCGGCCGCCGTCGAACCAGTAGACGTCGCACAGACCGGACGTTTCGTCGCGCCAGCCGCGCGCCTGGTCCGGCGTGTCGACCTCGTCCGGGGTTCCCGCGAACACGGACAGCGGCAGGTCCAGCAGCGGTCCGGTGCGGTAGCGGTAGGACTCGGCGATGGCCATGTCGGCCCGCAGCGTGGGCAGGGACACTTCCAGCGGATCGCGGTGCGCGGGCAGCTCCGGGCCACGGGCGCGGCTGCCCAGTACGGAGCGGTAGCGCGGGGCGGCGCAGGCGGACACGATCAGCTGGGTCGGCTGGGCGTGGCCATGCCAGGCCAGATAGCGGGCCAGCTCGAACGCGATCAGGGCGCCCAGACCCTGGCCGAAGAAGGCGAAGTCCTGCGCCGGCTGCGCGGCCAGCACGGCGGCCAGGACCGGAATGAACTGGTCGAGTGCGGTGTACTGGCCTTCGTGGAAGCGGGCGCCCCGCCCCGGCAGCTGCACGGCGCAGATCTCGACCTCCGACCCCAGTTCGCCGACCCAGTCGGCATAGCCGGCGGCGCTGCCGCCGACGTCGCTGAAGCAATACAGCCGGAACGGCCGCGCAGCTTCCGACTTCAACAGCCACGGGTCGAGCGGAACCAGGCGCTCGCGCAGGTCCGGCCGGCGAGCCGGACGCGGCGGCTGCACGGCGCGGGCCGGCCCGGCGCATACGCTGAGTTGATTGGTCATGGTGGCGAACATCCCGCTTTTGCCTTGCATTTTGGAAAAGCAAAGCATAAGCCGGGGCCGCTCCGGCACCACCTACGGCTGACCTACAGCTGGCAAAAAAACCGGGTCAGACGTCGGGACAGCCCCCGGGTCAGACCCGGAAACCGAGCTGACTGGCCAGCTTGAGCGTCTCGCTCGAGGGCGTCTGACCGAGCACGATCGAGAGCATTTCCTTGCAGCGGCGATAAGTACTGAGGGCCGTGCCGGTATCGTCCAGGGCGCTGGCGCAGCGCATCAGGCCGCGGTACAGCTGCTCGGCCAGCGGTTCGGCGTCCAGCGCGCGCTGGTACAGGGCGGCGGCGGCCTGCCATTGGGCGGCATGCTCGAGCAAGAGTCCGAGCGTGGCGCAGGCGCCGACGAAGCGCGTCTTCCAGCGCAGGGCCGCGGCCACCACCCAGGCTTCCTCGTAGCCGTCGCAGAAGGGACCGCGGTACAGGTCCAGCAGGTGGGCGGCGGCCTGCTTCATCTCGGCCGCGGGACTCGCCTCCGTCATCTGGCCCACGCGATCGCACAGGGCGGCCAGCTGCGCCACGTCGGTCCACACCAGTTCGCCGTCCAGGCGCGTCTCGCCGGCGGTCACCACCACGCGATCGTCCCCGCCCAACAGCTTGCGCAGGCGGTGCACGGTGATCGTCAAGGCCGATTTCGGGTCTTCGGCGTCCGGCCAGAGCAGCTGGAACAGGGTGCTCTGATGGCGGCTGGCCTCCGGTTCGGCCGCCAGCACACGCAGCAGTTCAAGAGGACGCTGCTGGGCCCGGCCACTGGTGGCGACCGCTTCCCCGTACAGGCTGACCGTGAACCGGCCCAGCGTGCGCACGCAGACCGGCCAGGGCCAGTTCGGCGTCAGCCGGTCCAACGCGCGCAAACCCTGGCGCAGTACCATGACGCGCACATCGTCGGCCGCGATGTCGTGGGCCAGCGCCAGCCCCGCCACCCGGCTGGCGAAGGGTGGCAGGCAGTCGAACAGGGTGTAGCCCTGGCGCGCGCGGTGCTGCCCGAGGGCGCGCGCCAGCAGGGCGGCACCACCTTCGTTGTCCTGCTGGGCGAAAGCATGGACGGCGTCGGCGAACAGACGGCTCTCCCGCACCAGCGCCCGGGCGTGACCATGGGCATGCGCCTCGGCGCTGGCAAAACATTGGTCGGCCGCGGCAGCCTGGCCGGCGTGCGCCAGCAGCGCGCCGAGCAGGGTCTCGACCCGCTCCAGTCCGCCTCCGGCCAGCCCCGCGGCCTGGGCCTGGGCCAGGCACTGGCGGGCGCTGCTGGCCGCCTGCGCCAGGTCGCCGGACAGGGCGTGGGCTTGCGCGTCCAGGGTGCGCCATTCCAGCCAGGCCGCGCCGGGCAGGGACGGCAGGCCGGCGCGCGCCCGGTCCAGGAGCGCGCGGGTTCCTGCGAGGTCGCCCGCGGCCAGCCGCAGGCCGGCGGCGGGCAGCTGCGCCCAGAGCGGATCGATGCGCCGGGGCGCGACGCTGGCCTCGAGCTGCGCCAGGGCCTCGTCGGCCGCGGCCAGCTCGCCGCGCGCGCCATGCCAGCGCACCACCTGCCCCAGCCAGCGCACCCGGGCGCCGGCGGGCAGGCCCGCGTCGAGACCGAGCGGGCCGAGCGCACGGATCAGGGCCAGGGCCGGATCGGGGTCGGCGGCGCCGGCGAAATAGCGCAGCAGGATGGCGCCGGCCCCCAGCTTGTCGGCACCCGCCTCGGCCAGCGGCAGCAGGCGCGCGGTGGCGGCGGCGATGGCCGGCAGTTCGGGATCGGACGGCGTGGCCAGCAGCATGGCCAGCACCAGCCGGGATCCGGCCAGAGCGCGCAGCGCGGGCGGCAGCGCTTCCGCTTCCGGCGCGCGCAGCGCGTCCTGCAGCCATTCGCGCCACGGGGCCAGTTGTTGCGCCGGGCCCCAGCACAAATCGAAACTGTCGACGATGCAAGCGGCGCAACGCAAGGCGGCGTCGGCGTGGCCGGACTGCAGGAAAGCGATGGCCGCCTGCACGAGCTGGGAGCGGGCCTGGAGCGGTTCGCTGTCCAGCAGCGCCACGCCCAGCCAATAGGCGAGCCCGGGGGCGGCGCTGGGCTCGTGCGGCAACCGGGCCGCCCACGCGCGCCAGATCCGGCCGCGGCCGCAAGTCACCATCGGCTCGGCCTGGGCCAGCAGCAGCGCGGCCAGGGCATCGGCGGCGGCAGCCTGCAGGTACAGGGCGCAGGCTTCCTCGAACGCGTCCGCCGCGGCATGGGCATCGCCGGCATGGCGCCACCAGGCAGCCAGTTCGGATCGGTCCCAGCGATCCGCCGCGCGCGCGGCGAGAAAGCTGCGGAACAGTCCGAACAGTTGCGTCCGGCCGCCATGGGCGTCGGGGCGGCCGAGGAACAGCACCTGTTCGCACAGGCGCCCGACGCGCTCGGCGCCGTCCGGCCCGACCAGCGCGCGCAAGGCGGCGACCGGCACCGGGGGCAGCACCGCCAGGCGCATCAGCAGATCGCGCTCGTCCGGGTCGAGCGCGCCGAACACCTCCGCGTCGAGGTAGGCATAGGCGCGGGCGCGCTGGGCCTCACGCGGCAATTCGGCCCAGGCGGCCGCCGCGGCCCAGCCGTCGGCCAGGCCCGCAGCCGCGCCGAGCAGCGCCCGGGCCTCGTCGGGGGTCGCCCGCAAGGCGTTCCAGCCAAGCAGGCCCAGTTGGCGCCCGACCTGCAGCTTGGCCAGCGCGGCGGGCGGTTCGGCTCGGGCGAGGAGAAGCAGGGAAACGTGTTCCGGCAGTTCCGCCACCAGGGCGCGCACCAACTCGCTGCCGCCAGGGCCGGTCAGCTCGTGCACGTCGTCGAGCACAAGTACACTGCCGCGCGCCAGGGCGGCGTACCAGCCGCGCAGGAAGGCCGCATCCAGCCCTTGCGGGCCGGTGCCCGGCTGGGCCGCGGCCGGTCCGGCTGCGGTCAGATGACGCCCCAGGGTGGCTGGATCGAGATCGCCCCGGTCGAGGCGGCACCAGATGGCGGGCCGGCCGCAGGCGGTAAGCCAGGTCGCGGCCAGAGCCGTCTTGCCGGCGCCGGGCGGGCCGGCAATCCAGACGGCGCGGTGCTGCGCCAGCAGCCGGTCCAGCTGAGCGTTCAGGCGTTCGCGCGGCTGCAGATGCCTGGCTTCGGGAGCAGCAAGTTTGGCGTATTTCATCGCTAAAGCTTGCGCTGGTCATTAAAGAGCGCTCAATTATAGCCTCCAATCAAGATATGTATTGCATCAGGCCATGCCTTTTTGACCACGGTCGCGCGGCCGCGTGCCCGCATCAGGCGGGCGCGCTCCGCAGGTAGCACAGGCCCCAGCCGTTGCCGTCCAGGTCTTCGAAGTCATGGGTGTACATGAAGCCATAGTCGTTCGCGGGACGCGGCGCCGTGCCGCCGGCGGCGACGGCCTTGGCCACCAGGCTGTCCACCTCCTCCTGGCTGGCGCAGCTCAGGCTGAGCAGCGCGGAGGTGGCCACGCGCGGGTCGACGACCGTCTTGTCGGTCAGGGTCTGGAAGAAGTCGCGGGTCAGGAGCATGACGAAGATGCTGCCGTCCGCGATCTGCATGCCGGCCCCGTGCTGGTTGGTGAAGCGCGGATCGAAGCTGTAGCCCAGCGCGCGGTAGAAGGCTTGCGCCTGCTCGAGGTTCCCGACAGCCAGGTTGACGTAGATTTGCTGGTTCATGCGTGTTCCTTTCAAGTGGTTGACCTGACTACGACGAACGAGGACACCCGGAATCGACACGCGCGGCAGTGATTTTTCTTTTCAGCCGCCCTTGCGCGCTTCGGCGATCAACTGTGGCCGCTGGGCCTCGAAGTCGGTGTAGAAGGCTTCCATATCCACCCCGAAGGCCGTGCGGAACGCCGCCTCCACGCTCGCGCCCGTCGCGACCTGTTCGCACACGAGGCGCACCGAACGCATGCCTGCCGGAGCGTGGCTGACCAGGTAATCGACCGCCAGGTAGCCCACATGGCCCGGCCAGGTGGAAGCGCTGGTGGCGCCGAACTGGCGCAGGGGTACGCCCAGTTCGCCCGTGTAGTCCGCGCTTTGCAGCATGAACTTGCGCACGTCCGCGCGGCGCATGCTGCCTTGTGCGAACATGGCCTCGTTCCCCACGAACTCGGCCAGACCTTCATTGAGCCAGAAACCCAGCGGCTGAGCGGTGATACTCAGGCAGCCGAGGTGACTTTGCCAGGCGTGCGTGTATTCGTGCGTCACCACTTTCTGATGGTCGGCCAGCTGGGTCCAGTAGGCGTACACCGACGAATCGGCCGGCCGGTCCCAGGAGCTGTGTTTGACGTCGAGGAACGGCCGCAGCAGCGAGGTGCCGTTCGGGCCCAGCGCCAGCGCCGTGCAGCAGGATCCGCCGCCGCCGGGTTCCAGATTGCCGAGTCCGCTCGCGACCAGCTTGAATGTCGTGGTGGAGCGGACCGCGGCTGGCAAGCCGCCGCCGAGCTGACTGTCCAGAAAAGTCTGGGCCAGCACAACGGCCCCTTTGACAATCGCCACCTGGTCGGCGGGCACGTCCGCCGCGATATCCCACTGCAGACCAGCGCCGGACTGCTGGACCAGGGTGGCGACCGCATCGGTGACGGATTTGGCGAGCGCCGCCTCGTCCACGCCGGGCTGCGCGGCCGCCAGCACGGCGCGCGCCACGACGTTGGCATCGGCGCCATCGTAGGCTGCACGCTGCAGCTCCGCGCTCAAGGCGTCCGTAAAGGCGGCGGCCACGTGCGCCTTCAGGTCAATCCGGTCGATGTCGCTGTCGCGCGCACCGGTCATGATGGTCAGCGCCGCTTCGGTACGGCTGATGGTTCCGCTGCGGATGGCGTTCAGCCACCATGCCTTGCCATCCGCATCCGGCGCCCGGTTGAACAGGCTCTGGTAGATCGCGGTCACGAACAGCTCGTCGTCGCCGGCGTACAACGCATTGGACTCGGCGCTGTTGCCAAAGACATCGATCAGGTCGCGTACGGCGGCGCTGCTGTGGTAGGCCTGCAGCAGCTCCGGCAAGGTAGTCGGCGCGCCGGCCGCAAGCAGGTTCCCGGCGTGCCAGGCCATGCCCGCAGGATCGGCCGGGCGGCCAAAATAGGCGACATAGATTTTCTGCAGCAAGGGATAGTAATCGCTGGCGCTGTGCTGCGTCACCTGCGCCGCCAGGCGGGGAGCCGGCGGCTGCGCCACTTGTCCGCCACAGCCGGCGAGCGCCGCCAGTGCCAATCCAGTCAGTAAGCGTTTCATCTTGGCAAGTTTTAAAAAATGCAAGAATAACACAGCGTCCAGATTGGAATGGCGAAGCGTCGTTGCGGGCTATTTCACCGGAAAGCTTTCGCGGATGTCGGCCAGATAGGCACGCAACACGTTCAGGTCGACCGGCTTGACCAGGTAATGTTGCATCCCCGCCGCGCTCGCGCGCTGACGCGCTTCGTCGTGGCCCCACCCCGTCATGGCAATGAAGACGACGTCCTCGCCGCAGCGTTCGCGGATGCGGCGGGCCGCCTCATGGCCCTGCATGTCGGGCAGGCCGATGTCCATCAGGACCGCGTGCGGACGCAGGCGCTCGGCCAGCGCGACCGCACTGGCCCCGTCGCCAGCCTTGGCCACGTGGTAGCCATCCATCTCGAGCATTGCCTGCAGCATGTCGGCGCCATCTTCGTTGTCGTCCACGACCAGCACGCGAAGCAAGCTGCCCGCGCCCTCGCCGGCCGCCTCCTTGGCCAGCCGCTCCTGGCTGCGGCGCTCCGCGGCCACGATCGGCATACGCAGGACGAATTGGCTGCCCAGGCCGGGGCCCGCGCTGAACGCACGCAAGGTCCCGCCGTGCATGCGGGTGAAGCGCTGTGCGAGACTCAGGCCGATCCCCAGGCCGCCCAGGGCGTGCCCGCGCCCCGCCGGGCCCTGCACGAACAGCTCGAAGATGCGCGCGAGCGTATCCTGATCCAGGCCGGCGCCATAGTCGCGCACCGTGAACACGATGTCGCGTCCCTCGACCACCGCATGTAGTTCGATGACCGAGCGGGGCGGCGAGAACTTCACCGCATTGCCAAGCACATTCGCCAAGCTTTGCACCAGGCGCGCGTGGTCGCCCAGGAGCAGGACGGTGCCCTGCGGCTGATGCACTTCCAGCGTGTGACCGCCGGCGTCGATCTGCTGGCGGCAAATCTCCACCGCATGCTGGAGCACGGTGGCGACGCTGACCCGCTCCACTTGCAGGGCCACCTTATCGTTGGTGATGCGAGCCACGTCCAGCAGGTCGTCGACCAGGCGCGTCAGGTGCTTGACCTGGCGTTCGACAACCTGGGTGATGTTGCGCACCCGGGCGTCGTTGTTCGGCATGCGGTTCAGCACATCCATGGCGCTGCGGATGGGCGCCAGCGGATTGCGCAGCTCGTGGCCGAGGATAGCGAGAAACTCGTCCTTACGGCGGTCGACATCGCGCATCTCGTACTGGCGCCGGCGGGCGCGTCCGGCCGACAGGGCCGCGCTCAGCAAGGTGGCACTGCGCACGGGCCGCTCGAGCAAAGTGACGTTGCCGACTTGCTCGAAGATCTTGCGGATGCCGGGAGAATCCAGTCCCTCCTTGCTGAGGACGAGGACCGGGAGATCCGACCACGCAGGCTGGGCGGCGAGAAACGCCGTGAGCTGGTGCAGGAAGGCTGCGTTGAACGCTTCCTCGATCACGAACAGGGCGGCCGCGCCCCGCTCGATTTCCGGCACGATCTCCTCCTGCAAAGAGCAGATATAACAGGCCAGGTGCGCCCGACCGAGCACTTGGGTAATGAGGCGCGCATCCTTGCCCACTGGCGCAAAGACCACGATGCGTTGTTCCAGGTCATTCATGCGGCGCATCGTCCTTCGCGCTGGCCAACTGGACCGGCACGCCGGTAAGGATGCCGCGGAAGCCCTTCAGCACCGCCCCCACCCGGATGCCCTGCGGTGTGATGCTGAAGGCACGCAGGGTCGTTTCGTGCGCGCTGCCGCGCTTTTTGAACACGGACAGCGCCTTGTGCACGGCGCCGTCCGCTTCGTAGTAACGCAGGATGAGCACATTGTCGGCCAGGTAGCTGACATCCACGCTCGTGCCCATGACGCCGATGACGCCCTGCTGGACCCCGATCAGGAAGGTCACCACCCCGCGCTGCCCCAGATAGGTCAGCACCTCGCGCAGCTGGGTGGTCAGGAAGCGCGCCTCGGGCATCGCGTTCAGATAGCCGTTCAGGCTATCGATCACGATCACCCTGGCCCCGGCGTCGGCCGCCGTGCAGACCGCGTGCGAAAACTCGCCGGGCGACATTTCGGCCGGATCGATCTGGCTCACGGCCAGCAACTGCCCCGCCAACGCCTGGCGCAGATCGATGCCGATGCTGTCCGCGCGGTGCAGCAAGGTGTTCAGCGATTCCTCGAAGACAAACATGGCGGCCCGCTGGCCGCTGTCCGTCACGGCTTTCACGAACTGCATCGCGAGGCTGGACTTGCCGGTCCCGGGCGGCCCCGAGATGAGCGTGCTGGAGCCCTCCTCCACGCCACCGCCCAGCAGCGCATCCAGGGCCGGCTGGCCGCTCGAGACCTGGTGTCGGCTGGTCAGCGCGCGCGACTCGGACGCGACAATCCGCGGATACACGACCAGACCGCCGGTCACGATCAGATAGTCGTGCGGGCCACGCCGGTAATTGATGCCCCGGTATTTCAGCACGCGCAGCACGCGCCGTTCGGCGCCGTAGCCGGACTCGGCCTGCTGCAGCGAAATCACGCCATGCGCGATGCTGCGCACCTGCTGGTCGCCGCCGATGGCCGTCTTATCGTCCAGGAACAGGGCCGTGCATGCCCGCTTGGCGAAGAATTGCTTGAGCGCGAGCACGTGGCGGCGGTAGCGCAAGGGGCTGCCCGCCAGGAGCTGCAGCTCGGACAGGGAGTCGAGCACGACCCGGCTGGGGTTGAGCTGGTCGATCTTGGACAGGATCAGGCGGTTGGTTTCGCCGAGCTCGACTTCGGAAGGATGAAACACCGTGTATTGCTCGTCGGGGTCGAGCACGCTGTCGGCCGAGATGATCTCGTGCACGGTGACGCCGTCCAGGGAGTAGCCGTGCGCCTGCGCGACCGCGCGCAGCTCGACCTCGTTTTCAGCCAGGGTGATATAGAGCACCCGTTCCCCGCGCCGCGCCCCCTCGACCAGGAATTGCAGGGCCATGGTGGTCTTGCCGGTGCCGGGTTCGCCTTCGAGGAGATAGAGCCGGTCCTTGGTCAGGCCGCCGGCGAGGATTGCATCGAGGCCCGCGATGCCGGTCGAAATGAAGGCGTCAGTCTGCTGGTTTTGCGGCTGGAGCATAGCGTTGGACCGAGGTTTTCGATCCAAACACTATAGCATTTCTTCACAGACAGGCTTGTCCGTTTGACACTCATCGGTTGAGAGTTGGAGGCGAGGGCCGGAATCGAACCGGCGTGGACGGCTTTGCAGGCCGCTGCATAACCACTTTGCTACCCCGCCTTCGGGGAAGAAAAAACGCGGCACACGCCGCGTCTTCTCAACATTCTGGAGCGGGAAAAGGGTCTCGAACCCTCGACCTCAACCTTGGCAAGGTTGCGCTCTACCAACTGAGCTATTCCCGCATTGATACGTCGTCTGGAGCGGTGGAGCGGGAAAAGGGTCTCGAACCCTCGACCTCAACCTTGGCAAGGTTGCGCTCTACCAACTGAGCTATTCCCGCGCTGCAGAGAACGACAATTATAACACGCTGAACTTGGAGCGGGAAAAGGGTCTCGAACCCTCGACCTCAACCTTGGCAAGGTTGCGCTCTACCAACTGAGCTATTCCCGCGTTCGTCACAACAGGCAAGCATTATAGCGGCTGGGCGGAATGTGTCAAGGAAGCATTCCCGCTTTTTCCTTGATGAGCGGCCAGGCTTTGCGCAGGTAATAGAACATCGACCAGACCGTGAGCACGCCGGCGACCCAGATTAGATATTCGCCCAGAGCTTGGGTGTCGAGGGCGCCGAACAGCATGTCGTGGTACAGCAGCAACGGGATGGCGACCATCTGGGCCGTCGTCTTGATCTTGCCGAGCGAATGCACGGCCACCGACTTGGACGCGCCGATCTGCGCCATCCATTCGCGCAGCGCCGAGATGGTGATCTCGCGGCCGATGATGATGAAGGCGATCGCGCCGTTCACGCGGCCCAGCTGGGTCAATACGATCAAGGCACCCGCCACCATCAGCTTGTCCGCCACCGGATCGAGGAAGGCGCCGAAGGCCGAGGTCTGCTGCCAGCGGCGCGCCAAAAAGCCGTCGAACCAGTCCGTGATCGCGGCCACGATGAACACCAGGGTCGCAGCCAGGTTGCGGTCGGCCACGGGCAGCCAGGGCGTGGGCAGGTAGTACACACCGACCACCAGCGGAATCAGAGCGACGCGCAGCCAGGTCAGGAAGATCGGAATATTGAAAGGCATGTAGCGGTGCTCTTGTACTTGTAGATATGCAGTTGCCGCTAGTGTAGCTCGGAGCTCAGCAATGCACCAGTTTGGCTATTTCTTGCGGATGCGCTCGTGGATGTCGCCCAGCGCCATCAGGGCCGCTGAGGTGAAGAACTTGTGGCATTCGGCCACCATCTCGCCGTTGATGATGACCGGGTCGGTCGCCACCAGGGCCTTGGCTTCGTCGATGTCGGCGGTGGCGAACACGAACAGGCCGCGCAGACCATCCACGCCGTCCAGGGGCCCCGCCATGACCAGCTTCTTCTCCTTGCCCAGGCGCTCTATGTTGGCGAAGTGGCCCTTGAACATTTCGTCGCGCTGTGGCCCGTCGGGCACGCGCTTGGGACCGGTACGCAGCAGCACCAGCACGTAGCTGCGCATGCCGTTTTCGTTGGCCCCCAAGGACTTGGCCAGCTCCCGGTCCTGGGCCTGCACCGGCTGCAGGCACAGGACCGCGCCCAACATCGCCAGCATGAGTAACTTTCGCATCGCGCTCTCCTGGGTTACGATTTCCTTTTAGCATAACCAATTTTTCATTCCCGATGAATGATTCTCCGTCCGACCTGAACCGCCTCGCCCTCAATCTCGTCAACTGCGGGGTGATCGTGCTCGATGCCGGGCAGCGCATCGCGGTGTGGAACAAGTGGCTGGTGCCGCGCTCCGGCCAGTCCACCCAGCGCGTGGGCGGGCGTAGCTTGTGCGAGGTCTTTCCCGAACTGCGCGGCGGGCGGGTCGAAGCGGCCGTGCTGGCGGCGCTGACCGACAACGTGGCGACCAACATCCCCTCCTCCCAATGCCAGTCGCCCTTTCCCTTGCGCGCGCCGGGCAGCTTCGATGGCGAGCGGCTCGAGCAGGCGGTGTCCGTCACCCCCTTCAGCGAGGGCAAGGAGCGCTTCTGCCTGATCGAGATCCGCGACGTGAGCGGGCTGGTGGTGCGCGAACGCCAGCTGATAGACCATGCCGAAACGCTCAAGGCGCGCTCGTATGTAGACGCGCTGACCGGCATCGCCAACCGCCGCTACTTCGACGTGGCGCTGAACCGGGAGCTGAAGCGCGCCCAGCGCCACGGAGCGCCGCTGTCCTTGCTGCTGATGGATATCGATTCGTTCAAGGCCTACAACGACCACTTCGGCCATCCGCAGGGGGACGTGTGCCTGTCCACCGTGGCCAAGGCTTTCGCGGCCATGCTGAAGCGGCCGGCGGACGTGGCGGCGCGCTACGGCGGCGAGGAGTTCGCGGCGGTACTGCCGGATACGAGCGTGGAGCAGGCGCGCGGGCTGGCCGAGGAAATCCGCCAGCACGTGGCGGCGCTGTCCCTGCCCCACGCGCCGGCGGCGGTGCGGCCGCACGTCACGCTCAGCATCGGGATCGCGAGCTTTGATCCGGAGCGGCTGTTCGAGGCGGGCGCGCTGGTACAGGCGGCGGACCAGGCGCTGTATCACGCCAAGCGCACGGGGCGGGACCGTGTCGTCAGCCACAGCCCCGTCATTCCCGCGCAGGCGGGAATCGATGGTCAGAACTGAGCCAGCGGCGCGCCGCGCACCATGGATCCCCGCCTTCGCGGGGATGACGGATTCGCGGGGATTGCTGCCCTTCAGTGGAGCTGGCGGTAGATCTCTTCGGCCAGGGCGGTTGAAATGCCTTCGACCTGCATCAGGTCTTCCACGCTCGCGTTCATCACGCCGCGCAGGCCGCCGAAGCGCGCCAGCAGTTTCTGGCGGCGCTTGGCGCCGATGCCTTCGATCTCCTCCAACCGCGAGGCTTGCCGCGCCTTGGCGCGCTTGGCGCGCATGCCGGTGATGGCGAAGCGGTGCGCCTCGTCGCGGATCATCGCCACCAGCATCAGCGCCGCCGATTCCTTACCCAGCTCCAGCGGCGTGCGCCCGTCGGCGAAGATCAGCGTTTCCAGGCCGACCCGGCGCCCTTCTCCCTTGGCTACGCCGACGATGTGGCCGATGTCGAGCCCGAGCTCGGAGAACACTTGGCGCGCCATCTCCACCTGCCCCTTGCCGCCGTCCACCAGCACGATGTCCGGCATCACGCCCTCGCCTTCGGCCACTTTCTCGTAGCGTCGCGTGAGCACCTGGCGCATGGCGGCGTAGTCGTCGCCGGGGGTGATGTCCTTAATGTTGAAGCGGCGGTATTCGCCGTTCTGCATCTGGTGGTGATGGAACACGACGCAAGACGCCTGGGTCGCCTCGCCCTGGGTGTGGCTGATGTCGAAGCATTCGATGCGCAGGGCGTCGATGTCCTCGACGTCCAGGCCCAGCGTGTCCACCAGCGCGCGCGTGCGCGCCTGCTGCGAACCCTGCTCGGACAAGAGCCGCGCCAGCGCGATCTCGGCGCCCTTCTGCGCCAGCTCGAGCCACTGGCGGCGCTGGCCCTGCGGCTGGAACACGAGGTTGATGCGGTGGCCGCACTGCTCGGTGAGTGCCATCATCAGGGCCGGCTGGTCGAATTCCACGCTCAGGATCAGGCAGTGCGGAATGAAGCTTTCGCTGTAGTGCTGGGCCATGAAGGCGGCCAACACTTCCTCTTCGATCGACGCTTCGGCCACGGCCTCCGCAACCTGGGTCGGAAAGTAGGCGCGGTCGCCCAGGTGGCGCCCGCCGCGCACCATGGCCAGGTTGACGCAGGCGCGCCCGCCTTGCACCACCACGGCGATGATGTCCACGTCGGCGTCGCCGGTGGTCTCCATCGCCTGCTGGTGCAGCACCTTGGACAGCGACTGGATCTGGTTGCGCACCTTGGCGGCCTGTTCGAACTGGAGTTCGGCTGCGAAGGCGTGCATCTTGCGTTCCAGGTCCTCGAGCACCTCGGTCTGGCGTCCACGCAGGAACTTGGCGGCGTTGTCCACGTCCACGCCGTACTGCTCCGCGCTGATCGCGCCCACGCAGGGCGCGCTACAACGGCCGATCTGGTGCAGCAGGCAGGGACGCGTACGGTTGGAATACACGCTGTCCTCGCAGGTGCGGATCAGGAACACCTTCTGCAGAATCTGCATCGATTCCTTGACCGCCCAGCCGCTTGGGAAGGGGCCGAAGTACTGGTTCTTGCGATCCACCGCGCCGCGGTAGTAGGCCATGCGCGGGAATTCCTGGCCCGTGATCTTCAGGTAGGGATAGGACTTGTCGTCCCTGAACAGGATGTTAAAGCGTGGCTTGAGCGTCTTGATCAGGTTGTTTTCGAGGATCAGCGCTTCGGCCTCGCTGTTCGTGACCGTGGTTTCCATGCGCGCGATGCGCTCGACCATCATCGCGATGCGCGGGCTGGTCAGAGTCTTCTGGAAATAGCTCGACACCCGTTTCTTGAGGTCGCGCGCCTTCCCGACGTACAGCACGTTGTCCTGGGCGTCGAAATAGCGGTACACGCCCGGCAGGTTGGGCAGCTTCGCAACCGTGGCAAGCAGTTGCGGGCGATGGTCTTCGGTCATGCGTCCTGGGTGATGATGACAAATGAAACGCCGTAGTCGGCTTCGTCGCTGAGCGTCACTTGGGCGGAGAGCCTATTGTGCCGCATGAATTCGTCAAGCGCACCGCTGCACACGATCACCGGCTTGCCCGAGGGGGCATTCAGGATCTGCACCGAGCGCCAGGTCATGGGCACGCGCATGCCCAGGCCGATGGCCTTGGAAAAGGCTTCCTTGGCCGAGAAGCGGGTGGCCAGGAAGCGCAGGCCACGCTGCTCGTTGCGGGCGCGGCGGGCGCGGAACTTGGCCAGCTCCTCCGGCCCCAGCACCTTTTCGGCGAAGCGCTCGCTGCGCGCGAGGGCAGCTTCCACGCGCGAGATCTGCACGATGTCGGTGCCGATGCCGTAGATCATGCCACTACCCCGTCATTCCCGCGCACGCGGGAACCTCTGGTCATCAGCATGCCCTGGCAGCCATTCCGGCGCGCAGGGGTTCCCGCTTGCGCGGGAATGACGGGGGCGTGTTTCATCTGGCGGCCAGGCGGGCTGCGGTCATGATGGCCTTCATCTCGCGCACGGCGTTTTCCCAACCGGCGAAGATGGCGTGCGCCACGATGGCGTGACCGATATTGAGCTCATGGATGTCAGCGATGGCGGCGATCGCCTGCACGTTGGTGTAGTGCAGGCCGTGGCCGGCGTTGACCTTCAAGCCATGCTGGACGCCGGCCGCGACGCCCGCCTTGACCCGCTCCAGCTCCGCTTCCTGGGCCGCGCCTTCCGTGTCGGCATAGCGGCCGGTGTGCAGTTCGATCACCGGCGCGCCCACCGCGGCTGCGGCGGCGATCTGGCGCTCGTCGGCGTCGATGAACAGGCTCACGCGGATGCCCTGCCCCCGCAGCTGCTGCACGGCGGCCTCCACCTCCTTATAGTAGCGGATCACGTCCAGTCCGCCCTCGGTGGTCACTTCCTCGCGCCGCTCCGGCACCAGGCACACGTCCTGTGGGGCGATCCGGCAGGCGAAGTCGATCATCTCCTGGGTCACCGCCGCCTCCAGATTCATGCGCGTGACCAGCTGCGGTCGCAGGTTGATCACGTCCGCGTCCTTGATGTGGCGCCGGTCTTCGCGCAGGTGCAGGGTGATGGCGTCGGCTCCCGCCTGCTCCGCCAGCAGCGCGGCCCGGATCGGGTCCGGGTAGCTGGTGCCGCGCGCGTTGCGCAAGGTGGCGACGTGGTCGATGTTCACGCCCAGGTCGATCACCGGGCCGGCGGGGTGCAGGAAGCTCATGTTCTTATAGTTGCATCAAGTCGATCAGAATCTGGCGCGTGTTCAGCGGCGCGCCACCCAAGTGGTAGGACAGCAGAAAACGCATGAGCTGCTTGCTCTGCGCCTGGGTCACGGGGTCGTGATAATCCTCGCGCTCCATGTCGATCAGGGTCTGGCCGGACACCGCCGGCCACACGTCGTCGGGCCGCGCCGGGCGCGGGCCGCGCTCCGGATCGACCACGTACGACTGTTCCAGCACGACCGCCTCGCCTGTACCGGTACAGCGCGTGAGCTGTGCCGCCACACCTGTTTCCCTAAGTAAGGCCGTCTCGAATTTTCGCAAGACGATCTGGGCCGGTTCGTCGTGGGCCAGCTGGTTCAGCGTGGAGACGTAGTGGTCGAACAAGGCCGGGTGCGGGTCGTCGCGGGCCAGCAGCTTGACCAGCAGTTCGTTCAGGTAGAAGCCGCACAGGAGCGAGTTTTTCTCCAGCGGGAGCAGGCCGCCCACCCATTCGGCGTCGATCAGGGTGCGCAGTTCCGATTTGCCGCTGAAGGACACGGCCAGGGGCTGGAAGGTCTGGAGCACACCGCGCAGCTTGGAATGGGGCCGCTTGGCGCCCTTGGCCACCACGCCCACGCGGCCGTGGTCGCGGGTGAACACGTCCACGATCAGGCTGGTTTCCTTGTATGGATAACTATGCAGGACGAAGCCGGGCTGCCCCGTCACGCGCTGCTCGCGCGCGGTGCTGCGCGGACGCCGGGACGCGGCCGCGGGCTGCGCTGCTACCGGGTCCGCGTCCAGTCGGGTCACGTCATTCGTATCCGTAAGCGCGCAGACCCGCTTCGTTGTCGGCCCAGCCGGATTTCACTTTGACCCAGATCTCGAGGTACACCGGGCCACCGAACAGCTTTTCCATGTCCAGCCGGGCCTGGGTCGAGATCTCCTTCAGGCGCGCGCCCTTGCCGCCGATGATCATGGCTTTGTGCGCGTCGCGGTCGACCAGGATCGCGCAGAAGACCCGGCGCAGCGCGCCCTCCTGCTCGAACTTCTCGACCAACACCGTGCTGGTATACGGCAGCTCCTCGCCGACGAAGCGGAACAGCTTTTCGCGCACGATCTCCGCCGCCAGGAACTTCTCGCTGCGGTCGGTGATGTCGTCCGGCCCGAACACGGCCTCGTTCTCGGGCAGGTGGCGCTTGATCTCCTGTTCCAGCGCATCGAGCTGGAAGCGCTGCTTGGCCGATACGGGCACCACGGCGGCGAAGTTGAACTTCGAGGCCACGCTTTGCGCGAACGGCATCAGCACGGCCTTGTCCTTGGCCCGATCCGATTTGTTGATGACCAGGACCACCGGGACGTTCTTGGGCAGCAGCGCCAGCACCTGCTCGTCGGCGGCGCCGAAGCTGCCCGCCTCCACGATGAACAGGATTACGTCGGCCGAAATCACGGTGTTGGTGACGGTCTTGTTCAGCGTCTTGTTGAGGGCATTGGAATGGCGCGTCTGGAACCCAGGCGTGTCCACGTAGATGAATTGCGCGTCCGCCACGGTCTGGATGCCGGTGATACGGTGGCGCGTGGTCTGGGCCTTGCGCGAGGTGATCGAGACCTTGGCCCCGATCAGCTGGTTCATGAGGGTCGATTTGCCGACGTTGGGCCGGCCGACGATGGCGACATAGCCGCAGCGGAAGGGAGTAGCGGAGGTGTTCATGCGGATTTGCTTTCGGCTTGCTTGGCTTTATCCGCGGACTTCTCGGCAGTCTCGGCTTTTTCCAGCTTGGGCGGTTTCTCGGGTTTGGCGGCGGGCTGGTTGGCCTCGCCGTCCGGGGTTTGTACGGTGGCGATACCGGCCAGCTTGAGCTGGGTGGCACGCGGGCGCGACTTGCGCGCCGAGGATGGGCTCTTGGCCAGCGCCTGTTCCGCCACTTCCAGGGCCAGCTTGGCCGCCGCCTGTTCGCCGGCACGGCGGCTGCCGCCACGGCCGAAGACCTGGATGCCAAGCTTGGGCACCAGGCATTCGACTTCGAACTCCTGGCTGTGCGCGGCGCCGTGGGTGGCCACCACGTTGTAGGTCGGCAGCGAGATCTTCTTACTCTGCAAAAATTCCTGCAGCAGCGTCTTGGCGTCCTTGCCCAGAGTGCGCGGGTCGACCGAATCGAGGATCGGGATGTAGAAGGCGCGGATCACGTCGCGCGCGGCGTTGAAGCCGGCATCGAGGTAGATCGCGCCCAGCAGGGCCTCCAGCGTGTCGGCCAGGATCGACGGCCGGCGAAAACCGCCGGACTTGAGCTCGCCCTCGCCCAGGCGCAGGAACTGGGACAGCTCCAGCTTCTGCGCGATCTCGTACAGCGACTGCTGCTTGACGAGGTTGGCGCGCAGGCGCGACAGGTCGCCCTCGTCGATGTCCTTGAAGCGCTCGTAGAGCACGGAGGCGACCACGCAATTGAGGATGGAATCGCCGAGGAACTCGAGCCGTTCGTTATGCAGGCTGCTGTGGCTACGGTGCGTCAAGGCCTGCTGTAGCAACCCAGCATCCTGGAACGTGTAGCTTAAGCGCTTTTGCAATAACTCGAGATTCATTGTCGGCGGTGTCGCTCTATTTCTCAGCAGGTTTCTCCGCGACCACGCCATTCGGCGCGGTCGTGCCTTCATAGTCGATCAACAGGCTGACGTTGCCGAACAAGGGGATCTTCTTCTCGTAGGCGAAGCTGATCTCGGTGTTCTCGCCTTCCTTACTGATGATGAGGTCCGTGCCCTTGATCGCGGTGATGTCGTTGACCTGGGCGTCCTTGTCGAAGGCGCGCTGCATCTCCGCGACCGAACCGCCCGCCGTCTTGGCCTTGACCGCGGCCGCCTTGATGGACGAATACTCGGAGAAGGTCGGCAAGACCTTGGCGGCGGTAATGCCGAGAAAGCCGAGTATCGCCAGCACGAAGATGAGGCCGATCAGCGAAATGCCAGTCTGGCGTTGAACGTGGTGCATGTTGGTCCCTTTCGTTAGTGAATCCCGCCGATGCGGCGCGGATTGCTCAGGTTCATCCACACGTACACAGCCTTGCCGACGATGTTCTTATCAGGAACGAAACCCCAGTAGCGGCTATCCAGGCTATTGTCGCGGTTATCGCCCATCATAAAGTAATTGCCCTCTGGAACGATACACGTCATGCGTTCGTACGTGTACGTACAATTCTCACGATGGGGGAAATCCGGATCCACGATCCCCAGTTCCACGTTGCGCTTGCTCTCGTCGTTCAGGATACGGTGCTGCACGCCGGTCAGGTTCTCCAGGTACTGCTTGCTGTAGACCGGGCGCTCCTCGTCCAGGTAATCTTCCATTGGCTTGTAAGAAACTTCTTTACCATTGACGGTTAAGCGCTTGTTTTCGTACACGATTTTATCACCAGGCACGCCGACCACCCGCTTGATGTAGTCCTGGTTCATATCCTTGGGATATTTGAAGACCATCACGTCCCCGCGCTGGGGGTTGTTCACGTCGATGATTTTCTTGTTGATGATGGGCAGACGGATCCCGTAGGTGAACTTGTTCACGAGGATCAGGTCGCCCACCAGCAGGGTCGGGACCATGGAGCTGGAGGGGATCTTGAAGGGCTCGAACAGGAAGGAGCGCAGGAAGAACACCAGGGCGATCACCGGGAAGAAGCTGCCCGAATATTCGATCCAGGTCGGCTGGCGCAACAGGGCCGCTTCGATCGCGGCGCGGCTGGTGTTATCGACCTTGATGCCGTCCGCGGTCAGCTTGGCGTTGCGTGCGTCGAAGGCGGCCAGGGCGGCGTCGGCGGCGCGGCGGCGCTGCTTGGAAAAGTAGAACAGGTCCAGGAACCAGATGATCCCCGTGACCACCATGGCCACGAACAGAATCAAGGCGAAGTTCCCGAGGATCGTTTGCAGGTTCATTTTTCTTCCACTTGGAGGATGGCGAGGAAGGCTTCTTGCGGAATCTCCACCGAGCCCACCTGTTTCATGCGTTTCTTACCGGCCTTCTGCTTCTCGAGCAGCTTCTTCTTCCGGGTGATGTCGCCGCCGTAGCACTTGGCCAGCACGTTCTTGCGCATGGCCTTGACGTTCTCGCGCGAGATGATGTTGGAGCCGATCGCGGCCTGGATCGCCACGTCGAACATCTGGCGCGGAATCAGCTCGCGCATCTTGGCCGCCACCTGGCGTCCGCGGTAGGCAGCGGCGGTGCGGTGCACGATAATGGCCAGGGCGTCGACCTTCTCGCCGTTAATCAGCATGTCGACCTTGACCACGTCGGCCGCGCGGTATTCCTTGAACTCGTAGTCCATCGAGGCGTAGCCGCGCGAGGTGGACTTGAGCTTGTCGAAGAAGTCCAGCACGATCTCGGCCATCGGCATCTCGTACACCAGCTTGACCTGGCGCCCGTGGTAGCTCATGTCCAGCTGCACGCCGCGCTTGGCGATGCACAGGGTGATCACCGAACCCACGTACTCCTGCGGCATGTACAGGTTGATGGTCACGATCGGCTCGCGCACCTCGTCGATCTTGGACGGGTCCGGCATCTTGGACGGATTGTCCACCATGAGGATGGTGCCGTCGCGCATGGACACCTCGTAGACCACGGTCGGGGCCGTGGTGATGAGATCCATGTCGAACTCGCGCTCCAGGCGCTCCTGCACGATCTCCATGTGCAGCAGGCCCAGGAAGCCGCAGCGGAAGCCGAAGCCGAGCGCCTGCGACACTTCCGGCTCGTACATCAGGGCCGCGTCATTGAGCTTCAACTTTTCCAGCGAGTCGCGCAGGGCGTCGTACTGGTTCGCCTCGACCGGGAACAGGCCGGCGAACACCTGTGGCTGCACTTCCTTGAAGCCGGGCAGCGGGGCTGGGGCCGGCTTGGCCACGGTGGTGATGGTGTCGCCCACCTTGGCCGCCTTGAGTTCCTTGATGCCGGCGATGACGAAGCCCACCTGGCCGGCCGACAGCTCCGGCAGCGAGACCGAGCGCGGGGTAAACACGCCCACGTTCTCGACCAGGTTCTGGGAGCCGGTCGCCATCAGGAGGATCTTGTCCTTCTGGCGCAGGGTGCCGTTCACCACGCGCACCAGCATCACCACGCCCACGTAGTTGTCGAACCACGAGTCGATGATCAGGGCCTGCAGGGGCGCTTCCGGGTCACCCTTGGGCGGCGGCACCTTGGCGATGATCGCCTCCAGCACGTCGTCCACGCCCAGGCCCGTCTTAGCCGAGCAGTGCACCGCGTCGCCCGCCTCGATGCCGATCACGTCCTCGATCTCGGAGATGGCGTTGGGCGGGTCGGCGTTGGGCAGGTCGATCTTGTTCAGAACCGGCACCACCTCCACGCCCAGGTCGAGCGCCGTGTAGCAGTTGGCCACGGTCTGCGCCTCCACGCCCTGGGAGGCGTCCACCACCAGCAGCGCCCCTTCGCAGGCCGACAGCGAGCGCGACACTTCATAGGAGAAGTCCACGTGGCCCGGGGTGTCGATCAGGTTCAGGTTGTAGGTCTGGCCATCGCGCGCCTTGTACTGGAGAGCGGCGGTCTGGGCCTTGATGGTGATGCCGCGCTCGCGCTCCAGGTCCATCGAGTCCAGCACCTGGGCTTCCATTTCGCGTTCGGACAGGCCGCCGCACAGCTGGATGATGCGGTCCGCGAGCGTCGATTTGCCGTGGTCGATGTGGGCGATGATGGAGAAATTGCGAATGTTGTTCATTAACTCAAAACCGATGGGATGAAAAACCGGGGACAGACCACGATTTTCAGGCAAGTGTTGTCTGAAAATCGTGGTCTGTCCCCGGTTTTTGGACCCCGGTATTTTACCGGATTTCAGAGTAGAAAACCGGCTTTTAACAAAATCCTAAGTCTGCGCCGCCCGGGCGAGGTAGGCGCGCACCTTGTCCTCGTCCAGGAAATAATGGCATAGCTCCGGCTCGGCCGGGTCGCCGAACAGCACCGGGACCAGCTCGTCGAAGCGCTCGACCAGGGCCGGATCGGCGTCCACGTCGATCACCTCGACCGCAAATGGACGGCCGGGCGGCTCCAGCCGGCGCAGGGCCGCCAGCATGTCCTCGCACAGATGACACCAGGAGCGCGAATACAGCGTAAACACGCTCACTGGCGCGGCTTGACGATGAGGTAGGAGGTCGCGTCCTCGCGCCGCACCAGCAGGGCCAGGCTCTTCTTGGGGTCGAGCTTGGCCACCAGGGCGTTGAACTGCTTGGCGTCGGTGACGGGCGTGTTGTTCAGCTGCAGGATCAGGTCGCCCGCCTGCAGGCCGGCGCGGGCGGCCGCGCCTTCCGCCGAATCGACCAGCACGCCGCTATCGATGCCCAGTTCGCGCCGCTGCGCCTCGGTCAGGTCGGACACGTGCAGGCCGATCGCGTTCGGCGCCTGGGCCGGGGCCGGCTTCTTGGGCGTGAGCTTGGCGCTGGCCTTCTCGTCCTTCAGCTCGACGATGGTGATGGGGATGTCCAGGGAATTGCCCTTGCGCCAGACCGTCACCACGACCTTGCTGCCGACCGGCGAGGCGCCCACCTGGCGCCGCAGGTCCGAGCCCTTCTCCACCGGCTGGCCGTTGAATTTGAGAATGATGTCGCCCACCTTGATGCCTGCCTTGTCGGCCGGCCCGCCGGCCTCGACCTGAGATACCTCGATCCCGCGCGCGCGGCCGAGACCGAGCGATTCGGCCACATCCTTGGACAGCTCGCCCATCGCGATGCCGATGCGTCCACGCGTGACCTTGCCGGTCTTGCGCAGCTGGTCGGCCACGCGCATGGCTTCGTCGATGGGCACTGCGAAGGAAATGCCGTTGTAGCCGCCGGACAGGGTCGCAATCTGGGAGTTGATGCCGATCACCTCGCCGCGCATGTTGATGAGCGGCCCGCCCGAGTTGCCGGGGTTGACCGCCACGTCGCTCTGGATCAGGGGCAGGTAGTCGCCCGTGTCGCGCGACTTGGCCGAGATGATGCCGGCCGTGACGGTGTTCTCGAGATTGAAGGGCGAGCCGATGGCGATCACCCATTCGCCCACCCGGATCTTGCCCGAGTCGCCCATGCGCAGGCTGGGCAGGTTGACACCCTCCACCTTCAGCACGGCCACGTCGGAGCTTTCGTCGGCGCCCAGCACCTTGGCCTTGAATTCGCGCCGGTCGGTGAGCGTCACCAGCACCTCGTCCGCCCCAGCCACCACGTGGGCATTCGTCAGCACATAGCCGTCGCCGGAAATGATGAAGCCGGAACCGACCCCGCGCTGGACCTGCTCGTCCTGGGGCCGGGCGCCGCGGCCGCCCTTGGGCACGGCGCCGCGCGGCACCGGCACGCCGAAGAAGCGGCGCAGGAATTCCTGCATCTCCTCGTCGTTGCCGCCCTGCTCCTGCTTGATGTGCTCCGTGGTGCGGATGTTGACCACGGCCGGGCCAACCTTCTCGATCAGATCGGTAAAATCGGGCAACCCGGTGACGACGGACGCCACGACCGGCGCGGCGGCGCGCGCCGCGGGTTGCATCAGCAGACCGGCGCACGCGAACAGCGCCGCCACGAGGGTGCTACCAGCAGTCAATTTCATAGGAAATGGGCAAGGAAACCGGGCGTCCGGCGATTGCAGTAATGGTAAGCGAAATCCGCAATCGCCGTCATCCCCGCGCACGCGGGGCCCCCTGGTCGGGAGCCGGAGTGACGGTGGTTTCTAAGAGACTCGGGTGGACAGGACGGCGGGGACAGGCTCGGCGTGCTGGACCGGCTCGGCCGCCAGGCGTGCGGCAAGCCGGCTGGCAAAGTCCGCGGAAGGCGCGGGATCCGCCGCTGCGCGCAGCGCGTCCCCGATCCAGTGATAGAGCTCCCAGGCGCGCCGCCCGTCCGGCTCCTGCAAGGCCGCCAGCGCCAGCTCCAGCTCGGCGTCCGGCAGCGCGCCGTCCACCAGGGCCGAAATATGTTCGCGGAGCTTCTTGTGCGGGTCCATGATGTCAACCAGTAACTTGCTGGGAGCGTGAGGCCGTCAGCGCCGCTTGTCAACCTGCGCGTCGACATAGGGACGCAGTTTTTCCGCGATCGCTTCACGGGCCCGGAAGATGCGGCTGCGCACCGTGCCGAGCGGACAGGCCATCACCTCCGAGATTTCCTCATAACTCATCCCTTCCAGTTCGCGCAGCACGATGGCCGTGCGTAATTCCAGCGGCAGGGCCGCCACGGCCGCGTGCACCGTGCCGGCGATCTGCTTGCTCGCGAACATGGCCTCCGGGGTGGCGATGTCGCGCAAGTGTTCGGCCTCCTCGTCGTCCTGGTCGGACGCGCGCAGCGGCACGTTGTTGTGGTTGCGCCGGCCCTGGCTGGCCAGGTGGTTCTTGGCCGTGTTGACGCCGATCCGGTACAACCAGGTGTAAAACGCGGCCTCCCCGCGAAAATGCCGCAAGGCCCGATACGCCTTGATGAAGGACTCCTGCACCACGTCCTCCGCCTCGGCCTGGTCGTGCACCAGACGCACGACCAGGCGCAGCAGCCGCCGCTGGTACTTGCCCACCAACAGATTGAAGGCCGCGCGGTCGCCGCGCTGGGCGCGCTCGACAAGTAGCTGGTCACACTCGCGTTCCGTGGTCACGGCGGTCCCCGTCATTGGAAGCAGGCTGGCTGAAAAAGTTCCGCCCACTTGCGCGCGCGGCGAGCGTGCGCACGGCCACCCCCAGCGGGCGGAAGGCGCCGGGCGGGACGCTGTCGGGCAGCACCAGCAGCACCCGCGGCGCGGCGCCGGACAAGCGCAGCACCAGCAGCGCGGGCCAGAACACGGAGCCGGGAAGCAGACGCGCCGGGCGGGGCGCGGCCTGGTCCTGTTGTACCGTCAGGGGCGCGGCCCCGGGGCCGAATACATCAATCCGGCACGCCCTTGGGCGGCGCGCGGCCGCGTGCACGGCCAGCGCGGCGCCGGCCAGCGGCAGCCCCGCCAGGAGCGGCGCCGCCCGCCAGCACAGGATGGCGGCAGCCAGCAGCAGCACGGCCAGGGCGCGCAGCAGCCACCGCAGCGTGCGCGAGGCGCCGACGATCAGGGAGACAGCGAGATGGGCAGTGGGATACGCCACGCCCCTTGGAATGCAAACGGCCGTTGAAAGTTCAACGGCCGTTCAGGGAGAAAGGAACAGCGCTTAGATCTTGCCGAACACAAGGGTACCGTTGGTGCCGCCGAAACCGAAGGAGTTCTTCACCGCCACCTCGATCTTCATTTCACGCGCCTGGTTGGCGCAGAAGTCCAGGTCGCAAGCTTCGTCCTGGTTGAAGAGGTTGATGGTCGGGGGCGAGACCTGGTGGTGCACCGCGAGCACGGTGAACACGGACTCGAGGCCGCCGGCGCCGCCCAGCAAGTGGCCGGTCATCGACTTGGTCGAGTTGACCACCAGCTTCTTGGCGTGGTCGCCGAAGGTCTTCTTGATGCCCTGCACTTCCGCCAGGTCGCCCAGCGGCGTCGAAGTGCCGTGCGCGTTGACGTAGTGGACCTGGTCCGGATTGACGCCCGCGATCTTCATGGCCGACACCATGCAGCGCGAAGCGCCGCTGCCGTCTTCCACGGGCGAGGTCATGTGGTAGGCGTCGCCGCTCATGCCGAAGCCGAGCACCTCGGCGTAGATCTTGGCGCCGCGGGCCTTGGCGTGCTCGTACTCTTCGAGCACGACCACACCCGCGCCTTCGCCGAGCACGAAGCCGTCGCGGTCGCGGTCCCAAGGACGCGAAGCGGTGGCCGGATCGTCGTTGCGGGCCGACAGCGCGCGGGCCGAGGCGAAGCCGCCCAGGCCGAGCGGCGAGATGGTCGCTTCGGCGCCGCCGGCGACCATCACGTCGGCATCGCCGTACTCGATCAGGCGCTGGGCCGCGCCGATGCAGTGCAGACCGGTGGTGCAGGCCGTGACGATGGCCAGGTTCGGGCCGCGCAGGCCGAACTTGATCGACAGGTTGCCCGAAATCATGTTGATGATCGAGGCCGGAACGAAGAACGGCGAGATGCGGCGCGGGCCGCGGGCCGTGTACTCTTCCTTGGTCGCTTCGATCAGCGGCAGGCCGCCGATACCGGAACCGACCAGCACGCCGATACGGTCGGCGTTGGCGTCGGTCACTTCCAGGCCCGAGTCCTGCAGCGCCTGGATCCCCGCCGCCATGCCGAAATGGATAAAGGTATCCATGTGGCGCGCTTCTTTGGCGGGAATGTAATCCTCGATATTGAAGCCCTTCACCTCACCCGCGAAACGGGTCGAAAAGGCGGAGGCGTCAAAGTGGGTGATGGTGGCGATGCCCGACTTGCCGGCGAGCGCATTGCTCCACGTCTCGGCAATGTTATTCCCGATCGGCGAAACGGCGCCCAGGCCGGTGACGACGACACGGCGTTGTGGACGGCTCAAGCGAAATCTCCTGAAATCTGGGGCAGCTTAGGCCTTGACGTGCGCTTGCGCGTACTCGATGGCTTGACGCACGGTGGTGATCTTCTCGGCCTGCTCGTCGGGGATTTCCATTTCGAATTCGTCTTCCAGTGCCATCACCAGTTCGACGGTGTCCAGGGAGTCTGCGCCGAGGTCGTCAACGAACGAGGAATCGATCTTGATGTCTGCTTCTGCAACGCCCAGTTGCTCAGCGACGATTTTCTTAACGCGTTGTTCGATATCCGACATGTTATGGCTCCATTAAGGTGTGTTACGGAAAGTGCGCGCATTTTATCAGGTTTGCGCGGGTTCAAACTAATTTCGACGGCCCTCCAGATCGGCCGTCATGGTGCTGCTAATTCTTACTAAAAGGCAGGAAATTGCCGGCTTCCCGGCGCAATTCCTCAGCTCATGTACATGCCGCCGTTCACGTGCAGGGTCGTGCCGGTGATGTAGGCGGCCGTCGGACCGGCCAGGAAGGCCACCGCGTGGGCGATGTCCTCCGGCTTGCCCAGGCGGGCCAGCGGAATCTGCGTGAGCAGGCTGGCGTGCTGTTCCTCGGACAGGGCGCGGGTCATGTCGGTGTCGATGAAGCCCGGGGCCACGCAGTTCACGGTGATATTGCGGCTGCCGATCTCGCGGGCGAGCGCGCGCGTCATGCCGGCCACGCCGGCCTTGGCCGCAGCGTAGTTCATCTGGCCGGGATTGCCGGCCGAACCCACCACGGACGTGATGTTGATGATACGCCCATGCTTCGCCTTCATCATGCCGCGCAGGACGGCGCGCGCCAGGCGCCCGACCGCGGTCAGGTTGGTGGCGATGACGGCGTCCCACTCCTCGTCCTTCATGCGCATGGCCAGCTGGTCCATGGTGATGCCGGCGTTGTTGACCAGGATCGACAGGCCGCCATAGCTCTTCTGCACGTCGTCGATCACGGCCTGGCAGGCGGCGGCGTCGGTCACGTTCAGGACCACGCCCTTGCCGGATTCGCCGAGATACTCGGAAATGGCGGCCGCGCCCGCTTCGCTGGTGGCGGTGCCCACCACCTTGGCGCCCTGGCGGGCCAGTTCCTGGGCGATGGCCTTGCCGATGCCGCGCGAGGCGCCGGTGACGAGAGCGACTTCATTGGTCAGGTTCATAAGTTTCCCTATCGTTAAGCGTTCATGGACGCCAGCACGCGCTCGAGCGCCGCTTGGTCGTTCAGGGCCTCGCAGGCCAGGTTGCCGTCGATGCGCTTGGCCATGCCGATCAGTACCTTGCTCGGGCCGCATTCCACCACCTGGGTGATGCCTTCGGCGCCCATCTTCTGCACCGTCTCGACCCAGCGCACCGAGCCCGCGGCCTGGCGCACCAGCGCGTCCTTGATGGCGGCCGGATCGTTCAGGATAGCCACATCGACATTGTTGATCAAGGCGATCTGCGGGGCGGCGAAGGGGATGTTCGCCATGTAGTCGCGCAGGCGGTCCGAGGCCGGTTTCAGCAGCGACGAGTGGAACGGGGCCGACACGGCCAGCTTCATGGCGCGCTTGGCGCCCTTGGCCTTGGCAATCTCGCAGGCGCGGTCGATGGCGGCCATGTGGCCGGCGATGACGGTCTGGGTCGGTTCGTTGAAGTTGACGGGCTCGACCACCGAGCCCGGCTCGGCGGCGGCAGCCTCGGCGCACACGGCGCGCACTTCGTCGGCAGAAATGCCGAGCACGACGGCCATGCCGCCCTGCCCCACGGGTACGGCTTCCTGCATGGCCTGGGCGCGGAAGCGCACCAGCGGCACGGCGTCCTTGAAGGCGATCACGCCGGCCGCGACCAGGGCCGAGTACTCGCCCAGCGAGTGACCGGCCACGAGATCGGGCCGTTGGCCGCCGGCCGCGATCCAGGTGCGGTACACGGCCACGGCGGCGGTCAGCATGACCGGCTGGGTGTTGGTGGTGAGGTCGAGCTCTTCCTTCGGACCTTCGGCCATCAGCTTGCCGATGTCGAAGCCGATGGCGTCCGACGCTTCGGCCACGGTCTCGGCCACCACGGGGTTGCCGGCGAAGCCATTCAACATGCCCACGGCCTGGGCGCCTTGGCCGGGGAAGACAAATGCGAACTTGGACATAGTATTCCTCTTCTAATTATCTCTACCGTAGTGCGTTCTACCAGGGGTCCCCGCATGCGCGGGGATGACGGCGGAACGCGCAGCGGATTACATGCGGGCGAGGATGGCGCCCCAGGTGAAGCCGCCGCCCACGCCTTCCATCATGATGTTCTGGCCCGCCTTGATGCGGCCGTCGCGCACGGCGACGTCCAGCGCCAGCGGAATCGACGCGGCCGAGGTGTTGCCGTGCTGGTCGACCGTGACCACCATCTTCTCGGTCGACATGCCGAGCTTCTTGGCGGTGCTGTTCATGATGCGGATGTTGGCCTGGTGCGGAATCAGCCAGTCCAGCTCGGACGCGGCCATGTGCGCCTTGTCCAGCGCTTCCGTCGCGACCTGCTCCAGCACCGACACGGCCAGCTTGAACACGGCCGGGCCGTCCATGTACAGAAAACCGCTGCCGGCCATGGCGCCGTTGTTGAGACTGCCCGGCACGGACAGCACGTCCGCGTGGCGGCCGTCCGCATGCAGAGCGGTGGCCAGGATGCCCGGCTCCTCGGAGGCGGTCAGCACGATGGCGCCGGCGCCGTCGCCGAACAGCACGCAGGTGGTGCGGTCTTCGAAATTGAGGATGCGCGAGAACACCTCGGCGCCGATCACCAGCGCGTTCTTGTACTGGCCGGCCTTGATGAAGGCGTCCGCGGTGGACACGGCGTAGACGAAGCCGCTGCACACGGCCTGCACGTCGAAGGCCGCGCTGTTGTTGTGCATACCGAGCTTGCGCTGCACGATGCAGGCCGTGCTCGGAAAGCTGCCGTAGAAGTCCGGCGTGGAGCTGGCGACGATGACGAGGTCGATTTCTTCCGGCGTCTTGCCGGCCATCTCAAGCGCCTTCTTCGCCGCTTCCACGGCGAGGTCGGACGAATGCTGGTCGACGGCGGCGTAGTGGCGCGCGGAAATGCCGCTGCGCGAGACGATCCACTCGTCGGAGGTCTCGATCCCTTTGGCGGCCAGCTGGGCGGCCAATTCGTGATTGGTCACACGCTGGGCCGGCAGGTAGCTGCCGGTGCCGATGATCTTGGCGTACAGAGTCATGCGTTTCCCTGGTTGGTGGGTGCTTCCTGGCTCGGCATCAATTCCGCGATCATTGTCGCGAGTTGTGCCTGCATGTCGTTTTTGGCTGCATCAAACGCGCGCCGGATGGCCCATTCGAAGCCGTAGGCGTCGGCGCCGCCGTGGCTCTTGAAGACGAGGCCGCGCAGGCCGAGCAGGCCGGCGCCGTTGTAGCGCGAGGGGTTGAGGCGGCTGGAGATGCGCTTGAGCGCGCCGCGGCCGACCAGGGCGCCGAGCATGGACAGCGGGTTGCGCTTGTACTCGCTCGTCATCACGGTCTTGAAGAAGCGCGCCAGGCCTTCGACCGCCTTGAGCGTGACGTTGCCGACGAAGCCGTCGCACACCACGATGTCGGTCGTGCCCTTGAAGATGTCGTTGCCTTCCACGTTGCCGAAGAAATTCAGCTTGCCGCGGGCGTGGTCTTCCTTGAGCAGTTCGGCGGTGGCCTTGACCACCTCGTTGCCCTTGATGTCCTCGGTGCCCACGTTGAGTAGGCCGATGGTCGGGCGTGCGATCCCTTCCATGCAGGACACGAGCACCGAGCCCATGATGGCGAACTGGTGCAGGTGGTGCGGCTCGCAGTCGACATTGGCACCCAGGTCCAGCACGTAGGTCGGCCGGTCCTGCTGGTTCGGGAGGATGGAGCAGATCGCGGGGCGGTCCACGCCGGCCATGGTCTTGAGCACGTAGCGCGAGATCGCCATCAGGGCGCCCGTGTTGCCGGCCGAGACACAGGCCTGGGCTCGGCCGTCCTTGACCAGCTCGATCGCCACACGCATCGAGGAGTCCTTCTTGCGCCGCAGGGCCACTTCGAGCGGATCGTCCATCGTCACCACCTCGGTGGCGTGGACCAGTTCGATGCGCGGCTCGTGATCGGCCTTGCATTTGTGCAGTTCGGCGCGCACGGTTTCCTCCAGGCCGACCAGGATCAGCTTGGTATCGGGATGCTGCTTGAGGAAGGAAAGTGCGGCGGGAACAGTGACAGCCGGGCCGTGGTCGCCGCCCATGCAGTCAATGGAGATGGTAATTGTCATGTGAGGAAGACGTGCAGGCCGCGGTCGGGCCGGCAGGAAGCGCCGTCAGCCGAGGCCGCGGACAAAGAAAAAGCGGCGCAACGCAAGGGTCTTACGTTGTACCGCTTTCATCTTACCGTCTGACAGACGAACGATTACTCGTCGTTCTTGGTCTTCAGGACTTTACGGCCACGGTAGAAACCGTTCGGGCTGATGTGGTGACGCATATGGGTTTCACCCGTGGTCGGCTCCACAGCCAGGTTCGGTGCCGTGAGGGCGTCGTGCGAGCGGTGCATGCCGCGCTTCGACGGGGACTTCTTGTTCTGCTGAACTGCCATGATGACTCCTAATACTTAAGTTCTAAAATTCTAACACAGTCGAGTCGCAATGGCATGCAGCTCGAACATCCCTTACGCTTACTTCTTGAGACTTTTCAGGGCCTCGAATGGCGAAACCTTCTCGGATCGCAGCGCATCGAGGGCACTGGTATCCGGGCAGGCTTCGTGTTTCGGCGCTTGCGGCAGAGCCAGAAGCGCCTCATCCTCTATCAGGTCGCGGATGTCGCAGCTACGGCTGCCGACAATCACATCGACGCTCTCGTCGTCGATGACCTCTTCGATCTCGTCCGCGTCCGCGTCGTCCTTCCCCAGCATCAGCACGGAGGACGAATCGATCGTGTAGGCAAACGGGGTCAGGCAACGCTGGCAGACCAGCTGGACCGTGCCGCGCACGGTCATGTCAATCCGCGGAAAACCTTCCTTGGTGCTGCCGCCTTGCAGGGACCAGGCGATCGCGCCACTTTTGTCCGCGCACTCGGCCGCCAGGCGCGGCATTTCCGCTACCGGCGTCAGCCCCTCGCGGCGGCCATTTGTCCGACAAAACTCAAAGGCGTCGATGACAAAGTCGCTCATTTACAGAAACTTTCCCCGGAAAACCTGCGATAATAACAGGCTTATCGCTGTGAAGTCAAAGACTTAGCGGATTTTTTCAGGAATTTTTGCTCCGCCGATGCGCAAACCGCCACAATTGATCCTCGCCTCCAGCTCAGCCTACCGGCGCGAGCTCCTGTCCCGCCTGCGCCTGCCCTTCGACGTCATGGTGCCCGACGTGGACGAAACCCCGCGCCCGGGAGAGGCGCCCGAAGCCACCGCCCTGCGCCTGGCGCGGGCCAAGGCCGCCGCCGTGGCCGCGCGCGCGCCCGGCAGCCTGGTGATCGGCTCGGACCAGGTCGCCACCCTGGACGGCTTGCAGATCGGCAAACCCGGCAGCCACGAAGCCGCCCTCGCCCAGCTCCAGCTGATGCGCGGGCGCACGGTGGTCTTCCATACCGCACTGAGCCTGTTCGACGGGCGCACCGGCACCGACCAGAGCACGACCATCGACACGGCCGTCACCTTTCGCGACCTGCCGGACGCGGAGCTGGATGCCTACCTGCGCATCGAGCAGCCCTACGACTGCGCGGGCAGCGCCAAGAACGAAGGCCTGGGCATCGCCCTGCTGGAACGGATCGACAGCAGCGACCCGACCGCCCTCACCGGCCTACCCCTGATCGCCCTGACCGGCATGCTGCGCCGGGCCGGGGTCGCCTTCTTCGCGGAGGCGGCATGAGCGGCACTCTGTTCCTGATCCCGAACACGCTCGGCGCCGGCGCGGCCCTCGACCAGGTGATTCCGCCTGCCGTGCGCGAACTGACGGCGCGGCTGGACTACTTCGTGGCCGAAAACGCCAAGACGGCGCGCGCCTTTCTCAAGCTGGTCGACGCTCAGCACCCTCTGGCCAGGCCCTTGCAGCAGATCGAAATCGCCGAGTTGAATGTCAACACCAAGGCCGACGCCCTCAAGGGCCTGCTGGCGCCGCTTTTGGCTGGGCGCGACGCCGGCCTGCTGTCCGAGGCCGGGGTACCGGCCGTGGCCGATCCGGGCGCGGACCTGGTGCGCCTGGCGCTTCAGCATGGCGTGGCGGTGCGGCCGCTGGTCGGGCCGTCCTCGCTGCTGCTGGCCGTGATGGCGAGCGGCTTGAACGGCCAGAGCTTCGCCTTCAACGGCTACCTGCCGACCGATGCCGGGCAGCGCACCCAGCGCATCCGCGAGCTGGAACAGCGTTCGCGCAAGGAGCGCCAGACCCAGCTCTTCATCGAAACGCCCTACCGCAACGCAGCCATGCTCGATGCGCTGTGCGCGGCGCTGGCGCCCGACACGCTGCTATGCGTGGCGACTGACCTCACCCTGCCGAGCGAGACGGTGCGGACCATGACGGCCGGCGCCTGGAAAAAGCAGCCGCCGCCCGACTTCCACAAGAAGCCGACCGTCTTCCTGTTCCTGGCCTAGCCGCCACCTTCCACCGTCATTCCCGCGCAAGCGGGAACCCCTGATCGAGCGCGCGAGGCAAGCGCGAACCGCAGTGGCTGTGCGGCGCACCAGGGGTCCCCGCTTGCGCGGGGATGACGGGGAGGCTCAGGTCCAAACCAGGGTCAGCGCAATTCGTTGCCGAGCTCGTTGACCCAGTCGAAAGCCGCCTCTTCGAGCTCGCGCATCGCGCGGGCGGGTACGCCCAGCATGCGCAGCAGGATCTTCAGCTCCTTGGCGTTGTCCGGGCTGTCGAGCAGCTCCACCACGCGCAGCATGGCTCCGTAGTCGCCCTTGCGGTCGATGAGCGCGGCGCGCACCTCCTCGCTGACGGCCACGTTGCCGAGCACCTCGGCCATCGGCATCGAGAACAAGGTGTCCATCAGCGACAGGATGCCGACTGTGAAGCCGGTGTCGCCTGCACCCTTGTTGCCGCGCACGCGCATCGCCAGCAGCTCCATCAGCTTGCCGCGCGTGGTCGCCATCTGCAGCAGCGGCGAATTGACGTCCACCGGCGCGCCCGGCTTGGAATAGAGCAGGATCTGCAGCCAGCGCTGCAGCTGGCGCCGCCCCAGCACCATCACCGCCTGCGACAGCGATTCAATCTTGCGCGTCATGCCGGCGGCGGGCGTGTTCACCAGGCGCAGCAGGTTCACGCTGATCAGGGCGTCGCGCTTGACGCTCATTTCAATCTCGGCCGTGTCCGCTTCGGAATTGACCAGGTCGAGCAGGTGCAGCAGGACCAGCTCCGAGGGCGCGATCTTCTTGCCGCTCAGGATGACGGGGCGCGCGAAATAGAAGCCCTGGAAGTAATCGAAGCCGAGCTGCAAGCACTGCTTGAACTCGTCGTGGGTCTCGACCTTTTCCGCCAGCAGCTTCTGCCCCGGCTGGCGCAGCGTTTCGGCCAGCTTGGGTAGGTGCTCCGGCTCCACGCCCTTCAAATCGACCTTGATCACGTCCACCAATTCGACCAGGCGGCGGGTGTTCTCGTCGTCTCCGATCACGTCGTCGAGGGCGAAGCGAAAGCCCAGGCCTTTCAACTCCGTCACGCGGGCCAGCACTTCCGGCGTGGCGCGCACCGTTTCGAGGATTTCGAGGATCACGCGCTCGGGCGGCAGGAAGCGGATGAAGTCGCTCATGAGCACCACCTCGTCCACGTTGAGGAAGGCCAGGCGCTGGCCCACCACGTGCTCCATGCCGAGCTGGGATGCGTGCGAAATGACGGAAGCCGTCGCGGTGGCATTGTCCGTCACGCCCGCCTCGGTCTCGCCCGCGTTGCGGAACAACAGCTCGAAGGCGACCAGGGCCTGATCCCGTCCAAGAATGGGCTGCCGCGCCAGGAAGAAATCGTCGCTGACTGGGGCTGGGCTGCCCGGAACGGGCGGATCGGAGGCCATGATTACCTGTGCTTGACTTAGGACAGGCACATCATACTACAGGCGCAAGATCATTATCTTTTTTATATTTTATTGACCTTGCGGGGCGGACGCGGCGTGCCGGCGGGCGCCGCGCCGGGCGCGCGCAGACTGCCTTTGCCGAACGGCGAATGGCGCGGCGTACGTACGCTGCCGTCGGCCGTCACGCGCGCACCCGCGGCGCCGGTGATGGGTGTGCCTTTTTCGATCGTGAAGCTGGCGCCGGCATCGGTGCCGAGCAGCTGCACCAGATACGGCATCACTTCGCGCAGCATCGGCTCCAGCGTGTACGGCGGGTTCAGCAGGAACATGCCGCTGCTGTGCAGGCCCACGCCGTCCGGACCGGGCGTGCGCGTGGTCAGGCTCACGTGCAGCCATTCTTTGGCGGGCAGGCGCTTGAGCTTGTCGGGGAACTGGCGTGACTCCATGCGCTGCAGGCGCGGGTACCACACGGCGTAGGTGCCGAGCGGGAAGCGCCCCAGCGCCCCCTCCAGCGCTTCCTTCACATAGCGGTAGTCGTTCTTGTCTTCGTAGGGCGGGTCGATCAGGACCAGGGCGCGGCGCGACGGCGGCGGCAGCAGCGACTTGAGCGAGGCGAAGCCATCGGCGCGGTCGATCAGCACGCGCTTGCCGCGTACGGCCTGACGGATGCCCTGCTCGGCCTTGTGGGCGTCGAGCTTGAAGAAGTTGTCGACCAGGAGTTTGACGTCGGCCGGATGCATCTCGAACAGGCGCAGGCGGTCCTGCTCGCGCGCGACCTGCTCGGCCACGAAAGGCGAGCCGGGATAATAGCGCAGCTTGCCGCTCGGGTTCATGGCGGCGACGAGATCGACATACTCCTTGAGCGGTGCGGGCAGATCGTCGCGGCCCCAGAGCTTGCCGATGCCAGTGTCGAACTCGGCGGTCTTGGCGGCGAACTTGTCGTCCAGCGTGTAGACGCCGGCGCCGCTGTGGGTGTCGATATAGGTGTAGGCCGTGTCCTTCTGATTCAGGTAACGCAGCAGCTGCACCAGCACGAAGTGCTTAAGGACGTCGGCGTGGTTGCCGGCGTGGAAGGCGTGGCGATAGCTGAACATGGCGGGTCCTGGAACTGATGACCCGCCATTATCTCATGCGGCTGCCGGCGGTCAGGCGACCTTCTTGTCGAAGAACTGTTCGTCTTCCGTCGAACCATGCAGCGCCGTGGTCGAGCTCTGGCCCTGCTGGATGGTCTGGGTCACGGCGTCGAAGTAGCCGGTTCCCACTTCGCGCTGGTGCTTGACGGCGGTGAAGCCCTTGTCGGCGGCGGCGAATTCCGCTTCCTGCAGCTCCACGAAGGCAGCCATCTGGCGGCGAGCATAGCCGTGCGCGAGGTTGAACATCGAGTAGTTCAGGGCGTGGAAGCCGGCCAGGGTGATGAACTGGAACTTATAGCCCATCGCGCCCAGCTCCTTCTGGAACTTGGCGATGGTGGCGTCGTCCAGGTTCTTCTTCCAGTTGAAGGACGGCGAGCAGTTATAGGCCAGCATCTTGCCCGGGAACTTGGCGTGAATCGCGTCGGCGAAGGCCTTGGCGTAGGCCAGGTCGGGCTTGCCGGTCTCGCACCACACCAGGTCGGCGACCGGCGCGTAGGCCAGGCCGCGCGAGATGGCCTGCTCCAGGCCCGGCTTGACGCGGTAGAAGCCTTCCACGGTGCGCTCGCCGGTGCAGAACGGACGGTCGTTCTCGTCCACGTCGGAGGTCAAGAGGTCGGCCGCCTCGGCGTCGGTGCGGGCCACGACCAGGGTCGAGGTGCCCATCACGTCCGCGGCCAGGCGCGCGGCGGCCAGTTTCTCGACCGCTTCGCGGGTCGGCACCAGGACCTTGCCGCCCATGTGGCCGCACTTCTTGACGGAGGCCAGCTGGTCTTCGAAGTGCACGCCGGCGGCGCCCGCGTCGATCATGGACTTCATCAGCTCGAAGGCGTTCAGCACGCCACCGAAGCCGGCTTCCGCGTCGGCCACGATCGGGGCGAAGTAATCGATGTCTTCCTTGCCCTCGGACCACTGGATCTGATCGGCGCGCTGGAAGGTGTTGTTAATACGGCGCACGACCTGCGGCACGGAGTTGGCCGGGTACAGCGACTGGTCCGGGTACATTTCGCCGGCCAGGTTGGCGTCGCCCGCCACCTGCCAACCGGACAGATAGATAGCCTTGAGCCCGGCCTTGACCTGCTGCATGGCCTGGTTGCCGGTCAGGGCGCCCAGGGCATTGACGAAGGGTTCGTCGTGCAGGAGGCCCCAGAGCTTCTCGGCGCCGCGCTTGGCCAGCGTGTGCTCGATCTGCACCGAGCCGCGCAGGCGGACCACGTCCTCGGCGGTGTAGGTGCGGGTGATGCCCTTCCAGCGCGGGTTGGTATCCCAGTCCTGTTGCAGGGCAGCGATTTGCTGTTCACGAGTTGCCATGTTGCTCTCCTAAAAGCCAAGTTAGAAAACGAAAACCGTTAGACAAATCATAGGCCAGTTTGTGCGCAGCACCAACACTCTTCTATAAGACATATGTCAGAAATTTTATTTCATAAAATCAGAGACTTAGAAATATTATTTCATGATACGGAATCACGTTTCTCCAAATGGAAGAGAAGCCGGTGGTGCTTTTGTGCAGCGTTTCGCATGGTGAGATGGACTTTTCATGGCGTGAAAATCAGGGCCGATTGAGCTTTCCAATCGGCCTTTGATTTAAGTTAAAAAAATAAAAAGGTTTCTTTGGCCGCACTATTGGCGAAATGAAAAGTAAAGACGAACTCGACCGTGATAGCCTTTCTCCCGCAATACCTCAACAATTCATCCAAGGAGAATAAAAATGCAATTTCGCATGAAAAATGCGGCGGCAGCCATCGCGGCCATCGCCTGCATGGGGGCCTCTTCCGCTGCATTTGCCCAGGTCACCCAGGACGGCGTGACTTTCACCACCTCCTTCACCGGCAATGTGCTGACGCTGGAAATCGACGCGGCCGGCCACAACGGTGGCTGGGCCAGCGCGACCACCATCGGCGACCTGCAGATCAAGGGCATCGGCGACTTCACGGGCGTAACCTTCAGCGGCCCCGGACTGGCATCGGGCTGGACCGTCAATGCGGGTGAACTGGACGCCGGCGGCTGCGGCGCCCCCTTCCACACCGGCAAAGCAGTATGCGCCTCCGGTGCGCACGAGGCCCTGACGGATGACATGATCTTCACGTTCACCTTCACCGGCAGCCCGGACCTGAGCAATCCGCACGTGAAAGTGGCCTTTTATGACGGCGAAGGCGACAAGAAAGTGGGCAGCCTGCTGTCGGTGGACGTGCCGGTGAGCCAGGTGCCGGAGCCGGGCAGCTACGCCATGCTGCTGGCCGGCCTGGGCATGCTCGGCCTGTACGCCCGCCGCCGCCAGTCCTGAACGCGGCGTTACCGTCCGGCTGGACTGTAGAACAGAAGATAGTTGTCCAGCTGGCCGCTCCAATAGGCAAGCTCATGGCCGCCTGCCCCGCTATGCCATTCCGCCGCGGCACCGTTGTCACGCAGGATGGCGGCCATTTCCTCATCCTTGGGCCGCAGCGCATCGTCGGCTCCCGCATCCAGGTAGAAGCGCATTCCCCCCAACGGGACCTGCCGCGCCAACAGCATGGGGTCGCGCAGCGCCCGCAGCGCCGGGGTGGCATACAGCCAGTCGCGCTGGCCTGGGAACAGGTCCGCGTTGGTCGCGCCGTAGTCCCACAAGGCCGCACTGTGCGCGCCCACCTTGCCGAACAGGTCCGGATGCGACAGCGCCAGGTACAACGCTGCGAAGCCTCCCATCGACATGCCGCCGACATAGCGCTGGTCGCGCTGCGCGGCCGTGCTGTAGTGACTGTCCACGTAGGGCAGCACCTCGCGGATGAGGACATCCTCGTACGGACCGATGGTGCCGCCCCCGCTGTCCGGGTTCTGCTCGACCGTCGTGTTAACGCCGAAACTGTTGGCATAGGCGGGCACGACAATGATCAGCGGCGCGATCTTCCCTTGCGCCACCAGCGCATCGGCGTTCTTGTGCAGGGACAGGAAGCCGCCGAAGAAGGAATTCTCGTTGCCGCCATACCCGTACAGCATGTACAGCACGGGATAGCGCCGGTTCCGGTCGTAGTCCGGCGGCAGATACACCTCCATCCGCACCACCCCCTGCAAGGCGGCGCTGGGCACCTGCACGGCTTCGACCCGGCCGCCCCCGGCGGCGGGCACCGATGCCGGCGCGGGCGCGGCGCGCGCGCCCGCAGTGGAGCCGCCGCAGCCGGCGAGGCAGGAAGCGGCCAGCAGCGCCGCGCAGGACACGGCCCGCCGCATCGTCGGCAGCCTCATTGCTGGACCGGGATGGAGACGATGGCGTCGGGCGCCGTGACCAGGACCCGGTGGTGGCCCTCGTCGACCGCCACGCCGATCGGGAATGCGATCCCGGCCGGCAGCGGACCGGTCATGTTCGCGTAGCGCGTGCCGGTGCCGATCAGGGTCGAGACCTTCCCCGCCGGGCTCACCAGGCGCACGGCGTTGTTGCCGGAATCGGCCACGTACAGGTTGCCGCGCTGGTCGACGGCGATCCCCCACGGGTAGGAAAAGCGGGCCGTCTTGTCCATCCCATTCGCGTAGCCCACCGCGCCGGCCAGGCCGGCCACGGTGCTGACCACGCCGCCGGGCGTCATCTTGCGGATGGTGTTGTTGCCGGCATCCGTGATGAACAGATTGCCGGCCGCGTCGATGGCAATGCTGTTCGGCCCATTGAAGCGCGCCGCCGCGCCGATGCCGTCGACGGCCCCGGCCTGGCCGTTCCCGGCGATGGTGCCCACCGCGCCGGCCGGCGTGATTCTGCGGATCGTATTGTTGTTGTAGTCCGCCACGTAGACATTGCCCTGGCGGTCCACCGCCACGCAGTTCGGTCCATTGAAGCGCGCTTGCGGGCCGATTCCGTCCGCGTTGCCCGCCTCGCCTGCGGCGCCGGCCAGCGTACTCACCTTGCCGTCCGGGCCGATTTTGCGGATCGTGTGGCTATAGAATTCGCTCAGGTAAACCGTACCATCCGGCGCCACCGCCACGCCGCCCACGCCGTTGAAGCGCGCCGCGGCGCCCGCACCATCGGCATAGCCCCACACGCCGACGCCGCCCGCAATGGTCGCCACCTTGCCGTCCAGGCCGAGCTTGCGCACCGTGCTGTTGTCCTGGTCGGCGACGTAGACATTGCCGGCCTGGTCCAGCGCCACCCCGTTCGGAAAACTGAAGCGGGCGGCCAGCGCGGGCCCGTCCACGCTGCCTGTCTCGCCCAAGGCGCCGGCCCAGGTGCCGACCACGCCGGCGGCATCGATGCGACGGATCGCGCTGTTGTTGTCGGTGACGTAGACCTTGCCCTGCGTGTCGACCGCCACGCGGTTCGGTCCCTTGAAGCTGGCCGCGCGGCCCGTGCCGTTCTGGCTGCCGATGCTGCCGCTGCCGGCCAGCGTGGTGACCACGCCGCCCGGCGCGATCTTGCGTATCGTGTTGCCGCCGCCATCGGCGACAAACAGGTTGCCCGCACCGTCGGCCGCGATCCCGCCCGCACCGTTGAAGCGCGCCGCGGCGCCGGTGCCGTCGGTTTCCCCATCCTGCCCATCCGCACCGGCGATGGTCGTCACCTCGCCCGCGGGCGTGATGCTGCGGACCGTGCTGCCGTCGGTCACGTACAGCAGGCCCGCGCGGTCGATGGTGATCGCCATCGGATTCTTGAATTGCGCCGCAGCGCCGCTACCGTCGGCATGTCCCCACGCGCCGGCCGTGCCGGCGAGGGTGCTCACCCGCCCTGCCGGCGTGATCTTGCGAATTACGGAATTCCAGCTGTCCGCGACGTAGAGATTGCCCTGCCCGTCCAGCACCAGGCCGTTCGGTCCGTTGAAGCGCGCCTCGGTGGCACTGCCGTCGCTAGCGCCGGCCTGGCCGGCCGCCCCGGCAAAGGTGCTGACCGTGCCGTCCGGGTCGACCTTGCGGATGGTGTTGTTGCTGCTGTCGGCCACGTACACGACGCCCGCCCCATCGACCGCCACGTCGGCCGGATAATTGAAACGCGCAGCCGTGCCTTTGCCATCGGCGCTGCCCGTCATGCCGACCGCTCCGGCGACGGTGGCGACGTTCCCGTCGCGCCCGATGCGGCGGATCACGCTGTTGCGCATGTCGGCCACGAACAGGTTGCCGGCGCCGTCGAAGCGCATCCCGCTCGGATAACTGAAACGCGCATCGTTGCTCATGCCGTCCACATAGCCTTGCCCCGACGGCTTGCCCGCCACGATGTCGAGCGCGGGCAGCACGATGGCGGCGGAGGTCTTGCCCGCCGCGCCCGATGCGGCGCCCGAGCAGCCCACGCCGAACGCCGCCGCCGCGGCCAAGGCGGCCGCCAAGCTGGCCCGGCGCAGCGCCGAGAAGTGCTGGTCCATGATTCTCCTTGTGTAATGAGCGAAAAGTGCGCCGAGTATGGCGAGTGCAGCTCAAGGCCGGCTCAAGCCCATCTTTAGGTTGCATTAAGACGGCCGCGCTACACTGGGCGGGATGACACAAGAAGGAACGACGCATGAGGATTTGCCTGGTCGAGGACGACTTGAAGCTTGGCGGCGTGCTGCAGTCGGCGCTGCGCAATGCGGGACAGGAGGTCACCTGGGTGCGCCGCGCGGCCGACGCGAGGCGCTGGATCCAGGACGACACCTTCGACGTGGTGGTACTCGACATCGGCCTGCCCGACGCCTCGGGCATGGACCTGCTGCGCGAGCTGCGCGGCCAGGGCCTGGCCCTGCCGGTGCTGGTCGTGACGGCGCGCGACGGCCTGCATGACCGCATCCAGGGCCTCGACAGCGGTGCCGACGACTACCTCGTCAAGCCCTTCGCCACCGACGAATTGCTGGCGCGGCTGCGCGCGGTGCTGCGCCGCGTGACCGGCGGCGGCGCCAGCGGCGACCCGGTGTGGACGGCGCGCGACCTGGTGCTGAACGAGCGCTCGCGCCTGGTCACCCGCGCCGGCACGCCGGTCCACCTGTCCAAGACCGAGTTCGCCCTCCTGCATACCTTGCTGCGCCAGGCGGACCGGGTGTGGACGCGGCGCGAGCTGGAAGCGCAGGCCCTGCCCAACACGGAGGGCCAGGCCCTCGACGTCCACATCTACAACCTGCGGCGCAAACTGGGCGGCGATTACGTCCACACCGTGCGCGGCGTCGGCTACGTGGTGCGCAAGTGAAGCGCTCGCTCTTCCTGCGCTTCTTCCTCGCATCCGCCGCGACCATGGTCGCGGTCTGGCTCGGCGTGCTGCTGTGGGAAGCCTACGTGGTCCAGGCCCGCTTCGAACAGGTGCAGGCGGCCGAGACCAAAGGCTGGACCCGGCAGATCCTCGCCAGCGTCGGCAACCGCCATCTCGATACCGGAGAACTCCGCGCCACCATCGAACGCATCGAGGCCGCGCGCGACCGGCTGTTTACGGACACCGGGTTCTTCAAACCGCGCTGGCAGCTTCAGGTCTGGCGCGACGGGGCACTGGTGTACGGCGCCGACGATGCACTGCCAAGCGCCGACGCCCACTGGTCGGTGTGGACCGAACGCGATGCGGCCTCCGGCGTCACCGTGCGCCTGGCGCAGGAGTTCGTGATCGCCTGGACCTTCGCGCTGGCGGGCAGCTCGCACCAGTTCGCGCCCCTGCTCTATTGCTTCCCCTTCCTGCTGCTCACCACGTGGCTGACGATCCGCTACGGCATGCGGCCGCTGAACGCGATCAGTGCGCAGATCCGGCAGCGCAGCGCGGCCGACCTGTCGCCGCTGCCGGTACCCACGCATGGGGAATTGGCGCCGCTGGTCCAGTCCACCAATGAGCTGATGGAGCGGCTCGGACACCGTCTGCGCCGCGAGCAGGAATTCCTCGGCGACGCCGCGCACCAGCTCAAGACGCCGCTGGCCATCGTGCAGTCGAACGCCGAACTGCTGGTCGATGCCAAGGAGCCCGCGCTGGCGACCGCCGCCCGCGACGGCCTGCGCGAAGGCGTCGCCGACGCCGTCCACGTCGTGCACCAGCTGCTGGCCCTGGCCCGTTCGGAAACGCAAGGCGATGCCGATCCGCTCGACACGCTGGACCTGGCCGAACTGGTTCGCAAACGCCTCGCCCTCGCGGTGGGCATGGCCCTGCCGCGCAATATCGAACTGGAATTCGACGCACCGGAATGCGTGCCGGCGCGCGTGCGCCGCGCGAGCATGACGGCGCTGGTCGATAACCTCGTCAGCAACGCCATCAAATATTCGCCGGACGGCGGGCGGGTGGAGGTCGCCCTGCGCATGACCGGGCAAGGCATCCTGCTCGAGGTGGCCGACGAGGGACCGGGCATCACGCCCGCCCTGCGCGCCAAGGTGTTCGAGCGCTTTTTCCGCGTGCCGGACCAGGAACAGGGAGGGAGCGGCTTGGGCCTGGCCATCGTCGAACGTGCCGCGGCCAGCAACCTGGCATCAGTACGCCTCGCGGACGGCCCGCGCGGGCGCGGCCTCGCGGTGCAAGTCCTGATTCAGGCCAGCTTGGCCTGCGCCACGAGGATGCCGTCGGCGTCCGCGTAGATCCAGTCGCCGGGCTGCACGGGCACACCGGCGATTTCGATACGCACGTTGCGCTCCCCCACCCCTGCCTTGCTGCTCTTGCGTGGAATGGCGCCCAGTGCGCGCACGCCGATGGCGCAGGCATTGATTTCGTCGCTGTCGCGGATGCAGCCGTCGACCACGATACCCGCCCAGCCGTTCTGCTGGGCCAGGAGGCCGAGCTGGCCGCCGACCAGAGCGCGCCGCATGCTGCCGCCGCCGTCGATCACCAGCACTCCGCCGCCGCCCGGCGCTTCCAGGGTCGCGCGCACCAGGGCGTTGTCCTCGAACACGCGCAAGGTCACGGCGTGGCCGCAGAACTTGACGTTGGCGCCATAATGGCGAAACACGGGCGGCAGCACCGCGAGCTTGCCGTCGTCCAGCAGCTGCGGGTGGTCGTCGCACAAATCGGTGGTGGCAAACGGCATGGAAACGCTCCTTGCGTGGAATGGAATACCGGAGATTATGCCTTCTGCAGTGCCGGCGCGGAGCGCGTGCCGCCCACGCCCACGGCGGTCAGGATGGCCAGCCCCTGGAACACGGCGATGGCGGCGAACACCCAGGCCGGGTGGTCCGCATCCATGATCGCGCCGAACAGCAAGGGGCCGAGCGCGAGGCCCGAATCCAGGCCCGAATACACGACGCCGAACACGCGGCCGGTCGCATTGGCGGGGGCGGCGGAGCGAATCAGCAGGTCGCGCGACGGCCCGGCCAGGCCGGAAGCGAGGCCAATGGCCCCCATCAGGACCACCGCCAGCCACGCCGGCACCACGGCGGCGGCCAGCACCAGTCCGAAGACCGCCGACAGGGCAAAAGCGGCGGCGATGGTGCGGTCATGCGACTTGGCACGCGCGGCCAGGAAGCCGCCCGCGATCATGCCGGCGGCGGAGGCCAGCATGTAGGCCGTGTAGGCGCTCATCGCCGAGGCCAGGCTCATGCCGTACACCTTCACCAGGCTGGTGGTGGCGAAACTCTGGATGCCGCCCAGGGCGCACGCGGTCAGGAGGAAGAAACCGAAGCACATCCACACGGCGGGCAGGCGCAGGAAGCCGAACGAGCCGCCCTCGGCAGCGTGAGCCTTCTGCGCCGGCGGAACAGCGTGCAGCAGCGCGCCCTGCGCGGCCAGGAGCGCCAAGGCCAGCACGGGCAGCACGGCCGCCGCGAGCAGCGCCGTGCGCCATCCGGCCAGCGCCGCCACCCCACCCAGGAACACGGGCGCCGCGGCCCAACCCAGATTGCCCGTGATGCCGTGGACCGAGAACGCATGCGCGAGGCGGCCACGCGAGACATCCTGATTGAGGAGCGTGTAATCGGCCGGATGGAACACGCTGTTGCCGACGCCCGCGAGGGCCGAACCTGCCAGCAGCGCCGCGTAGTTCGGCGCCGCGGCCAGCACCACGGCGGCCAGCGCCAGGAAGCCGAGACCGGTGAACAGCACACGGCGCGCGCCGACGCGGTCCACCACGAAACCGGCCAGCGCCTGGCCGATGCCCGAGACGACAAAGAACACCGTCATCAGCAGTCCGAGCTGGGCGTAGCTGAGCGCGAATGCGGTCTTCAGCCACGGGAACAGCGCCGCGAGGATCAGGTGGAAGAAATGGGACACGCCGTGCGCCAGGCCGACCAGGCCGATCACGCGCGCGTCCTTGTGCAGGGAAGGAGCTGTCATGTAAGGATCGTCGTTGAAATGCTGCGAATGCGACCAGTGTAAGCAAGACTTGCTCGACTGTTTTCCGCCAAAATGTCATAATTTGTCGAAAAACCGCCAATGCAAATCCTCACTCACACCGGCGCCCATCCGGGCAGCAGCGACCCGACCGCCGGGCGGACGGTGCGCCCCTGCGCGCGCGACCTGCAGGAACACGACGCCCTGCTGCCGCACCGCCATCCCTGGGGGCAGCTCACCTTCACGCTGTCCGGCGTGCTGCGGGTGACGGCCGAGCGCAGCAGCTGGGTGGTGCCGGCGCAGCGCGCGATCTGGATTCCGGCGAATGTCGAACATGCGATCGTCGTGCTGGAGCCGGCCCAGCTGCGGCCCCTCAAGGTGCACGCCTCGCGTGTGCCGTTTGCGGACGCCGAATGTCGGGTGCTGGAAGTATCGGACCTGCTGCGTTCGGCCATCGTGGCCCTGGGCGAGGCGGACAGCGAGCATGGCACGCCGCGCGAAGCGCTGCTGTCCGAGTTGATCCTCGACGAAATCGCGCGTGCAGCGACAACGCCGATTCGGGTGCCGCTCCCGGAGGACAAGCGCCTGCGCAGCCTGTGCGCGGCCCTGATGGCCGATCCGAGTTCGACCCTGACGCTGGCGGAGTGGGCGCCCCAGGTGGGCGCCTCGGAACGCACGCTCGCGCGCCTGTTCGAGCGCGAGCTGGGCATGAGTTTTGGCGCCTGGCGCCAGCAAGCGCGCCTGGCCCACGCCGCGCCCCTGATCGCGCGCGGCATGCCGCTGGCGCAGGTCGCGTCCGAACTAGGCTACGCCAGCCAGTCCGCCTTTTCCGCCATGTTCAAGAAGACCTTCGGCACCCCGCCCTCCCACTTCTTCGCCCGCTGAAAAATTCGGGGTCAAAAATTCAGGGTCAGATCGCCCATTGCACCATGAGTTCGCTTTGAAGCGAACTCATGGTGCAATGGGCGATCTGACCCTCTCCAAAAAAAACGGCGGCATCGCTGCCGCCGTTAGGCTGCTGAACTTGTCGCTTAGGCCGGCGCGTGCTCCGGCTCGCCGAAGACGATTTCGCCGTGGTCCACCCGCACCGGGATCGTGTCCTTCGGCCCGAAGCGGCCGGACAGGATAGCCTTCGACAGCGGATTTTCGATCTGCTGCTGGATCGCGCGCTTGAGCGGACGGGCGCCGTACACCGGGTCGTAGCCTGCCTCCGCGATCTTCTGCAAGGCTTCGTCCGACATCGCCAGCTGCATGTCCATCTTCGCCAGCCGCTCTTCCAGGTACTTGAGCTGGATCTTGGCGATGGCGCCGATGTTCTTCTCGTCCAGGCCATGGAAGACCACGATCTCGTCGATCCGGTTGATGAACTCGGGACGGAAGTGCGAACGCACCTCGGCCATCACGGCCAGCTTCACCACGCCGGGGTCGGACTCGTCCATCGACTGGATCTTGTGCGAGCCGAGGTTCGAGGTCATCACGATCACCGTGTTCTTGAAGTCCACCGTGCGACCCTGCCCGTCCGTCATGCGGCCGTCGTCCAGCACCTGCAGCAGCACGTTGAACACGTCGTGGTGCGCCTTCTCCACCTCGTCGAGCAGGATCACGCTGTACGGCTTGCGGCGCACGGCTTCGGTCAGGTAGCCGCCTTCGTCGTAGCCGACATAGCCCGGGGGCGCGCCGATCAGGCGGGCCACCGAATGCTTCTCCATGAATTCGCTCATGTCGATGCGGATCAGGGCGTCCTCGGTATCGAACAGGAAGGCCGCCAGCGCCTTGCACAGCTCCGTCTTGCCCACGCCCGTCGGGCCCAGGAACATGAAGGAGCCATACGGACGGTTCGGGTCCGCCAGGCCCGCGCGCGAGCGGCGGATCGCGTCGGACACGGCGGTAATCGCCTCGTCCTGCCCGACCACGCGCTCGTGCAGTTTCTCTTCGATGTGCAGCAGCTTGTCGCGCTCGCCCTGCATCATGCGCGAGACGGGAATGCCGGTCGCGCGCGACACCACCTCGGCGATTTCCTCGGCGCCGACCTGGGTGCGCAGCAGGCGCGGCTTGTCCTCGGCCGGCGCGCCGCTCGCTTCCGCGGCCTTGAGTTGGGCTTCGAGCTGCGGCAGCTTGCCGTACTGGAGCTCGGACACCTTCTGCCAGTTGCTCGAGCGGGTCGCCTCCTCCATCTGCTGCTTGACGCGTTCGATCTCTTCCTTGATGTGAGTGCTGCCCTGCACCTGGGCCTTCTCGGCCTTGAGCACTTCCTCGTAGTCGTTGTACTCGCGTTCCAGGCGCGCGATCTCTTCGTCGATCAGGTCCAGGCGCTTGCGCGAGGCTTCGTCCTTCTCCTTCTTGACGGCTTCCTTCTCGATCTTCAGCTGGATCAGGCGGCGTTCGAGCTTGTCCATCACCTCCGGCTTGGAGTCGATCTCGATCTTGATCTTGGAGGCCGCTTCGTCGATCAGGTCGATCGCCTTGTCGGGCAGGAAGCGGTCCGTGATGTAGCGATGCGACAGCTCCGCCGCGGCGATGATGGCCGGATCGGTGATTTCCACCTTGTGGTGCAGTTCGTACTTGTCCTGCAGGCCGCGCAGGATGGCGATGGTCGCTTCCACGGTCGGCTCTTCGACCATGATCTTCTGGAAGCGGCGCTCGAGCGCGGCATCCTTCTCGACGTACTTGCGGTACTCGTCCAGCGTGGTCGCGCCGACGCAGTGCAGCTCGCCGCGCGCCAGGGCCGGCTTGAGCATGTTCCCCGCGTCCATCGCGCCTTCCGCCTTGCCGGCGCCGACCATGGTGTGCAGCTCGTCGATGAAGACGATGGTCTGGCCTTCGTCCAGCGCCAGTTCCTTCAGCACGGACTTGAGGCGCTCCTCGAATTCGCCGCGGTACTTGGCACCGGCCAGGAGCGCCGCCATGTCGAGCGAGAGCACGCGTTTGCCCTTGAGGGAATCGGGCACCTCGCCGTTGACGATGCGCTGGGCCAGGCCTTCCACGATGGCGGTCTTGCCCACGCCCGGCTCGCCGATCAGCACCGGGTTGTTCTTGCTGCGGCGCTGCAGGACCTGGATCGCGCGGCGGATCTCGTCGTCGCGGCCGATCACGGGGTCGAGCTTGCCCTGGCGGGCGCGCTCGGTCAGGTCGAGGGTGTACTTCTTGAGCGATTCGCGCTGCCCTTCCGCCTCGGCGGAGGTGACGTTCTCGCCACCGCGCACGGCCTGGATGGCCGAGTCGAGCGCCTTGCGGGTGAGCCCGTTCTCGCGCGCCAGGCGGCCGGCCTCGGACTTGTCCTCGGTCAGGGCCAGCAGCACCATTTCGCTGGAGAGGAACTGGTCGCCGCGCTTTTGCGCTTCGCGGTCGGCCAGGTTCAGGAGGGCCATCAGCTCGCGTCCGACCTGGACTTCGCCGCCGGTGCCGGTCACCTTGGCCAGGCGTTCCAGCGCGGACTTGAGGGCGTTGGTCAGGCCGGCCACGTTCACGCCTGCCCGCTGCAGGAGCGAGCGCGCGCCGGCATCGTCCTGATTCAGCAGGGCGACGAGCAGATGGACCGCTTCGATGTACTGGTTATCGTTGCCAACGGCAAGGCTCTGGGCGTCGGCCAGGGCTTCTTGCAGCTTGGTCGTGAGTTTGTCTTGGCGCATAGGAGGAGCTCCCCTGAAATTTTTGACTTGACTGCAAGATATGGCTTGCCTAACGGCTTTTCAAGAATCGCGGTCAAAAATCCGCCTGATGGAGTCAGGTCCCCAGGGCGCGCCAGGTAGCGAACCCGGCAATGCAGCACAGGATGGCGCCAGCCAGGTGCAGCAGGATGTGGGCGCCGGCCCAGGCGTACTCGCCACGCTGGAGCAGCATCATCGATTCGCCCGAGAAGGTCGAGAAGGTGGTCAGCCCGCCCAAAAAACCGGTAATGGCGAACAGGCGCCACTCGGGTGCCAGATGAGGGTAGGTGCCGAAGAAGCCCAGCCCAAGGCCGATCAGGTAGCCGCCCGCCAGGTTGGCGACGACTGTGCCGAAGTTGATGTGCACGTGCAGGCGCGTGAGCCAGAGCGACAGGCCCCAGCGCAGCCAGGCGCCGAGCGCCGCGCCCATCCCCACCGCCAGCCAGCTCATGCGGCGGTCCACTTCTTCAAGGCAGTCTCGTCAGTGACACGGGCGTCGACCCAGCGCGCGCCGGCCGGGGTCTGTTCCTTCTTCCAGAAAGGGGCTTCCGTCTTGAGATAGTCGATGATGTACTCGCAGGCGGCGAAGGCCTCGCCACGGTGGGCGGCGGCGCAGGCGACGAGCACGATCTGGTCCATCGGCCGCAAGGGGCCGACCCGGTGGATGACGAGCGCGCCCAGCAGCGGCCAGCGCAGCTCGGCGCGCGCCACCACGTCGCGTAGCGCCTGCTCGGTCATGCCGGGATAGTGCTCCAGCTCCATGGCGGCGACCTGGTCGCCTTCGTTCATGTCGCGCACGGTGCCGACAAAGCTCACCACGGCCCCGACGCGCGGATTGCCCGCGCGCAAGGCTGCCACTTCGGCCGAAAGGTCGAAGTCCTCGGACTGGACCCGCACGTCGTTCACGCGCGCTCCCGGCCGATGCGCGGGTACAGGTGCTCCAGGCGGGCCACGGTGCGGGTGTCGGCCAGGGCCGGCAGGGCCAGCAGGTCGCGGAACTGGGTCGACTGGGTGCCCGGTTTCTGGCCGGACTTGAGCGAGCTTTGCAGGACTTCGACCTGGAGCTTGAGGCGGTCGCGCGCGAACTCGGCGCCGCTGTCGACGCCGGCCAGGATCTCCAACTTGAGCAGGTCGTGCAGGAGCTGGTCGCGTCCGGCCTGCAAGGCGGCGGCGTAGCCTGCGCGGTCGCCCTCCAGGGCGGCGCGGGCGGCGGCCAGACGCTGGGCCAGGACGGCGTCGAATTCCTTCGGCAAGGCCGGAATGGCCTGCCAGCGGGCATCCCAGTCTTCCTTGGCCGGGCCTTCGCCGGTGACGGCTTGTTCAGCTTCCAGCACCAGGCGCAGCTTGTCGCGCAGGGCGCTGGCCTGGGCCAGGCTAGCGGCGCGGCGCACCTGTTCCATCTTGTGCTGCAGGGCCGCGACGGCGGCGTGATAGCGCTTTTCCAGCTTGGCTTCGTTGGCGCGCGGCACCGGGCCGGCGGCGTGCCAGTCGTGCGCAGCCTGGCGCAGGATGGCCTGGCCGTTGGCGGCGTCCTCCACGACTTCGAGGCGGGCGCAGATCGCTTCCTTGGCGTGCTGGTGCTCGCGCCGCTCGGCGTCGGCGGCGTGCGCGCTCTCCTTGCGGCGATTGAAGACCTCGTCGCAGGCGGCGCGGAAGCGCTGCCACAGGGCTTGCTCCTGCTTGCGCTCCAGCGGCAAGGCCTTGGCGGCGTGCTGCCATTGCTCCTGGGCGGTGCGCAGCGCATCGAGCGCGTGCCGGTCCTGCGGGCGAATGGCCTGGACCTGGGCGATCAATTCCTCGCGCCGCACGGCCTCGTCGGCGCGGCGTTGGGACAGGGGCGCCTCCAGGATGCCGAGCGCGCGGTGGAAGTCGGCGTCCAGGCGCTTCTTCTCCTTGCGGTCGACCGGGCCCAGGTGCATCCAGGCCTGGGTCAGGCGCTGCACCGCCGAGGCGATGTGCTTCCAGTCGTGCTGCCCGTCGGCCTCGAAGCGCCGGGCTTCGCGCAGGGCTTCCTCGACCAGGGCTTGGCCCTTGGCCGCGTTGCCGTGCCGTTCCTCCGACAGCTGCTTGAAGTGGGCGGCGGCCGGCGCGTAGGCCGCGGTGCAGGCGGCGTCAAAGCGCTCCCACAGGCTCTTGGGCGCGGCGCCGGAGACGCCATCGAGCTTCTTCCAGCGTTCGCGCAGGCTGCCGACCTTCTGGGCCAGCTCGGCCATCGCCAGCGGCTGGCCCTTCAATTGTTCGGCGGCGCGGATCAGTTCCTCGCGCGAGATGTTGCCGCCCCAGCGGGCCCAATCGTTCAGGCGCTTGAGCTCGGCGCGGGCATGGGCCAGGCGGTCCGTCAGGGCCGCGCCCAGGCGCACGTTCTTGGTGTCCTTGAGCGCCTTGTCGAGTTCGGCCGCCGTGTGCAGCGCGCCCTGCTGCAGGGACGCTTCGAAGGCGGCGACCTGATCCATGAAATGCTGGTCGGGAGGCGGCAGCGCCGGCTTGGCCGGCTTGGTCCGCTCGCGCGGCGCGGGCGCCGGCGCCGGCTCGGCAGGGGCCGCGGCCTGCACGCCGGCCGCATCGGCCGGCGCCGCGCTGGGCGCTTCCGCCTTGGCGGTATCGGGAGCGGGGACGGAGGCAGCGGGCGGCGCCGCGGCTTCCTCGCTGGGCGGCTGGGCGCGCGCGGCCGCCTCGGCCTGGCTGCGCACCTTGTCGATCTCGGTCCGCAAGTCGGTCAGGAGGTGGCGCGGCAACGACGCCAGTTCCGGGCCTTGTGCGGCCGCTTCGAGCGCGTCCGCCTTGCCCAGCAAGTCGGCCGGCGCGGCGCCGCCGGACAGCTGGGCACGCATTTGCGCCAGCCCATCCAGCAGGCTGCGCTGCAGGGCCACCTGGGCTTCCAGGCGCTGGGCCAGCGTGGCCCGCACGGCCTGGAATTCGGCGCTTTGGTCGGGCGCGTCGATCACGGACCACAGACGGTCGAGGTCGGCAACCTGGTTGGGATGGAGCTGCGCGTCCGCGGCCAGATGGCGCGCCTGCTCGATGCAGACGCGCGCGCGCTCGGCTTCCGCCTGCCGGTGCCGCAAGGCATCGAGCCGGCTTTGCAGCAGCTTGGCCACGCGCCGGTCGGTGTTGCGAATGGCGGCATGGGCGCGTTCGAGCTTGTCGCGCGAATGGATGTGCTGCGCCGCTTCGAGGCGCAGGTCGGAGAACTCCGAACCGAGCACGAATTCGACCGCACCGTCCTCGTTGCCGTTCAATTCCTTCAAGGCCGCCGCCTGCAGCTCGCGAGCGGAACGGCCGTCCGCATCCGCGGCCAAGCCGGGCGGGACGTCCGGCTTGTCGCCTTGGCGCTTGAAGAGAAATTCGAACATGGCGCGGGTTTCAAGCATTCAAAAACGCCATCATAGCAAGAAACGCGGCCGCCGTCGGATGCGCACTAATGGACGGGCAGCGGAACGCGCTCCTGCGCCTGGCCCGGCGGCGCCGCCGGGCGCGCCGCGGCGCGTGCCGGGGCTGGCACGGCTGGGGCGGGCCGGTCCCGCTCGCCCACGATGATCTGATTGGCGATGGCGAACCAGGCCTCGGAAGACAGGGCCGCGCGGGCGATGGGAAACAATTCGCGCTCCTCGCGCTCCAGGCGCGTAAGCAAGGCGTCGCAGAAGGCGTCGGCTTCGCAGCAGAAGTTCTGCACCTGGGCCGGCGACTCCACGCCGGCGTTGCGGACCCGTTCGAACAGTGCGCCCATGGTATCGGCCGCGGCCAGCTTGATCCGGTCGAGTTCTTCCAGCAGACGGTCGGCAGCGCGGGTGACCTTGCGCAGCGCGGGAATGAGGAATTGCTCGACTTTGCGCCAGCCGAAGGCGTCGTACAGACGCTGCATGGCCTCGCAGGCGTAATCGACCTGACGCGGGCTGAGCGCCTCTTCAGGCTCGAACGTGCTGTGCACCAATTGATGTAGTGCATTGACACTGGTGCGCACGCTCGACTGCTCGACAGACATCGCAACGATGGAATACGTTGCTGTTAGCATAGTGTCTCCTCCAACATGTCTCGCCAACGTGCCATGGGCGGGACGGGGAAATCGGCAGTGTACGGGGAGCCCATCTAGTCTCTTTGATCTGGGACAAATGCGCAAGAACCGCACGACTGCCAGAACCCAAAGACAGGACATCGTTCAATGTATTACCGAACAGAAATATTGCCACGACTAATGCGCTATTGGGCGCACGCTTGCCTGCTGCTCCTGGCCGGCTGCCAGGACCGGCCGGCCGACTATTACCCCGGCTATGTGGAGGCGGACTATGTGCGTCTGGCCAGCCCGCTTTCCGGGACCCTCGCGCATAGCTATCTCGTGCGCGGCGCCAAGGTCGAAGCCGGCGCGCCCGCCTTCGTGCTGGAACAGGACAGTGAGCGCGCCGCACGCCTGGAAGCGGAAGCCCGCTTGGCACGCGCCCAGGCCGCACTGGCCGATCTGGAGAAAGGCAAGCGGCCGCCGGAACTGGCCGTGGTCCAGGCTCAGCTGGCGCAGGCCCAGGCGGCGCTCGCCCTGTCGCGCGCCGCGCTCGAACGCGAGGTCAAGCTGCAGAAGTCGGGCTTCGTTTCCCCAGCCCGGCTCGACGAACTGCGCGCCGCCACCCGCCGCGACGACGAACGCGTGCGCGAGCTGCAGGCCCAGCTCACGGTCGCGCGCCTGGGCGCCCGCCGCGACGCCGTGCAGGCCGCGCGGGAGGACGTGCGCGCGGCCCAGGCCCAGCTCGATCAGGCCAACTGGAAGCTGGCCCAGAAGACGGTGAAGGCGCCCCTCGCCGCCACCGTAGCCGACGTGCTGTACCGCGAAGGCGAACTGGTGCCGGCCGGCGCGCCCGTCGTCAGCCTGCTCGCGCCGAACTACCTGCGCGCCCGCTTCTTCGTCCCGGAGCGCCAGCTGGGAGCGATCAAGCCGGGAGCGGAAATGCGCCTCCAATGCGACGGCTGCGCCGCACCGGTGGCGGCGCGCGTCAGCTACATCGCGCGCGAGGCGGAGTACACGGCGCCCCTGATCTACAGCCAGGAGAGCCGCGCCAACCTCGTGTTCCTGATCGAGGCCACGCCTTATGGCCCCGGCGCCGACACGCTGCATCCGGGCCTGCCGCTCGAAGTGCGTCCGGCCCAGGAGCGCCGATGAACGGCGAGATCGCCATCGACGTGCACGGCCTGACCAAGCGCTACGGCGCGCGCACGGTCGTCAAGCAGATCGACATGCAGGTCCGGCGCGGCACCATCTACGGCTTCCTCGGCCCCAACGGCAGCGGCAAGACCACCACCATCCGCATGCTGTGCGGCCTGCTTACACCGGACGCGGGCGAAGGCCATTGTCTCGGCTTCGACATCCGCCGCGAAGCACGCCAGATCAAGCGCCAGGTCGGCTACATGACCCAGCGCTTCGGCCTGTACGACGACTTGAGCATCGAGGAGAACCTCGATTTCATCGCCCGCGTCTACGGCGTGGCGCAGCGTGCGCATAAGGTGGAGGAGGCACTCGACCAGCTCGGGCTGCGCGAGCGGCGCGGCCAGCTGGCGGGCGAACTGTCCGGCGGCTGGAAGCAGCGCCTGGCGCTGGCCGCCTGCCTGCTGCATTCGCCACAGCTCTTGCTGCTGGACGAGCCGACCGCCGGCGTCGACCCGCAGGCGCGCCGCCTGTTCTGGGACCAGCTGCACGAGCTGGCGGCGCGCGGCCTCACGGTGCTGGTCTCGACCCACTACATGGACGAAGCGGCGCGCTGCCACGCGCTGGCCTACATCTGCTACGGGCGCATGCTGGCCCAGGGCACGGGACCGGAACTGATCGCCGGGGCCGCGCTCAAGGCGCGCGAGATCGCCGGCCCGGCCGACGGCCTCGCCATCCTCGCGCACGAACTGCGCCGCGATCCGGCGCTGCGCACGGTGGCCTCGTTCGGCGCCACGCTGCACGTGGCCGCCAGCCGCGAGGAGGATCTGGAGCACGCCCTGGCGCAGGCCGGCGGGACCATTTCCGACCACAGGCTGGACGTGCAGCCGGTCGATCCAAACCTCGAAGACGTGTTCATCGCACTGATGCAGGACGCGAACGGCCAGCTCGAGGAGGACAAGACATGAGCCTGGCGCGCGTGTCCTTCGCCCGCATCGCCGCCATCCTGGTCAAGGAATTTCGCCAGATGCGGCGCGACCGGCTTACCTTCGCGATGATGGTCGCCGTGCCGATCGTGCAGCTGGTCCTGTTTGGCTATGCGATCAACACCGACCCGCGCAACCTGCCGCTGGCGGTGGTGCAGGTCGACCACAGCCCCATCGGACGCGCCTTCGTGCAGGGCCTGCAGAACTCGCGCTACTTCCGCCTGGCCGCGCGCCCGGCCAGCGAGGCCGAGGGCAACCGCCTGCTCGAACGGGGCGAGGTGCAGTTCCTGCTGGTGGTGCCGGCGGACTTCGGGCGCCGGGTCGAGCGCGGCGAACGCCCTTCCCTCCTGCTGGCGGCCGACGCCACCGATCCGGCCGCCGGCGGCAACGCGCTGGCCGCCCTGAGCGGCGTCGCGCAGCAGGTCCAGCAGCGCGAGCTGGCGGGCACTCTGGGTGCGTTGCGCGGCGCGGCGCCGGCCTTCGACGTGCGCGTGCAGCGACGCTACAACCCGGAGGGTCTGTCCCGCTTCAACATCGTGCCCGGCCTGATCGGCGTGATCCTCACGATGACGATGGTGATGATGACGTCCCTGGCCGTCACCCGCGAATACGAGCGCGGCACCATGGAAAACCTGCTGGCCACGCCGACGCGGCCGTTGGAAGTTATGATCGGCAAGATCACGCCCTACATCGTGGTCGGCTATGTGCAGGTCAGTGTGATCCTGCTGCTCGGGCACCTGTTGTTCGACGTGCCGATGATCGGCAGCTTCCTGCTGCTGTCGGTATGCCTCACATTGTTCATCGCGGCCAACCTGGCCGTCGGCTTCACCTTCTCCACGCTGGCGCGCAACCAGCTGCAGGCGATGCAGCTGACGTTCTTTTTCTTCCTGCCGTCGATGCTGCTGTCCGGATTCATGTTCCCGTTCCGCGGCATGCCGCAGTGGGCGCAGCACATCGGCGAACTGCTGCCGCTGACCCACTTCCTGCGCGTGGTGCGCGGCATCCTGCTGAAGGGGAACGGGTTGGCCGACGTGGCGCAGAACCTGTGGCCGATCGGGCTGTTCATGCTCGTGGCCGGGCTGGTCGCCGTCAAGCGCTACCGCCAAACGCTCGACTGAGCCTCACCAGCGCGACACGTGGTCCTCGGTGACGCCGGCCAGGTTGGCCACGCGCACCGGCTCGGCGTCCGGGTTCGCCTTCACCCAGCCGTTGAACACTCCGATCGGCTGGACATAGCGGCTGGCGGCGACAACCAGGTTCTTGTCCTCGCTGCGCGCGCCTTCGGGGGTGAAATGCAGATCGAGCAGGCCGTCCGCCGTGTGGACATGCCAGGGCGCGCCGGGGTCGCCCGGCGTGTAGTCGAACATGGCCGGCCCGACCGGCACCAGCCGTGCGCCGATCCAAAGCGCGTTCTCGTGCGCACCGAAATAGCCGGCTTGCAGGTTGAAGCCAAGGCCGGGCGCGTGCGCGCTGGCCCAGCGCCATGCCGTCTCGCGCGCCAGCAAGCCATTGGAATAGTCGTAGCTGGCGCAGCCGCCGTCGAGCGCATACGAAGTGCCGCCCAGGTTGACCGTGCCGGTCAGGGCCAGGCCGCCGGACTTCTGGGTCGCATGCACCGCCCCGCCGGCCGGCTCGCCCACGGCCAGCAGGACCGGGGCGTCGCCGCCGAAGGACGCATCGATCGCAAAGTAGCCGCAGCGCAGGCGCACATGGTCCGGCCCGATCTCGATTGCGTTGTTCAAGAAGCGAAAGCGGCTCTGGTCCTGCGCGCGGCTCGCCAGGTGCGCCGTCAAGCCAGGCAGGCCGTCCTGGGAAAACTCCGCGACCAGGCGGCGCGCGCGGCGGTCGAAGGCATAGGCGAAGGCAGTGTTGGTCCAGCCGACGTCGACGATCGCCACGGCGCAGAACAGATCGGGCGTGGAGATCGCCACGTAATGCCAGCGCTTGTGATGAAAGCGGCGCCACCAGGCGCTGCGTGCGTACGGTGGCGCCAGCGCCGGCCAGTCGAAGCCCTGCGCCAATCCGGCGAAGCGGCCGCAGCGCGGCAGGCCGGCGGGATCGACCACCTGTTCGGGGGCGGCCGGAAGACTCATGCCGCGATCCCCTGCGCGTCCTCGCCCAAGGCTGCCCGCAGCAAGGCGGCAAACGGGGCCGGATCGGTGTGCGTCACGCTCACGTGCGGGCAGCCGTGCCAGTCCGCGCAGCGCTGCAGCGCCCGCGCGAGGTCTTGGGCCAGGCGCGCCGACAGGCGCACGCCCGGCTCGAGCACCAGCGACTTCAATTCGAACACCCCGTTGCGCCGATGCGCCTTGGCGTCCACCCGTCCGACCAGGACGCCGCGGCGCAGCAAGGGCAGCGTGAAATAGCCGTATTTGCGCTTCGCGGCTGGCGTGTAGCACTCGAGGCGGTAGTCGAAATCGAACAGGTCGAGCGCGCGCCGGCGGTCCCACACGATCGGATCGAAGGGCGACAGCACGGTCGTGAGCGTCGGGGCCAGCTCGCCGGCCGCCGCCTGGGCCGCCAGTTCCGCGTGGTCCGGATGGATGTAGACCGGATCGTCCCAGTCCTCGGTCTCGGCCCGCAGCAGCAGGCCTTCCTCTACCAGATCCTCGGGGTCGAGACGGGGCGGCTTGGTGCGGTAGTAGTCGGGAATCCAGGATGCGCGCGCCGCGCCGAGCGCCTTCACGGTGCGCAGGACGAAACTGCGGCGCACCTCCTCCAGCGGCGGGGTCAGGCCGTCGTGCCAGGTCGGATGGACGCGCTCGGCCAGGTCGTACACGCGCTGGAAGTTGTGGCGCCGCGCGATCATCAGGACGCCCGCCGTGAACAGCACCTCCAAAGAGCGCTTTTCGGGCTTCCATTCCCACCAGCCGCCGGCCTGGCCGTCCGTGCGTTCGAAGTCCGACGAGCGCGCCGGGCCATGGCGGCGGATGTGGTCCAGCACCGCCTTCACTTCCTTGCGCTTCTCGCGCATCCACTGCACCGAGTACTTCCAGCCCATCGAGGCCGGGTCCTGCATCCGGTGGCGGAGCAGGCCGTAGTCCTCGATCGGCACGAAGCAGGCCTCGTGGGCCCAGTATTCGAACAGGCGCCCTTCCGCCAGATGCTCCTCCAGCCACACCGGATCGTAGTGGCCCAGGCGGCTCCACAGGACCAGGTAGGGGCTGCGCGCGACCACGCTGATGGTGTCGATCTGGAGCACGCCCATGCGCCGGATCGCGTCCAGCACGTCGTCCTTGGTGGCGGCGCGGCGGCGCGCCTGCAGCATGCCTTGCGCCGCGAGATGCAAAGATCGCAACGCCGCGCGGGAGAGTTGTAATTTGGTCATCCGAATATTGTAGTCACGAATCGACAGATTCCGCCGGCAAGGCAAGATTTTTCCTCTCAGCAGCTTGCGACACGCTACTATACCCATAACGATAGCTTCATCCGCTCTGACAGGAGCACTGCCTTGTTCAGTACGATCAGGAAAACAGTACGCCGCCTGTTTCGCGTGTCCCTGCTTCCGGGATTTGCCGCCCTCGTCCTGGTCGGCGCCTGGGTCGGCGTTTCATACCAGATCGGCATCGAGCGCACGGCGGCGCACAACGAAGGCGTCGCCCACAGCCAGTCGCTCGCGCACACCCTTTCGGAGCACGTGGGCCACATGCTGCGCCAGGGTGAGCACGCGACACAGCTTTTCAAACTCAAGTTCGAGGAGACCGGGGGCCGGCTCACGCTCGCGGACTTCGCACGCCATGGTGGCCTGCTCGACAGCGTCTTGCCGCGCCTGAACCTGCCAGTCGCCCGCTTCGACCGCAGCGGCGCCCTGGCCGACCGCGCCAACGGCTTTGCGCAGAAGAGCGCCGCCAAGGAAGCGTGGTTCGGCGCGCTGGCCGGCGCCGGCCAGGACCTGGCCATCTTCACCACGCCGGTGCTCGATGCGCGCAGCGGCCAGTGGGTGATCGAGGCGGCGCGCCGCCTGAACGACCGCGCGGGCAACTTCGACGGCGCGGTGGTCCTGCAGATTGATCCGATGTTCTTCATCGACGACTACGACCGGCTGAACATCGACGACCGCGGCATGCTCCTGTTGATGAGCAGCGTGAACGGCATGTCCCTGGGCCGCATCGGCGAGCGCATCTTCTCCGGCGACCAGATCGAATTCACCCGCCCGTCCGATCCGGGGGCGCCAACGGCGGAAGTCACGCCGCGCCTGCCGCCGGACGGGGTGGCCCGCATCTACAGCGTACGCGACCTGCCGCGCTATCCGCTGCAGGCCTACATCGGCATCCCGCGCGACATCGCGTTCGAACGCTACGAGCGGCATCGGCGCGTGACCTTGTGGCTGACCACCATTGCTTCCCTGATCATCGTGGCCGTCACCGCCGCTCTGATGCGCCAGAGCCAGCGCCTGCGCGCCAGCATGCGCGAGGCGCGCGAGGCCCAGACCACCCTGCGCGCGGCCGCCGACGGCAGCTTCGACGGTTTCGTCGTCATGGAGGCGGCCTACGGGGCGGATGGAGCGGTCACGGACTTCGTCATCAACGACCTGAACGCGCGCGCCGCCGCGATGATGGACCTGCCGCGCGAGCAGATCATGGGCCGCGGCGTGTTCGAAGTCCTGCCCCACTATCGCGACACGGGCCTGCTGCAAAGCTTCCACGGCGTGATGGTGAGCGGCCAGCCACGCGAGGAGGAGCTGGAGCTGGTGGTGCCGGGCCTGCCGAAGCGCTGGATCCGCCAGCAGATCGTCCCGATTCCACGCGGGGTGGCCGTCACCACCCGCGACATCACCCAGCGCAAGGAGGTCGAGCTCCAGATCCTGGACCACCGCAGCTTCCTGCAATCGTTGATCGACCACCTGCCGCTCCTGATCTGCGTGCGCAGCATGCGCGCCGAAATGCCGGGCGAGATCGTGGTGTGGAACGGGGCGGCGGAGGACATCACCGGCTTCCAAGCCGACCAGGTGGTGGGCCGGACCGCCGCTACCGCCTTCCCGGACGGCTTCGGCCTGTTCGATCCGGACGACGACCAGCGCATGGAGCGCGAAAACCGCGTGATCGACGCCGAACGGCCGCTGCTGCGCTCGAACGGCAGCGTGCGCCAGTTGTACATCATGTCCATGCCCTTGTTCGACGGCGCCGGGGCGGTCGAATACGTCCTGTGCATCGCCGAGGACTTTACAGTGCGCCGCGCCCAGGAACAGCAACTGCGCGCCAACGCGGCCGCACTGCAGGAAAGCGAGGCGCGCCTGCGCACCATCGCCGACACCCTGCCCGCCATGGTCGCCTTCATCGACGCCGACCAGGTCTACCGCTTCATCAACAGCGCCTACGACCGCGAGTTCGGTTCGCGCTCCATCATCGAAGGGCGCACGATCCTCGATACCATCGGTCCGGCGCGTTACAGCCGCCTGCGTTCGTACATCGAGCGGGCCCTGGCCGGCGAGACCGTGATCTTCGAGGAGACCGAAGACCGCGACGGCACCGAACGCACGCTGGAGGTCACCTACATTCCCCAGCGCAGCGCGGACGGCGCCTCGGTGATCGGCTTTCACGTCATGCGGCAGGACATCACGGCCCAGAAGCATGAGAAGAAACAGCTGCTGCGCCTGGCCCAGGTGGACGCGCTCACCGGCATGCTCAATCGCGCTGGCTTCATGCAAAAACTGGACGAGGCCATGACCCACAGCGCCCAGAGCGGCAAGCTGATGGCGCTCATGTACCTGGACATCGACCGCTTCAAGCCGGTCAACGACACCTACGGCCACGGCGTCGGCGACGCGCTGCTGAAGGCGTTCGCCGGCCGCCTGGCGCACTCGGTGCGTTCCAGCGACACCATCGCCCGCCTGGGCGGCGACGAATTCACGATCGTGATGGAGAACGTGCACCGCCCCGAGGACGCCGCCGCCATCGCCGCCAAGATCGTGGCCAACATGCGCGGCCAGTTCGTGCTGGACGGCGTGAAGGTGACGATTTCGACCAGCATCGGCCTCGCGTTCTACGAGGGCGGCGACCTGAGCGCGCCGGCCCTCATCGAACAGGCCGACATGATGCTGTACAAGGCCAAGCAGGGCGGCCGCGACACCTACCGCGCCGCGGCTTGATCCAGCCCATCCGGGCCGCGGACCGCTCTGCTATAGTACGGCCCATGCGTCTGCTGCACACCTCCGACTGGCACCTCGGCCAGACCCTCCACAACTACGAACGGACCTACGAACACCAGTGCTTCCTGGACTGGCTGCTCGACACGCTCGAACGCGAGGCGATCGACGTGCTGCTGGTGGCGGGTGACATCTTCGACAACGCCAACCCGCCGGCCAGCGCGCAGCGCCAGCTGTACCGCTTCCTGCAGCAGGCCGGCCAGCGCGTGCCCGGCTTGCAGGTGATCGTCATCGGCGGCAACCACGACTCGCCGGCGCGCCTGGAAGCGCCAAGCCCCTTGCTCGAACTGCATGGCTGCACCGTCATCGGCGCCGTGCGCGCGGCGGACGGCACACTCGACCTCGAGCGCCTGGTGGTGCCGCTGCGCGACCGCACCGGGACCGAGCGCGGATGGTGCCTGGCCGTGCCCTTCGTGCGCCCGGGCGACCTGCCGCGCCCCGCGCAACTGGAACCTGGCCAGGATCCGTACGCGGCGGCCGTGGCGGACCTGTACGGCGAGCTGTTCGCGCTCGCGCAGGCGCGGCGCGCGCCGAACCAGGCCATCGTCTGCATGGGGCACTGCCACATGGTGGCGAGCCAGGCCTCGCCCGATTCCGAGCGCCGTATCGTCATCGGCGGCAGCGAAGCCTTGCCGGCCTCCGTGTTCCACGAGGATGTCGCCTATGCCGCGCTGGGCCACCTGCATCTGGCCCAACGCGTCGGTCAGCGCGAACAGGTGCGCTACAGCGGCAGCCCCCTGCCCCTGTCGTTCTCCGAGACCGGCTACCGGCACCAGGTACTGCGCATCGAGCTGGCCGATGGCGCCGTGCGCGACATCGCGCCGCTGCCGGTGCCGCGCGCGGTCGACCTGCTGCGCGTACCGCCCACCCCGGCGCCGGTCGAGGAAGCACTGGAAGCGCTGGCCGGGCTCGACCTGGATGCGGCCGATCCCCAGACCTATCCCTACCTGGAGGTGCGCGTCCTCCTCGACGGGCCCGAACCGGGCTTGCGGGCGCGCGTCGAAGCTGCGCTGAAGGACAAGCCGGTACGCCTGGCCCGGATCGAACCGACCCGCAAGGCCGGCGAGGCCGACGAACCCGCCCTGTCGCTCGACCAGCTCGCGGCACTGCAGCCGGACGACATCTTCAAGCGCCTGTACCGCGACCGCTACGGGGCGGATGCGCCGGACGACCTGCTTGCCGCCTTCGCCGAACTGTCCCTGCCCGGAGAGCAGGCATGAAGATCCTGCGCATCGCGGGCAAGAACCTGGCGTCGCTGGCGCACGAATTCGCGGTGGACTTCGAGCACGGTCCGCTCGGCGAGGCCGGCTTGTTCGCTATCAGCGGCCCGACCGGGGCCGGCAAGAGCACCCTGCTCGACGCCTTGTGCCTGGCGCTGTACGATGCTACGCCGCGGCTTCTGCGCAGCAGCCGCGCCCTGGTTCCCGACGTCGGCGAGGATGCCGTGGCAGCCCAGGACACGCGCACCCTGCTACGGCGCGGCGCGGCCGAAGGTTACGCCGAGGTCGACTTCGTCGGCAGCGACGGCCAGCCGTATCGCGCCCGCTGGAGCGTGCGACGGGCCTACGGACGCGCCAACGGCTCGCTGCAGGACTCCGTGATCGCGCTGCTGCGTTTGCCGAACGAGGAACCGATCGGCCGCAAGAAGAAGGAGACCTTGCAGGAAATCGCGGTCCGGGTCGGCCTCAATTTCGAACAGTTCACGCGCGCGGTGCTGCTCGCGCAGAACGAATTCTCGGCCTTCCTCAAGGCCGACGAGAACGAGCGCGGCGAGCTGTTGGAGACCCTGACCGGCAGCACCGTCTATTCCGAGCTGTCGCGCCGTGCCTACGAGCGCCACAAACGGGAGCAGGCCACTCTGGCCGCGCTGGCCGGACGTTTGCAGGACCGGCTGCCCCTGGACGCGGACGCCCGCAGCGTATTGGAAACGCAGCTCGAGAACGCGCTCGCGCAGTTCGGCGCCGCCGATGCCCGGCGCCAGGAACTGGAAGCCCACACCCGCTGGCTGGAAGAGGACGCTCGTCTCATCGCCGGCATCGCCGCCGGCGAAGCGGCGCTGGGACAAGCGGCGGCCGCGCGCGACACCGCCCAGGAACGGCGCGCCGCCCTGGCGCGGGTCGAAGCTGTGCAGCCGGCGCGCCCGCTGCTGGCCGAATCCAATCGCGTGGCTGCGGAACTGGACGCCGGCGCGGCGCGCAGCGCAGCCGCCCTTGAACGCGTCGGGCAGGCCAACGCCGCGGCGGAAGCTGCGCAAGCGGCGCTAAACGAGAGCGCCGCCCGCCTGCGCTCCGCCGAAGCCGCGCTTCAGGCGGCCACCCCGCACATGGACCAGGCCAAGGCGCAGGACGCCCGCATCCAGGCCCTGCAGCCAGGCCTGGAACAGGCGCGCGCGGCCTGGGAGACGGCGGCCGCCGCCCACGAGGCAGCGCGCCGCGTCCACGCCGAGCAACAGGAGCGCCGCGCCCAGCTCGAAGCGCGCCTGGCTGCGCACGCCGCCTGGATCGACACCCATGCCGCCGTGCGGACCCTCGCCGCCGACTGGCCCCGCTGGGAAGCCTTGCTGCAACGCGCAGCCGCTACCACCGAAGTCCGCGCCGAACTGGCAACAGCCCTCCAGGCGGCGGAAACGCAGGCCGCCACGCTAGCTGCGGCGCGCGCCGCCAGCACGGCCGCGCTGGACGCCGCCACCAAGGCGTGCGAAATCGCCGCACAAGCCAGGACCCGGCAGCAGGCGGCGCTGCGCGCCATTGACGAGGAGGCGCTGCGCGCCGAGCACACCCGCCTGCTGGCCGAGCGGGACGCTCTGCGCACGAGTGCCCAGCGCCAGGAAGCATGGCGTCTGGCGCAGGCCCAGTGCGAGCTGGCTGGGCGCCGGCTCGAACAGCTCCGTGGGGAAGCCGCCGCGAACGAGGCACTGCTCACCGCCGCCAACGCCGCCGCGCCGGCCGTGCAGGCCGCGCATGCACAGGCCGACCAGGCCCTGGCGGCGGCGCGTCTGGCTTGCGCCGCGTCGGTCGAGGAGCTGCGCGCCAATCTGCACGACGGCGCCGCCTGCCCCGTCTGCGGCAGCACCGAGCATCCCTATCAAGGCCGGGACGCGGCGCTGCAAGCCGTGCTCGGCGAACTGGAGGCGCAGTTGGCCCGCGCCAGCGACGCCCTGGCAGGCAACGTGGCGGAGCGCGCCCGGCAGACCGCCGCCCAAGCCGCCTGCCAGCGCCAGCTGGCCGAATTGCGTGCCGCCTTGGCGGACCTGGAAGCGCAGGCGGCTGCCGCGCGCGCGGCCTGGGAGGCGGACCCGAACGCCGGCGCGGCTGAACCGCCGGCGCCGGACCTGTTCGCGGGCGTCGATGCTGGCGCCGACACGATGCACGCCTGGTTCGCGTCCCGCCTCGCCGCCAACGAGGCGAGCCTGCAAGCCTACGCCACCAAACAGGAACAAGCGCTGGCCCTGCGCGCGGCGTGCGAACGCGCGCAACAGGAGTACGACGCCGCCACCGCAAGCCTGTCCCAGTTGCGCGTCCAGGCGCAAACCGCCGCCGACAACCTGGCCCACGCCACCAACGATGTGGCCGTGCTGAAGGATCGGCACGCCGGACAGGGCACTGCCCTCGACGCCCTCCTGGCCGAACTGGATGCGGCGATGCCCCCCGGCTGGCGTGTCGATTGGAATCAGGCGCCGGCCGCCTTCATGGACGTGCGTGGCGCGCAAGCAGCCGCCTGGATAGCCCGCGCCGCGGAGCGCACGGCGGACGAACTCGCCCAGGCGGCCCTGCTTCCCGAACTGGCCGCTGCGGCCGAGCGTGTGCAGGCCTCGGAGCAGGCCAGCGCGGTCGCCCGCGGCGCCCTCGATCGTGCGGAAGCCGGCCGGCAGGAAGCGCAACGCGCCCGCGCCGCGCTGCTCGATGGCCGCGGCGTGGCAGAAGTCGAACGTTCGCTGCAGACCGGGATCCACGACGCGCGCCAAGCCGTCGAACGCTGCCAGGGCGCGGCCGCCGCCGCGGCACTCGCGTTCGGCAACGCACGCGCCGCCCTCGAACACGCGCAACAGGCCGTTCAAGCCAGCCAGGAAGCCAGGGCGCGCGCGGACGCCACACTGGACGCGTGGTGCGCCGCCCACGCATCCCTCGACCGCGCGGCGCTGGCCGCGCTGCTGGTGCACGACCATGCATGGATCGCGGCGGAGCGGGAAGCACTGGCGGAGCTCGACCGTTCCGCCGCCACGGCGGCGACCGTTCTGGACGAGCGCCGCGGCGCCCGCGCACAGCACCAGCACACCCGTCCACCCAGCCTGCCCGACGACCCCAGCACCTTGCCAAACGTACTGGCACAGGCGGTGGAACAGTGCCGGTCCCTGAATGACGCCGTACTGGAACAGCGCCTGCTCTTAAAGCAGGACGATGAGCGCCGCCTGGCCACGAGCGCAATCCAGGACCAGCTCACCGCCCAGCGGGAGGAAGAGCGCCGCTGGGCCAGGCTCGATGAGCTGATCGGCTCGGCCGACGGCAAGCGCTTCCGCAACTATGCCCAGCAGTACACCCTGGACGTACTGCTCGGCTACGCCAACCATCACCTGCGCCAACTGGCGCGCCGCTATCGGCTCGAACGCATCGCCGCGGCCGGCGGGCCCTCGCTGGGGCTCCTGGTGCGCGACCAGGACATGGGCGGCGAAGTGCGTTCCGTCCACTCGCTGTCCGGCGGCGAGACCTTCCTGGTCTCCCTGGCGCTGGCCCTGGGCCTGGCTTCGCTGTCGTCGAACCGGGTGCGGGTCGAATCGCTGTTCATCGACGAAGGTTTCGGCAGCCTGGATAGCGACACCCTGCGCGTGGCGATGGACGCCCTGGACGCGCTGCAGTCGCTGGGACGCAAGGTCGGCGTCATTTCGCACGTCCAGGAGATGACGGAGCGGATCTCCACCCGCATCCTCGTGCAGCCGGCCGGCGGCGGCACCAGCACCATCCACCTGGCCTGAGCGCGCGGTGTAGAATCGCCCCTTTTCCTACTCCCGCACCGCCATGAAACCCGCGCGCTTCCTGACTTTCAAATGCGTCAAATGCGGCAAGCCGGTCAAAGTCCACCTGCAAAAGGTGTCGGCCTGCTCCCATATCCAGCCCTACCAGGGCATTTGCGACTGCGGCGAGGTCCGCCGCCATGCCACCGGCGACCCGGCGGCCGTCGCCTCCTTCCTGGCGTCTACCGACAGTCACTGGCACCATCACCACTAAGGGTCTAAAGAAACCGTTTGCGCGGCCGTTATTGCAAGTATGACCACGTCTTTGCAGTAGGGCCGACCATGAACACGCTGACCACACCTGCCTTGGCGGGACCGGTTGGCGGCGCACCGCCGAACAGCGCCGCCGCCCCGGTCCAGCCTCCCCCCCCCCCCCCCCCCCCCCCCCCCGCCGATCGAGGTGCCGGAGGCGCCCGAACCCGCCCTCAGCGGACGGATCGCGGAACTGCGCGACGCCTCCGCCGACGCGGCCCAGGGGCTGCTGGGCCAGGTGGCGCAATCCCTGTTCGGCGCGGGCGCGAAGATCCAATTCAACCAAGTGACCAGCGAGGCGGGAGCGCAGTTCGCGACGGCGCGCGTCCAGACCGACGGCGGCCAGGGCGCGGCGTTCAGCCTGGACGAAAGCGCGCATTTCCTCGGCAAGGGACAGATCGTAACGGCCGACGGCAGCCGCTACGACTTCGAAATCGAACTGAAATACGATGCGCATGCCGCTGCCGCGGCCCAGTCCAGCGCGCCGACGGAAGGCCAGGTCGCGCCCGACCTATTGGCGCTGACGGGACGCGCCCTCCCCCAGATCAAGCTCCCGGGCGGACTGGACGACCTCTTCAAGCTGCTCGGCCGCGAGCTGAGCGCGAGGGTGGAAGGCAAGGACGGCGCCACGCAGGGCCAGCTCACGCTGCGCCTGCTCCGCCTCGTCAACACGGCCGCCCTGCTCGCCCCCAAGGCCCAGCCGCAGGAAAGCCCGGCCAAGGTCGCCAGCACCTACGCGGAGACGGCGGCGGCAAGCTGAATCGCGCGCGCCCGTATAATGGCGCGATGTCAGACACCCCACTCATTCACTGGTCCGAAGACGGCCAGGCCCACAGCGCGCGCTGGCACTCCGAGAGCGGCTGGCCGGTACCGCGCAAGGTCGCGGTTGCCGACGATACGATGCCGGCCGACGCCGCGTTCCGGCTGGCCAGTGAAGGCACCGCCCTGCTATGGCGCGGCGACTTCCACAACGCGCGCCAGCTGCTGCAAGCGCTGGCCAGGCGCATCGATCACAAGGGCCGCGGCAAGCGCGGCAAGGCGCCCAAGCAGCCGGCCACGCTGACCGAAGCCTTCCATCTGCATCGCATGGCGCAGGCGCAGCGCGCCCGCATCCTGTCCATGCTGCTGATTCCGTTCGAGCCCGGCTACCGCGTTCCCCTGCGCCGCGCGCCGGACGTGGCCGCGGCCTGCCACGAGGCCTATGGCGCGGACCCCGGCGACGCCTGCGTGATCGCGCTGCGCGAGCTGCTCGGCGTGATCGGTGCCCATGAGTGGCGCAAGAATGGCGTGCCCATTCCAGCCCTCGGCGGTGAACGCATCCACCCGTGGTACGGCGTGTTCTCGCCGATCCGCGGCGAATACGTGGACCTGGTGGCGCAAGCGCCCCTGCCCACGCACACGCGCACGGCGTTCGACATCGGCGTCGGCACCGGCGTCCTGGCCGCAGTGCTGGCGCGGCGCGGCTTCCAGCACGTGACCGGCACCGACCAGGACGAGCGCGCCCTCGGCTGCGCGCGCGCCAACCTCGCCCGCCTTGGCCTGGCCGACCGCGTCGACGTGGTCGCGGTCGACCTGTTCCCGGCGGGACGGGCCGACCTCGTGGTCTGCAATCCGCCCTGGCTGCCGGGCCGTCCCAGCGCCGCCATCGAAGGCGCCGTGTACGACCCCGACAGCCGCATGCTGAAAGGCTTCCTGGCCGGCCTGAAGGAACACCTTGAACCGCAAGGCCAGGGCTGGCTGATCCTGTCCGACTTGGCCGAGCACCTCGGGCTGCGCACGCGCGAGCAGCTGCTGGCGTGGATCGCGCAAGCGGGACTCGTCGTCGCCGGCCGCCACGACGTGCGCCCGGTGCACGGCAAGGCGCGCGACGCGGCCGACCCGCTGCACGCGGCGCGCGCGGCGGAAGTGACCTCGCTCTGGCGCCTGGCGGCGGCATAGATGGCCGGCTTGCCGTGGCGCCGCCCAGGCAGTACAATGCGCGCCTCTGACGCGGGGTGGAGCAGTCTGGCAGCTCGTCGGGCTCATAACCCGAAGGTCACAGGTTCAAATCCTGTCCCCGCAACCACATACCTGTCGCGTGACGCCCAATGAGAGACAAGAAAGACAACGCGACGCTCGAACTTCCCGGCTTCTCCGACACGTCCCAATTGGCCCTGGCCTTGCCGGCCGACGCACCGCGTGTCACCCGCCCGCGCGTACGCCGCGCGCCGCTGCGCCAGGAACAGCTCGAACTGCTGGAAGAGACCGACGCCACCGGCCTGCCCGTGTGGCGGCGCGACCCGAACCTGGACCTCACCGGATTGCCCGTCTGGGCCAAAACCTGACCACCCGCGGGAAGCCGCAGGACGATCGAACATGACATCCTTCAGCAGCCTGCCCCTCTCCCCCGCCGTGCTCGCCAACCTGACGGCACTTGGCTATCACAGCATGACCGGCATCCAGGCCGCGGCCCTGCCGCATGTGCTGGCGGGCCGCGACCTGATCGCCCAGGCAGCCACGGGCAGCGGCAAGACCGCCAGCTTCGGCCTCGGCATCCTCCACCGCATCAACCCCGCCTGGTTCGCCGTGCAGGGTCTCGTCATGTGTCCCACCCGCGAGCTGTCCGACCAGGTAGCCGGCGAATTGCGCCGCCTGGCGCGCGCCCTGCCCAACGTGAAGATCCTGAGCCTGACCGGCGGCGTGCCGATGCGCCCGCAGATCGCCTCGCTCGAACATGGCGCCCACATCGTGGTCGGCACGCCGGGCCGCATCCGCGACCACCTCGGGCGCGGCACGCTGCGCCTGGAACACGTACGCACCCTGGTGCTGGACGAGGCGGACCGCATGACCGACATGGGCTTCTACGACGACATGGCGGCCATCGCCTGCGAATGCCCGCGCGCGCGCCAGACGCTGCTCTTTTCGGCCACCTATCCCGAGGACATCCGCGCCGCCAGCGCGCCCTTCCTGGCCGATCCGGTCGAGGTCAAGGTCGACGCGGCGCCCGAGCAGCGCCGCATCGCGCAGCGCTTCTACGAGATCGGTTTCGATGGCCGCGCGCAGGCCGTATGCGACCTGCTCAAACAGGAACGCCCGGTGTCCGCCCTGGTGTTCTGCAACACCAAGGCGCGCTGCCGCGAGCTGACGGACGAACTGCGCCAGCACGGCTTCTCGGCGCGCGTCCTGTACGGAGAACTGGAACAGCGCGAACGGGACGAGATCCTGGTCCTGTTCTCCAACCGCAGCTGTTCCGTGCTGGTGGCCACCGATGTGGCGGCGCGCGGCCTGGACATCCAGGACCTGGACCTGGTCCTCAACGCCGACATCGCCAAGGACCCGGAAGTGCACGTGCACCGCATCGGCCGCACCGGCCGCGCCGGCAAGGAAGGGCTGGCTCTGTCGCTGTGCGCGCCGAACGAAAAGAAATGGGCCGATGCAATCGCCCGCTACCAGGACATCGCACTGGAGTGGGCGCCGCTGCCAGCGGCGGCGGACGACACGCCGATCGATCCGGCCCCCATGCTCACCCTGTGCATCATGGGCGGCAAGCGTCAGAAGCTGCGCCCCGGCGACGTGCTGGGTGCGTTGACCGGCGACGGCGGCCTCACGCGCGAACAGGTGGGCAAGATCAGCGTCTTCGAGTTCGCGACCTATGTGGCGCTGGACCGCAGGATCGCGCACGCCGCCCTCGCCCGCCTGTGCGCGGGCGCCACGCCGGGCCCCGATTTCGGCGTCATCAAGGGGCGCGGCTTCAAGATGCGCCTGATGGAAGCCTAGGCCTTCACCGAGGCCGGAAAGCCGGGCGCCCGGCGGTGCCGGGTCGCTTGCTCGTAGGCGTAGGCCATCCCGATCAAGGCCGCGTCGGTCCACGCCGTGCCGACGAAGGACAGGCCGAACGGCAAGCCATGCACATAGCCCGCCGGCACGGTCACGTGCGGGTAACCGGCCACCGCGGCCGGCGAGGAGAAGCTGCCGCCGTAGTGGTCCCCATTGATGTAGTCCGTCAGCCACGCCAGCCCGCCGGTCGGCGCGACCAGGCCGTCCAGGCGCTGCTCGCGCAGCACCTTGTCGATGCCCTCTTCGCGCGCGTAGCGCTGGTTGTTGGCCAGCGCGTCGTGGTAGGCCTGGTCGGCGAGGCTGCCCTTGGCCGCGCTGGCGACCAGGTGCTCCTGGCCGAAATAACGCAGTTCGCGCGCTGCCTGCTTGTCGTTGAAGGCGATGATGTCCGCCATGGTCTTGACCGGCGCATGCGGGGCGTACTCGGCCAGGTAGGCTTCCAGGTCGGGCCTGAACTCGTACAGCAGCACTTCCAGCTCGCTGTCGTCGTACTTGTTCGCGTTCGGCACCTCGACCTCGACCAGCTCCGCGCCGAGCTTGCGCAGCACGTCGAATTGGGCCGCGATGGCGGCATCGACGGCAGGATTGTGGCTCATGAAGTTGCGCGCCACGCCCAGGCGCTTGCCCTTGAGCGCATTGCGGTCGAGGGCGGCCACCAAGCCGCCGGCCTTGCCGGCCGCTGCCGCGGTCGCGCGGTCGGCCAGGTCCACGCCGGCCAGCGCCGCCAGCAGGTAGGCCGCGTCGGCCACCGAGCGCGCCATGGGGCCGGCCGTGTCCTGCGAATGCGCGATCGGAATGATGCCGCTGCGCGAGACGAGGCCGAGGGTCGGCTTGATCCCCACGATGCCGCAGGTGGAAGCGGGCGACACGATCGAGCCGTCCGTCTCCGTGCCGACCGCCAGGGTGGCGAGGGACGCCGCCATCGCGGCGCCGGAGCCGCTGCTCGACCCGCTGGTATTGCGGTCCAAGGCATACGGATTGCGGGTCAAGCCGCCACGCCCGCTCCAGCCGCTGGTCGAATGGGTCGAACGCATGTTGGCCCATTCGGACAGGTTGGTCTTGCCGAGGATGACCGCGCCCGCCGTGCGCAGCTGCGCGGCCACGAAGGCGTCCTTACGGGCCCGCACGCCGTCCAGGGCCAGCGAACCGGCGGTGGTGCACATCGCGTCGCCGGTGGCGATGTTGTCCTTGAGGAGAACCGGAACGCCGTGCAGCGGACCGCGCAGCCTGCCCGCCTTGCGTTCGCGGTCCAGTTCGCGCGCGATCTTCACGGCATCCGGATTGAGTTCGATGACCGCATTCAGGCGCGGCCCCGCCTTGTCGATGGCCGCGATGCGCGCCAGGTAGGAGCGGACCAGGCGTTCCGCCGTCAAGCTTCCGGCGCCCATCGCCCCGGCTTGCGCCGCGACGCCCGCCTCGAGCAGATCGTCTTTGGCCGCAGCCATGGCCGGCAGCGCCGCGCCCAAGCCCAGGGCCGCGCCGGCTCCCATGAATTCCCGTCGTTGCATGTCACCTCCGTCGACAATATTGCGGCGAGCATAGCAGCGGGACGAAAAAAAAGCACGGCCGCAGCCGTGCTTCTTCAGGCGGGAGGAACGCTTAGTTGCGGACCACGCGCTTGTACTCGTTGGTGCGGGTGTCGATCTCGATCACGTCGCCCTGGTCCACGAACAGCGGAACCTGCACGATGTGCTGGTGCTTCTCGATCGCGTTTTCGATCTTCGCTTCCTTCAGGACGTTGCCCGAAGTGTTGCCCTTGACGGCCGGCTCGCTGTACACGATCTGGCGTGCGATGGTGGTCGGCAGTTCGACCGAGATCGCCTTACCGTCGTAGAACACGGCTTCGCATTCCATGCCGTCCTTCAGGTAGGCCAGCGCGTCGCCCAGGTTCTCTTCTTCGATTTCGTACTGGTTGTACTCTTCGTCCATGAAGACATACAGCGGGTCCGCGAAGTAGGAGAAGGTGACCGGCTTCTTGTCCAGCACGACCACGTCGAACTTGTCGTCGCCGCGGAACACGTTCTCGAGCGGAGCGTTGGTCAGAAGATTCTTCATCTTCCATTTGTAGGTGAAGCCCGTGCGGCTCGAACCGTTGACGTCAGAACGCAGCACGATGAACGGCTTGGCATCAACCATGATGATATTGCCGACACGAATTTCTTTTGCGGGTTTCATAGTAAGCGAAGAGGTAAGAAAGAGTTGCGGTAACCCATTATTATAACACGCTTTTTGCGCGCCACACTATCGATGCGTGGCGGCGAACGCGAGGAGGTTGGAGACTACATCACCGAGCCCTTCCATGTCCTTCTCCCAGTTCAAGGCGCGCTCCGCGAGCCGTGGCATTTCGGCCATCAGGCCGCGCCAAGGACCGGCAAGATCGTCCGCCGGCGCCGCGCCGTTCCAGGCCAGCGACCAGGCGGCCAGGGCCGGCAGCTCGGGCGCATAGCGTCCCAGGAAGGCGCGCAGCTTCTTGTGATGCAGGTTCTCGCTCTGCGGGTAGATGTGCCAGATGAAGGGCCGGCCCGCCCACTGGGCGCGCACGAAGGAGTCCTCCCCGCGCACCACGTTCAGGTCGCAGGACCAGAGCAGCTCGTCGTAGCGTTCCTGCGGCAGGAACGGGATCACCCTCAGCGTCAGCGCGCCGTCGCGGCGCGCGGCGCCCGCCACCGGCTCCGCGCCGAGGAAGGCGCCCACGGTGTCGCGGGCCACGCCTTCCGGCACCAGGCAGGTCAGCGGCTCGTCCGCGCCGCGCCAGGCGGCGAAGGCCGCGGCCAGCGGCGCGTGCGGATAGCAGAACAGGGACAGCAGGCGGCCCTCCTCCGTCACGCCCAGCTCGCGCAGCAGTGCGGCGCGCTGCGCGGGACCGAAAGCGGCGCGGCGCGCCAGCAGATCGCGCTCGCGCAGCAGGCCGCCCGTCCGGGCGGTAAAGCCGGGGAAGAAGAAGTACTTGGTCAGGGGCAGGCGCGGATGCATCGACGGCAGCGCGTGGCAGCCTTCCACCCACTCTTCCGCCGACAAGCCTTCGAAATTGATCCACACGGCGCGCGGCGTGCGCTGGGCCATGGCCTCGATATACGTGGGCGGCAGGTCCACGCCGAAGAACTCGATGACGAGATCGGCCACGTCCTGCGGGCCGCAAGCGAGGTCCTGGCCGGACCAGTGGCGCACGGTCACACCGCGCACGTCCTGGCAGGCGGCCCCCACGTCGACGCTCGGCTCGATGCGGGCGAAGGTCGCCAGGTCGTCCACCCACAAGGTGGTCGCCAGCCCATGCTCGCCGCACAGCTGGCGCGCGAGACGCCAGCAGATGCCGATGTCGCCGTAGTTGTCGACTACCTTGCAGAAAATTGCGGCCGATTGCATAGACGCGCTCAAAGTGAAAAACCGGAGCACCTTTCCGCGCGTTCGCGGTGGTCTGCTCCGGTTTAAACTGGCGTCCCCACGGGGATTCGAACCCCGGTACTCACCGTGAAAGGGTGATGTCCTAGGCCTCTAGACGATAGGGACAAATCTTGGTGGAGGTAAGCGGGATCGAACCGCTGACCTCTTGCATGCCATGCAAGCGCTCTCCCAGCTGAGCTATACCCCCCAAATACTGGCGTCCCCACGGGGATTCGAACCCCGGTACTCACCGTGAAAGGGTGATGTCCTAGGCCTCTAGACGATGGGGACAAATTCTTGCCCTTTTTGGATGCTGGCAACATCCAGGCCCGCTGCTGTTCCGTTTCTTGGCGTCCCCACGGGGATTCGAACCCCGGTACTCACCGTGAAAGGGTGATGTCCTAGGCCTCTAGACGATGGGGACCCGGAACAGCAACTACTCTTCGCTAAACTGGTGGAGGTAAGCGGGATCGAACCGCTGACCTCTTGCATGCCATGCAAGCGCTCTCCCAGCTGAGCTATACCCCCGTTTGGCGAAGAAGCAGAATTATAGCGGGCCTATCGAACTCTGCAAAGTGTTTTGCGCAACTTTTTTCCTGCGCCCTCAGGCGACGGCGCGCAGGCGCGCCACCACGGTCTCGCGCCCGAAGGTCTCCAATACCGCGTCGATGGCCGGGGTTTGCAGCTGGCCGGTCAGGTACAGGCGCAGCGGCATGGCCATCTGCGGCATTTTGAGGCCATGCGCGGCCAGCACTTCCTTGAGCATGGCCGACAACGCCGCCTTGTTCCACTCCACGCTGGCGCAGCGCGCCGCGAAGTCCGCCAGTGCGGGCTTGACGGCATCGGTCACGTGCTGGGCCAGCAGGGCCGCGTCGGGCTTGGGCTCGCGGTAGAACAGCATGCAGGCGTCGGCCAGTTCCACCACCGTGTTGGCGCGCTCCTTCATGAGACCGATCACGACCGGCAGCGCGGGCGCGCCGTCGAACTTGGCGCCGTCGCGCTGCAGCTGCGGCAGGGCCAGCGCGGCCAGGCGCTCGTTGTCCGCGTGCTTGATGTAGTGGTTGTTCAGCCAGGCCAGCTTCTCGAAATTGAACTGCGCCGGCGAGGCGGTCAGGTTGGACAGGTCGAACCATGCGCAGAACTGCTGCATCGAGAAGATCTCGTCGTCGCCGTGGCTCCAGCCCAGACGCGCCAGGTAGTTCAGCATCGCTTCCGGCAGGTAGCCTTCGTCAGCGTAGTTCACCACGCTGACGGCGCCGTGGCGCTTGGACAGCTTGGTGCCGTCCGAGCCGAGGATCATCGGCAGGTGGCCGTACTGGGGCAGCGGCGCGCCGATCGCGCGCAGGATGTTGATCTGGCGCGGCGTGTTGTTCACGTGGTCGTCGCCGCGCAGCACGTGGGTGATGCGCATGTCCCAGTCGTCCACCGCCACGCAGAAGTTGTAGGTCGGCGTGCCGTCCGGACGGGCGATGACGAGGTCGTCGAGCTCCTTGTTGCCGATGGTGATCGGGCCCTTGACCACGTCGTTCCAGGTCACCTCGCCATCGAGCGGATTCTTGAAGCGCACCACCGGCTTCACGCCTTCCGGCACCGGCGGCAGCACCTTGCCCGGCTCCGGACGCCAGGTACCGTCGTAGCGCGGTTTCTCGCCCGCGGCGCGCATGCGCTCGCGCATGGCCTCGACTTCGTCCGGGCTGCAGTAGCAGTGGTAGGCGGTGCCGGCGGCCAGCATCTGGGCCACCACCTCGCGGTAGCGGTCCATGCGCTGCATCTGGTAGAACGGGCCTTCGTCGTGCTCCAGACCGAGCCACTTCATCCCGTCCAGGATGGCCTGCACCGCCTCGGGCGTGGAACGCTCCAGGTCGGTGTCTTCGATGCGCAGGACGAAGGTGCCGCCGAAGTGGCGGGCAAAGGCCCAGGAATACAGCGCGGTGCGCGCGCCGCCAAGGTGGAGGTAGCCGGTGGGGCTGGGAGCGAAACGGGTACGGACAGGCGTGGTCATGAAAAGCGTGGCCAGATAAATAACGAAACCGCTATTTTACTCTGGCCAGCGCCTGGCGCCCGCCGCTTACTTGACGGTGACCTTGATGGATTTGCTCAGATGCGGGCCGTAGGACTGGTGCGCGCCGTTCGCGAACTGCATGGTGAGCGTGTATTCGCCCGGCGGGAGCTTCACTTCCGCCTCGGTCTGGCCCTTGCCGAAGTGCAGGTGTTTGTCGTCGAAGGGCACCGGTTCGCCCTCCTTCATGGCGGCGCCGTTGATCAGGAGGTGGTGGTGGCCGGTCTTGGCGTTCATGTCGCCGGCCGGTTTGACTTCCATGCCGTCCACGGCGAACTTGACCTTGAACGGGCTGGCGACGGTGGCGCCGTCGGCCGGCTCCACGAAGGACACGGACTGCGCGCAAGCCAGCGCGCCGAAGCTGCTCAATAGAAGGCCGACGATGGCCTGCGGTAGGAATTTCTGCATGCGTTTCTCCAGTTGGTTATTTGCCGAGGGCGGCGCCCTCGTATTTTAGGATCGACCCTTTTGGCCCAACCACCCACCCGGTGGTGGGGTTTGCGAAGCCCGCCGCATTGACCGGCGTGCGGTCCAACACCGTCCAGGTCTTGCCGTCGTCGCCCGTGGCGCCGATGCCGGCCAGGCCCGCCGCCACGTAGGCATGCGCCGCGCCCGGCACCGGCACCACCGCCGACAGGAAGCCGGCCGGCAGCGCGGGCGCCGCGTTCCAGGTGGCGCCGCCGTCGTCGCTGCGCGCCGCGTTCAGGGCGGCCAGGGCCGGCTCCTTGTAGTCGCCGCCGACCGCAAGGCCGGTGCGCGCATCGCGGAAGGCGACCGAAAAGCCGCCGCGGCTGGGCGCCGCCGATACCACGGGAATCGGCGCCGCCTTCCATGAGCGTCCGCGATCGGCCGAATGGAACACCCGCGCCGTCGCCGCACCGCCGGTCACGAACCAGGCGTCGCTGGCGCCGGCCACCGACAGGCAGGTGCCGCTGGCCGCGAAAGCGCCCTCGTTCGGCAGCGCCGCGAGGCCGCGCGGGTCGCTCATGGCCTGCCAGGTGTCGCCGCCGTCGGCCGTGACCAGGACCTGCCACACGCCGTTGACCGGGTCGCCGAACACGATGCCGTTCTTCGCGTCCCAGAACGCCATGGCATCCCAGAACCCGGCCGGATCGGGATTCACGATAAGGAGCTTCCAGCTCGCCCCGCCGTCGGTGGTGCGGTAGATGCGCGAAGCCGCGCCGGGACCCGCGCCCATGATGAAGGCGGTGTTGGCGTCGAAGGCCTGGATGTCGCGGAAATCGTAGCCGGCCGCGTCGGGCACCGTCAGCGCCTTCCAGCTCACGCCATCGACGGTGCGCAGAACCGTGCCCTTGGCGCCGCTGGCCCAGGCCACGGTGGCGCTGGCCACCGACAGGCCGCGCAGTTCCGCGCTGCTGCCGCTGGCCTGGGGATGGAAGGCGCCGTCCGCGGCCAGGGCCGGACCGGACAGCAGTGCGAGGGCGAGAATGGAAGCGCGCATCAGTCGTTCTTCACCACGATGGAGGGGAATTTGCTGCTCATGTCCTTGGCCTTTTCCGCGATCTTGACCGCGACCTTGCGCGCGATCTGCTTGTAGACCTGGGCCACCGGGCCGTCCGGGTCGGCCACCACGGTCGGCTTGCCGGAGTCGGTCTGCTCGCGGATGGCGAGGGTCAGCGGCAGCGCGCCGAGGAAGTCCACGCCGAAATCGCGGCACATCTTCTCGCCGCCGCCGGTGCCGAAGATGGCTTCCATGTGGCCGCAGTTGGAGCACAGGTGGGTGCTCATGTTCTCCACCACCCCGAGGATGGGGATGCCGACCTTCTCGAACATCTTGAGGCCCTTGCGCGCGTCCAGCAGGGCGATGTCCTGCGGCGTGGTGACGATCACGGCGCCGGTGACAGGCACCTTCTGCGACAGGGTAAGCTGGATGTCGCCCGTCCCTGGCGGCATGTCGACGATCAGGTAGTCGAGCTCGCGCCAGTTGGTCTGTTCCAGGAGCTGCTGCAGGGCCTGGGTCACCATCGGACCGCGCCAGACCATGGGTTCGTCCGGGTCGATCAGGAAACCGATCGAGGACACCTGCACGCCGTAGTTCTCCATCGGCTCCATGGTCTTGCCGTCCTTCGACTGCGGACGGCCGCTGATGCCCAGCATCATCGGCTGGGAGGGACCGTAAATATCCGCGTCCAGCACGCCCACCTGGGCGCCCTCGGCGGCCAGGGCCAGGGCCAGGTTGACGGCGGTGGTCGATTTGCCCACCCCGCCCTTGCCGGAGGCGACCGCGATGATGTTCTTCACCGTCGGCAGCAGCTTGATGCCGCGCTGGACGGTGTGCGAGATGATCTTCGCATACACGTTGGCCGAAACGCCCTGCACGCCCGGCAGGGCGCGCACCGCGCCCTCGAAGGCCGCGCGCAGGGTGGCCAGCTGGCTCTTGGCCGGGTAGCCCAGCTCCACGTCGAAGGCGACCTGGCCGCCCTCCACCTTGATGTTCTTGACCGACTTGGACGTGACCACGTCCTTGCCGGTGTTCGGATCGGTCACGCCGGCCAGGGCGGCCTTGACGTCTTCTGCTGTGATGCTCATGGGATTCTCCGTATTGAACGAGCAAGTCTAGCGTAAACAGGGGCAGTGCCATAGCAACGCAAGCACTGGTAAAATGGTTATTTCCCCTTCGTTTAACGCCCGTTCCCGACCATGACACGCAAGCTGTTCGTCACCACCGCCCTCCCCTACGCGAATGCCGCCTTCCACATCGGCCACATGATGGAATACATCCAGGCCGACATCTGGGTGCGCTTCCAGCGAATGCAGGGCGCGGAAGTGCACTTCGTGTGCGCCGACGACACGCACGGCACCCCGATCATGATCGCGGCCGAGAAGGAAGGCATCACCCCGCAGGACTTCGTGGCCAAGATCGCGGCCGGCCGCCAGCAGTACCTGGACGGCTTCCATATCGCCTTCGACAACTGGTATTCGACCGACTCGCCCGAGAACGTCGAGCTGTCCCAGGCCATCTACCGCAAGCTGCGCGACGCCGGCCTGATCGTCACCAAGACCGTGGACCGCTTCTACGACCCGGTCAAGGGCATGTTCCTGGCCGACCGCAACATCAAGGGCGAATGCCCGAAATGCGGCGCCAAGGACCAATACGGCGACAACTGCGAGGTGTGCGGCGCCGCCTACCAGCCGACCGAACTGGTCAACCCGTTCTCCGTCTTCACCGGCTCCACGCCCGTGCTCAAGCCGTCGGAGCAGTACTTCTTCAAGCTGTCCGACCCGCGCTGCTTCCACTTCCTGAAGGAGTGGCTCAATACGCCGGGCCGCCTGCAGACCGAGATGGTCAACAAGGTCAGCGAGTGGCTGGGCGAGGCGGGCGAAAAGCTGGCGGACTGGGACATCTCGCGCGACGCGCCCTATTTCGGCATCCCGATTCCCGACGCGCCGGGCAAGTTCTTCTACGTGTGGCTGGACGCACCGGTGGGCTACCTCGCCTCGCTCAAGAACTACTGCGCCAAGCACGGCGTCGACTTCGACGCCCTTCTGAACGACCCGGCCACCGAGCAGGTGCACTTCATCGGCAAGGACATCGTCTCCTTCCACCTGCTGTTCTGGCCCGCGATGCTCAAGTTCGCCCAGCACCCGATCATCGACAAGCTGAAGGTCAACGTGCACGGCCACCTGACCGTGAACAACGAGAAGATGTCCAAGTCGCGCGGCACCGGCATCTCGCCCTTGCGCTACCTGGACCTGAAGATGAATCCGGAGTGGCTGCGCTACTACATCGCCTTCAAGCTGAACGCCAAGGTCGAGGACCTGGACTTCAATGGCGAGGACTTCGTCGCGCGCGTGAACTCCGACCTGGTCGGCAAGTTCGTCAACATCGCCAGCCGCTGCGCCGGCTTCATCGCCAAGAAGTTCGACGGCAAGCTGGCTGCCTCGCTGTCGCCCACGGCGCAGGACTGGATCCGCCGCGCCCTGACCGTGGACGGCGCCGAGCGCCAGGCCAGCATCGCCGCCCACTTCGAGGCGCGCGAATTCGGCAAGGCGCTGCGCGAGATCATGGAGATCGCGGACGCCGCCAACCAGTACGTGGACGAGAACAAACCATGGATCCTGGCCAAGGACGAAGGCAAGGTCGCCGAGCTGCACGAGGTCTGCACCACCGCCCTGATCCTGTTCCGCCAGTTGACCATCATGCTGGCGCCGGTGCTGCCGGAAGTGGCGGCGCGCGTGCGCGGCTTCCTCAACGAAGACCAGTTCACCTGGGCCGCCACGCACGGCGCCGCCGTCTACGAGACCATGCTGGGCCGCACCATCGGCGCCTACAGCCACCTGATGACGCGGGTGGACGCCAAGATGGTCGAGGACCTGTTCGACAAGCCGGCCGCCATCGCCGCGCCCGCCGCAACGCCGGAACCGGCGGCCAGCGCCGGCATCGAGGAACTGGCGCCCGAGATCACGATCGACGACTTCGCCAAGGTCGACCTGCGCATCGCAAAAATCGTCAACTGCGAGCACGTCGAAGGCGCGGGCAAGCTGCTGCGCCTGACCCTGGACGTGGGCGAAGGCCGCCACCGCAACGTCTTCTCGGGCATCAAGTCGGCCTATGAGCCGGAACAGCTGATCGGCAAGCTCACCGTGCTGGTGGCGAACCTGGCCCCGCGCAAGATGAAGTTCGGCGTCTCCGAAGGCATGGTGTTGTGCGCCTCCGCCGCCGACGAGAAGGCCAATCCTGGCCTCTACCTGCTCGAACCCTGGCCGGGCGCAGCGCCCGGGATGCGCATCCGCTAAGGCATGCCATGGGCCTGCGCGTGCGCCCCGCCAAGGACGAAGATGCTCAGCTCATCGCGGACTTGACGCGCGCCTGCTGGTCCAACAAGGTGGCCGTCACCTCCAGCGGCCACCGCGAGACGGCCGTGCGGGTGACGGAGCACCTGCGCGCGGGCGGCGGCTTCGTGCTGGAAGTAGCGGGCGAGCCGGTCGGCTCCGTGCGCTGGATTCCGCACCAGACCGAGCCTGGCGTGTGGGAGATCCTGCGCATGGGCGTGCTGCCCGCCCAGCGCGGCGCCAACCTGTCGCAGCACCTGCTCGAAGCGGTGATCCATCACGCGCTCGAAAGCTCGGTCGAGGAACTGCGCCTGGCCGTACGGGCCGACCAACCCAAGCTGATCGACTTCTACACGGCCTATGCCTTCGAGCTGGCGCCGGAACTCGACTACACACACGCCAATCCGGCCGAGCCGACCCCGCTTGTGATGCGGCGCCGCCTGGATTAGAACGTCTTGCTTGCGCTGAGCGCGAACTGTCCGCGCAGCGGATTGGAGAACTCCCCCGTTCCGTCGGCCGCCGGGTAACGTTCGTAGGCGGCGCCCCGTCCGCGCGTGTATGCCAGGCTCACCGTCCAGCCTGACGCGTAGCTCCTGGCCAGGCCTAGTTTGTAGTCGCTCCAGTTGTAGTCGCTCCAGTTCCTGATCCGGCCGGCGCCCGCATGCGCCTGCAGAACCAGTCCATCGCCAAGCTGCGCCACCGCGCTCAGGTCGACGTAGCCGGTGCCGCGCGCGCGCGGGAATCCGAAAAAGTCGCGCGTGAGGGTGCGGTAGTACTTCAGGCTCGCACCACGCAAGCCAAGCCCCAGCGCCAGCTCGCCATAATCGTACTTGAGACCGTTGGCACCGATGCGCGCTCCGGGATACCGGTAGGAATAGAGATGGGCCGAATACGCGAGTTTCCCCAGGGTGGCGGCATAGCCCGCGTACAGGTCCCATTCACAGCGTCCGCCTTCGATGAATTTGCCACTGACCGAGGACAGCCACGTGCCTGCCTGCAGTCCATTCGCGGCGACGTAGTCAACGCCGCCCTGCCAGGCAGGCCGGCCCCAGGTCTGCTGGAACCCGCGCGAGACGTATTGCGAGGTCCAGGCCAGGTTTGCACCGAGCGTGCCCGCCAGGCAGGCCGGGGCGGCGGCCCACGCCAGGAATAACAAGGACTTGCGCATCGCCTCTCCAGTCACTTGAAAGCGGCGGCCATCACGGCCTCTACATCGATCTTCTTCAGCCCTTCATTGACGAGCTGCCGCACGCGCTCTCCCTCCGGCGTACGGCGAAAACAGATGAACAGCAGCTTGTCCTCGAGCAGGCGGCCATTGAAGTGAAGCTGCGGCGCCACGCGTGCCACCTGCGGGTCATGACGCGCCAGGTAGTCGAACACACGCTGGTCGATGACAGCCAGCGGGATGCGCCGCGCAGCGACCTTGAGCAGGTTGTGGATGTCATCGGCGGCCAGATCGACCGGCTGCTTGTGTTCGCGCACGCGCCGGTCGAAGTCGGCCGTGTTGACATAGTCCTGCACCACGCCGATGCGGAACGCCGCCAGGTCGGCCAGCGTGGCCCACCTGACGGGGGCATCGGCCCGTTCGACCAGACCGAGCGGACCGCTGCCGATCGGGTCCGACAGCAGAAAGGCCGTTCGCACCTCGTCCGAGTCGTATTCGGGGAAGTAGCCGACGAATTCGGAATCGCGTCGGACCAGGGCGACCGCCCGGCTCCAAGGAAAAAAGTCCACGCGCAGCCGGTACCCCATTGCGGCCAGCGCTGCGCGCACCACGGCGGTGGTGCGCCCCTGGGCGGGCAAAGCGCTGCCCGTATAGGGTGGCCACTCCAGGGAGGTCAGACGCACTTCGCGGGTGCGCGCGTCGATGGCTCCCTGGGCCAGCGCGCTGGCGCCGGCGCCGGCCAGGCAAACCGCCAGCACGGCGGCCCCGCACAGGCGCACCAACAGAGAGGCGGATGGAATGGCAGTCATGGGCGCTGGGTTGGTTGTTTCATTCTACTCCACCGGCATCGACTAACGGCCGCCGCCAATACTCCGGTAAAATAATGGCTCGACTTTTTGCCTTCCACATCATGAAATTCCTGAAACAGCACTCGATGTACGAATCCGATCACACCCTGTTCATCAAGCAGCTCAAGGCGCAGAACCCGGGAATGGAAGACGGCCAGCGCCAGGGCCGCGCCCTGCTGTGGGACAAGGGCCCGCAGACGCTGGACGAGATGCGCCGCCGCGCCGAATCGCGCGTCAAGCAGAACGCCTACGTCTACCAGACCAAGGTCTAAGGCAACGCCATGGTGAGCGCCGAGGCGGGGGATGCGGCGGTGGCCGATCCCGGCGCCGAACCGGAAGCGTTGAACGACGCCCCGGCCGCGGCCGGGGATGCGGCGGCCGACGCGGGCCCGGCCTGCGCGCGCCTGTACGGCGCACCGCTCACCCGCCTGCCGAACGACCTGTACATCCCGCCCGACGCGCTCGAAATCTTCCTGGAAGCCTTCGAAGGTCCGCTCGACCTGCTGCTGTACCTGATCCGCAAGCAGAACTTCAACATCCTCGACATTCCGATGGCCGAGGTCACGCTCCAGTACCTCAAGTACGTGGACCAGATCCGGCTGCACAACCTGGAACTGGCGGCGGAATACCTGCTGATGGCGGCCATGCTCATCGAGATCAAGTCGCGCATGCTGCTGCCGCAGAAGAAGGCCGACACCGAGGACGAAGCGGACGACCCGCGCGCGGAACTGGTGCGGCGCCTGCTCGAATACGAACAGATCAAGCTGGCCGCCTACGACCTGAACGCCGTGCCGCTGGTCGAGCGCGACTTCCAGCGCACCAGCGTGTTCATCGACCAGACTGTCGTCACCGTGTGGCCCGAAGTGAACCTCGAGGATCTGCAGCGCGCCTGGGCCGACGTGCTGCGCCGGGCCAAGCTCACCCAGCGCCACCGGATCTCGCGCCAGGAGCTGTCGGTGCGCGAGCACATGTCCAGCATTTTGCGCCAGCTGCAGTCGTCGCGCTTCGTCGAATTCGCGGAGCTGTTCGACACCGGCGCCGGAGTGCCGGTGGTGGTGGTGCATTTTGTCGCCATGCTGGAGCTGGCCAAGGAAACCCTGATCGAAATCACGCAGGCGGAGCCCTACGCCCCGATCTACGTGCGTCTCGCCTACTCGCCCGCATGAAGACGGGCCACCGATTCAATACCAGGAACTGTCCATGAAAATCATCACCACCATCGAAGAGCTGCGCGACCAGCTCAGCGGCCAGCTGCGCACCGCCTTCGTGCCCACCATGGGCAACCTGCACGAAGGGCACTTGTCGCTCATGCGCCTGGCGCGCAAGCACGGCGACCCGGTGGTCGCGTCGATCTTCGTCAACCGCCTGCAATTCGGGCCGAACGAGGACTTCGAAAAGTATCCGCGCACCTTCCACGCCGACGTCGAAAAGCTGGAGAAGGAAGGCGTGTACGTGCTGTTCGCGCCGACCGAGAAGGACTTGTATCCGGAACCCCAGGAATTTCGCGTGCGCCCGCCTGACGGCCTGGGCAACACGCTGGAAGGCGAGTTCCGGCCCGGCTTTTTCGGCGGCGTGACCACGGTGGTGCTCAAGCTGTTTTCGTGCGTGCAGCCGCGGGTGGCGGTGTTCGGCAAGAAGGACTACCAGCAGCTCATGATCGTGCGCAACATGGCGCGCCAATTCGCCATTCCGACCGAGATCGTCGCGGCCGAGACCTGGCGCGCGGACGACGGCCTGGCCCTGTCGTCGCGCAACATGTATCTGTCGGCGGCCGAGCGCGCCGAGGCGCCGCAGCTGTACCAGGCCCTCAACTACGTGGCCGCCGAGATGCGCGCCGGGCACGAGGACATCTTCTCGCTGGAGCACAAGGCGATGGACATGCTGGCGCAGCGCGGCTGGAAGCCGGACTACATCTCGATCCGCAAGCGTCTGGACCTGATGCCGCCGTCGGCCGGCGAGCTGGCCGAAGGCGAACCGCTGGTGGTGCTGGCCGCCGCCAAGCTCGGCACCACCCGCCTCATCGACAACCTCGAAATCTGAAAATCGGGGACAGACCCGGGGACAGACCCCGGGTCTGTCCCCGATTTTCAGGAAATTCTTCGCGCGACCTTGCACCGTTGAGGCAGCATAAGGAGCGGGCGGCAATGCCGAGTACTCTTTCGTGCTTCAAGCATTGCCGAGGATTCCGCTATGTCACGCCATTCACGCCTGGTCTTGGCCGGGGTGCCAGCTCATGTCGTCCAGCGCGGCAACAACCGCCAGCCATGTTTCTTCCACGATTGGGATTATCAGCATTACCTAGAATGGCTCGAACTGCATGCGCAGCAGACCGGCTGTGCCGTACATGCTTACGTTCTGATGACGAATCATGTGCATCTTCTGGTGACCGCAACGGAGGCTACTGGTCTGGCAGCCTTGATGAAAGCGCTCGGCCAGCGATACGCGCAATACATCAATCGCGTGCATCAGCGTTCGGGCACGCTGTGGGAAGGTCGCTACTACTCGTGCCTGACGGACGACGAATATTACGTTCTCGCATGCCACCGCTATATTGAGCTCAACCCTGTGCGGGCCGGGATGGTGGCGCATCCAGCCGACTATCGCTGGTCGAGCTATCGGGCACACGCGCAGAGTGAACTTAGCCCACTGCTGACTGACCATGACTGTTACCTGCGGCTTGGCTCAGATGATTGCAGCCGCCAGCGCGCCTACCGCGCGCTGTTCGACGGGCAGATCCCGCTCGGCCTGGCGGACGAGATTCGGCATGCCACAAAGGGAAACTGGGTGCTCGGCAACACACGTTTTGCTGCCGAGATTGAGGCCGCCCTGCAACGACGCGCCCGCCCGCGGCCCGCAGGGCGCCCCCGCAACGCATGACCGAAAGTTGCCCGAAAATCGGGGTCTGTCCCCGGGTCTGTCCCCGGGTCTGTCCCCGATTTTCAGGCTTGGACGCTCTGGGCCCAGGACAGGGCGGACAGGTGGGCCTGGTTCACTTCCGCCGGGGCGATGTTGAGCGAGGCGGCGAGCGATTCGACCAGCTGGGAATTGAGTTCGCATGCCTCCGCCAGCGCGAGATACGGGCCGTACATGCCGCCCCGCGTGAGCAGCGCGCGCACCACTTCGTCCGGCAGCTGGATCGTGTCCAGCACCTCCTTCATCGGCAGCCCAAGCAGGCGGTCCAGCAAGGAGAACATGCCGGCCACGAACAGGTTCTCCCCTTCCCCGCGCGGCAGCCCTTTCTGCCCGAGCAGCTCGGCCAGACGGCCGCGCACGACCGCCGTCTCCATCAGCACCGGTGAATAGCCGGAGGTCGAGGCCGTCGCCAGCAGCAGCGTGAGCCAGCGGTACAGCGGGGCGTAACCGAGCATGGCGATCGCCTGGCGCAGCGACTGGATCTCGCGCGTGGCGCCAAAACCGGCCGAGTTGATGTAGCGCAGCAGCTTGTACGACAGCGCCGGGTCGCGCTTGAGCACCCCTTCGATCTTCGGAATGTCCTCGTTCTGCTGCACCATCTGCATCAGCTGCAAGATGATGGCCTGGGCCGGATTCATGCCCTTGACCGCATTGCCCGGCCGCGGCGTCAGGTGCAGCTTGCCGACAAAGGCGTCCAGGCCGAGCGCGGCGCAGGCGTCGAAATCGGCCCAGGTGGAGACCGGCCGCCCCACCATGCGCACGTTGGCCTGCTTGAGCGCGGCATAGGTGCGCGCCTGGGCGCCGACGTCGGCATCCGTGAAGCGCACTTCCACATGCGAGGCGGTCAGCGACAGGTTCTTGCCCAGATGGGCCAGGTCGCCGTCGCGGATCGCGATCCCGACCCCGCCAGCGCGCAGCCCTTGGGCCGCGGCCAGCGTGTCCGGATCGGTCAGGTCGGACGCCTTCAAGGTCAGCACCGTCTTCTCGGGCGGCAGCGAATACAGGGCATCGAGCGAGAGCATCTCCGGCACCGCGTCCAGGAACAGGATCTTGTCGCGCAGGAGCCAGCCGTAGTCCTCGTGGTTGACGTGTTCCGCCACGAAGGCGACCAGGGAATCGAGATCGGCGCGGCTGACGGCGGGCGCGCGGTGCTGCTGCCAGGACAGCTCGTAGCCCAGCACGCGCTGCTTCGGATCCAGCAGCGGCTCGCGGACCAGGAAATGGGTGTCGTGCATGATGGGATGTGCAAACAGAGCGGGCGCCCGTGGCGCCCGCGATTCATCAGAAGCCGAGGCTGTCGAGGAGGTCGTCGACCTGGCTCTGGTTGGCCACGACGTCGGCGTTACCTTCGGGGTTGATCTGCGGTCCGTTCAGGAGGCTGTTGTCGAACTCGCGCTTGACTTCGGCCGGCGCAAAATCGACCAGCATCTGCACCAGCTGCTGCTCCAGGTTCTGCGCGATGGTGGTCACGCGCGTGATCACCTGGCCGGTCAGGTCCTGGAAGTCCTGCGCCATCATGATGTCCATCAGGTGGGCGCGGGTGGCGGCGGCGGCCTTGGCGCTGGCGTCCATCCGGGCCACCGTTTCGCCGGCCAGGGCACGCCACTGTTCCTCGCTGGCGCCGCCGTCGAGCAGCGCCTGCCAGGAGGCGGACAGGGCCTGAGCGGTGTCGCCCACCTCGTCCTGCAGCGGCGAGGCGGCGTCGGTCGCGTCCAGCACACGCTTGGCGGCCGCTTCGCTCATCTTGGCGACGTAGGACAGGCGGTCGCGCGCATCCGGGATTTCGCTGGCGGCGCGTTCGATCAGCTTGTCCAGGCCGAGTCCGCGCAGGCTGTCGTGCAAGGCCCGCGTCATGTGCCCGATACGGGCCAGGAACTCGTCGTGGTTGGCCGGATCCTGCGCCGCTAACAGCTGGTCGACCATCAGGCGGTCCCCAGCTTTTCAAAGATCTTGTTCAGCTTTTCGTCCAGGGTGGCGGCCGTGAACGGCTTCACGACGTAGCCATTGGCGCCGGCCTGGGCGGCGGCGATGATGTTTTCCTTCTTCGCTTCAGCCGTCACCATGAGCACCGGCAGCTTGGCCAGCTGGGGATCGGCACGGATGTTCTGCAGCATGGTCAGGCCGTCCATGTTCGGCATGTTCCAGTCCGAGACCACGAAATCGAACGGCTCGCTGCGCAGCTTGGCCAGCGCCATCACGCCGTCCTCGGCCTCGTCCACATTGGCATAACCCAGTTCCTTCAACAGATTCCGGACGATGCGGCGCATCGTCGAGAAATCGTCTACCACTAAAAAGCGCATCTTTGGATCTGCCATGAAGTACTCCGTCTTTTCTACTCTGGTTTGTTAGTGTCAGCCGGCTGCTGAAGCAGGCCTAAGCATAGCATTTCCGTTGCCGCAAAGCGATAAAAGTGGCACGAAAAATACGCGCTCCCTCACACCCGGAGGGCGCGGCTGCCGTGGGCGGCGAGGTGGCCCAGCACCATGCCCGGCAGGGCCTGCAAGGCGCCCACTTCGTGCACGCCGCCCAGCGCGATCGCTTCGCGCGGCATGCCGAAGACGACGCAGGAGGCCTCGTCCTGGGCAAAATTATACGCGCCGGCCTCCTTCATCTCCAGCATGCCCTGGGCGCCGTCTTTACCCATGCCGGTCAGGATCACGCCGACCGCGTTCTTGCCGGCCGCCTGGGCCGCGGAGCGGAACAGCACGTCCACCGACGGGCGGTGCCGGTTGACCGGCTCGCTCTGCTCGATGCGGGTGACGTAGTTGGCGCCGGAACGGGCCAGCAGCAGGTGCGAGTGGCCGGGAGCGATGTAGGCGTGGCCGGGCAGGACGCGCTCGTCGCCCTGGGACTCGCGCACCGAAATCTTGCACAGCGAGTCGAGCCGGCGCGCGAACGAGGTGGTGAAGCCCTCCGGCATGTGCTGGGCGATCAGGATGCCCGGGCAGTCGGACGGCATCTGCATCAGGAATTCGCGGATCGCTTCGGTACCGCCGGTGGAGGCGCCGATGATGATCAGCTTTTCCGAGGACGTGAGCGGGTTGCGCAGGGCCGGCAGCGGCAGCTGCGGCTGATCGCTCGGGGTCAGGGTGCGCGGCTTGATGCGGGCCTTGGCGGCGGCGCGGATCTTGTCCGCGATGAGGTCGGCGTACTCGCGCATCCCGCTCTGGATCGAGATCTTCGGCTTGGTCACGAAGTCGACCGCGCCCAGCTCCAGCGCGCGCATGGTGATCTCGGAGCCGCGCTCGGTCAGGGACGAGACCATCACCACCGGCATCGGGCGCAGGCGCATCAGCTTTTCCAGGAAGTCGAGGCCGTCCATCTTGGGCATCTCGACGTCGAGGGTGAGCACGTGCGGGTTGGTCTGCTTGATCAGCTCGCGCGCGACGATGGGGTCGGGGGCGACGCCCACCACCTCCATGTCGGGCTGGCTGGAGACGATCTCCTTCATCACGCTGCGGATCAGCGCGGAGTCGTCGACGATGAGAACTTTGATTTTCATTCTTCTTGGCCTTCTCAGAACAGGTCGATCTCGCCGCCCACAGGTTCGACCTTGAGCCGCTTGGCGTAATCCAGCTCGCGCTTGGCCAACGTATCGTTATGGGTTTGCATCAGCTTCTTCACCAGGACCTTGCCGGTCTTGGGAAAGAAGTACACCTTGCGTGGATAGACATCGTTGAGGTCTTCCGCGACGACGTGGATCTTTTCCGTTTTTAAAAAATTGATCACGAATGCGGCGTTGCGCTCGCCCACATTCATGGCCGTGAAGCCGCGCAGTACGGCGCCGCCACCGAACACCTTCGCCTCCAGGTTCTCGCGCCGCGCGCCGGCCTTGAGCAGGTCGTTGATCAGGACCTCCATGGCATAGGTCCCGTAGCGCATCGAGGCCGACACCGGACTGTTGGGGTCCCCGCCGCCGTCGGGCAGCATGAAGTGATTCATGCCGCCCAGGCCCGTGACCCGGTCGCGGATGCAGGCCGAGACGCAGGAGCCGAGCACCGTCACGATCAGCATGTTCTTGTTCGTGTAGTAGTACTCGCCCGGCAGGATCTTGGCTGCTTCGCAGTCGAAGGTCCGGTCGTAGTAGACGTTTGAGGCGAACTGTTTATCGAGGCTCATGATCGGCTTTCATTCAGTTCGTACACCGTCTTGCCGCGCAGCTTGAGCTGGTCCGAGACGTACAGGAAGTTCTCGGAGTGGCCGGCGAACAGCAAGGCATGAGGCTTCATCATCGGAACAAACCGCGCCAGGATCTTGCGTTGCGTCGGTTTGTCGAAGTAGATCATGACGTTGCGGCAGAAGATGGCGTCGAACTGGCCGTTCACCGGCCAGTGGTCCGACAGCAAATTCAGCTGCTTGAAGGTGATCAGATTGCGTAGCTCCGGGCGCACGCGCACGTAGCCGGCCTGGGCCCCCTTCCCTCTCAGGAAGAAGCGGCGCGCCCGGGCCGGGTCCATCTTGGCGATGCGCTCGATCGGGTAGACCCCGGCGGCGGCCGTGGCCAGGACGTTGGTGTCGATGTCGGTGGCGATCACGTGGGCCGGCGGCGTGAGGCTGTCATAGGCCTCGCACAGGGTCATGGCGATCGAATACGGCTCCTCGCCGGTGGAACTGGCCGAGCACCACACCGACACCGGGTGGTGCAGCTGCTGGACGTGCTCGGCCAGCAGCGGAAAGTGGTGCGCCTCGCGGAAAAAGGAAGTCAGGTTGGTGGTGAGTGCATTGGTGAACGACTCCCACTCGTCGCCCATGCGGCCGGCTTCCAGCTCGTCGAGGTAGGTCGCGAACGAGGTGATGCCGGTCGCGCGCAGCCGCCGGGCCAGGCGGCTGTAGACCATTTCCTGCTTGCTGTCGGCCAGCGAAATGCCGGCGCGCCGGTAAATCAAGGAACGCACGCGCTCGAAGTCGCCGTGCGTGAAATCGAACTCCTTGACTGTTTCGGTACGCATTTGCGGCAGCCTGACTTCCGGGTTTCTGCTCATCGGTACTGCTTACGCCTCAAAATTCTTCCCACTCGTCGTCGGCCGGGGTGGCCTTGGCCATGCGCTTGGGCGCGGGACGCGCCGCGGCGGCGGGGGCCGGGGCTGCGCTCGGCTCCGGCGCCTCGTCCGCATCCGGTTCGGGGGCCGGGCGCGCGGCGCGCGCCGGGCGGGCCGGCTTGGCCATGGTCACGGCGGCGCGGGCCGGGCGCGCGGCCACGCGGGCCGGGCCGCGGCGCTGCATGTCGTCGCTGGCCAGCTTGAAGATCGACACGGCGGAAGCCAGCTTCTGGGCCTGCTCGCGCATGCTCTCGGCGGCGGCCGCGGCCTCCTCGACCAGGGCGGCGTTCTGCTGCGTCATTTCGTCCATCTGGGTCACGGCCGAATTGACCTCCACGATGCCGGAGCTTTGCTCCTCGGTCGCGGCGGTGATCTCGCCCATGATGTCGGCCACCTGGCGGATCGAGGTCACGATCAGTCCCATGGTCTGGCCGGCTTCGTCCACCAGCTTGCTGCCGTTGTCGACCTTGTCCACCGAGTCGCCGATCAGCTCCTTGATCTCCTTGGCGGCGCTGGCCGAGCGCTGCGCCAGGTTGCGCACCTCGGAGGCCACCACCGCGAAGCCGCGCCCCTGCTCGCCGGCGCGCGCCGCTTCCACCGCGGCGTTCAGGGCCAGGATGTTGGTCTGGAAGGCGATGCCGTCGATGACGCCGATGATGTCGACGATCTTGCGCGAGCTCTCCTTGATCGAGCCCATCGTCTCGACCACCTGCGACACCACCTGGCCGCCCTTCTCCGCCACCGAGGACGCGGACACGGCCAGCTGGTTGGCCTGGCGCGCGTTGTCGGCGTTCTGCTTGACGGTGTCGGTCAGAGTCTCCATCGAGCTGGCGGTCTCCTCCAGCGAGCTGGCCTGTGACTCGGTACGGGCCGACAGGTCGGCGTTGCCGCGCGCGATCTCTTCGGAAGCGACGGTGATCAGCTCCGTGCCGTTGCGGACCTCGCCCACGGTGCGCTGCAGGCTGTCGTGCATGTCCTTGAAGGCTTGCAGCAGCTCGCTCGTCTCGTCGCTGCCTTCGACGTGGATAATCGAGGTCAGCTCGCCGTCGGCCACCTTGCGCGCCACGCCCACGGCGCCTTGCAGCGGCTGGGTGATGGACTTGGTGATCACCAGGGCGCAGATCACGCCCAGGGCCACCGCCACCGCGCCCAGGCCGAGCAGGATCATCATCAGCTTGTTGTCGGCGCTGACCGAGTGGTCGAGGAAGGACTTGGCCGCCATCTGCTCCATGTCGACCAGCTTGTTGAGCAGCACCAGCGACTGCTGGTTGAGCGGCTCGATGCGGGTGGCGATCACCTTGGCCGCGCCTTCGCTGTTGAAGGCGAGGACCTGGCCGATCGCCTCCTTGAAGGCGGCGTCCACGTCCTTGTCGAGGGCGCCGATGTCGGCCAGCGCCTTCGTTTCGGCGTCGTCCAGCGGATAGGACTTCAAGGCCGCGATCGAGGCGTCGTACTTCTTGCGCAGCTCCTTGACCTTGGCCTCCTCCTTCTGCATGGCCGACACGTCCGATTGCAGGCCGATGTTGCGCATCGAGATGCCCGTCTCGAGCATCATGGCCTTCATGTTCCCCACTTGAAGGCTCTTGGCGCTGGCCACGTTCAGGCCGGACAGCAGGCCGGACTTGTTCTGGTAATTCAGGACGGTCGCCAGCAGGATCATCACCACCAGAATCAGCAGAATGCTGCCGAAGCCGATGGCGAGCCGGGTGCCGATTTTGAAGTCGCGCAGGTTCATGAAGGTCTCCCCTAGTCTAGTTGAATGCTTGCGCGCCTCTTGGCGGGCGCTCGGCGAATACGGTGGCGGCGCTCAGGCCGCGAGTTTCTCCAGCAGGCCCATCTCCGGCGAGGACATCAGGCGGTCGATGTCGATCAGGATCAGCATGCGCTCGTCGATCGTGCCCAGGCCGATCATGTACTGGGTATCGAAGGACGCGCCCATGTCCGGCGCGGGTCGGATCTGCTCTTTGGTCAGTGTGGTCACGTCCGACACGCTGTCGACCACCATTCCCACCACGCGGCCTGCCACGTTCAGGATGATCACCACGGTGAATTGGTCGTAAGTCGGCGTGCCGAGCTGGAATTTAATGCGCATGTCCACCACCGGGATGATGATGCCGCGCAGGTTGATCACGCCCTTGATGAATTCGGGCGCGCTGGCGATGCGGGTCACGGCCTCGTAGCCGCGGATTTCCTGCACCTTCAGGATGTCGATGCCGTATTCTTCCGCGCCGAGGGTAAAGGCGAGGAACTCGCGGCCGGCTTCGACGATGTCGGCCGGCTTGCCGCTGGTGGGCGACGGAGTGGACATGGGTGCCTCCTAGGTATAAATGGATTCGTCGGTAAGCTGGCGCGAGGAGCGGATCAGAGCCGAAACGTCCAGGATCAGGGCCACGCCGCCGTCGCCCAGGATGGTCGCGCCGGAGATGCCGGCCACCTTGCGGTAGTTCGATTCGAGGTTCTTGACCACCACCTGCTGCTGGCCGACCAGTTCGTCCACGAACAGGCCGGCCTTGCGCCCTTCCGACTCGACGATCACGACGATGCCTTCGGACGGGTTGCGGTAGCGCGGTTCGATCTCGAACATCTGGTACAGCGGGATCAGGGGCAGGTAGTCGCCGCGCACCTTGAGCACGCGCCCGCGGCCGCTGATCTCGCGGATGTCTTCCGGCGCCGGCTGCAGCGACTCGGCCACGAAGCCGAGCGGCAGGATGTAGATCTCCTCGCCGCAGCGGATCGACATGCCGTCCAGGATCGCCAGCGTGAGCGGCAGCGAAATGGTGATGGTGGTGCCGAAGCCCTTGGCCGAACGGATGTCGACCGTGCCGCCCATGGCCTGGATGTTGCGCTTGACGACGTCCATGCCGACCCCGCGGCCGGACACGTCGGTGACCACTTCGGCGGTCGAGAAGCCGGGCGCGAAGATCAGCTGCCAGACGTCGGCGTCGCTCATGTTGTCGGCCACGGCCAGGCCGTTCTCGGTCGCCTTCTTGAGGATGCGCTCGCGGTTCAAGCCGCCGCCGTCGTCCGACACTTCGATGACGATGTTGCCGCCCTGGTGGCTGGCCGACAGGAACAGGCGCCCGGTCTCGGTCTTGCCGGTGGCGCGGCGCACATCCGGCATCTCGATGCCATGGTCGATCGAGTTGCGCACCAGGTGGGTGAGCGGATCGACGATGCGCTCGATCAGGCCCTTGTCCAATTCGGTGGCGGCGCCGTTGGTGATGAAGTCGACCTTCTTGCCCAGCTTGTGGGCCAGGTCGCGCACCATGCGCGGAAAGCGCGAGAACACGAAGTCCATCGGCATCATCCGGATCGACATCACCGCTTCCTGCAGGTCGCGCGTGTTGCGCGTGAGCTGGCTGACGGAGGACAGCAGGCGCTCGTGGATCATCGGGTCCAGGTTCAGGCTGCGCTGCTCGATCATGGCCTGGGTGATCACCAGTTCGCCGACCAGGTTGATGAGCTGGTCGACCTTCTCGACCGACACCCGGATCGAGGATGATTCGGCGGAGGGCGCGGCGCCGCCGGGCGCGCCCTTGGCGGCGGCGGCCTTCTTCTCGGCCGCCACTTCCGACACTTCCAGCGGCGGCGGGGCGCTCGAGACGGGGCGCGGCGGCGGGGCATCCGTCACCCCGGCGGCGGCGCGGATCTGCTCGATCGGCTGGAAGAAACCGTAGCCGCGCTCGTCGTCGCTGCGCGCGTCGGCCACCGGCTCCGGCTCGAGCGGATCGAAGAAGCCGTAGCCCAGCTCCGTCTCGGCCTGGTCGCGCTCGGCCTTCTCCTTCGCGGCCTGGTCGGCCGTCAGGGGCGGCGCTTCGAAGATCTTGAGCTCGTCCACGTTGAAGATGAAGGAGCAGATGGCGATGATGTCGTCCAGCTTCTCGTGGGTGGTGACCATCACGGCGTTGCGCTCGCCCGGCAGGGGCGACACGCTCACCCGGCCCAGCAGGCCCAGTTCGGCGGCCAGCGCGTCGACATCGCGCTGCGGCACCTTGGGCAGTTCGATCCGGTAGCGGTGGCCGCCGTCGGCGTGCTGGTGCTGGGCGGCGTCGTTGAGGGCGAACGAGGGCGCGACCTGGCGCGCGGCCGGCACGCCGTCCTCGGACAGCTCCTGCAGCATCATGCGCACGTTGGCCACTTCGTCCTGGTCCACGTGGCCGCCGCTGCGGTGGCCGTCAAGCTGCATCTTGAGCGTGTCCTTGGCGGCCAGGAAGGCATCGACGTGCTGCGGCGTGAGCGCCATCTCCCCCTTGCGGATGCGGTCCAGGAGCGACTCCAGCACGTGGGTCACTTCGGTCATGTCGTTCAGGCCGAAGGTCGAGGCGCCGCCCTTGACCGAGTGCGCGGTGCGGAAGATCGCGTTCAGGTCCTCCGCGTCGGGCGCGGCCACGTCCACGGCCAGCAGCAGCCGCTCCATTTCAGCCAGCAGCTCCTCGGCTTCGTCGAAGAAGACCTGATAGAACTGGCTAATGTCGATGCTCATGATGAGACTCCGTGTGTTGCGCCGGTCAGCCGATGACTTTCTTGACCACCTCGATCAGGCGTTGCGGGTCGAAGGGCTTGACCAGCCAGCCGTTGGCGCCGGCGGCGCGGCCCTTGGATTTCATTTCGTCGGACGATTCGGTCGTCAGCATCAGGATCGGCACCTTCTGGTAGGCCGGCAGGCCGCGCAGCAGCTTGATCAGGGACAGGCCATCCATGCGCGGCATGTTCTGGTCGGTCAGCACCAGGTCGACGGTCTGCTGCTTGGCTTTTTCCAGCCCGTCCTGGCCGTCCACCGCCTCGACCACCTGGTATCCCGCCGCCTTGAGGCTGAACGCCACCATCTGGCGCAGGGAACTGGAATCGTCGACTGCGAGAATTGTTTTTGCCATCATTGCTCCTGCTTCTTGTAATCCGGGCGTATGCCCAAAAAGTCGTTAATCGGGTCGCGAACCTGCACCGGTTCAGAATAGTTCGATATCGCCGCTTTCCAGATGCTGCTGGTTGACCGCCTTGCGCAGCACGCTGCGCAGCTCGAGCGACTGGATCGCCAGCGCCATGCTGACCTTCCCGAGCAGCTCCACGATCTCGTCGTTGCCGCTTTCCGGGACCAGGTCCTGGCCATGCGCGCCCAGGGTGCCGAGGAACTCGCGCAGGCCGGTCACGCGCTTGAGCGCGCGGTCCAGCAGCTGGCCCGTCATGTCCTGGAATTGCATGCTGGTGATGGCCACGTTCACATGTTCGCCCACTTCGCCGGCCAGCGCCTGCAGCCGCGCGCGCTGCTCGGAACTGGGCTCGCCGCCGCGCAGCAGCAGCTCGATGGTCTCCTGCTGGGCCGCGACGGCGGCGTGAATGGCCATGAAGGCGCCGGTCAGCTTCTCGATCGCTTCCTCGAGCAGCAGTTCGGTCTGGATCAGGTCCGTCTCGACTTCGGTCAGGTGGCGCTTGCCGTGGTCGGATACGCCCGACAACAGCCGCTTCACATGCGAGCCAAGTATCTTCTTTCTATTCATGCACGGTCTCCGCTCTTACGACTTGGCTGGGGGCGCGGCCGGCGCTGGTGGCGCCTCCTCGGTCCCCTCCTGCTGCAGCTCCGGCATGATGCCGTCGCGCGCCACTGCCTCTTCGGTCTTCTTGTTCATGACGATGATGCTGATGCGCCGGTTGATCGGATCGAAGGGATCCTTCCGGTCCAGCGGCGCGGCCGACGCCAGGCCGACCACGCGCATGATTTTCGCCTCCGGCATGCCGCCCTTGGCCAGCTCGCGGCGCGAGGCGTTGGCGCGTTCGGCCGACAGCTCCCAATTGCTGTAGCCGGTGTCGGAGGCGTACGGGGTCGCGTCCGTGTGGCCGGTGACGCTGATCTTGTTGGGCACTTCGTTCAGCACGCGGCCGATCTCGAACAGGATGATCTTGGCATACGGCTGCAATTCGGCCTTGGCCAGCTCGAACATGGGGCGGTTCTGCTCGTCGACGATCTGCACGCGCAGGCCTTCGCTGGTGATGTCGAGCAGGAGCTGGTTCTTGAACTTGCGCAGGGTGGGATTGGAGTCGATGGTCTGCTCGATCTTGACCTTGAGCTGCTGGAGGCGCTGTTTCTCCTCCTTCTCCACCAGGTTCTTGGCCGCGCGCAGGTCGTAGGTCTTCTTCTCGGGTGTCATGTCGCCGCGCTTGACCTGGCCGGTGCGGCGCGACAGGTCGGTGCCGCCGCCCTGGATCACGGAGGACGAGTCGCCGCTGCCGGAGCCGCCCGACATGGCGACCTTGAGCGGGGTCTTGAAGTATTCGGCGATGCCGTTCAAATCGCCCTTGGTGGTCGAACCGAGCAGCCACATGAGCAGGAAGAAGGCCATCATGGCGGTCACGAAGTCGGCGTAGGCGATCTTCCAGGCGCCGCCATGGTGGCCCCCGCCGCCCTTCTTGATCCGCTTGACGATAATCGGTCGCAAGCCCTCATCGGCCATACCAGACTCCTGCCATGCTTACTTGGACTTCGATTTCTTGATGTGGTCTTCGAGCTCGATGAAGGTCGGGCGCTCGGTCGAGTACAGCACCTTGCGGCCGAATTCCACCGCCAGCGCCGGCGCATAGCCATTCAGGCTCGCCAGCAGCGTGACCTTCACGCACTGGTACATCTTCGCTTCCTCTTCCAGCTTCTGCTCCAGCAGGCTCGCGAGCGGACCGACGAAACCGTAGGCCAGCAGGATACCGAGGAAGGTACCCACCAGGGCGTGCGCGATCAGGATCCCCAGTTCGGCCGGCGGAATGCCCACCGACTCCATCGTGTGCACCACGCCCATCACGGCCGCCACGATACCGAAGGCCGGCATGCCGTCGCCCAGCTTGGCGATGCAGTGGGACGGGACCATGCCCTCGTGGTGATGGGTCTCGATCTCGTTGTCCATCAGGTTCTCGATCTGGAAGGCGTCCATGTTCCCCGAGACCATCAGGCGCAGGTAATCGGTCATGAATTCGATCACGTGGTGGTCGGCCAGCACGCCCGGGTACTTGGAGAAGACCGGCGATTCTTCCGGCTTTTCGATGTCGCCTTCGATCGACATCAGGCCTTCCTTGCGGACCTTGGACAGCACCTCGAACAACAGGGCCATGAGCTCCATGTACAGGTCGCGCGTGTAGCGCGAGCCCTGCAGGAGCTTGGGCAAGGATTTCAGGGTGGCCTTGATGGCCTTGCCGTTATTGCCAACCAGAAAGGCACCGGCAGCACCGCCGCCGATCATCATCAGCTCCAGCGGCTGAAACAGCGCGGCGAGGTGGCCGCCGTTCAGCGCGAAACCGCCGAACACGCCCACGCACACCACCACATATCCGATCAATACCAGCAAGGCAGCCCGCTCCCATTGTTAAATTTGAGTACCTCTGGGTAACTACAATAACGTGAGTGAGGTTTAACGGCAAGAAAAAGTGGTTCTTCATAGGGAAAAACCTTGGCCGTGTCGTCTAAAAGTGCCAGACGTAAATAGCGGGTCCGCGATCTGTTGGAGTCACGGAAACATCGGGAGGATGATCGGGTATGACAAACTCGTAACTGAGCAGCATCGAACCGGGGCGCATTTCGGCGCGCGCCTTGTGCCACAAGGCGGGCATGACGGCCGGCGACAGGTAGGCGAACACCACGTCGAAGCTGCCGAAATCGAAGCCGTGATAATCGGCCCGCACGAACTTGTGGTGGCCGGGCGCGCGGGCGGCGCGCACGCGGCTGACCAGCCACGGCAGGGGCGCGAGCTCGATTCCGGTCACGGCGCAGTCCGGCCGGACCTTGGACAAATGTAAAACCAGGCCGCCCAGGCCGCTGCCGACGTCGGCGATGGCGAGCGGCCGGTCCGGCGCCAGCAGCTCGGCCACGGCCGCCCATACGCGCCGTCCGGACGGATAGTACGGCACCTGGGTCCGGAAGGTGGACCAGTACAGCGCCAGCAGGAAGCCAAAACACCCCAGGTACACCCACGGCGACACCGCGGGCGACTGCGCGAACAGCAGCAAGACGGGAAACAGGAACTGGATCGGCCACCACCAGGGCGCCAGGCCGGCGCGCCAGGACAGCACGGCCGCGAACGCGCCCTGGACCAGGGCCGCGCTGGCATAGCCGGGCGCACCGCCGGCGCGCGCCAGCGTGTACACGGCCAGCAGGGTCAGGGGAAAGGACAGCAGTTGGATGGCGCCCGCGCGCACGGCGGGCGCCGCGACGATGGAGCGCAGCAGCCGGCTCACGCGGCCAGGGCGACGGCGTCCCTGGCCTTCTTGGTCTTGCCGGCGCGCGAAGGCATGTGGCACAGGCCGCAACGGTAAGCGCTGTTCAGGTCCATGGTGTTGACCACGAACTTGCCCTTGCAGTCGGCGCAGCCGGCCACGGTCAGCATCTTGCTCTGGAAGAAACGCACCAGGGTCCAGGCGCGCGTCAGCGACAGCACCGGTTCCGCGCCCGGCTCGGGCGGCATTTGCTCCAGATACAGCTGGTAGGCCTTCATCACGGCGCGGATGCCGCTGGCCCCGGCGTGCTCGACCAGGAACTTGTGGATATTAATAAAGAGCGAGGAATGGATGTTCGGTTGCCAGGTCAGGAACCAGTCGGTCGAGAACGGCAGCATGCCTTTCGGCGGCGACATGCCTTTCAGCTCCTTGTACAGCTTGAGCAGGCGCTCGCGCGAGAGCGACACTTCGGTTTCCAGCAGTTGCAGGCGGGCGCCGAGCTGGATCAGTTCGATGGCCAGCTGGATTTCCTGCGCTTCGGATACGACGCTCTTCTTGGACATGGTTTCCCCCTCGTTCCCGATACCGACAACTTACGCGATTTCTTCCACAGCCTGGCCAGCCATCAGGATGGCGGCGTGCGACTGGGCGAGGACGCGGTCTTTGTTGTAGTTGGTCAGCATCGAGAGGATGGCGGTGTCGTCGAAGCGGAACCGGGCCAGCATCATGTTGCCACCAGCCAACTTCAAGATCTGGGCGTTGCTCATACCCTCGATCAGGTCGGCGATCTCTTCGGAAATGCCCAGGCGGAAGATGGCAGTGACTTTGTCGGCGCGGATCATTTGCTGAGCCAGCATCAGGTAGCTCAGGTTGGCATCACGGATCTCAGCCATCATGTCGTTCGCGGTCATTTTTGCCTCTCCTTATCGTTGTTCTGGCGACGTTTGCGTTGCCAGTGAGAAGCATTGTGACCGTGCGGAAATTCGCCGTGAATAGGCGACCGTCTGGATTTTCAGTCCGGGAATAGATGACAGGACCCGTCGGCGTTTGTCCTACAAACGCGCGCAGATCACCATGGATGTCCTGCAAAAACAAGGACTTGGGATAGTCGTTTCCGACACAAATTTTCACTTTCTCCGGGTCATGCCACATCGACCCTTGTACCTTTTACGGCACAGTTTTCAGGAACTTTAGGGTTGCCGCGAACTTTTTTTCAAATTTTTTCAAAAAAATTCGGGCGCATTCCTGCTCTATCGATCCAGGTAACGGCACCAAATTCGGAAACTTTAGGGTTCCGAGCAAAAATTTTTGAATTTTTTTTCCATTGCCTCATAGGCAACAATTTGACGCCTGAACTACCGCAAAGCTTGGTACACTCCCGCTTCGCCCTTAACGACTGCACACCATGCACGCGACACCCCTTTGGGACATCAGCCCGACGATCTCGGCTGACATTCCCGTCTGGCCCGGCGACACGCCCTTCGCGGCCAGCCCGACCTGGGAGATCCAGGACGGCTGCCCGGTTCACGTGAGCCGGATGACCATGACCACCCACCTCGGCGCCCATACCGACGCCCCATCCCATTACGATCCGGCCGGCGCGGCCATCGACCAGGTCGATCTGCACCGGTACATCGGCCCTTGCCGTGTGATCCACTGTATCGGCGCAGCGCGGGTCGAGGCGGCAGACCTTACCGGAAAACTAAAAAACACGCCGCCACGCTTGATCGTGCGTACTTACGCGCAGGCCCCGCGCGCCGCCTGGGATCCGCACTTTCCCGCCGTCGCGCCGGCGGCGATCGAGCTGCTGGCCGCCCATGGCGTGGTCCTGATCGGCACCGACGCCGCCTCGCTCGACCCGCAGGACTCCAAGACCATGGACGCCCACCACGCGGTGCGGCGCCACGGCATGGCGATCCTGGAAGGCGTGGTGCTGGACGCGGTGCCCGAGGGTGACTACGAACTGATCGCCCTGCCCCTCAAGCTGGCCGGCCTGGACGCCAGCCCGGTGCGCGCCATCCTGCGCCCGCTCCCCGCCCCGGAGCAGCCATGAGCGACCGCGCCCACTGCCTGGCGCTGGACGCCGCCGATCCACTGGCGCCCCTGCGCGAGCGCTTCGACCTGCCGCCAGGCGTCATCTATTTAGATGGGAATTCGCTGGGCGCCCGTCCCAAGGCCGCGCTGGAGCGCGCCGCCCAGGTCATCGGCGCCGAGTGGGGCCGCGACCTGATCACCAGCTGGAATACGGCCGGCTGGTTCGCCCTGCCCGGCCGCCTGGGCGACCTGCTGGCGCCCATCGTCGGCGCCGGCCCGGGCGAAGTGGTGGTCACCGACACCACCTCGCTCAACCTGTTCAAGGCGCTGGCCGCCGCCCTGCACCTGCAGCGCGCCACGGCGCGCCGGGTGATCGTCACCGAGCGCAGCAACTTCCCGACCGATATCTACATGGCCGAGGGCCTCACGTCCTGGCTCGACCGCGGCTACCGGCTGCGCCTGGTGGACACGCCGGAGGAACTGGCGGGCGCCATCGACCAGGACGTGGCCGTGGTGATGCTCACCCACGTGAACTACCGCACCGGCTACCAGCACGACCTGGCCGCCGTCACCGCCCACGCGCAGGCACAGGGCGCGCTGACGGTCTGGGACCTGGCCCACTCCGCGGGCGCGGTGCCGGTCGATCTGCACGCGGCCAAGGCCGACTTCGCGGTCGGCTGCACCTATAAATACCTGAACGGCGGCCCCGGCGCCCCCGCCTTCATCTGGGTCCCGCAGCGGCACCAGGCCGATTTCGTCCAGCCCCTGTCCGGCTGGTGGGGGCACGCGCGCCCGTTCGCCATGGCGCCCGCCTTCGAGCCCTGCACCGGGATCGGGCGCGCCCTGTGCGGCACCCAGCCGGTGGTCTCGCTGGCTTTGGTCGAATGCGGCCTCGAGATCTTCCAGGCGGCCGACATGCAGGCCATCCGCGCCAAGTCGCTGGCCTTGACCGATCTGTTCATCGAGCTGGTCGAACGGCGCTGCGGCGCCCACCCGCTCGGCCTGGTCACCCCGCGCGCACACGCCCGGCGCGGCAGCCAGGTCAGCTTCACCCATCCGCATGGCTACGCGGTGATGCAGGCCCTAATCGCGCGCGGCGTGATCGGCGACTACCGCGAACCGCACATCATGCGCTTCGGCTTCACTCCGCTCTACACCCGCTACGCCGACGTGTGGGACGCGGTCGAGACCCTGCGCGCGATCCTCGACGACCAGGCTTACGACATCCACGCGCGCCGCGGCGCCGTCACTTGAACAGGAAACCCGCAATGAGCACCGAACCGACCACGCCCGCTTCCGCTTCCTGGCACGGGGCCCAGATGGACTTTTCCCAATCGATGAGCTACGGCGACTACCTGGGCCTGAACCAGATCCTGCACGCCCAGCATCCGCGCTCGCCCAACCACAACGAGATGCTGTTCATCATCCAGCACCAGACCAGCGAACTGTGGCTCAAGCTGATGCTGCACGAGATGCACGCCGTGCGCGAGCACATCCGGACCGGCGAACTGGAACCGGCCTTCAAGATGCTGGCCCGGGTGGCCCGCATCATGGACCAGCTGGTGCACGCCTGGGACGTGCTGGCCACGATGACGCCGCCCGAATATTCCGCCATCCGCCCGCACCTGGGCGCCTCGTCCGGCTTCCAGTCGCATCAATACCGCCAGCTCGAATTCATCCTCGGGAACAAGAACGCCAACATGCTGGCGGTGCACACCAGCGCGCCGGAGGCGCACGCCCTGCTCGAAGCCGAGCTGCGCGCGCCGTCCGTGTATGACGAATCGATCATGCTGCTGGCGCGCAGCGGCTTTCCGATCGCGCCCGCGCGCCTCGAAGCCGACTGGACCCGCCCGACCCAGGCCGACGAATCGGTGAAGGCGGCCTGGCTCGCGGTGTACCAGGATCCCGAGCGCCACTGGGCCTTGTACGAACTGGCCGAAAAACTGGTCGACCTGGAGACGGCCTTCCGCTACTGGCGCTTCCGCCATGTGACCACGGTCGAGCGCATCATCGGCTTCAAGACCGGCACCGGCGGCACGGCCGGCGTGAGCTATCTGCGCAAGATGCTCGACGTGGTGTTGTTCCCGGAGCTGTTCGCGCTGCGCACCGCGCTGTAGTTCTCGCGTTGCGGGCGGATCGGCCCGTATAATCGGTTCACGCTCACGACCACGGGGACTCCCATGCTCGATCTGCTCGCCGAGGACATCCAGATCGTCGACGCCGCGCACGATGCGCGCCTGCTGCAGGCGGCCTACCGCCTGCGCTACGCGGTCACCGTCGACGAGCTGCACAAGGAACAGACCCACGCCGACCACCTGCAGCGCGAGCTGCGTGACGACTGCGACGACGAGCACTCCACCGTGCTGTGCGCGGTGCTCGAAGGCGCCGTGATCGGCACCATCCGCGTCACCTGGGGTCACGCCGACCTGCCCGCCCATTTCCGCCAGCAGTATGCGCTGTCCGCGTTCGGCCGCTTCCCGCCGGCCAGCTGGAGCTTCACCTCGCGCCTGGCGATCGACCGTTTCTTCCGCAACGGTGCGGCCATCAGCCGCCTGTTCGACCGCGCCTATCAGCTGGTGCGCGAACGGGGCGGGCGGGTCAACTTCTGCCAGTGCACGCCGGCCCTGGTGCGGCTGTACGAGCAGCTGGGCTACCGCCGCTACACCCAGGCGGTGATCGATCCGGACAGCGGCTTTCACATCCCCATGGTGCTGCTGGCCGAAGACGCCGAGCATCTCGCGCGGGTGCGTTCGCCCTTGCTGCGCATCGCGCGCGAGCTGCCCAACCGGCCCGAGACGGACGGCTGGTTCGCACGCCAGTTCCCGGAGTTCAGCCACGGCGGCGTGCACGCCGGCCTGGTCGACGAGGAGTTCACCCGCGCCTTGGCGCAGGAGATGTACGCGACCGACATTGCCCTGTTCCGCGGCCTGCCCGCGGCGGCGGCGGAAAAGTTCATCGCCGCCTCGCGCGTGGTCAAGGTGCCGGCCGGCGAGCTGGTGGTGCGCCAGGGCGTCATGGGGCATGAGATGTACCTGATCCTCAACGGCGCGGCCGAGGTGCGACGCAGCGCCGGGGCCCAGCCCTGCACCATCGCCACCCTCGGCAAGGGCCAGATCTTCGGCGAGATGGCGTTCGTCACGAGGCGCGCGCGCACCGCCTCCGTGGTGGCGCTGACCGACCTGGATGTGCTGGTGCTGTCGCAGCAGTTCATCCAGGGCCTGACCAAGACCATGCCGGCCACGGTGATCCAGATCCTCCTGAACCTGTCCGTGATTCTGTGCGACAGACTGAACTTTTGTACGGAACAATTGCTCACCTACCGGCACGCCCCGGATTAGTACATACACAACAATATGCACTCTGCATAGTTATTCAAATTTTCCTACTTGTTTCCATACAGCATGATAGGATATCCCTCAACGGGGAGATGCCAATGGAACGTGAAGTTCTTGAGTTTTTGGCTGGTCTGCTGGACGACTTTGCACAGCCTGCGGCCGTCTACAGCGCGGCGGCGCAAGACGCGCCCGCCTATGCCAACCCCGCCTTCCACCATCTGCCGACCGAGCTGCGCGCGGCGAGCGCCCTGCGCACCGCGATCGCCACCGCCGCCGGGGGGAGCGCGGCCCGGGTCGACATCGACTGCGGCGCGCAGCTGCGCACCGTCAAGGCCGGCCCCGCCGATTTCGGGCGCGAGCGCTACGCGCTGCTGGTGGCCGACCTGCCCCCCCTGCACAAGCTGGACGAGCGCACCGCCGACACCGAAGCGCCGCTCAGCCAATCCCTGTGGCAGGCCCATCTGTCCGGCAACTTCGACCTGTGCTACGCCCCGCTGGTCAACCTGCACGACGGCGCCGTGTGCGCCCTCGACGTGCGGCCGCGCTGGCGTAGCGGCTGGCCCGATTGGAGCATGCTCCGTCCGGCCGACTTCCCGCTGGCCGCCGCCCTCGCCGACTGGACCCTGCGGCGCGCGCTGCGCCATCTGTCCGAATGGCGCGCCGCGGGCCTGCCCCTGCTGCCGCTGGCCCTGCCCCTGTCCGCCCTGCAGCTGCACGACCGCCGCTTTCCCGCCCGCGTGGGCGAGCTGCTGGCCACGCGCGGCATCGACCAGGCACTGCTCGGGTTCGAGGTCGCGGACGGCATCGTCGCGCACGACCTGCTGGGCGCCGAAGCCGCGCTGGCGCGCCTGCGCGACGCCGGCCTGGCCCTGACCCTGTACGACGACGCGGACGGCTACGCAGCCCTGACCCTGTTGCGCCAGCTCGACCTGGACCGCCTCAAGCTCGGGCCCAGCCTGACCCACGCCCTGCCCGAGGATGCGCGCGCCACGTCCCTGTGCAAGGCGGTGCTGACCATGGCGCACCACCTGGGCATCGAGGTCGACGCGGCCGGCGTGGACCGCGAAGCGCAATGCGACTGCCTGCGCCAGCTGATGTGCGACCGCGCCCAGGGTGCGTGGTTCGGCGCACCGGTGGCGGCCGGGGACATCAACCGGCTGCTCGGCGCCGCCGCCGCGCCGCGCCCGCTGCTGCCGGTGGCCGCACCCACGCGCAGCTTGCTGCTGGTGGACGACGAGCCGGGCATCCTGTCCGCCCTGCGCCGCCTGCTGCGCCAGGACGGCTATCAGATCCTCACCGCCAACGGCGGCCCCGCGGCGCTGGAGCTGCTGCGCGGCCAGTCCGTGGACGTGATCATCTCGGACCAGCGCATGCCCGGCATGCTGGGCAGCGACTTTCTGCGCGCGGCGCGCGAGCTGCATCCGGACACGGTGCGCATCATGCTGTCCGGGTACACCGAGCTGCAGTCGGTGACCGACGCCGTGAACGAGGGCGCCATCTACAAATTCCTCACCAAGCCCTGGGACGACGAGCTGTTGCGGGCCCAGATCGCGGAGGCGTTCCGCCTCAAGGGCATCGCCGACGAGAACGTGCGCCTGACACGCGAGCTGCGCGCCGCCATCTTCGAGCTGGCGGCCCTGAACCGGCGCATGGAACGCCTGCTGGCGCAAAAGCAGCAGCAGATCCGGGCCGACCAGGTCAGCCTCACGGTGGCGCACGAGCTGCTGCAGTTCATTCCGGTACCGGTGATCGGTCTGGACGAGGAAGGCACGATCGTGTTCGTCAACGCGGCCGCCAGCCGCGGCCTGCGCGGCGGGACGCGGCTGCTGGGCGCGGACGCGCACGAGCTGCTGCCGGAACTGTATGGCGACGGGCCGGCGCGCTACGTGCAGGCGGCCGACGGCGGCTCCCTGTGGGCGCGCGTGCAGCCGATGGGCACGGCCTCGTCCTCGCGCGGCTGCCTGGTCACGTTCGAACCTTGCGGGGAGACCGTATGAACCGGACCGTCGCACTCGACGCGGCGCGCGCCGGCATGGCGCTGGCCGCGCCCGTGGTCCAGGGCGCGACCGTGCTGCTGCCGGCCGGGACCATCCTCAACGAGGCGCACCTGGCCAGCCTGCGCCGGCGCGGCGTGGAGCAGCTCGAGATCGTGCCCACGGCCGATCCCGCCCTGTCCGAGGCGGAGCGCGCGCGCCGCGCCGCACGCCTCGATCGACTGTTTCGGCGCTGCCCGGACACGGGGCCGGTCGTGCGCCTCAAGGCCATGGTCCTGGCCTATCGCATGAGGTGAAGAGATGACATCCCTGACCTTGCCCGACGTCGTGAAATCCGTGCGCAGCCTGCCGGCGCTGCCGGCCCTGGTGGCCGACGTGATCGCCACCATGGGCGACGAGGACGCCGACATCGGCGCGGTGGCCGACAAGATCGCGCTCGACCTGGGATTGGCGGCGCAGGTCCTGCGGCTGGCCAATTCATCCTTCTACGGTCTGCCCACGCGGGTCAATTCGGTGGCCCAGGCGATCTCGGTGCTCGGGTTCCACAACCTGCGCAATCTGGTGACCGTCTGCGCCGTGACCGCCAACTTCCAGCAGGACCGCGCCTCCGGCCTGCACTACGCAAGCTTCTGGCGCCACTCGATCGGCACCGCGGTCTGCGCCCGCCTGCTGGCGAGCCGTGTCGGCGTGGCCGAGGAGACGGCCTTCCTGGCGGGCCTGCTGCACGACATCGGCATTCTGGCCCTGGCCAGCGTTCATCCCGAGCTGTATGCGCAAACGCGCGCCCACCGGCGTAGCGCCGACTGCCTGGACATCGAGGCCGAGCGCGCCGTGCTGGGCATCGACCACGCCCTGGTCGGCTCGGAACTCATGGGTCACTGGCGCTTTCCGGCGCCGATCCGCGAGATGGTCGCATCCCACCACGACTGCAGCCCGCAGGCCGTGCCCCTGATCGGCCTGATCCAGGGCGCCAGCGCGCTGGCCGTCGCGCTCGACCTGGGCGCCGACGACGATGCGCTGGTGCCGGACCTGCCGCAGCACGTGTGGGACCTGCTGCGGCTGGACGACGAGGACAGCGGCGCCTTGTTCGGCGCCGCCGAAAAGACTTGCGAAGAACTGTGCAACATCCTGGTGACATGACGGACGACCCGATGGACATGTACGACAACCTGCCCCAGCCCCCGGCCGGTTCCAGCATTCCCCTCTCCGAATTCTTCGACGGGCATCCGGTGGCCACCTTCGCCATCGACCGCGACCACATGGTCACGCACTGGAACAAGGCCTGCGAGCATCTGCTCAGCTACATGGCCGGCGAGATGGTCGGCACCCACCGCCACGCGCGCGCCTTCTATCCGGACGCCCGCCCCACCCTGGCCGACCTCATTTTGGACGGCAACGCCAAGGCGCTGGAGCGTTACCGCGCCTCCTGCGTCATCGCCGGCGCCTACGAAGCCGAGGAGTACTTCGAGGAGCTGGGCGAAAGCGGGCACTGGCTGCAGATCACGGCCGCCCCGCTGCGCGACCACGCCGGCGCCACCGTCGGCGCCATTCAGTCCATGCGCGACGTCACCGAGCGCCGCTTCGCCGAGAACGCGCTGCGCCTGGCCCACCAGAACCTCGAGCACCTGGTGGCGCGGCGCACCGCCGAACTGGCCCAGGTCAACGAGGAGCTGGCCCAGGACATCCGCCAGCGCCAGAGCGCCGAGGACGAGCTGCGGCGCCGGAACATCGAGCTGACGGAACTGAACGCGCGTCTGTCGCAGGCCCAGGAGCAGCTGATCCAGTCCGACAAGCTGGCCTCGATCGGCCAGCTGGCGGCCGGCGTCGCGCACGAGATCAACAACCCGATCGGCTACATCTTCTCCAACTTCGGCACCCTGCACAACTACCTCGAACAATTGTTCCGCATGCTCGAAGCCTATCAGCAGGCCGAGGCCGAAGCGCCGCCCGCCACCGCCCAGCGCCTGGGTGCCCTGCGCGCCGAGATGGAGCTCGAGTTCCTGCGCGAGGACATCCCGATCCTCATGAACGAGTCGCGCGAGGGCATCGTGCGGGTGCGCCACATCGTGCAGGACCTGAAGGATTTTTCGCGCGTGGACACCAGCCAGGAATGGGCCTGGGCCAACCTGCACGCCGGGATCGACTCGACCCTCAACATCGTCGCCAACGAGGTCAAATACAAGGCCGACGTGGTGCGCGAATATGGCGCCCTCCCCGAGGTCGAATGCCTGCAGTCGCAGATCAACCAGGTCGTCATGAACCTGGTGGTCAACGCCGCCCACGCGATCGGCCCCCAGCGCGGCACGATCACGCTGCGCACCGGCATCCTGGACGCCGAGCGCGTCTGGATCGACGTGCAGGACAACGGCAGCGGCATCCCGAAGGAACACCTGACGCGCATCTTCGACCCCTTCTTCACGACCAAGCCGATCGGCAAGGGAACGGGGCTGGGCCTGTCGCTCGCCTATGGCATCATGCAAAAACACGGCGGCCGCATCGAAGTCGACACCGAGGTCGGCCGCGGCACCACCTTCCGTCTCGTGCTGCCGATCCGGCAGCGCAAGGAGTCCTGATGAATCAAGCCGTTTCGTCCGCACCGCTCGCCGCACTCAGCCCGGCCACGCTCCTGTGCGTGGACGACGAACCGAACATCCTCTCGGCGCTGCGCCGGCTGTTCCGTACCCACGGCTACAAGGTGCTCACCGCCGACAGCGGCGCGGCCGGCCTGGCGGTGCTGCGCGAGCAGGCCGTGGACCTGGTCATCTCCGACATGCGCATGCCCGGCATGGACGGCGCCCAGTTCCTGGAACAGGTGCGCGCGCACTGGCCCGACACGGTGCGCCTGCTGCTGACCGGCTACTCCGACATCCAGTCCATCCTGGCCGCCATCAACCGCGGCGAGATCTTCCGCTACATCACCAAGCCCTGGGACGACAACGACATCGCCCTGATCGTGCGCCACGCGCTCGAACGGCGCGAGCTGGAACGCCTGGCCCAGCGCCAGAACGAGGAGCTGCGCCAGCTGAACCAGTCGCTGGAGGCGAAGGTCGAGGCGCGCACGCGCGACATCGCCCAGGCCAACCAGAAGCTCAAGGCCAACTTCATCACCACCATCAAGATCCTGGCCGGCATGGTGGAACTGCGCGACCCGGCCATGGCCGGCCACTCGCGCCGCGTGGCGGACCTGGCGCGGCGCGTCGCCACCCGGCTCGGCCTGCCGGCGCAGGAAGCGCAGGAGGTGTTCATCGCCGGCCTGCTGCTCGATGTGGGCAAGATCGGCTTCGCCGACGACATGCTGCGGGTGCCCCCCAACCAGCTCGCCGGGGACAAGCTGGGCGCGTTCCGCCGCTTCCCGGTGCAGGGCGCCCAGCTCCTGATGCCGCTCGAGGAAATGCGCGGGGTGGCCGCCATCCTGCGCGCCCAGGCCGAGCGTTTCGACGGCGCCGGCTTCCCCGAGGGCTTGACCGGCTTCGCCATTCCGGTCGGCGCGCGCATCCTGGCGCTGGTCTCCGATTACGATAATCTGCAGCTGGGAATGCTGACCCAGCGCCGCGTGCCGCCGGAAGAGGCGCGCCGCCTGATCTACGACGGCAGCGGCAAGCGCTACGACCCGGCCGTGGTCAACGCGTTCAAGGTGCTGCTGGAGGGCGAGGCGCCGGAGTCGCCGCAGGATGTCGCGGTCTCGGCGAGCCAGCTCCTGCCCGGCATGGTTCTCTCGCGCGACCTGGTCAGTCCGGAGGGCCTGATGCTGCTCTCGGCCGAGCATGTGCTGGACGAGCGCCTGATCCGCCAGCTGACCGAATTCGAACGCAGCTGCAACCAGCGACTGGCGATCCGCGTCTGGCCGCAGCGGAAAGGCTCGGAATGAAACGCCTGCTCCTCGTCGACGACGAACAGAACGTCCTGCACGCTCTGGTGCGGACCTTGCGCAGCTGCTACCGCGACCAGGTCGCGTTCGAGACCTTCACCAATCCCTACGAAGCGCTCAAACGCTGCAGCCTGACCGAGTTCGACGTCGTGATCTCGGACTATCGCATGCTGGAGCTGACCGGCGTGGAATTCCTGGCCGCGCTGCAGCAGGTGGCGCCCGATACGGTGCGCATCATGCTGACCGCGTCCACCGAGTTCGGCACCGTCAGCAGCGCCATCAACGAAGCCGGCGTGTTCCGCTTCCTGTCCAAGCCGTGGGACGAGACGTCGCTGCGCGCGGCGCTCGACGCCTCCTTCGAACAGCGCGCGAAACTGGTGCGCGAGCGCGAAGAGCGCTCACTCCTTGGCGTCAAGCGGTAGGCGAATGACGAAAGTGCTGCCGCGCCCAGGCGCGGACTTCACCTCGATCTGTCCGCCGTGTTTGGTGACGATGCCGTAGGCGAGCGACAGGCCGAGGCCGGTGCCGCTGCCCACCGGACGGGTGGTGAAGAAGGGCTCGAAGATGCGGTTCAGATGCTGCGGCTCGATGCCGCAGCCGTTGTCGTTGATCGCTACGCAAGCCGTGCCGTCCTCGATCCAGGTCCGCACCTTGACAAGCCCGCCGTCGGCCACCGCCTGGAAGGCGTTCGACAAGACCTGGGAGAACACCTGATTGACCTGCGCCCCCAGGCAGCGCAGCGGCGGCAGCGGGCCGTATTCGCGCTCGATGGCAGGCTTGGAATTGGCGGCGCGCGCCACCAGGTCCAGCGTGTGATCGACGCTGGCGTTCAGGTCCACCAACTGCCACTCGGCTTCGTTCAGGTGCGAGAAATCCATCAGCGACTGGACGATCTCCTTCACCCGCCGCAAGCCGTCGCGCGATTCGCGCAGCAGGTCGGCGATGTCCTCACGCAGGAAATCGAGATCGGCGTCGGCGCGCAACTGCCGCAGGCGCGCGTCCAGCGGCTGGCCGCGCGCCGCGTCCGCGTCGCCATCGATCAGGCCGAGCAGGGTCGTGACGTAGGTTTGCAAGGTCCCCATGTTCGAATTGACGAAGCCCAGGGGGTTGTTGACCTCGTGCGCGATGCCGGCCGCGAGCTGGCCGATCGAGGCGAGCTTCTCCGATTGCAGCAGGCGGTGGTGCGCGTCGCGCAGTTGCGCGATCAGACGCCCCTGCTCCTCTTCCAGTCCCTTGCGCACCGTGATGTCGGTCAGCGCGCCTACCACCTCCAATGGCGCGCCGTTGGCGTCGCGGATCAGGCGCAGCGAGTCGTGCATCCAGAGGTAGCCGCCGGCGGCGGTGCGAAAGCGGTATTCGTAGGTGCGCTCGCCATCGACGAACAGCTGGGCGAGGCTGGAGAAGATCGCCGGCGCATCGTCAGGGTGGATGTGGTCGAACCAGAAGTTCGGGTCCGCCACCATCTCCTCCGGGTGGTAGCCCAGCACGTGCAGCGCGTTATTGCTCACGAAGGTCATCTTGAAGTCGCCGCTCGGAACGGTGCAGTAGATGATCGCGGGCGTGTTATCAAGAAGGTATTGCAGGCGCTGTTCGGGCGCGGCACTGGCTGGCGCCGAGGGCGGACTGAGGTCCGCCTCGAAGAAGTCCATGTCCCCGAGCTGCTCCATCGCTTCGATTCATACCGTTTCTGTATGTTCATTATGCCCGTTTCAAAGGCTGCCGCAAGCCTGCCGTACAATCGCGTTGCATGAAAGGAGAAAGCATGGAATGTGAAGTCCTGAGCTTGCCCGGCCTTTGGAATTCCGGGCCCCAGCATTGGCAGACGCTGTGGGAAGCGCGCCATCCCGCCTGGCGCCGCGTGGCGCATCGCGATTGGAACACGCCGGCCTGCGCCGAATGGGTGGCGGAACTGGATGCGGCCATCGGCCAGTGCCAGCGCCCGCCGCTGCTGGCGGCCCACAGCCTGTCCTGCGCCACCGTCGCGCACTGGGCGGCCAGCGGCTCGCGCCCGAAGATCGCCGGGGCGTTCCTGGTCGCGCCGAGCGACACCGAAGGACCGAACTATCCGCCCGAACCGACCGGGTTCGCGCCCATGCCGCTGCAAGCCCTGCCCTTTCCCAGCATCGTGGTGGCCAGTGCGGACGACATCTATGTGAGCATGGCGCGCGCGCGCCAATTCGCGCGGGCCTGGGGCAGCCAGCTGGTGGAAATCGGGCCGGCCGGCCATATCAACGGCGCCAGCGGCTACGGCCCGTGGCCGGAAGGCGAGCGGCTCCTGCTGGAGTTCGGCCGCTCGCTGTGATGCCAGCGCCCCTGCTTATTTCGCCAGCAGCATCTCGTTGACGCGCTTGACGAAGGCGGCCGGGTCGGCCAGCGCACCGCCTTCGGCCAGCATCGCCTGATCGAACAGGATGTGCGACCAGTCCGCGAACTGCGGGCTGTCCACGCTCTCGTATTTCAGGCGCGTGACCAAGGGATGGTTCGGGTTGATCTCGAGGATGGGCTTGGACTCGGGCGCATTCTGCCCCGCCGCCTTCAGCATGCGCACCAGGTGGCTGGACATGTCGTGCTCGTCCGCCACCAGGCAGGCCGGCGAATCGGTCAGGCGGAACGTGACCCGCACTTCCTTGGCCTTGTCGGCCAGCGCGGTCTTCATCTTCTCGACCAGTTCCTTGTAGTCGGACTCGGTCTGCTCGTGCTCCTTCTTCTCGGTCTCGTCTTCCAGCTTACCCAGGTCGAGGCCGCCCTTGGCGATCGAGACCAGCTCCTTGCCGTCGAATTCGTTCAGGAAGGACAGCATCCATTCATCGACCCGGTCGGTCAGCAGCAGCACTTCCACGCCCTTCTTGCGGAAGATCTCCAGGTGCGGGCTGCTCCTGGCGGCGCTGAAGGTGTCGGCGGTGACGTAATAGATCTTGTCCTGGCCTTCCTTCATCCGGCCCACGTAGTCGGCCAGCGCCACGCTCTGCTCGTCGTCCTCGTTGTGGGTCGAGGCGAAGCGCAGCAGCTTGGCGATGCGGTCCTTGTTGCCCTGGTCCTCGCCGATGCCTTCCTTGAGCACCTGGCCGAACTCCTTCCAGAAGGTCGTGTATTTGTCCTTCTTGTCCTGTTCCTCGGCGTTGGCCAGCTCCTCCAGCATGCCCAGCACGCGCTTGGTCGAGCCTTCGCGGATCAGGCGCACGTCGCGCGACTCCTGCAGGATCTCGCGCGAGACGTTCAGCGGCAGGTCGTTCGAATCGATCACGCCCTTGATGAAGCGCAGGTAGGCCGGCATCAGCTGCTCGGCGTCGTCCATGATGAACACGCGCTTGACGTACAGCTTGATGCCGCCGCGCTTATTGCGGTCCCACAGGTCGAACGGGGCGCGTTCGGGCACGTACAGAAGCTGGGTGTATTCGCTGCGGCCCTCGACCCGGTTGTGGGTGTAGGTGAGCGGCTTGCCGAAGTCGTGCGAGACGTGCTTGTAGAACTCTTCGTACTGTTCCGGGGTCACGTCGTTCTTGTTGCGGGTCCACAGCGCGCTGGCCTGGTTGACGTTCTCCCACTCGTCCTGGACGACGTTTTCGTTCTTCTCGGCGTCCCATTCCTCCTTGCGCATCTGGATCGGGATCGAGATGTGGTCGGAGTATTTACGGATGATGGACTTGAGCTTCCAGCTGGAGAGGAATTCGTCCTCGCCTTCGCGCAGATGCAAGATGATGTCGGTGCCGCGGTTCGGTTTGTCGATCGCCTCGACCGAGAAGTCGCCCTCGCCGGCCGACTCCCAGCGCACGCCCTCGGTGGCGGCCGCGCCGGCGCGGCGCGTTTCGACCGTGATCTTGTCGGCCACGATGAAGCCGGAGTAGAAGCCCACGCCGAACTGGCCGATCAGTGCGGCGTCGGCCTGCTGGTCCCCGGAGAGCCGGCCGAAGAATTCCTTCGTGCCGGACTTGGCGATGGTGCCCAGGTGGGCGATCGCCTCCTCGCGGTTCATGCCGATCCCGTTATCGGAAATGGTGACGGTGCGCTGGTCCTTGTCGAAGCTGAACTTGATTCTCAGTTCATGGTCATTGCCGTACAGGGCGTCGTGATTGATCGCCTCGAAGCGCAGCTTGTCGGCGGCATCGGACGCGTTCGAGATCAGCTCGCGGACAAAAATCTCCTTGTTCGAGTACAAGGAGTGGATCATCAGGTGAAGCAGCTGTTTGACTTCAGCTTGAAAGCCAAGGGTTTCTTTTTCGGCGACTGCCATCTTCTTCCTCGTTATAAGACTGATAAGGTAAGTGGAACACCCGCCATATGGGGGGGGCTCCCGCATTTTCAAGAGCCGAGTTCGCGCTCGAAAAATTGCCACACGGCGGGGTCCTGCATGGCCGCCACATTCAGGCGCATGCGGGTCGAGGGCAGCTGGCTGGGCGAGAACAGCGAACCGGGCGCCAGCAATACGCCCGCGGCCAGGCCGCGCTCGGTCAGCACGTTGGTGTCGCGCCCCACGTCGGCCCAGACGAACATGCCGGCCGCCGGAACCGGGTCGATGCGCAGTCCCAGGCGCTCGATCTGGCGCAGCGTGCGCGCGCGCACCGCGTCCAGGCGCTCGCGCATGCGGTCCACGTGCTTGCGGTACAGCCCCTCGGACAGGATCTTGTACACCACCCGCTCCCCGAGCTCGCTGGTGGTCAGGGTGGTGAGCATCTTGCGGTCGGCCAGGCGCCGCGCCAGGTCCGGGCGGGCGGCGATGAAGCCGACCCGCAAGTTGGCCGACATCGACTTGGAAAAACCGGACAGGTAGACCACCCGCTGCAGCTGGTCCAGCGCGGCCAGGCGGGTCGCGCTTTGCACGCCGGGGCCGGGATGCAGGTCGCTGTAGATGTCGTCCTCCACCAGCGTGAAATCGTGCTCCTCCGCCAGGCGCAGCACCTGGAAGGCCTTGGGCGCGGACAGCGAAGTGGAACTCGGGTTGTGCAGCACCGAGTTGATGACATACAGGCGCGGCTTGTGCAGGGCCGCGAGCTGGGCCAGCTGGACGATGTCCGGTCCGTCGGCCTGGCGCGGCACGCCCACCACCTTGAGGCCCATGGCGGCGAAGCTGCCGAACATGAGAAACCAGGCCGGGTCGTCCACGAACACGGTGTCGCCCGGGCGCGCCAGTTCGCGCGCCACCAGGTCCAGGGCCTGGGTGACGCCGACCGTGGTGACGATCTGCTCGGGCGCCGCCTCGATCTCGACCTCGGCCAGCTTGCGCTGCAGCTGCTGGCGCAGCGGCAGGAAGCCTTGGGGTGTGCCGTAACTGAGCAGCACGTTGCTGTGCTGGCGGCTGATCGAGCGCAGGGCGTTGGCGATGGCCGCTCCATCCAGCCATTCGGCCGGCAGCACGCCGGCGCCGGGGGCGCGCTGCAGCGGCGTCTGGCGGAACATGGCGCGGATCAGCCACACCACATCGAGCTTGGAGGACGGGTCGGGCACCGGCTCGGCGCCGCGGCCGGGGGGCAGGAAGGCGGCGCGGTCGCGCACGTAGAAGCCGGCCCCGCGGCGCGACTCCAGGTAGCCCTGCGCCACCAGCTTGTCGTAGCTGGCCACGACCGTGAAGCAGGACACGCCGTGGGCCGCGGCGAACTGGCGGATCGAGGGCATGCGCGCCCCGCTGCGCAGCAGCTTGTCGTCGATGCGCGCCGCCACCGAGCGCACGATCTGGTCGCTCAGCGATTCGCCCGCTTCACGCGAGAGCAGCGCCGCGAACGGCGCCGGGTGGCCGCGGGACGCGGTCCTGGCGAGTGTATTGGCCATTTCACCATCACAGTACGTTGAGTGTGTGCCAAAGTGTATCGGCACTGTATTGGTTTTCTCGGCTAGGATAACTCAAACCCCAAATTTGGAGGAGTCCCCATGCTGCCCGACCTGGCCGCCATCGAAGCCGCCGCCGCCGTGGTGTACCGCGCGCTGCCGCCCACGCCGCAATTCGCCTGGCCGCTGCTGGACGAGAAACTCGGTCTGCGAGCCTGGATCAAGCACGAGAATCACCTCCCGGTGGGCGCCTTCAAGGTGCGCGGCGGCCTAGTGTATATGGAGGCCCTGCAGCGCCGTTTGCCCGGCCTCAAGGGCGTCATCGCCGCCACCCGCGGCAATCACGGCCAGTCGATCGCCTTCGCCGCCGGCCGGCTGGGCATTCCGGTCACGATCGTCGTCCCCGAGGGGAATAGCCGCGAGAAAAACGCCGCCATGCGCGCGCTGGGCGCCACGCTGATCGAGCAGGGCGAGGACTTCTTCGCATGCCGTCTGCATGCGCTCGACCTGGCGGAACGCCAGGGCCTGCACATGGTGCCCTCGTACCACAACGATCTGGTGGCGGGCGTCGCCACCGGCTACCTGGAGCTGTTGCGCGCCCAGCCCGGGATCGAGGTGCTGTTCGTCCCGATCGGACAGGGCTCCGGCATCTGCGCCGCGCTGGCCGCGCGCGACGCGCTCGGCCTGGCCACCCGCATCGTGGGAGTGGTCTCGGCCCATGCCCCGGCTTACCTGCATTCCTATCAGGCCGGGCGCTGCCTCGAGGCGCCGGTCAGCACCGTGCTGGCCGACGGCCTGGCCTGCCGCGCGCCGGATCCGGCCTCGTTGAAAGCGATGCTGGGCAAACTGGAAGCCATCGTGGCGGTCACCGACGACGAGGTGGCGCGCGCCATGCGCCTGTACTTCCGCACGACGCACAATCTGGCCGAAGGCGCCGGCGCCGCGGCCCTCGCCGCCGCCCTGCAGCTGCGCGGCCGCCTGCCAGCCGGCTGCACGATCGGGCTGCCTCTGACCGGCGCCAACGTCGATGCGTCCCTGTTCGCGCGCGTGCTGGAGGGGCCATGAAGCTCCCGCGCTGGCCGTGGTCCGTGCCCACCCCGGGCTCCCTGGCATGCAGCGCACCAGAGGCTCCCGCTTGCGCGGGAGTGACCCTGGGTTGCGCGGCTTGCGCTCGGCGCCCTCGCCCCCGTGTTCATCACCGCCGGCCGGGCGCTGGGGGCGGCCGCCCTGGCCGGGGAGCCGTTGCATGCGGCCCACGCCGGCTTCGCCCTGGCCGTGGCGGCCGTGGTGGCGGCGGGGCGGCGGGTACAAGTGGCCCGCTAACGCAGGTACAATAACGTTCTTGCATATTGCTCTACACCGATTGGGATCCGCATGTCCGTCTACGAAAAACTGAAGGCCTTGAACCTCACCCTGCCCACGCCGGCCACCCCGGCCGCCGCCTACGTCATGTACGTCCAGACCGGCAACCTGGTCTTCCTGTCCGGCCATATCGCCAAACGCGCGGACGGCAGCGTCTGGGCCGGCCAGCTCGGCCGCGACATCGCCGTCGAAGAGGGCCAGCAGGCCGCGCGCGCCGTCGCCGTGGACCTGATCGGCACCCTGCAGGCGGCCTGCGGCGGGGACCTGAACCGCGTCAAGCGCATCGTCAAGGTCATGAGCCTGGTGAACTCCACGCCCGACTTCACCAGCCAGCACCTGGTGACCAACGGCTGCTCGGAGCTGCTGGGCGAAGTGTTCGGCGCGGCCGGCAAGCACGCCCGCTCCGCCTTTGGCGTGGCCCAGATTCCGCTCGGCGCCTGCGTCGAGATCGAACTGATCGCCGAACTCGCCTAAACTACCTGTAACCGGGCGCAGCCTATCCGGCGGCGCCTACCCGAGAGCGCCACAAGCGTTCGCGATCCACGGCCCGCGCGCGGGCCACCGCCAAGTGAGACCAGCATGAAAATCGAAAACCCGAACCCGATCCAGTGGCGCTTTTCCGAACGCGCCCAGCAGCTCCAAAGCTCCTTCATCCGCGAGATCCTGAAGATCACGCAGCGCCCCGAGATCATCTCGTTTGCCGGCGGCCTGCCCTCGCCGGCCACGTTCCCGGTCGAGCGCATGAAGGAATCCTTCGACCGCGTGCTGACCAACAGCGGCAAGGTGGCCCTCCAGTACGGTCCGACCGACGGCTACCCGGCCCTGCGCGAATGGATCGCCAATTCGCTGTCCACCAATGGCGCAAAGATCGTCCCCGAACAGATTCTCATGACCTCCGGCTCGCAGCAGGCGCTCGACCTGTTGGGCAAGGTCCTGCTCGACGAAGGCAGCCGCGCACTGGTCGAGACGCCCTCCTACCTGGGCGCCCTGCAGGCCTTCTCCGTGTACCGCCCCGAATTCAAGTCGGTCGACACCGACGACCACGGCCTGGTGCCGGCCTCGATCGCCCCGGTGGCCGAAGGCGCGCGCCTGCTGTACGCCCTGCCCAACTTCCAGAACCCGACCGGCCGCACCTTGTCGGTCGAGCGCCGCCAGGAACTGGTCGAAACCTGCGCCCGCCTCGGCCTGCCGCTGATCGAGGACGATCCCTACGGCGCCCTGTCGTACAAGGGCCAGCCGATGCCGAAGATGGTCGCGATGAACCCGGACGGCGTGATCTACATGGGCTCCTTCTCCAAGGTGCTGACCCCGGGCATCCGCCTCGGCTACGTGTGCGCCCCGCTGCCCCTGGTGCGCCGCCTGGAGCTGGCCAAGCAGGCGGCCGACCTGCACACCGCCCAGCTGACCCAGATGGTGGTGTACGACGTGATCAAGGACGGCTTCCTCGACCAGCACATCCCGACCATCCGCGAACTGTACGGCAACCAGTGCCAGGTGATGCTCGACGCGATGACCGAACACTTCCCGGCCGGCGTGCACTGGACCCGTCCGGAAGGCGGCATGTTCATCTGGGTGACCCTGCCCAAGCACGTGGACGCGATGAAGCTGCTGGACCAGGCCATCGCCGCCAAGGTCGCCTTCGTGCCGGGCGCGCCGTTCTACGCCAACGAGCCCGAGACCAACACCCTGCGCCTGTCCTTCGTGACCGTGCCGCCGGAGCGCATCCGCGAAGGTATCGCCATCCTCGGCAAGCTGATCGCCGCCGCCATCTGAGCCGCGCCAACGCGCCACGCCAAAGCCGGCCGCCCTGCGGGGCCGCCGGCTTTTTCATTTGCGCCAATCGGCGTCCTTTCCCAATAATAACAATCTCACAAAAACTCACCCAAACCGTGTTTTTTGCGTTACAATACCGGCCAGAAATTTCTGTTGCCGCCAATACATTCACAACATCAGCGGCCCTCATCAACGCAGGCCAAGTCCAACGGAGACGCAAGGCCTACTTTTGACCTGATCTCATGTTCGACACCGCCGACGCCCCGGATGTCCTGCGCCAGCTTTCCCAGCTGGTTCCCCAACCCGCCCATCAAAGCGCTTCGACCCTCGAGGCGGCGCCGCTCGACATGGCCGACCTGCTGGTCGCCTACCTCGAGCAACTGGGGATCGAGTACGTGTTCGGCATTCCCGGCGGCGCGATCGAACCGATGTACAACGCGCTGGCGCGCAGCGAGCGGCGCGGCGGCGTGCGCCACGTGCTGGCGCGCCACGAGGCCGGCGCCGCCTTCATGGCCGACGGCTATGCGCGCGAGACCGGCAAGGTCGGCGTGTGCATTTCCACTTCCGGCCCCGGCGCGACCAACATGATCACCGCGGTGGCCACCGCCTACGACAACAGCGTGCCGCTGCTGGTCATCACCGGCCAGCCGGCCCTGCCCTCCTTCGGCCGCCATCCGCTGCAGGAATCGGCCTGCACCGGCGTCAACGTGCTGGGCATGTTCCGTCACTGCACGCGCTACAACTCGCTGGTCTCGCACTCCAAGCAGCTCGAGACCAAGCTGGTGACGGCCCTGCAGCGCGCCATCCGCAAGCGCGGCCCGGTCCACCTGTCGGTGCCGGTGGACGTGTTCCGCCAGGGCGCCGACGTGGCCGCGCCGAGCTATGACCTGGCCAACCTGCTGCGCCCGACCTCGCTGGTGGACGACGACGCGGTCGAGATCCTGCGCGCCAAGCTGGCGCGTTCGCGCAAGGTGGTGCTGCTGATCGGCGGCTGGTGCGGCGAGGCGATCCACTCGATCCTGCAGTTCGCCGTGCTCAAGGGCGCGACCTTCGTCACCACGCCGGACGGCAAGGGCCTGGTCAGCCCGCAGCATCCGCTCTTTCGCGGCGTGTTCGGCTTCGGCGGGCACCAGAGCGCCGAAGACGAATTGAACGATCCGGCGGTCGACCTGATTCTCGCGATCGGCGCCTCGATGGGCGAATGGAATACCGGCGGCTGGTCCAAGCACTTGCTGAACGACCGCCTGGTGCACATCGACGAACTGGAAGACCACCTGGCGCGCACGCCGATGGCGAGCCTGCACATGCGCGGCTCGATCCGCGCCATCTTCAACCGCCTGATCGAGCGCATCGACGACATCCGCATCGGCGCGGACGTGCCGGCCGCCGAGCGTCCCGGCACCCTGGACGCCTACAAGTTCGACCCGGCCAGCATTCTCGCCGCGCCGCAGGCCTACAACAGCGACGCCACGCCCATCAAGCCGCAGCGCCTGATGCGCGAGCTGTCCAACCTGTTCCCGCCCACCACCCGCTTCCTGGCCGACACCGGCAACAGCGTGGCCTGGGCCACGCACTACCTGCAGCCGCTCGACCGGCGCATGGGCGAGCGCCGCCTGGCCGGGGGCGAACGCAAACGCTCGCCCGGCCAGCGCCAGACCTTCGGCGGCTGGCTGCGCGTGACGATGAATTTCGCGGCCATGGGCTGGGCCATCGGCGGCGCCGTCGGCACCGCGATCGCCAATCCGAGCGTGCCGGTGGTGTGCATCACCGGCGACGGCAGCCTGCTGATGAACGGCCAGGAGATCTCGGTGGCGGTGGCCGAACAGCTCACCGTCATCTTCGTGATCCTGAACGACCGCGCCCTCGGCATGGTCAAGCATGGCCAGCGCCTGGCGGGCGCCGAACGGGTCGGCTGCGACATGCCGGCCACGGACTTCGCCATGCTCGGCCGCGCCCTCGGCGCCCACGGCCACACCATCCGTTCGGCCGACGACCTGGCCGGCCTCGACATGCAGGCGATCTGCAGCCGCGCCGGACCCACCGTGCTCGACGTGCACATCGACCCGGACGAGGTCCCGCCGATGAACGCCCGCATGCGGGTGTTGGCTGGGGACAGCGAATGACAGGTAAATTGCAAGGCAAAGTTGCGTTGATCACCGGCGGCACGAACGGCATCGGCCTGGCTGCGGCCCGCCTGTTCCAGCGTGAAGGAGCGCAGTTGGTCGTCACGGGGCGCGACCCCGAAGGCATCGCCGCGGCGCGGGATGCGCTGGGACCGGCGGCATCCGTGCTGGCCAGCGAAGCGGGCGACTTGACCCAAGTGGATGACCTGCTCGAGCAAATCCGTGTGCGGCACGGAAGAATTGACGTCATGTTCCTCAATGCCGGCGTCTCGCGACCGGCACCGTTCGACCAGGTGACGGAAGAACAGTTCGACCAGATCGTCGGCCTCAACTTCAAGGCGACCTTCTTCACGATTCAGAAAGCGTTGCCGCTGCTGCGACCCGGCGCCTCCATTGTCGTAACCACTTCCATCACAGACCAGACGGGTTCCCCGAATTTCAGCGTCTACGGCGCCAGCAAGGCGGCACTCCGCTCGCTCGTGCAGTCGCTCGGCCTGGGACTGATCGAGCGGGGCATCCGCCTTAACGCCGTCTGCCCCGGCCCCATCGATACGAATGCATTCCGGCGCCTGAAACTGCCTCCCGAGAAGCTGGCCGCCGTCCACGCTGACATCAAGGCACGGACACCGATCCGGCGCTTCGGCCAGCCCGAGGAGGTGGCCAATGCTGTCCTGTTCCTGGCATCCGACGACGCCTCTTACATCGTCGGCGAAGAAATCGTCGTCGCAGGCGGTATCAACCACGTCTGCCTCCCCTGATCCTTCATTCCATTCTATGAGCGACATCGACAAAGCCGATGTGGTACACACCCGCATTTGGCAAGAAGAACCTGAACCGGAAAACGCGTTCGCAACCCGCGCCGCCTTCTGCCGCGGCTATGACGTCTACGGCCAAATGCTCGGCAGTGCGCGCTGGATCGACATGCTGTTGCTGTTGCTGCGCGACGAGCTGCCACCGCCTTCTCAACGCGATGCGCTCGAGACCTTGGCCGTCGCCCTGGCCAACCCGGGCCCGCGCGATCCGTCGGTGCATGCGGCGATGTGCGGCGGCGTGGGCGGCTCGGCGATGGCAGCGGCGCTGATGGCGGCCCTGGCCGTCGGCGCTGGCCGCAACGGCGGCGCGCGCGATGTGCGCGACGCGATGGAGGCGTGGGCGCAATGCGGCCCCGAATACCGCGCGTGGTGCGAACGGGCCGCGCCGCAGCGGCGCGACCCGCTGGAAGCCTTCCCCGATCCGCAGCACGTGGCCGGGTTCGACCCGAACGGCACGGTGCTGCCGACGATCGTACGCCAATTACTGGCCGCGATCGACCGCGGCACGAACACCCCGCGCATCGCTTGGCTGCGCGCCAATCTGGACGATCTCTGCGCGCGCATTGGCCTGCCGCTCACGCACAGCGGTGTGGCCGCCGCCCTGTTCGCCGACCTCGGTCTCGCGCCAGCAGAGGGTGAATTGCTGTTCCTTCTACTGCGCCTGCCCGGTGCCGGCGCGCATGCGCTTGAGCAGCAACAGCACGGCTATCGCCGCTTCCCCTTCTATCAAATCGACTTGACTTCGGAGCCGCGCGCATGAACGGTCCAGACCAACTACTGCAGAACACAGGCCGTCTGCGCACCGCAATGGGCGAGTGCTTCCCCGGCACGCACACCATCTTTCGCGGTCACGACCTGCATCGCGAACTGCTGGAAATGGACTGGGTCGGACTGTACGTTTTTGGCATCACCGGCCGCAAACTGACCGACGCCCAGGTACGCGTGCTGCATGCGATCTGGGTCTGCACCAGCTATCCGGATACACGTCTGTGGAACAACCGCGTCGCCGCCCTGGCCGCGAGCGCGCGCAGCAGCGCCAACCTGGGCATTGTCGCAGGCCTCGCCCTGTCGGAGGCGACGACCTATGGTGGACAGGCGGGCATGCGCTCGCTGCACTTCCTGATAGAGACGCAACGCCGGGTAAGGGATGGCGCCGACCTGGAGCAGGTGGTCTTGGAAGAGAAGGCGGCACGCCGCATCTACGGATATGGCCGCCCGATCAATTCGATCGACGAGCGCCTGCCTTGGATCATGCAGGTTGCCGCCAACTTTGGTCTGGACCAGGGAACGCACGTGCGCCTGGCCCACGCGGTCGAGGCGATCTTGCAGCCACGCTATCCGAAGCTGCGCATGAACTACGCGGCCCTGCATGCAGCCCTGATCGCCGACATGGGCCTGTCGGTGCGTGAGTATCAAATGCTGCGTGTCCCCACCTTCCTGGCCGGGATGCCGCCGTGCGTCGCCGACGCCGCTGCCAAACCGGAAGGCACCCTGTTTCCGACGCCATGCGCCGCCATCGCTTACGAGGGCCAGGACCACCGTACCTGGCCGCGTTAACAAGGAGCCACAACGCCCCTTCCAGCTCAGCCATTGCTCAGGCTACAATGGACAAACCACCCATAGAGGAGACGTCCGATGACACTACGCGCCGCCCTTCGCCCATGCCTCATCGCGGGCATGGTCTTTCAGGCATGTGCGGCGCTAGCGCAGCAAGCTCCCACCACGCCGGCTCCCGTCAGCGATGAAGAAGAACTAAGCCTCATCTACGGGGACAAGGAAACCGTGTCCATCGCGACCGGTAGCGCGCAATCGCTGCGGCGGGCGCCTGCGGTGGCCACCGTCATCACGGCCCAGGACATCGCCGCCATGGGCGCCGCCGATCTCGATCAGGTGCTGGAAGCGGTTCCAGGCATCCACGTCAACCGCTCGGCCAATCTGTATTCGCCGTTGTACGTCGTGCGCGGGATCGTCAGCCAGTTCACGCCGCAATTGCTGGTGCTGCAAAACGGCATACCGGTGACGACGCTATACCAGAGCAACAAAGGCAACCTGTGGGGCGGCTATCCGGTCGAGCACATCGCGCGCATCGAAATCATCCGCGGCCCCGGTTCCGCGCTCTACGGTTCGGACGCCTTTTCCGGCGTTATCAATATCATCACCAAGGCGGCCGCCGACACCCCGGGAACCGAAACTGGCGCGCGCGTCGGCTCGTTCAGCACACGCGACGTGTGGATTCAGCATGGTGGCAGCATGGGCGGGGCGCAAATTTCCGCCTACCTGCGCGCGGGCGAGACGGACGGCTTCCGCAGCATCATCGACGCCGATGCGCAAACCCGCAACGATAGTCTGTTCAAGACGCACGCCAGCCTCGCTCCAGGTCCGGTCAACGTTGGCTACCAGGCAATCGACGGCAATTTGGACGTGCAATGGGATAAGTGGCGCTTCCGCGCGGGCTATAAGCTGCGCGACGATCTCGGGACGGGCGCCGGGGTGGCGTCCGCGCTGGACCCGATCGGCAAATCGCGCAGCGAACGTATTACCTGGGATGTATCGTGGTCCGATGTGCTGGCGCGCGATTGGACCGTCGGCAGCCAGCTCAGCTTCCTGGCCTATACCCAGGCTACGCCGGTCGACTATCAATTGTTGCCGCCCGGGACCACGCTCCCCACCGGCACTTTCGTCAACGGCATGTTCGGCGGCCCCGATACCTGGGAGCGCCAGTTCCGCTTGTCGGGTTTTGCCGCGTTTACCGGTATCGCCCAGCACCACGTACGCATCGGGGTCGGCCATGACGACCTCAATTTGTACAAGACCCTCGAAACCCGCAATTTCAACTATACGGCGGGAGGCACACCGATTCCGCTGCCGAGCGTGATCGACATGACGCCGACCAATCCCTTCCTGCTGCCGCAGCGCCGCAAGATCGACTACGTCTATGTGCAGGACGAGTGGAAAATGGCACCGGATTGGACCATGACCGCCGGTGTGCGCCGCGACCGCTATTCCGACTTCGGCAGCACCACCAATCCACGCATGGCACTCGTGTGGGATGCGGCCTTGACGCTCACCGCGAAGCTGCTGTACGGGCGTGCATTTCGCGCACCTTCATTCATCGAAACCTACGGCATCACCAACCCCGTCGCGCTGGGCAATCGCCTGCTCCAGCCCGAGAAGAACGCGACCACGGAAGCTGCGCTCAGCTGGCAGGCGACCCCGGACACGCTGATCAACCTGACTGCCTACCGCTACACGATGGAAGACATCATCCGCACCGTTCCGAACGCGATTGCCGGCACTGGGGCCACATACGCGAACAAGGGGGGGCAGCACGGCCACGGGGTCGAGCTCGAAGCAACCTGGTCGATCAACCGCAATGCCCGCGTGATGGCCAGCTACGCAGCCCAGATGTCGACCGACGAGGCGACCGACACGGACGCGGGCTACGCACCGCACCAGCATTTGTTCGTCCGCGCCGACTGGCAGATGGTGAGCGAATTGCAGGCAAGCGCGCAGGTCAACTGGGTGGCCGACCGCAAGCGGTCGGCCGGCGACGTCCGCCCGCCGGTGCCCGATTACACGACCTTCGATGTGTCGCTGCGCACCACGCGTGGCAAGGGACAGTGGGATCTCGGCCTCGTGCTGCGCAACCTGTTCAACGCCGATGTGCGCGAACCCAGCCTGGCGCCCGGACTTTCGATTCCGCACGATTTGCCGATGGCGCCACGAGCAGCATCGCTGCAAGCCGTCTACAAGTTCTGACGGCTCACGTCCGTTCCGGGTAGCCGGTGATCTCCGCGATGTGGCCGTAGAGCGGCTGCAGCTGCTTGTACATCTTGCTGTAGACCTGGCGGTACAGGCGGTCGTAGATCGCCTGGTTCTGCGCGATCGGCTCGAACACGCGGCCGATGCGCGTCATGGCGGCGATCGCCGCATCGAAATCCCGGTACATCCCGAGGCCCACCGCGGCGTCGATCGCCGCGCCCAGGCCGGACGTCTCGTACACGTGCGGGCGCGCGGTCGGCAGACCGAAGATGTCGGCCGTCAGCTGCATCGCCGCGTCGCTCTGCGAACCGCCACCCGACACGCGCAGCTCCGTGATCGGCACGCCGCTGCGCTTTTCGGTGCGCTCCTTCCCTTCGCGCAGCGCATACGCCAGTCCTTCGAGGATGGCGCGGTACATGTGGGCGCGCGTATGCACGTCGCCGAAGCCGATGATGGCGCCCTTTGCCTCCCGCCCCGGCACCCGGATGCCGGGGGTCCAGTACGGCTGCAGCATGAGGCCCATGGAACCGGGCGGCACCGAATCCACCAGCGCGTCGAACAGGTGTTCGGCCGTGACGCCCTCGCGCGCCGCCTGCTCGCGTTCCAGGTGCCCGAACTGCTCCTTGAACCAGTTGACCATCCAGTAGCCGCGGAAGATCTGCACCTCGGTACTGTAATGGTGCGGAATGGCGGCCGGATACGGCGGCAGGAACGGCGTCACTTCCACGTAGCGCTTGGAGGTGGTGATGATGGTGGCCGTGGTGCCGTAGGACAGGCAGCCGATCTGCGGGCGCCGGCAGCCCGCGCCGATCACCTCGCAGGCCTTGTCGGCGGCCGCGGCCAGGATCGGCGTGCCGGCCGGGATGCCGGTCTCCTCGGCCACCCCCGCTTCCACCTGGCCGATCACCGTGCCCGGCTCGACCAGTTCCGGCAACATGCGCGGCTCCACGGCCAGCGCCTGCCATTTCCAGTCGCTGCCGCGCGCCCAGGCCTGGCGCTTGTAGTCGAACGGGACGTAGCCGACCTGCGAGCCGATCGAGTCGACGTAGCGCCCGCTCATCTTGAAATTCAGGTAGCCGGACAAGAGCAGGAATTTGTGCGTCTGTTCCCAGATCTCCGGCTGGTTGGCGCGGATCCAGTTGATCTCCGCCTCGCCGCGGAAGTAGTCGATGGTGTCGGCCACGCGCGCCAGCTTGAAGGCCGTGCGCCACAACAGGCCGATCGGCGGCACGGTCTCGGCGCGGCGCTGGTCGAGCCAGGTGATGGCCGCGCGCAGGGGCTTGCCGTCCCGGTCCACGTTGACGACCGTGGCGCGCTGGGTGGTGATGGCCACGCCGCGCACGCTGGCGCGATCCGCTTCCGGCAGCGCCCACAGGCGACGGCAGGCTTCGCACACGGCCCGCCAGTAGCCATCGGCCTCGTGCTCGGCCCATCCGGGCTGCAGCGAAAAATAGGTCTCCAGGTGCACCTGCGCCTTGGCGACGATGTTCCCGGACAGGTCGAACAGGATCGCGCGCACCGATTGCGTGCCGTTGTCGATGGCGAGGATGTGGTCAGGCATAGTCGGCGGGCAGGCTGTAATGAGCGTTCCATAATGCCAGATAGGCCGCCCATTCGGCCTCCCAGCGTCGATCCGGCCAGCCCAGTTCGGGCTGGCACACGGCGCGCAGCCGCTCGGCCAGGCCGGCGCCGCCGCCGCGCAGCTGCAAGCCCAGGCGGGTGCGCCGCAGCAGCAGGTCTTCCAGGCGCTCGACCGCCTCGGCGCGCGCGGCCCAGCGCAACTCCGCCCACAGCGTCTCGGTGCCGGGAATGCGCGCCAGTTCGCCCGGCTGCGCGGCCGCGATCAGGCCCGCGGCCTGCGTGCCATGGCGACCAAGCAGGCGTTCGCGCCAGGCCGCCGGCAGCTGCCGCGCCTCCGGCACCAGCGCGGCCGGACGGAACACGGGACGCGCATCGAACGGACCGCGCCAGCCCGGAATCAAGGGCGCCGCGCGGCGCAAGGCATCCAGCGCGATCACGCGGAAGGTGGTGAGCTTGCCGCCCGTGACCGTCACCATGCCGTCGTCCACCCACACCGCATGTTCGCGCGGCTCCTTCGACGGGTCGGCCTGGCCGCTGTCGATCACGGGGCGCACGCCGGCGTAAGTGGCCAGCACGTCGGACGGCACGATTCCCTCTTGCGGGAACGCGGTGTGGAGCGCTTCCATCAGGTAGTCGAACTCGGCGCGCGTGATGGCCGCCTCCTGCGCCAGCGGCGCGGCGTGGTCGACGTCGGTGGTGCCGACCAGGGTCACGCCCTCCCACGGAAAGGCGAACACGGGCCGCCCGTCGCGCGGGTGCATGAGGCTGATGGCTTGCGCCAGCGGCAGCCGCCACGCGGGCAGCACCAGGTGACTGCCGCGCAGCGGGCGCAGTGTGTGGGACGAACCCGCCTGGCCGCGCAAGCCGTCGGCCCAGGCGCCGGTGGCGTTGATCACCACTTGCGCGCTGACGTGATGGGTCGCGCCGCTCAAGTCATCGAGCACCCGCACCCCGACCACGCGCCCGTTCTCGCGTAGCAGCCCTTGCACCGGCGCGTAGTTCACGGCGACGCCGCCGCTGGCCTGGGCCTCCTGCAGCACGCGCAGCACCAGGCGCGCGTCGTCGGTCTTGGCGTCGGTGTAGCACATGCCGCCGCGCAGGCCGGCGCGGCCTACGTTCGGGGCCAGCATCAGGAAATCGTCGGCCGGATGGTAGTGCTTGGAGCGGCTCCCGGCCAGCAGGTCGTACACGGCCAGGCCAAGCAGGAACAGGCGCCGTCCCGGCTTGCGCCCGGCATAGTTGCCGAATGCGAAGCCCTGGCGCTGCACCAGGCCGGGCGCTTCCGCCAGCAGCCGCTCGCGCTCGTGCACGGACTCGCGGGTCAGGCCGATGCGCCCTTCCTTCAGGTAGCGCAGCCCGCCGTGCACCAGCTTGGACGATCGGCTGGAGGTGCCCCAGGCGAAATCGCGCTGCTCCACCAGCAGCGCCTTCAAGCCGCGGCGCGACGCTTCCAGCAGGATGCCGGCGCCGGTGATGCCGCCCCCGACAACCACCACGTCCCAGTGCTGGGCGAAAAGCTCGGGCAGCTGCGCGCGCCAGCCGGGGCGCCAGGCGGCGCTCATGGCAGCAGCTTCCCGGGATTCATGCGCCCGTCCGGGTCAGCGTGAACCAGCAGCGCACGCAGTGCGGCCAGGCCAGCGGCGCCCTTCTCGGCTGCCAGGTACGGCGCATGGTCCGCGCCGACGCCGTGCTGGTGGCTGATCGTCCCGCCGTGGTCCACAATCGCCGCCGAAACGGCATGCTTGAGGGTGCGCCAGCGCGCCAGGTCTTGCTCATACTCGCCTCCCAGGCGGTAGACGAAGGTGGTGTACACGCTGGCGCCTTGCGGATACAGGTGCGACAAATGGGTGTAGGTGTGCACGCGCTCGCCGTGGCCGGCCAGCGCCTCGGTGGCGGCCCGCTCGACCGCTTGCATCATCGCGGTCACGCGCGGCCAGTCGACCGCGGTCTCCACGGTGTCGATCACGTAGCCGTGCTCCCACGCGGCGTTGCGCAGGTAGACGTTGCGGAAGCGGTTCTGCTTCCATTTATCGCCCATGGCGCGGCCCACGTGCACCGCGCCGTGCGGGCGCAGCAGGCGCAGGGCGGAGCGCAGCGCGTGGCGGGCTTCGCCGCGCGCGCCGGACACGCCCAGCATCAGCATGCACTTGCCCTCGCCGCAGCCGCGCCAGCGCAGCCAGGATTCCAGCGCGCCGATCAGCCGCGCGTGGCCGGCCAGGGTCAGCATGGTGGTCGTTTCCAGCGCGTTGGACAGGCGCAGCATCGACAGCGGCAGGCGCGCCTGCACCAGCTCGCGCACGGCGCGCGCGGCTGCGTCCCAGCTGGGGAAGAACACGGCGTGGAAAGCTTCATACTCGGGCAGGCGGGTCACCCGCACGGTCGCCTCGGTCAGGATGCCGAGCCGCCCTTCGGAGCCGAGCACCAGCTCGCGCAGGTCCGGGCCGGCGGCCGACGCGGGAAAGGTCGGCAGCTCCAGCGTCCCCTGCGGCATCTGCAGGCGGCCGCCCGCGAACAGCTGCTCGATGCGGCCGTAGCGCAGCGACTGCTGGCCGGACGAACGGGTGACGACCCAGCCGCCCAGGGTGGAATACTCGAACGATTGCGGAAAGTGGCCCAACGTATAGCCCTGGGCGCGCAGCTGCGCTTCCAGGTCCGGGCCGTACACGCCGGCGCCGAAGGTGGCCAGCTGGGATTCGCGATCCAGGTTCGTCATGGCGCGCAGGCGGCCCATGTCCACCGACAGCACCGGGCGCGCGCCTTCCGGTACGGCGAGGTGCCCGGCCACGCTGGTGCCGCCGCCGCGCGGGATCACGACCGCATCGGCCGTGACCGCGTAATCGAGCAGGGCCCGCACATCGGCGTCGCTTTCGGGATAGGCGACGCCGTCCGGCACCGCGCCGAACACGCCATAGCGCATGCGCAGCCAGTCCGGCAGGCTCTGGCCCAGCGCGTGGGTGACGCGCGCGGCGGGGCTGGTATCGACCAGTGGGTGCGGCGCCAGGCGCGCCGGCGGCAGCGCCGCGCACACCTGTTCGAAGCGCGCGTCGTCGATGCGCTGCCCCGCGCCCAGGCGCGCGCGCAGGAAGTCAAGCGCCTTGTCGTGCAGCGCGAAGCTGACCGTATCGTCGCCCCAACCGTTCCACCGTCTCATCGGTAAATCCCGTTATACTCTGAGTGAAGCAGATTACGGCGGCCGCCGTTCTTCGTCTTGCGCTTTTATGACATCCGCCTTGTTCAAACATGCCAGCGCCGCGCAGCGCGATACGCGCCGGGTCACCGGCTCCTACCTGCAGCCCCTGCTGGAAGCGGCCGCTGCGCGCGGCGTGGGCGCGGCGGAGCTGGCGCGCGCGGCCGGCCTGGCGCCCGACGCCCTCGATCCCCTGCCCGACTCCTTCGCCGCCGCCGAGTACGTGCGCCTGCTGGCGGTCGCGGCCGAGGTGGCGAACGACCCGCATTTCGGCCTGCATGTGGGCGAGCGCGTCAAGCTCGGCACCTACAGCGTGTATGGCCTGATCCTTCTGTCCTGCCGCGATTTCGGCCACGTCTTCGAACAGACCATCCGCTACGAGCAGCTGGCCCATGACCTGGGCCGCTCGGTCATGCACTTGAACGGTCCGCTGGCCCAGTACGAATGGGTGAACAACTACCCGGCCGCCTCGCGCCACCTGGTCGAGAGCGTGTTCGCCGGCATCCGCGTGTTCAGCACCTGGCTGGCCGGCGTCGAGCTGCCCGGCGCGCAGATGGAATTCACCCATCCGCTGGAGGCGGACAGCTTCGAGTACGAGCGCATCTTCGGCGCCCTGCCGATCTTCGGCGCCGCCACCAATGCCGCGACCTTCCCGGCCCAGCTGCTACAGTGGCCGGTGCCGAACGCGGACGTGCGCCTGTACCCGGTGCTACAGCAGCACGCCGAACAACTGCTGCGCCAGCGCAGCGTGTCCGACCAGGGCATCGCGGCCCAGGTCCATGCGGCCATCATCCGCAACCTGGCGCACGACCGGGTGCGCCTGCCGGCGATCGCCGAGGAGCTGAACCTGTCCCCCCGCACCCTGCAACGCAAGCTGGCCGAAGCCGGCGCCAGTTTCCAGCAGGTGCTGGACCAGGCGCGCTATGCGCTGGCGGTCGACTACCTGCGCCAGCCGGGCCTGTCGCTGGTGGACATCGCCTTCCTGCTCGGTTACCAGGAACAGAGCGCGTTCACCCACGCCTTCAAGGAGTGGTCGGGGGTCAATCCCGGCGCCTGGCGCGAGCAGGCGGCCTAGCGGCGCCGGGCTATAATAGCCAACGCCCCAAGCGAACGGTCCCCGACGTGAACCCGAATCTCGACAAGCTGCACCCCTATCCCTTCGAAAAACTGCGCCAGCTGTTTGCCGGCGTGACGCCCAATCCCGCCCTGGCGCCCATCAGCCTGGGCATCGGCGAACCCAAACACGCGACCCCGCCGTTCATCCAGAAGGCGCTGACCCACAACCTGCAAGGGCTGGCCAACTATCCGAGCACGCTGGGTTCCGACGCCCTGCGCGCGGCCATCGCCGGCTGGCTGGAGCGCCGCTACGGCATCCCGCCGCTCGATCCCGCGACCCAGGTGCTGCCGGTGAACGGCTCGCGCGAGGCCTTGTTCGCCATCGCCCAGGCCGTGATCGATCCGCGCTCGGGCGCGCTGGTGGTGTGCCCGAATCCCTTCTACCAGATCTACGAAGGCGCGGCCCTGCTCGCCGGCGCCGAGCCGTACTACGTCAACTCGGTCCCGGCCCGCAATTTCGCCTGCGACTACGCCAGCGTGCCGGACGAGGTCTGGGCCCGCACCCAGCTGCTGTATGTCTGCTCGCCGGGCAATCCGACCGGCGCCACCGTCACCTTGGAGGACTGGCGCGCCCTGTTCGCGCTGGCCGACCGGCATGGCTTCGTGCTGGCCTCGGACGAATGCTATTCCGAGATCTATCACGGCAGCGAAGCCCCGCTCGGCGCGCTGGAAGCGGCGCACCGCCTGGAGCGCGCCGACTACCGCAACCTGATCGTGTTCTCCAGCCTGTCCAAGCGCTCCAACGTGCCGGGCCTGCGTTCCGGTTTCGTGGCGGGCGACGCCGCGCTGATGAAGAAATACCTGCTGTACCGCACCTACTGCGGCGGCGCCATGTCGCCGCCGGTACAGGCCGCGTCCATCGCCGCCTGGAACGACGAGAGCCACGTCGTCGAGAACCGCAACAAATACCGCGAGAAGTTCGCCCTCGTCACGCCCCTCATCAAGAGCGTGCTGGACGTCGAACTGCCCGACGCCGCCTTCTACCTGTGGGCGGACGTCACCCGCACCGGCCTGTCGGACGAAGAGTTCGCGCAGCGCCTGTACGCCGAACAGAACGTCACCGTTCTCCCCGGCAGCTACCTCGCCCGCGAGGCGCACGGGATCAACCCCGGGCGCAACCGCATCCGCATGGCGCTGGTCGCCGAGATCGACGAAGGTCTCGAAGCGGCCCAGCGCATCGTCCAATTCTGCAAGAGCCTGAAACGCCACTGAGCACACCATGACCCAACAGCTTCAAACCATCATCGACACCGCCTGGGAACAGCGCGCCGAGATCAACCCGTCCAACGGCAGCGCCGAACTGCGCGACGCCGTGGCCCACGTCCTGGCCGGTCTGGACAACGGCAGCCTGCGCGTGGCCCAGAAGGACGCCGGCGGCTGGATCGTCAACCAGTGGATCAAGAAGGCCGTGCTGCTCTCGTTCCGCCTCGAGAACAACGCCGTCATGAGCGGCGACGGCACCATGCAGTTCTACGACAAGGTGCCGACCAAGTTCGCCAACTACAGCGCCGAGGACTTCGCCCAGGGCGGCTTCCGGGTGGTGCCGCCGGCCGTCGCACGGCGCGGCAGCTTCATCGCCAGGAACGTGGTGCTGATGCCGTCCTACGTGAACATCGGCGCCTACGTCGACGAAGGCGCGATGGTCGACACCTGGGCCACGGTCGGCTCCTGCGCCCAGATCGGCAAGAACGTGCACCTGTCCGGCGGGGTCGGCATCGGCGGCGTACTCGAGCCCATGCAGGCCAACCCCACCATCATCGAGGACAACTGCTTCATCGGCGCCCGCTCCGAGATCGTGGAAGGCGTGATCGTGGAGGAGAACTCGGTGATCTCGATGGGCGTGTACATCGGCCAGTCGACCCGCATCTACGACCGCGCCACCGGCGAGATCAGTTACGGCCGCGTGCCGGCCGGCTCGGTGGTGGTCTCGGGCAGCCTGCCTTCGGACGACGGCAAGTACAGCCTGTATTGCGCCGTGATCGTCAAGCGGGTGGACGCCAAGACCCGCGCCAAGACCGGCATCAACGAACTGCTGCGCGGTATCTGACCAACCCAACCAGGAGAGCACGATCATGGCAATGGACCGCCTGTTCCAGCTGATGAAGGAGAAGAACGCGTCGGACATGTTCTTCGCCGTGAATTCGCCGGTGCACATCAAGATCAACGGGAATCTCATTCCGATCAACCAGCAGCGGCTGGAGAACGAGAACATCCTGTCCCTGCTCTCCGAAGTCTGCGCGCCCGAGGAGATGCAGGCGCTGAAGGACGAACATGAACTGAACATGGCGGTCTCGGTGCCCAACCTGGGGCGCTTTCGCCTGTCCGCGTTCTACCAGCGCGGCAGCGTGTCGGCCGTGTTCCGCTTCGTGCCGGTGGATATTCCGCCGCTGGAGAGCCTCGACCTGCCGCCCGTGCTGGCCGAGCTGATCATGGAAAAGCGCGGCCTGCTGCTGCTGGTGGGCGCGACCGGCTCCGGCAAGTCGACCACCATCGCCTCCATGCTCGACCACCGCAACGAGCAGAAGACGGGCCACATCCTGACCCTGGAAGATCCGGTCGAATACCTGTTCAAGAACAAGAAGTCGATCGTCAACCAGCGCGAGATCGGCAGCGACGCCAAGAGCTTCTATACGGCGCTCAAGAACGCCATGCGCCAGGCGCCGGACTGCATCCTGATCGGCGAGATCCGCGACCAGGAGACGATGGCCGCCGCCCTCGCCTATGCGCAATCGGGCCACCTGGTGCTGGCCACGCTGCACGCCAACAACAGCTACAACGCCCTGAACCGCATCATCAGCTTCTACCCGATCGAGAACCGTCCGGCCCTGCTGCAGGACCTGTCGGCGGCGGTCAAGGCCATCGTCTCGCAGCGCCTGGTGCGCGCGGCCAGCGGCGGCAAACGCCACGCCGCGGTGGAAGTGCTGGTCAACACGCGCTACACGGCGGACCTGATCGAAAAAGGCGACATCGGCCAGATCAAGGAGGCGATGGAAAAGAGCCTCACGCCAGGCTCGCAGACCTTCGAAGCGGCCCTGTACAAGCTGGTCAAGGAAGGCAATATCTCGCAGGAGGAGGCACTGGCCAATGCCGATTCCGCCACCAACCTGCTCTGGCTCCTGAACAACGGCCCGGAGAGCGGCAGCGCCAAGGCCGAGGCCGCGCCCGAGAAGCCGGCCGAACCGACCGCTTCCTTCACCGAGTTCACCCTCAATACCTGATCGCCGCGGGTGGCAGTCAGGCCACCTGCGCGCTCATGGTGCGTCCAGCAGGGAACCGGGCGCGAGCACGAATTCGCGCGTGCCGAGGAACAGGCCGACGATGCACGCCCCGGCTCCCTCATCCAACTGCCGCTGCACCTGGTGCATCGGGAAGGCCAGCCGGCATTCGCTGCCACGCTGGAAGGCGATCCCAAGATCCTCCCCCACGCGCACCCAGCGCCCGCGCAGATCCGGATGCGCGGCGATCATTGCGGAGCCGAGGAAGGCGCCGTAGTGCCGCACCAGCTGCTGGCGCTCCGCGTCGCCCAGTTCGCGGCGCGCATTGATCGCATCGGACAGCAGCTTGATCGAATGTGCGTTGTACGAAAACGCCGGCGCCTGCACGCGGAACTGCTCGCGCGTGGCCTGGGCCTGGGCGCCGATGGCCTGGATCTCCTCCATGCGAAGCGGCGCATAGGCACGGTCATGCGGCGCCGGCGGCGCGAACCTACCCTTCCGTGTAAAGATACGCATCGTTCCTGCCTGCTGCAAACACAAAACATTAAGTATAAGTCAACATGGCGCGAATCGCATCGAAGAATTGCTCTAGTTCGTGGGGATACGTATGAGTACGCTGCCGTACAGACCTTGCGCGGCCGCGCATCTTAGATTGAAACCCATGCAGAACCTCAGCCTTTGCCTGTCGCTCCTGACCGCCCTGACGGGAGCGGCGGCCGCCGCCTCGCCGACCCTGGCGCCGGAAGTGGTGAACGCTGCCCACGCCTGGAACGCGCCGCCGTCCGCCGCGCTGATCCTGCGCACCCAGATCCTCCTGGACCGCGCCCACTTCGCGCCGGGCGAGATCGATGCCGCCGCCGGGGCCAAGCTGCGCAAGGCCATCGCCGCCTTCCAGCGCCAGCAGGAGCTCGATTCCACCGGCGCCATGGACGACGCCACCTGGGACGCCTTGAACCGCGACAGCGCGCCGGCCCTCGTTCCCTACGAGATCCAGGCGGCCGACTTGGCCGGCCCGTTCGAGCCGGTCCCGCCGGCCATGCTGGACAAGGCCGCCCTGCCCTACCTCGGCTACGCCACCGCCCTCGAGGGGCTGGCCGAGAAGTTCCACGCCAGCCCCGCGCTGCTGCGGCGCCTCAATCCCGGCAAGGATCTCGAACAGGAAGGCGCGAGCATCGTCGTGCCCAACGTGCTCGATAGCGCGCCCCTGCCGCGCGCGGGACGGATCGTGGTGGACCGCTCCGACAGCGTGCTCGCCCTGTACGACGCGCAGGGGCGGCTGATGGCCCAGTTCCCCGCTTCCACCGGCAGTGAACACGACCCGCTGCCGCTCGGGATGTGGAAGGTCAAGGGCATCTCCGTCAACCCCATCTATCACTACAACCCCAAGCTGTTCTGGGACGCCGACCCCAACGACCAGCGCGTGCAGCTCGCGCCGGGTCCCAACAACCCGGTCGGCGTCGCGTGGATCCAATTATCGAAGCCGCACTACGGCATCCATGGCACGCCCGAACCGGCGCAGATCGGGCGCACCCAGTCGCATGGCTGCATCCGCCTGTCCAACTGGGACGTTGCCACCGTGATCAAGTCCGTCGGCGCCGGGACGGACGTCGAACTGCAGGAGTAGCCCATGAAAACCATCGTCGCTTTCATCCTCGGCGCCATCGTCGGCGCGCTGGTGCTGTTCGTGTATTTGAGCCAGATGCCGCCCAAGCCGGCCAGCGCGCCGCCACCGGTGGCCGCCGCAGCGCCACCCGCGCCCACCACCCAGGCCCAGGTCCAGGCCCAGGTGCCGCTGCCGCCGGAAAGCCTGCCGCGTCCCGACCTGTCCGTGCCGGTGGGCGGCAGGCTCGCCATACCGGTCGAAGGCGTCCAGGCCTCCCAGCTCAGCGACAGCTTCGACCAGGCGCGCGACGGCCAGCAAAAGCACGAGGCGATCGACATCCTGGCCCCGCGCGGCGCCAAGGTGCTGGCCGCGGCCGACGGCAAGATCGTCAAGCTGTTCGACAGCAAGCCGGGCGGGCACACGGTCTACCAGTTCGACCCCAGCGGCACCTATGCGTACTACTACGCCCACCTGGACGCCTACGCGCCCGGCCTGAAGGAAGGCCAGGAGGTGCACCGCGGCGACCTGCTCGGCTACGTGGGCACGAGCGGCAACGCCGATCCGAACACGCCGCACCTGCACTTCGCCGTGTTCCAGCTCACGCCCGAGAAGGAATGGTGGAAGGGCACGGCGCTCAACCCCTACCCGCTGCTCAAGTAAGGAGCGCGCACATCTGCGTCACCCACTGGCGCTGGCCGCTCTGCACGGGCGGCAGCGGGTGGAAGTACTTGTCGGCGGTGTCGGGCTTGCGCAAGCCGACCAGGCCCTGCCCGTCCAGCGCGGCCAGGCAGCGCGCGATCAGCGGATCGAGCGCCGCGCTCACGCCCCAGGCACACACGATAGGCGCGCCGCGCTTGCGTTCGAGCTTCGCCGCCAGTTCCGCCGCCCGCGCCGGCGCGAACACGGAATGGGCGGGATAGCGCGGTTCGAGGGCGCCGAAGCGCTCGACGAAGACGGCGCTGCTCGGCTCGCGCAGGTCCGAGATGTTCAACACCCGCACCCGGTTCCAGCCCTGGCTGCGCATGACCCGCATCAGCTGGTACTGGGTCGTATCCGGCTTGGCCGGCACCATGGCGACCGGCAGCGCGCCGATGTCGCGCATGGCGATTTCCGGCTCGGTCCCGGCCAGCGGAGCGGACGAACCGGGGTTCATCATCACGAACACGGCGTCGGCCTTGGCGCGCCGCGCGCCGCGGCGCGCGATTTCCAGCACGCTGCGGCAGGCCACGGGGGCGCGCCCGCGCAACCGGATGCGGTAAAAATGCCCGGTGACGTCGAATTCGTCCTTCAGTTCGGCTGCGGAAACGAACGGAATCATGCCAATCCCTCAAGAGTACCAGCCAGTATAATAAGCGCCTCATCCGCCCCCACCAAGCACCATGAAACTGTTCGGCATCCCCAACTGCGACACCGTCAAGAAAGCCCGCACCTGGCTGGCCGAGCAGGGCCACGCGTTCGACTTCCACGACTTCAAGAAGCAGGGCCTGGACCAGGCCACGGTGGCGCGCTGGCTGGAAGAGGTGGAATGGGAGGTACTGGTCAACCGCAAGGGCACCACTTGGCGCGGCCTGCCGGACGAACGCAAGGCCGCCGTCACCGACCGCGCCAGCGCGCTCGCCCTGATGTTGGAATTCCCGTCCGTGATCAAGCGTCCGGTGCTGCAGGCCGAGCGCGTCCACGTGGGCTTCTCCGATGCCCAGTACCGCCAGATCTTTGCTTGAACCGGCCATGCACAAGTCCCGCACCCTCGCGCTGACCGAAGAACTGATCGCGCTCGACTCCATCACCCCGCACGACCAGGGCTGCCAGCAGCGCATCATGGAGCTGCTGGCGCCCCTCGGCTTTCGTGCCGAAACCATCACCTCCAACGGCGTGACCAATCTGTGGGCGCGGCGCGGCACGCAGGCGCCGCTGTTCGTCTTCGCCGGCCACACGGACGTGGTGCCGACCGGCCCGCTGGACAAGTGGAGTTCCCTGCCCTTCACCCCGACCCAGCGCGACGGCCGCCTGTACGGGCGCGGCGCCGCCGACATGAAGACCTCGCTGGCGGCCATGGTGGTCGCGGTGGAGGAATTCGTCGCCGCCCATCCCGACCATGCCGGCTCGATCGCCTTCCTCATCACCAGCGACGAGGAAGGCCTGGCCGTGGACGGCACGCGCGTGGTGGTGGACCTGCTGCGCGAGCGTGGCGAGCTGCTCGACTACTGCGTGGTCGGGGAGCCGACGTCCGCCCACGTCCTGGGCGACATGATCAAGAACGGCCGCCGCGGCTCGCTCTCCGGCCATCTCGTCATCAAGGGCATCCAGGGCCACATCGCCTATCCGCAGCATGCGCGCAACCCGGTGCACGAGGCGGCCCCCGCGCTGGCCGAGCTGGCCGCCGAACGCTGGGACGAAGGCAACGAATACTACATGCCGACCTCGTGGCAGATCTCGAACATCCACGCCGGCACCGGCGCCAACAACGTCATTCCCGGCGAACTGAAGATCGACTTCAACTTCCGCTTTTCGACCGCCAGCACGGCCGACGGCCTGGAGGCGCGGGTGCACGCCATCCTGGACCAGCACAACCTGGAATACGACCTGGAATGGACCCTCAGCGGGCGCCCCTTCCTCACGCCCAAGGGCACGCTGTCGGACGCGGTCTGCCAATCGATCTGCGACGAGACCGGGGTGAAGACGGAGCTGTCCACCACGGGCGGCACTTCGGACGGACGCTTCATCGCCGACATCTGCCCCCAGGTCATCGAGTTCGGCCCGCCCAACGCCAGCATCCACAAGATCGACGAGCACGTGGAGCTGCGCTATATCGATCCCCTCAAGAACATCTACCGCCGCACGCTGGAAAAGCTGCTGGCCCAAGGAGCCCCATCATGACCGTCCCGTTCTCCACCCCGCGCGACCTGCTGCGCTTTGCCGTCAGCCGCTTTGCCGCGGCCAAGCTGTTCTTCGGCCACGGCAGCGCCGAAGCCTACGACGAAGCGGCCTACCTGGTGCTGCACACCCTGCACTTGCCGCTGGACCGGCTCGAGCCCTTCCTCGACGCCCGCCTGCTGCCCGAGGAAGTCGAGCGCGTGCTGGCCGTGATCGAACGCCGCGTCACCGAGCGCGTGCCGGCCGCCTATCTCACCAACGAAGCCTGGCTGGGCGAGTACCGCTTTTATGTCGACGAGCGCACCATCGTGCCGCGCTCCTTTATCGCGGAACTGATCCCGGACCACTTCTCGCCCTGGGTCGCGAACCCGGAGCGCGTGGCCAACGTACTCGAACTGTGCACGGGCTCCGGCTGCCTGGCCATCATGCTGGCCGACGCCTTCCCGGACGCGGTGGTCGACGCGGTCGACATCTCGCCCGACGCCCTCGCGGTGGCCCAGCGCAACGTGCGCGACTACCAGCTCGAAGGCCGCGTGAACCTGATCGAGTCCGACCTGTACACCCACGTGCCGTTCAAGAAGTACGACCTGATCGTGACCAACCCGCCCTATGTCAATTCCGGTTCGATGGCGCGCCTGCCGCAGGAATACCTGCGCGAGCCGCAGATCGCCCTGGACGGCGGACCGGACGGCATGGACCTGGTGCGCAAGATCGTGGCCGGCGCCGGCGAGCGCCTGACGCCGAACGGCGTGCTGGTGGTCGAAATCGGCAATGAACGCGATTTCGCCGAAGCCGCCTTCGGGGAGCTTGGCCTGACCTGGGTCTCCACCAGCGCCGGCGACGACGCCGTCTTCCTCCTCACCGCCGACCAGCTGCAAACCGCATAACACGATGATCCGCTTCACCAACGTCAGCCTGATGCGCGGCACCAAGGTGCTGTTCGACAGCGCTGACCTGACGCTCAATCCGGGCGACAAGATCGGCCTGATCGGCGCCAACGGCGCCGGCAAGTCCTCCCTGTTCGCCATGCTGCGCAACGAAATCCACCCCGACCAGGGCGCGATCGACTTTCCGGCCCGCTGGCGCATGGCCTACGTGGCCCAGGAAACCCCGCCGCTGCCGCGCAGCGCCCTCGATTACGCCATCGATGGCGACGTCCACTTGCGCCAGCTGCAGGCGGAACTGGAGCGCCTGGAGCACGCCGCGCACACCCCGGAGAACGGCCTGGCGCTGGGCGAAGTGCACAGCGCCCTGGCCGACGCCGACGCCTACACCGTGCAGTCGCGCGCCGAGCAGCTGCTGCTCGGCCTGGGTTTTTCGATGGAGCAGATGCGCCAGCCCGTGGCCAGCTTCTCGGGCGGCTGGCGCATGCGCCTGAACCTGGCGCAAGCGCTGATGTGCCCGTCCGACCTGCTGCTGCTGGACGAGCCGACCAACCACCTGGACCTGGACGCCATCATCTGGCTGGAGGACTGGCTCAAGCGCTATCCCGGCACCCTGATCATCATCTCGCACGATCGCGACTTCCTGGACGGGATCGTCGACGTCATCGTCCACATCGACGAACGCAAGCTGAAGCGCTATTCGGGCAACTACAGCGACTTCGAGCGCCAGCGCGCGGCCCAGATGGTGCTGCTCCAGAGCGCGATCGAGAAACAGCAGCGCGCCCGCGCCCACCTGGAGTCCTTCATCACCCGCTTCAAGGCCAAGGCCACCAAGGCGCGCCAGGCGCAAAGCCGGATCAAGGCGCTGGCGCGGATGGAGGAAATCGCCCCGCTGCGCGCCGCCACCGAATTTTCGTTCGAGTTCCGCGAGCCGCTGGCCGCGCCCAATCCGCTGCTGGTGCTGGAGGACGTGGCCGCCGGCTACCACACGGAGCAAGGCGACAAGACCATCGTGCGGCACGTGGACTTCTCGCTGCAGATCGGCCAGCGCATCGGCCTCTTGGGCGTGAACGGTGCCGGCAAGTCGACCGTCATCAAGACCATCGCCGGGGAGCTGGCGCCGCTCGCCGGCAAGGCCACCATCGGCAAGGGGCTGGCAATCGGCTACTTCGCCCAGCACCAGGTCGAGATGCTGCGCCACGACGAGTCGCCCCTGTGGCACCTGGCCAAGCTCGCGCCCACCACGCGCGAGCAGGAGCTGCGCAACTTCCTCGGCAGCTTCAACTTCCCTGGCGACATGGTGACCAGCCCGATCGCGCCGTTTTCCGGCGGCGAGAAGGCGCGCCTGGCGCTGGCGCTGATCGTCTGGCAGCGCCCCAACCTGCTGCTGCTTGACGAACCGACCAACCACCTGGACCTGGAAACGCGCGAAGCCCTGACCTTGGCGCTGGCCCAGTTCGAAGGCACGCTGGTGCTGGTCTCGCACGATCGCCACCTGCTGCGCGCGACGACCGACCAATTCCTGATCGTCGCCGACGGCAAGCTGCAGCCTTTCGACGGCGACCTGGACGACTACAAGGACTGGCTGCTCCAGACCAAGCTGGCCAAACCGGCCGCGCCGGCGCCCGCCGCCGGCACCGCGGCCGCCGCAGTGGCGGCGCCGGCGCTGGACCGGCGCGACCAGCGGCGCCTGGAAGCGGGCGAGCGCCAGCGCCTGGCGGCCCTGCGCAAGCCGCTCGAAACGCGCGTGAAGAAGCTGGAAGAGCAGATGGCCAAGCGCAACGCCGAAAAGGCCGCGGCCGATGCCGAACTGGCTGGCGGCGCCATCTACGAAGCGGAACGCAAGGATGACCTGAAACGCCTGCTGGCGGCGCAAGCGGCCTGCGTCAAGGAGCTGGAACAGCTGGAAGAGGAATGGCTCGCGTTGCAGGAACAACTCGAGGAGATCGCGGCCGCCTGAGAATGTTGCAATGGAGCGCCAACCCGATACAATGGGCTACACGACAACATTCAAAAACTGGAACGAAAGGCCCGCGATGTACCACTGGCTGCAGCGGCTGTTCACGGGAGCTCCCAAGGACGACGAAGCACCGGCCGCAGCGGCCCCGCCGCCCGCACCGGTCATGACGCCGCCGCCGGCGCCGGCGCCCGCCAGCCAGGGCCGCGGCATTCCCTTCGATCACGCCGACCTGGCCGAGCGCCTGTATCACGCCTGGCTGTTCGGCATCGAGGGCGAAGCCAGCCTCGAGCTCACTGCCGAAGAAGCGGAAGTGCTCGGCGCGCTGGAAGCGATTCTCAACACGCAGCAGTCCGGCGCGGCCATGGTGCGCCGCATGCCGGGCTTGATTCCCCAGCTGCTGCAAAGCCTGCGCAGCGAGAGCTTCTCGGGTGCCCAGATCTCCAAGACCATCTCCAGCGACCTGGTGCTGGTGGCCGCCGTCACGCGCCTGGCCAACAACTCCATGCAAGGCAGCGGCAAGTCGATCGACAGCGTGGAGCACGCCATCATCGTGATCGGGCAGGAAGGCTTGCGCCACCTGATCACCAGCGTCGCCTTCCGTCCCATCATCGATCTCAATTCCGGGCACTACACGCGCCTGCTCGCGCCGCGCATCTGGGAGCGCTCGGAACGCTGCGCCAACGCCAACCGCGCGCTGGCGCCCGAGTTGGGGGTCGAGCCTTTCGAAGCCTTCCTGGCCGGGCTGGTGCAAAACGCCGGCCTGATCGTCGCGCTGCGCGTGATGGACCAGGTCACCAAGGGCGTGCCCGGCATGGGTTCGGAATTCTTCTGCGCCCGCCTGGTGCAGCTGGCGCGCGCCCTGTCCTGCTCGATCGGGCGCGAGTGGAACTTCCCGGACCCGGTGACGCAGGCGATCTCCGAACAGGGCAGCACCGCCAAGGGCGCGGCGGTCTCGCCGCTGGGACGCCTGATGGCGCTGACCGACTACATGAGCAAGTTGCGCGTGCTGGTGGAACAGGAGCGCATCGAATACGACGACCCGAAACTATTCTCTGGGCTGCCGGCGCTGGCGCCGCGCTGCTACGAGGCGGTGCAGCCGGTGGAAGACCTCGTCTAGCCACCGTCATCCCCCTGCAGGCGGGGACCTCTGGTTGACGCCGGAGTCGTACACGTTTGCGTGGCTCCTGATCCGGCCAGGGGTCCCCGCCTGCGCGGGGATGACTGCTCAGGCTTCTTGCGCCGCCTCCTGGCTGCTCCACTCGACCGCGCCACTCGAACCGGCGAAGATGGTCTGCCCTGCTGCCGCATTGCCGCGCACCCGGGCCTTGATGTCCTTCGACGGCAGGTTGTACACGCTGCTCCCGTCCGGATTGAAGTGCAGGACCCGCACCACCGCGTCGCCGGTCAGCTTGGCCACCTGCACGCTGCTCACGCCGGACGCGGAATTCTTCTGCTCCACCAACTGGTTGAGCAGGTCGCGTCCCGCCTGCGCCTCGGTCTGGGCCCCCTTCACTTCCAGCGAGATCTTTCCGATCGCCTTCAGTTGCGGCCCCACCGCAGCCGCCATCTTCTGGAACTGGGGCACCTGTTCGGCCGTGAGCACGATTTCCTTCTTGCGCACCTTGGAGGCCAGCAGCACGTACTTGCGCACGTCGGGCTCGTTGGTCAACGCGTCCATCTCCTCCTGCTTGTGGGCGGCCAGGTGCTCGAACTCCTCGACCCGCGCGCGCATCAGGCCGATCACTTCGTCGATCTTGGCGTTGTCGGGCAAGAGCGCGTAGATCAGCATCTCGCTCTGGCGCCGCGGGCCGGCCGATTCGATCCGCACCGAGCGCGCCGCCACGGCGCAGCCCTCGGCCTTCTTGATCACCAGTTCGTCCGCCATGATCTCGCAGTTGGCGGCCTCCTCGATCTCGACCCGGGTGCCGGAAATGATGCAGTTCTCGGCCCGGTGCAGGTGCACCTCGCCCTGCACCGCCTGCACCACGGCGGCCGACGCCACGCCCTTGATCCGGATGTCGCCGCGCGCGTTGGTGGCGCTGCCCCCGACCAGATTGTGATTGAGGAGCACGGTGCCCCCGCGCGAGACCACGTTGCCGAACACGTCGGCATGGATCGTGATGCTCTCGCCCTCGACCACGCGCTTTTCCTGGACTTCGCCGAACTCCTCGTAGTCGCCGGTCAGCTGCAGATTGCCGGTGGTGCGCAGACTCACGCCCTCGCGGCTGACCACCTTATCCCCGATCGAGAGCTGGCCGTTTTGGGTATCGACGTTGAGAAAGCCGCCCAGCGTCGAGACCAGGTATTCGCCGTCGGCCGTGTTCTGGATTTCGGTGCCGGGGCCGGCCAGCGGCGGCAGCTCCACGTCCTTGGGCACCGGGGGCTCGAGCGGAATACCGGACAGCTCGAAGCCGAGCGTGCCGGCCTGGCGCGGCACCTTGTGCAGCAGGCGCACGCCGGCCTTGATCTGGGGGAAGCGGTTCTGGAAAGAGTTCATGTCCAGCTTGCCGTTGGGGAGCTGGCGTGGCGCGTCGCTGCGGTGCAGATCCTCGGACACTTCGACGATCTGGGCGTCGCGTCCGGGGACCGCGTCCAGCCGGCGCGCCACGATCACGCGCTCGGTCTTGCCGGCGGCGATGGCGGCGCGCACCGCGTCGACGTCGATCCCGAAGCGGATACCCTTGTTCCAGATATCGGCGACGAATTCGTCGACGTCGAGCTGGGCGGGCGTGCCGGTACCGTTCGGATCCTCCGGATCGGGCAGGAACACCGGTTCAAAATAGTATTCGGCCTTGCCCTCGCCGATCTTCACTGCGCGGTACAGGCTGCGCCGTTCGGGCGTGAACGGCACGATGTCGGCGGCGAAGCGCACCAGCGGCTCGCCGGTCGGAGAACGGGGCAAGTCCGGCCCGCAGTCGTACAAGGCCTTGATGAAGATGGTGTAGTCGAGCTCGGCAAAATAGCTGTCCGCGAACACCGCCGTCACCGCGGCGGCCAAAGCGGGGCCCAGCGCCATCGGGTCGGCATAGATGCCGTCGCGCCGCTTGATGATGCAATTCTCAGTTCCCGCCGGGGCTACCGCGCTGCCAGAGGAATCCATCCACACGTCTCCACTACCCGCACCAGTTATTCTTTACGCAATTACAATTACCTGTGTGCAAAAGGTAATTCCTTTTCATAGCGTAACATGATGCACGCCGATTGCAGCACATCTTGACGTAAAAAAAGGCAGCAAGCGCTGCCTTTTCCTGTGTTTTCAACGCCGTGGCGTATTCGCGTAGATATCCTGACCCGCTTCGTTGATCTGGCGGCGCAGGTCGCGGCGCTCGTCGGGGGTCAGGCGGCCGTTGCGGCGGAACCCTTCCTGGGGCTGGGCGCGTTCCTGCTGGGCGCGGCGCTGGGCCTCTTCGAGCGCCCGCGGGTCGATCTGGCGCGGCTCGGGACGCGCCTCGCGCGGCGGCTCCTGGAAGCGCGGCGGCGGCGCCGCCTGGCGCTGGTCCGGGTCGCCCGGCCCCGCCCAGGCGGACGAGATGCCGGCCAGTACCGCGGCGCCCATCACCAGGGCGCGGCGCAGGGTGGAGGGGACGTTCTGCATGGCGTGCTTCTCTTTCGCGTGACCGGATAAACGATTAAGCTCTGTTTCAGCCTTTGCGGCCAGTGTAGGGGTAAAGCCCAGGGAGCGACAGCCTGATTGGGTAAAGTTTGTAACACATTGTAATGGCCGTCACGCAATACTCCTGTGCGGACGGGCGAGACGTTACCATAGCGACATAATTCCAGCAAATTTGATCACCACATGACGACCTCCTCGACAGCCAACCAAGGCAATAATGCAACACCCGCCCACGGCGCGAAGATCATGGTAGTGGACGACGACGTCCGCCTGCGCGACCTGCTGCGCCGCTACCTGACCGAGCAGGGCTTCACCGTGGTGACGGCCGAGAACGCGACCGCCATGAACAAGCTGTGGCTGCGCGAACGCTACGACCTGCTGGTGCTGGACCTGATGCTGCCCGGCGAAGACGGGCTGTCGATCTGCCGCCGCCTGCGCGGCGCCGGCGACCAGACCCCGATCATCATGCTGACCGCCAAGGGCGAGGACGTGGACCGCATCGTCGGCCTGGAGATGGGCGCGGACGACTACCTGCCCAAGCCCTTCAACCCGCGCGAGCTGGTGGCCCGCATCAACGCCGTCCTGCGCCGCAAGGGGCCGGACGAGATTCCCGGCGCCCCGTCCGAAACGCCCCAGACCTTCGAGTTCGGCCAGTTCGTGCTCGACCTGGGCACGCGCACGCTGAAAAAGAATGGCGAGACCATTCCCCTGACCACCGGCGAATTCTCGGTGCTGAAGGTGTTCGCCCGCCACGCCCGCCAGCCGCTGTCGCGCGAAAAGCTGATGGAACTGGCGCGCGGGCGCGAATACGAGGTGTTCGACCGCAGCCTGGACGTGCAGATCTCGCGCCTGCGCAAGCTGATCGAACCGGATCCGTCCAGCCCCCTGTACATCCAGACGGTGTGGGGCCTGGGTTACGTGTTCATCCCTGAAGGCCAGCCGCGCTAGTGGCCGAGCACGGCACCCTCGGCGCCCGGCTCGGCTGGATCCGCAGCGGCCTGTTCTGGCGCACCTTCCTGCTGCTGGGCGTCCTGACCACGCTCTCGATCGCCCTGTGGGTCGGCATGATCAGCTACGTCCAGCGCAAGCCGCAGGCCGAGCAGATCGCGGCCCAGGTGATCTCGGTGGTCACCATCACCCACGCCGCCCTCACCCACTCCGCGCCCGAGCTGCGCCGCGAACTGCTGTTCGAACTGGTCAGCAACGAGGGCATCCGCGTGTTCCCGCTCGAAGTCACGGACGAAATCGACCCGCCGCCGGATACGGCCTTGATGGACGATATCCAGGCCCTGGTGAAAGCCAAGCTGGGCTCGGACACGCGCTTTTCCGCCCGCGTCAACGGCGTGGCCGGCTTCTGGGTCAGCTTCAAGATCGACGACGACAAGTACTGGCTGATGCTCGAGCGCGAACGCATCGCCGGTCTGACCGGGGTGCAGTGGGTCGGCTGGGCCGGCGTGGTCGGCCTGCTGTCGCTCCTGGGCGCGGCCGCCATCTCGAGCCTCATCAACCTGCCGCTGGCACGCCTGACGGCGGCCGCGCGCGACATCGCCCGCGGCAAGCGCCCGGAGCCGCTGCCGGAGACCGGCCCCACGGAAATCTGCGAGGCGAACCGCAGCTTCAACCAGATGGTGGACGACCTGCAGCAGCTCGAATCGGACCGCGCCGTGATCCTGGCCGGCATCTCGCACGACCTGCGCACGCCGCTCGCGCGCATGGGCCTGGAAGTCGAGATGGCCGACCTGTCCCCCGACGCGCGCGGCGGCATGCAGTCCGACATCGCGCAGATGGACGCCATCATCGGGCAGTTCCTCGACTTCGCCAAGCCGAGCGAGGCCGCCGGATTCACGCCGGTGGACCTGTCCGGCATGCTGGAGGAAGTGGCGCGTAGCGCGGCCCGCACGCCCGGCGTGCGCGTGAACGCCCGCATCGAGCCGGACCTGGCGGTGCCGGGCCACGCCACCGACCTGCAGCGCGTCTTCAACAATCTGGTGGAGAACGCCCGCCGCTACGGCCGCACACCCGGGACCGAGACGACCGATCTGGACCTGTCCTGCCGCGCCCAGGGCATCGGCCCGCTGCGCCGCATCGTGGTGGAAGTGGCCGACCACGGCCCCGGCGTGCCGCCCGGCCAGATCGAACATCTGCTCAGACCTTTCACCCGCCTGGACGCCGCGCGCGGCCAGGCCAACGGCGCCGGCCTGGGCCTGGCCATCGTGGAGCGCGTGGTGGCGCGCCACAACGCCGAACTACAAGTGCGCAACCGCGATGGCGGCGGACTCCTGATCCGCATCGTGCTGCCGCCCGCGCCCTGAACCTTCCGGAGACAAGCATGAACGAACCCACCTACGCCGACGTGAGCGCCGCCGCGGAGCGGATCGCCGGCGCCGCCCACCGCACGCCGGTGCTGACCTCGCGCACGGCCGACCGCATGACCGGCGCGACCCTGTTCTTCAAATGCGAGAACTTCCAGCGCATGGGCGCCTTCAAGTTCCGCGGCGCGTACAACGCCATCGCGCAGTTCACGCCGGAGCAGCGCGCGGCCGGCGTGCTGACCTACTCCTCGGGCAACCATGCGCAGGCGATCGCCTTGTCGGCCAGCCTGGCCGGCATCCGCTCGGCGATCATCATGCCGCACGACGCGCCGGCCCTGAAGGTGCGCGCCACCCGGGAATACGGCGGCGAAGTGATTTTCTACGACCGCTACCAGGAAGACCGCGAGGAGATCGGCCGGCGCCTGTCCCAGGAACGCGGCATGACCCTGATTCCGCCGTACGACCACCCGCACGTGATCGCGGGCCAGGGCACGGCCGCCAAGGAGCTGATCGAGGAAGTGGGCGAACTGGACCTGCTGCTGGTGTGCCTGGGCGGCGGCGGCCTGCTGGCCGGCAGCGCCCTGGCGGCGGCCGCGCTCAGTCCCAACTGCCAGGTGATCGGCGTCGAGCCGGAAGCGGGCAACGACGGCCAGCAGTCCCTGCGGGGCGGCGAGATCGTCACCATCGACGTGCCCGACACCATCGCCGACGGCGCCAAGACCACCCACCTGGGCGTGCACAACTTCGCCGTGATCCGGCGCAGGGTAGCGGACATCGTCACCGTCTCGGACGCGCAGCTGGTCGACACCATGAAGTTCTGCGCCGAGCGCATGAAGATGGTGGTGGAACCGACCGGCTGCCTGGCCGCCGCCGCGGCCCTGCACGGCGCCGTGCCGGTGGCCGGCAAGCGCGTGGGCATCCTGGTCAGCGGCGGCAACGTCGATCTGTCCGCGTTCGCCCGCTACGTCGGGTGAATCAAGCGTCCAGTTCCGGATAGCGCCGGAAAATCCCCTCTTCCGAAAACGGCAGCCGGCGCTTCGACTTCAGGTAGCGCACCAGGTTCGGCCGCGCCGCCACCCGTGCGTGCAGGTCGGCCAGCGCCGGATAGCCGGGTTCCAGCCGCGCCAGCGCCCGCGGAAAGGCATACCGCAAGCCTTCGATCACCTGGAACATGGACAGGTCCACGTAGGATGCGCGCGTGCCCACCATCCAGCCGCGCCGACCGGGCTGCGTGAGCACGTTCTCGAAGTAGCCGAAATACTTCGGGATGCGGCTGTCGATGAAGTCGCGCGCGCGGCGCTTGGCCTCGGGCTTCTGGTCCTCGTAGTACAGGTTGGTGGAGACCGGATGGTGCGTGTCGTGCACCTCGCTCACCAGGTCCGCGATGGTCAGCTGCAGCTGGTGCGCGCGCATGCGTCCCGCCTGCGCGCGCGGCGCCAGTCCGAGGCGCGGCCCCAGGTAGAGCAGGATCGCGGCGGTCTGCCCGACCCACAGATCGCCGTCGCGCAGGAACGGCGGCGCGTAGGATGGAAAACCGCCGGCCGGATCGCGCAAGAGGCGCAGCATCTCCGCCATGCCTTTGCGGCTGCGCGCCACGTCGGTGTAGTCCGCGCCCGCGTCCTCCAGCGCCAGCCGCACGAATTCCCCGCGGCCCTGGATGCTGGGCCAGTAATACAGTTCATATGCCATCGCGTCCTCCCTGTTGCGCCCCTCCCGCGATTGTATGCCCGCTGGTGGCAGATCAGCCGCCCGGCTCGGCCGCCGCACCAAGATGCCACGTCAATCCTTCCGACGATGCTACCGTGCTCATCAATCACAGCGCCGCCCACGTCCTGGCGCGCGAAGTGGTAGCATCTTGGCCTTCCCAACGCTACATCCAGGTGCACCCGTGCAGAATTTCGACTTCTACAATCCCACCCAGATTCTGTTCGGCCAGGGGCAGATCGCCGCCTTGTCCGGCGCGGTGCCGGCCGGCGCGCGCGTGCTGGTGCTGTACGGCGGCGGCAGCATCCGCCAGAACGGCGTGTACGACGAGGTGATGGCGGCGCTGTCCGGCCACACGGTGGTGGAATTCGGCGGCATCGAACCGAATCCCACCTACGAAACCCTGATGCGCGCGGTGGAGCTGGCGCGGGTCGAGCGCGTCGACTTCCTGCTGGCCGTGGGTGGCGGCTCGGTCATCGACGGCGCCAAGTTCGTCGCCGCCGCGGTGCCGTTCGAAGGCGACCCATGGGACATTCTCGGCGCGCGGGCGCCGGTCAAGTCCGCCCTGCCGTTCGGCACCGTGCTGACCCTGCCCGCCACCGGCTCGGAAATGAACGCCAGCGCCGTCGTCACGCGCAAGGCCACGGCCGAAAAGCGCTCCTTCTACAACCGCAAGGTGTATCCGAAATTCTCGGTGCTCGATCCCGCCAAGAGCATCACCCTGCCCGCCCGCCAGGTCGGCAACGGCGTGGTCGACGCCTTCGTGCACATCGTCGAGCAGTATCTCACCTACCCGGTGGGTGGCAAGGTGCAGGACCGCTTCGCCGAAGGCCTGCTCCTGACCCTGATTGAGGAAGGCCCGAAAGCGCTGGCCGAACCGGACGACTACGACACCCGCGCCAACATCATGTGGTGCGCCACCCTGGCCCTGAACGGCCTGATCGGCGCGGGCGTGCCGTCCGACTGGGCCACCCACATGGTCGGCCACGAACTGACCGCGCTGTACGGCCTCGATCACGCCCAGACCCTGGCCGTGGTCCTGCCGGGCATGCTGCGCGTACGCAAGGAGGAAAAGCGCGCCAAGCTGCTGCAGTACGCCGAGCGCGTCTGGCATTTGACCGGCGGCGACGAGGACACGCGCATCGAAGCGGCCATCGCCCGCACCGAGGAATTTTTCGAAAGCATGGGCGTCAAGACCCGCCTGTCCGGCTACGGCCTGGACGCCGCCGCCATCGACAAGGTGCTGGCCGCCCTGGTCGAGCACCGCATGGTCAAGCTGGGCGAACACCGCGACGTGACGCCCGACATCAGCCGCCAGGCGCTGGAACTGGCCTTGTAAGACGTGCTATCATCTCGGCTTCGCTAGGGGTCCTGGGCTTGTGTCCGGGTGAGAGATACCCTCCGTACCTGATCTGGATAATGCCAGCGAAGGAAAGCGCAAAAGCCGTTCCCGCCTTTGATTGCTCCCCGCGATGGCTCAGGTCTTTTTAGAAGAGCCGACACATGCGTACTCCAAGTTTCAAGCACACCGCCATCGCCTTCGCGCTGGCCCAAGCCTTTGCCGCCCACGCCCAGACCGCGCCGCAGGCGATGAGCGAAGTCGTGATCTCCGGCGCGCGCGCCGAACATGCCGCCATCGGCGGCTTTGCCGACACCCCGCTGCAGCAGACGCCCGCCAGCGTGAACGTCATCTCGCGCGAGCAGATGGCCGACCTCCAGATCCGCAACAGCACCGACGCCATGCGCTACGACGCCAGCGTCGGCGACGCCTACAACGCGGTCGGCTACGCGGAACAGTTCTCGATCCGCGGCTTCGCCCTCGACAACACCTCCAGCTACCGCAAGGATGGCCTGGCCATCCCGGCCGACACCCAGATCCCCCTCGAAAACAAGGAACGCATCGAGATCCTGAAGGGCCTGTCGGGCCTGCAGGCCGGCGTGTCCGCGCCGGGCGGCATCATCGATTACGTGGTCAAGCGCCCGACCGCCACGCCGCTGCGTTCGGCCACGGTGGGCGTGAGCGAGCGCGGCACCTTGTACGCCGCCGGCGACCTCGGCGGCCGCTTCGAGGACAAGCGCTTCGGCTACCGCATCAACGCCGCGGCCGAGCGTTTGCGCTCCTACGTCAAGGGCGCGGACGGCGAGCGCCAGTTCGTCTCCGGCGCGTTCGACTTCCAGCTCACGCCGCAGGCCCTGCTGCAGATCGACGCCGACTACCAGCACAAATCGCAGCTCACCGTGCCCGGCTACCAGCTGATCAACGGGGTGTCGCTCCCGACCGGCGTCGGCGCCGACTTCCTGCTCAACGACCAGCCGTGGGCGCGTCCGGTCGACACCAAGAGCACCAACCTGGGCCTGCGCTTCGAATACAAGATCGACGACGCCTGGCACGCCACCGTCTCGGCCAACAAGCACTGGTTCAAGCGCGACGACTTCACCGCCTTCCCCTACGGGTACAGCCCGACCGGCGCGGGCGTGCCCGCCGCGTGCGCGGACGGCCTGTACCCGGGCTTCTGCCAGAACGGCGACTACGACGTGTACGACTACCAGAGCGAAGGCGAGAGGAAGGAGCCGACCGCGCTGCAAGCCATGCTGCAGGGCCACGTGCAGGCCGGCGGCGTCGGCCACCAGCTGACCTTCGGCGCCTCGCGCTTCGAGCGCCACGACTACTTCGGCGACTACGTGTACGACTTCGCCGGCACCAGCAACATCTACCACAACGTGATCGTGCCGCCGGCGCCGGGTAATCCGCATACCGGCCCGGTGACGGAGCGCGTGCGGGAACGCGAGCGCGCCCTGTTCGCGCAGGACATCCTGACCCTGGCGCCGGAACTGGCGCTGCATGCCGGCCTGCGCTACGTGCGCGCCGAGCGCAACGGTTTCGACGAGCACTTCGTGCTGCCCAACGCGGCGCTGGTGTACACCCCGTCGGCCGCGTGGACCGTGTACGGCTCGATCGCGCACGGCATGGAACATGGCGGTGTCGCGCCGTTCGGCACGACCAACGAGAATCTGCCGCTGAACCCGAGCCGCTCCAAGCAGGCCGAGATCGGCGTCAAGGGCGCGCTCAGCGAGAGCCTCAGCCTGTCGGCCGCGCTGTTCGAGATCCGCAAGGGTCTGGAATACACGGACGCCGCGACCAACAGCTTCGTGCGCAACGGCCGCGAGACCCACCGCGGCCTGGAGCTGGACGCCAAGGTGAAGCTAAGCCCCGAGTTCCGTTACGGCGTGTCGGCGTTGGCGCTGCACACCAGGCAGGAAGGCACCGGCCAGGCGGAGCTGGACGGCAAGCGCGTGACGGACGTCCCGTCGTTCAAGTCCACGGTATGGGGCGAGTACGCGCTCGCGCAGGTGCCGGGTCTGAAGCTGAACGGCAGCTGGCAGTATGCCGGCAAGAAAGCCTTCGACGTGGCCAACACCGTGTTCGTGCCGGACTACCATGTGTTCAACCTGGGAGCGAGCTACGTGTTCAAGGCCGGCACCACGGCGGTGACCCTGCGCGCCAACGTCGACAACGTGTTCGACAAGTTCTACTGGCGCGACGTGACGCCGGCCCTGGGCGGCTACCTGATTCCGGGCAGCACCCGCCTTTACAAGCTGTCCGCCCAGTTCGACTTCTGACGTAAAAACCGGGGACAGACCCGCTTTTTCCGGCAATTAGTTGCCGTAAAAAGCGGGTCTGTCCCTGAGCCTTCCCCTCAAATTTTTGTTGTAAACAGCTTGGGAAGCTGTTAACTTTCAATCCCAAAAACGGCGCATGCATGGCTGTGTTAGCCCTTTCGTTCGTAGCTACCAACTGCGAACAAAGGG